>Ga0182024_10006615_pt1 | contig 25369 bp, 19 predicted proteins | sample P32metaG_FD_120480 | JGI IMG/M metagenome (GOLD analysis project Ga0182024, IMG submission 120480) | Permafrost microbial communities from Stordalen Mire, Sweden - P3-2 metaG (Illumina Assembly) | ecosystem: Environmental > Terrestrial > Soil > Wetlands > Permafrost | place: Sweden: Stordalen...
GATCGGAGTGCGGTAGCGCGCCCAATCCAAAAGTGGACGCATGGTGAAAAACTGATCGAGCGCGAGATCGCCGTGAAAGATTTGCCCGCCGGTTAATCCGTAGACTTCTTCGAGATCGAGTGGAGTGATGATCTGGTGGTGCAAGATCATCTCAGGCAGATTCGGCGCGTACTGCGCCAGCGTCTGCACGACCGTTTGGCCGAGCGCTTTCCGCTGATCTTCCCAATCACCCTTCAGCTTGTAAGGCGCGTACTGCATGTAGATCGACATCACGTGCTTGCCTTCGGGCGCGAGCGTGGGATCGGTCAGAGATGGAATTGTCGCTTCCAGATAGGGTTGGCGCGAGAAATCGCCGTACTTGGATTCGTCGAAGGCGCGCTCCAGATAGTCGATCTCGGGCCCGATGTGGATGCGTCCTTTCAACGCGGCGCCATCGCCGTTTTTCAGCGCAGTGAAAGTTGGCAGGGCGGAGAGAGCGAGATTCACTTTTGCGACCGTACCGTTGCCGCGGTAATGCTGCAGCTTCTGCACGAAGTCGGGCGAAAGATGAATGGGATCGGTGAGCTTGAGCAGTGTGCGCTTGGGGTCGGCGTTGGAGATAACGGCCTTGGCATTGATTTCTTCTCCGGTGCCGAGTAGCACACCGCTGGCAACTCCGTCCTTCACACGAATCTCAATCACTTCGGCACTCGTACGAATCTCCACGCCAGCTGACTGCGCGGCGGAGGCCATCGCCTGAGTGAGCGCACCCATGCCGCCGGCGGCAAAGAATCCTGAACCGGCGGGATCCGAATCTCCAGCAGCGCGAATCAGCAATTGCAGCGCGCTTCCCGCCGACCATGGTCCAAGAAACGTTCCGAAGATTCCGCGAGCCGCGATGACTGCACGCAACAATTCGGTCTCGAAATATTCTGCGACCAAATCGGCGACGGCCATCGGTCCCCAACGCAAGACGCGATACATATCCCGCTTGCCGAGGTTGCGCAGGGCGCGGCCGGTCTTGAGCATGCTCCAAAGATCGCCGCTGCTGGGATGATCGATATCGGGTGGAGTAGTGGCGAGCACCTCGGCGATTACTTTGCTGATTTTTCCGAGCGACTTCGCGAACTCTGGATAGTTCGCCGCGTCTTTTTGCGAGAAGGCCGCGATCGACTGCGTGGATTTATTTTCGTCCTGATAAAGCGAAAGAGCGCGGCCATCGGGCGCGAGCGCGGTGACGCTGGTTTCTGGCGTGATGAACTTCGCGCCATGCTTTTCCAGCTGCATGTCGCGCACAACGCTTGGAAGCAACGGCCCCGCGGAGTGCGCCAGCGTGGAGCAGCGGAAGCCGGGATGAAATTCATCGGTGATCGCCGCGCCGCCGACTTGGGCGCGGCGTTCGAGGACGAGAGGTTTGAATCCTGCTTTAGCCAGGTAGAAGGCGGTGACCAGGCCATTGTGGCCCCCGCCGATGATGACAATGTCGCGCGTGGCATCTGTCTTCATAGAGTGAATCTCTTGAGTGCACGGGGAAAATGCCTTGGGGCGGATGAGTGCGGGATAGGCAGCAGGAGTCCTTCGACTGCGGTTGCCCTTCGCGCTTTCCGCGCGAAGGCCAATCCTCGCTCAGAATGACAAAGGAGGGGATGACGGATAAGAAAATGAGGGGCGACAGTCATACGGTTACGCTGCCCCGCCGAGGTCTTTCAGCATTTCGAGAGCCGCCAGACGCCCGGGTGCGCCCATGATGCCGCCCCCCGGATGCGTGGCCGACCCGCACATGTACAAATTCTTGATGGGGGTGCGGAAGCGCGCGTAACCGGGCGCGGGCCGCAGGAAGAAAAGCTGCTCGAGCGAAAGCTCACCCTGAAAGATGTTGCCTTCGCTCAATCCCCACTCTCGCTCAAGATCAAGCGGAGTGACGACCTGGCGGTGCAGAATGATGTCCTTAATATTCGGTGCGTACTCGGCGATGGTGTTAACGACGGTATCGCCGAAGGCTTCTTTCTGGTCGTCCCAGTTCAAACCGGGGCGGAGCTTATAGGGCGCGTACTGCACAAAGCAGGAGAGCACATGCTTGCCAGGCGGCGCGACCGACGGATCGGTGAGCGAGGGGATGACCATGTCAATGTACGGCTTGCGCGAAAAATTTCCGTACTTGGCGTCGTCGTAGGCGCGCTCCATATATTCGACCGATGGCGAAATGGAAATTGCTCCACGCAGGTGCGCGCCGGGTCCGGGCATGCACTTGAAGTTCGGCAGGGCGTCGAGCGCCATATTTACTTTGCCAGAAGATCCGCGGTACTTGAAGCGGTTGATGTCCTCGAGAAAATCGGCGGGAAGATGCTCGGCTTCGATAAATTTATTGAAGGTGAGGCGCGGATCGACGCTGGAAGAAACTGTGTCGGCGTAGATTTCGTCACCGTTGGCGAGCACCACGCCCTTAGCCTTGCCATCTTTCACGATGATTTTCGCGATGGCCGCCTGTGTGCGAATTTCAACTCCGGCTTCGCGGGCCGCGTCGCCAATAGCATTGGAAATTGCGCCAGTGCCGCCACGCGCGAATCCCCAGGCGCGGAACGCGCCGTCGATTTCTCCCATGTAGTGATGGAGCAGAACATAGGCTGTGCCGGGGGAGCGTACGCCCAGGAATGTGCCGATGATTCCGGAGGCCGACATCGTTGCCTTGAGCACGTCGGTCTCGAACCACTGATCTAGAAAATCAATGGCGCTCATGGTCATGAGCTGGACCTGGTTGTATTTGTCGTTGCTCGACATTCCCTGAAAGCGCTTGCCGATGAAAAGCAACTTCATTAGTTCGCGAGGGTTCAGCGTGTTCGGGTCGGGCGGCACCATGCTGAGAATCGGCTTGACGAAGCGGCACATGGCTTGCATGGCTTTTCCGAATTCATCGTAGGCTTCGGCGTCGACCCGAGAGTGGCGGGCGATCTCGCGGTGAGTCTTGCCGTGGTCATTCACGCGCCAGAGGTAATCGCCGTTGGGCATGGGCGTGAACGTGCCATCGAGCGGGAGAATTTCGAGGCCGTGGCGCGGGAGGTCGAGGTCGCGGATGATCTCCGGCCGCAGCAGAGACACCACGTAAGAGCACACGGAGAACTTGAAGCCGGGAAAGACTTCTTCGGTGCAGGCCGCGCCGCCGAGAATGTGCCGGCGTTCGAGCACCAGAACTTTCTTTCCGGCGCGCGCCAGGTAGGCGGCATTGACCAGGCCGTTGTGGCCGCCGCCGATCACGACTACATCGTATGAGTTAGCCATAAGCTCTTAGCCTTTAGCTGTCCGCTTGTTGGTTTGAGAACGCGATGAACTCGCGAAGGGAATGCGCAGCGGAAAGATTAGAGACCGCTAGGGAGAACGCTCCATTGGATGAGGCGGCGCATGGAAAGATCAGCATAGCTGTTTCCTCTTCCGTTGTACAATTTTGGGTCGATACCGTGAATATGCGAGTCGAAGCCGCGTGCATGCTAGGTATTTGCCTTCGTCAATGCCTCTTGTGCGGGAGATCCTTCGCTCCTGAGGAGTGGCTGCGCTCTGGATGACGCCTTCGATGAGGGTTCCGGCGTATAATCCGGCATCGAGCTTAATTCTTTCTGAGGCTACACCCTTGCCTATCGGAACCGCGTTTCACGAACGAACCTTTCCGCTTTGCCACAGCCTGAATTACCGCGAGTGGTCGGGATATTACACGGTCAGCGTGTATGAGGTGCATCATGAGCACGAGTACAACGCCATCCGCAATGCTGCGGCGCTGATCGATATTTCGCCGCTCTACAAATATCTGATCACGGGCAGGGACGCGACTCGACTGGTGAACCGCGTGATCACGCGTGACATCAACAAAGTCAAAGTGGGGCAGGTCATTTATTGCTGCTGGTGCGATGAAGAAGGCAAGGTCATCGACGACGGCACGATTTCGCGCCTTCAAGAAAATGTTTATCGTTGGACGGCGGCCGACCCAAGCCTGCGCTGGTTCCGGCAGAATGGGCTGAACATGGATGTGCAGATCGAAGATATTTCCGAGAAAGTTGCGGCGCTGGCGTTGCAGGGGCCGACTTCGGCGAAGCTGCTGAAATCTGTGGCCGACGCGGATATCGCAAACCTGAAATATTTTCGCGTGACGCGCGGAAAGATTGCGGGGGTGCCCGTGGATATTTCTCGAACGGGATACACCGGCGATCTGGGATACGAAATCTGGATGCCGTGGAACGATGCGGTGAAAGTTTGGGATGCGATCAACGAAAAGGGCCGCCAGTTTGATCTGCATGCGGCCGGAATGCTTGCGCTCGATGTCGCGCGCGTGGAAGCTGGGCTGCTCCTGATCGAAGTCGACTACTCGAGTTCGAAAAAGGCGCTGATCGCGTCGCAGAAATATTCGCCATACGAGCTCGGCTTCGGCAAGATGGTGCATCTGGAAAAAGAAAATTTCATCGGCAAGAAAGCGCTGGAGCGCGATGCGAAGCAATGCGTGGCGCGCCAGTTTGTTGGTGTCGAAGTCGACTGGACTGACGTCGAGGCGCTCTACGAGCGTTACGGGCTTACGCCAGCCGCGCCCACCCAAGCTTCGCGCGCGGCGGTTCCGTTGTATTCGGGAGACAAACAAGTCGGCAAGGCCACGACCACAAGCTGGTCTCCGATCCTGAAAAAGCTGATTGCGCTGGCCAGCGTGGAAACGGAGCATTCAAAGCTCGGGACCCAGTTGCAGATGGAAATCACGATCGAAGCGATCCGGCTGAAGACAAATGTGAAAGTGGTGCCGCTGCCGTTCTTTAATCCGCCGAGGAAAACGGCTACGCCAGTCTAGGCTCGCGGTAGCTTGCCGGGCTGCGCCCGGCGGACAGCCGAGGACGGCTGTCCCTACATAAAACCTTCTTTACATAATCCGGGTTCAATCAGCGCGGGATGTAGTTATCCAGCATCGGCACTACCGCCGAAGTGAAGGGAAGAATGCGCTCCTGGGCGGCGTCCGGGGTTTCGCCGGGGAGCAGCGGCGTAACGAATCGTACCAGCGAGCCATCGCTGCGGTTCATGCCAATCGCGTCTTTCACCAGATAAAACTTAGCCCAGTATTCGCTGGCCACGCCGCGATCATGAGCCCAAAACCAATATAAGACCAGGCGGCGCTGGTCGCCCTTGGAGATGACGTAACGGTTGGCGGGGAACGGCGCATGTCCGGGGAGTGAGAGAGTCACGCGCACATTTTCCTCCGGATTCCAACCGGCGCCAGGCAAACAATGTTGCGGAGAGTGCGGAGTTTCACCCGCGCGCTGGCTGGGAAAATAGGCCAGGAAGAGATCGACGTAAGGCAGCTTCGCGTTGGGATCCTGATAGACGCGCTCCATGAAGTCCCCCGGTCCAAGCACTTCGAGCGTTTGCTTATCCTGCACGATTTCATTGCTGTCCCAGTTCGCCAGTTGCGCGGGAAAAGACGAGAGTGGCAGGTGCGAGGGGATAACTTCAGTTCGGCCTCGCGCCTGCAGGAAAACTGCTGTCATGGCAATCAGCGCGATCGCCAGAGCGAAGCGTGGACCGGTCGAGCGATTTGTTGGAGCCTTCGTCGAGGGCTTCATGATTGCAATCCCTCGTCGCGCCAGAAAACGCGAAGAACGGCGTGCAGAAGGTAGAGCATGGCCAGCGAGACAACGAAGACCAGCCATCCGGAGAACTCGTGGAAGAAGCCCTGAGCTTTGTCCGGATCCCAGTACTGAACCAGCAGGCCGGTGCCGACAATGCGCAGGCTGTTGGCGGCGACGGCAATCGGAATCGACGCCAAGGCGAGCACCGTCCGCATCGCGACTCTGCGTTCCATCAAGTAACCGTAGATCACCGCAAGTGTGGCCAGCGACATGAGCGAGCGAATTCCGCTGCACGCCTCCGCGACTTCCAGCGCCATTGCGGGAAGAATAATGACATTGCCTTCGCGCAATACCGGCACACCCATCCAGGGAAGCGTAGTGCTGGCTACCTTCGACGCCAGCAGCTGCAGCGGGAAGGTGATCTGATTAAAGATGAGGGCGGGGATGGGAATCATCAATAATAGAAAGGCCCAAGGAAACAGCAGGGCGTGCATGAAATTCCATCCCAGGAAAAGTACGATCAAGCCAGCGAATACGATTAGCAAAGACAGACGGGAAAGAAAAAGCTCGGCACCCATTTGACCGACGATAAGGACGCAAAGTCCAAAGCCCAGCACTGGCAAGCCCCACCATGAGGGCACAGGGGTTAGGCTGGCCAGCCGCGGGCGCTCCTGCCAAACGACGAAGGCGGAAAACAAAGGCACGAAGAAGCCGTGGGAAAAATTGGGATCGTTCCACCACTGGCCCACCAGATGGGCGAGCGTTGCGTGGTACAGCCATAGCAATAGCACCGCGATAACCGCGCTTTGCCACAGGATGGGACGCGACGGGCTCGCGGTGTTCCCTGAGGCAAGCGACGGCTCGGATTGAAACACTTCGGTCACAGGCACAGACTTTAGCATTCAGGGGGTTCTTTTAGCCTATGCGAACCATCTGGAACGTGCAATCTAAAATCAACCCCAAGGCGACCATAGGCAATTCGTAGGCCGGCGAGGTTGGGGGACTCGTCCCATAATCCTCTTTGGATTTCGAGGGAAATCCAATCAGCACTATTTCCCAAGGACTTGGGATTCGTAACCCACTATGGTTACCCTCGATTGGGTAAATACTTTCTCTTTTATGCGCGGAAGTGTAGGTTATAGGAAGTGGGTTTTTCTCCTCCCCAAGCCTCGTTCTGGCTTATATACTTTTGAAAACACGGCGCTAACCTTGAAATCGGAAGCGGCCGCGCCGGTAAATGGGATGGCATCTGCCGTGCTATTTTAGCTATGGCCATCCAGCGGTATTTTAGGCTTGTGTCTCCCCGAGAATAAGACTCATTGATGGATTCCATCCGCCAACGCGCGAAGATTGTGCAGTCTGCCCCGATTGACGAGACGGTCGGCAGCGATTTCGCCGGGGCTATAAGCGCCGGCATGCGGAGCGTGGAAGCCGTGATCCGCGAAGTGGCGCAAAGCGAAGTACCGGTGCTGCTGCTGGCGGAAAGTGGTGCGGGTAAGAAGGCTACGGCTCGACGGGTTCACGACCTCTCGCGTAGGCGGGGGCAGCCGTTCCGCATAGTGTCTTGTGCCAACCTGAAGTCCGAGGACTTTGCCGATCCGGCGTGGCAATCCGGATTACTGAATGGCGGCACCGTCTTTTTCAAAGAAGTAGCGGAACTCTGCGCCGAGGGACAGGCATGGCTGATTCAGGCGCTAACCCCTGGCAATGCCAAGGGAGGACGTGCGCCCGGATTAGCCCGGCTGATTTGCGGAAGCGCTCGGGATCTTGAAGCCGAGGTGAGGACGAGAAACCTCCGCGAAGATCTTTATTACCGGATCAGCGGCGTATGCCTCCGCCTGCCTCCACTGCGGCAGCGGCGGGAAGAGATTCCGATCTTGATGGAATATTTCTTAAGGAAGTTCGGGAATGACTTTCAGCGGCCCGTACCGCAGCTAAGTGAAGAGACGCATCGCTTGTTTCAGGAATATTCCTGGCCGGGAAATGTGCGAGAACTCGAGAACGCCGCAAAAGCCATTGTCGCCTTGGGGGATGAAGCAGTTGCGATGGGCGGTCTCCGGGCCATGCTGATGCGCCCCGATCATGGCGGCAATGGCAGCCGGGTTTCGTTGAAGCAAGCGGCACGGGCGGCTTCTCGCGAGGCGGAGAAAGAAATCATTTTAAAAGCTCTGACGCGCACTCGCTGGAACCGGCGCCGGGCTGCTCAAGAGTTGCAGATCAGCTACAAAGCATTGCTGTACAAGTTGAAACAGATGGGATGCTCCGAGTACGAGGCGTCCTAGCTCCGAGGAGAGCTCATGAAGACGGTCATGAAGTTAGTGTGCGTGGCGCTGCTTGGGTTCGTAACCCTGAGCTTGCAGGCGCAGGACGACGCAGGCGCAAGTTCCGACACGCCCGCGAAGCAGGTGAAGCAACTCCCGCCAGCGGCGCCGGAGGTTCCGTCGGATTATGTCATTGGCGCCGACGATACTTTGCATGTCTCGGTGTGGAAGGAAAACGATATGAACGTCACGCTGCCGGTGCGCCCCGACGGCAAGATTTCGCTGCCCCTGCTCAATGATGTGCAAGCGGCGGGTATGACGCCCATGCAACTGGCGGCCTCGATCACGGAGAAGCTGAAGAAATATATCTCCGATCCGCGCGTTACCGTGGTAGTGACGGCGATGAACAGCCAGCGTATCTATGTGCTGGGTGAAGTCCTGCATACCGGAGCAATGGCCCTGCTGCCGCACATGACTGTATTACAGGCGTTATCGAGCGCGGGGTTCACGCAATTTGCGAACCTGAAAGCGGTCTATCTTCTGCGCACCGAAAACGGCCAGCAGGTGAAGATGCGCTTTAATTACAAAGACGCGATTAAAGGGCGCGGCGATCAGCAAAACATTGTGCTCAAACCGGGAGACACGATTGTCGTTCCGTAGTTTCTGGACACGAGCTGTGAAAAGGAAATGCCCATGAAGAAAGGCCGAGTACTTTTGACCCTAACGCTGACCTTGTTGGCGACCAGCGTGGCCTGGGCGCAGGAAGACGCTACTCCGCCGCCGGCTACCGTCCCGGTACCGGCATTCGGTCCGGAAACTCCCGCGCTGCCGGTGAGCGACAATCCCCCGATTTCCGGCCTCGATCAGCCCGGACTTGAGCCTCATGCGGCGCCAGAGAGTTTTCTGTTGCCGGGGTTGCATTTCAGCGAGTCGGTCGATTCCAACGTGGGCAACAACCTCGGCAACTCCTCGACCGGAATCGTCACGCGCGGTATGGGCAGCCTGACGCTGCAAAAGCTCTGGAAGAATTATGACGTGGCGGTCGATTACATCGGAGGGGTGGCCGATTACGCGAACGTGGGAGTCGGGCTGGAGCAATTGCAGCAGCTCGATATGGACAATCGGATTACCTGGAAGCGTGGCCAGATGGGAATTCGCGATTCGTTCAGCTACCTGCCCGAAGGCAACTTCGGATTCGGCGCCTATGGCGGCGGCTCGGCTTACAACGCAGGCTTCGGAAGCCTGGGTTCCGGAATGCTGGGTTCGGGCGCGTTTGGCGGGACCAGCAGCGCTTTCAATGGAGGGAGCGGCATCACCATCGGCGAAATACCGCGTCTGACGAATCTAGGCCTGGTCGATGTCGTCGAGGATCTGTCGCCGAAATCCGCTATTACCGCGGTCGTCGGCTACGGGCTCGTACACTTCTATGACGATCTCACTTCATCGGTAACCGGCGCGCCGGTGAACGTCAATTTCATCGGCAGCCGCGAGGAAACCGGCCAGATCGGGTATGACCGCGTTCTCAATGCGAAGGACCAGATCGCACTCAGCTACGGCTACCAGGGATTTGATTTTTCCACCGCAGGAACGGCATTCCATTCCAACGTGATTCAGCTGATGTATGGGCACCGCATTTCGGGGCGCATGGATTTCATGATCGGGGCCGGACCGCAGTTTACTCATATTGACTCGAACGCCTCCGAATGCAGCTTTCTGGGCATACCGGTTGAAACTCTGCCGGGCGAATGCTTTACTGACACATTCGTTACGGTTCATCAAAGCGTTAATCATATTGGCGCCGCCGGGCGCATTTCACTTCGCTACCGTTTTTCCAAGGCTAGTGTCTCCCTCAGCTACCAACGCTTCACCACAAGCGGGAACGGAGTTTTTGCCGGTTCGCTCAGCGACATTGTTCATGCCGATGTGCAGCGGCGGATTACTCGGGTGTGGGACTTCTTTTCGGATTTCGGCTATTCCAAAAACAGCCGGGTGCAACTGGCTGGCTCAACCATCGCCGCGAATAAATTTCAGGATGGTTACGCCGGGGCGGGACTGCACCGCCAATTCGGGCGCAGCCTGCGGGGATTCGTCAGCTACCAGTACAACTATTTGAGTTTTGACACGCAGTGTCCGATACCAGGAACTTCGACTGCCTTGGGCAACTGCAGCAATCATTCGCAGCGGAGTGTAGGTTCGATTGGATTGGATTGGACGCCCCGGCCGATCCGGCTGGATTAATTTTAGGCTGGCCTGCGAGGGCCGGCGGAGAAGGTAACAGACGATGCAAAACCGCGAACTGACGATGGACGATTATCTGGCGATGTTGCGCCGCCGGATGAAGGTAATTCTGATTCCGGCGCTGTTGGCGCCGCTGGCCGGGTTTGGGGTGTCCTACGTGTTTTCTCCCAAGTACACCTCGCAGGCGCTGGTGCTGGTGGAAGCGCCCAAGATTCCCGACGCCGTGGTGCAGCAGGTCTTTACCGAAGACCTGACGCAGCACATCACCACGATTGAGCAGCGCGTGTTGAGCGCGGCCCGGCTTAAGCCCATGGTGGAACGGCTGGGACTTGCCAAGCCGGGGCAAAGCGTCGACGACGTTTCCGATGGTATCCGTGCGAGCATGACGATTGAGCCGGTAGTGACCGATCTCGCGCAGTTTTCCATGGGCAAGAAGCGGCCCGGCGGAGCCAGCCCGGTTCCCGCTTTTTACGTTGGTTACACCGCCTCCAATGCGCGCGAAGCGCAGCAAATCTGTACCGAACTGACCTCGATGTTGCTCGAAGAAGATCTGAAGGCGCGGCAGGATGCGTCGCAGGGCACTACGATGTTCCTGACTAAGCAGGTGGAAGATGCCAAGCAGACCCTCGACGATCTGGATAAGAAGCTGGCCGCCTTCAAGAACCAGCACATGGGGCAGCTTCCAGGGGACGAAGACAACAATCTGAAAATTCTGATGGGGCTGAACTCGCAGCTCGACGCCACTACCCAGAACCTGAACCGCGCCACACAGGATAAAGCCTACACGGAATCGATGCTGACGCAGCAACTTTCCGCGTGGAAGGCCTCGCAATCCAGCAGCAATCCTCAGACGCTGCAACAACAGCTATCGCAACTACAGTCCCAGCTCATTGACCTGGAGGCGCGCTATACCGAAGATCATCCGGATGTAATCAAGACCAAATCTGACATTGCGCAGGTGAAAAAGAAGCTGGCGGAAGTAAACGACCCGGCGGCAACCACCGACGCCGCTAACGAAAAAGGCTCGGCATCGGAGCCCCCCGAGATTCGCCAACTGCGGTTGCAGATTCACCAGTACGGTGAGTTAATCGCACAAACCACGCGCGACCAGAAAAAACTTCAGCAGGAGATATCCGTGTACCAGAGCCGCGTGGCCTCAAGTCCTGGGATCGAAGAAGAGTACAAGGAACTCGCTCGCGACTACGACAACGCCCAGAAGGTTTACCAGGAGGACCTGGCGAAGCAGAGCACCTCGAAGATGGCGACGCAAGCCGAGCAGCAACAGCAGGGCGAGCAGATGGCATTGTTGAATCCCGCCAACCTTCCGGATTCGCCAAGTTTTCCGAACCGTCCGTTGTTTGCCGGCGGAGGTTTGGGCGCGGGTCTGGTGTTGGGGATTGGTTTGGCGCTATGGCTGGAGCTGCGCGACAAATGCATTCGCACCGAAGCGGATGCCGAAGCCGCGATGGATCTTCCAGTGCTAGTCACGGTTCCCTGGGTTGTCGAGACCGCCGTGGCGAACGGCAATGGCAAGGGCCGCTTTTGGAATCGCAACAAGCAACCTGAGGAGACAGCCAGAGTCTAGGCGCAGGACAAGGCACGAGAGTTTAGGCGACCATCATGTACAAAGAGTTTTACGGCCTGCGGGCCAATCCGTTTAACGTCAACCCGGATCCGCGCTATCTGTTTCTAACGCGGCACACTGAGGAGGCTTTGGCGTGCCTCACTTATGGCATCCAGAGCCGCAAGGGCTTTGTGCTGCTCACCGGCGAAGTTGGCACGGGCAAAACGACACTCATCAACAAATTGCTGGAGTGGCTGCGCCTGCAGCAGGTAGCCACCGCGTTTATTTTCAACTCGCGCCTGAATACGCCGCAATTTCTCGATTACATGATGGCGGATTTCGGCATTCCTTGCGATTCCAAGGCTAAGAGCCAGATTCTTCTACGGCTCTATAACTGGCTGCTTGATCGCTACCGCGCGGGCGAGACCGCCGTGCTGATCGTGGATGAAGCCCAGAACCTTAGCGATGAGGTTCTGGAAGAAATCCGCATGCTCACCAATCTGGAGACCTTCACCGAGAAGTTGCTTCAGATTGTGCTGGTGGGCCAGCCCGAACTGGAGCAGAAGCTTAAGCAGCCGCAGCTGCGGCAGTTGCGCCAAAGGCTGACGCTGCGCGCCAAGACTCATCCTCTCACGCTTGAGGAGACCAAGGCTTACATTCAACAGCGGCTGCGCATCGCCGGTTCCAACGGCCAGCAGATTTTCGATCCCGAAGCGGTAGTGGCGATCCACCGCTATGCCAATGGCATTCCGCGAGTGATCAACCTGTTGTGCGAGCATTGCCTGGTCAGTGCCTTCGTGGATCAGCAAAAAATCATTGCACCCGCGGTTGTCGATGGCGTGGCCCGCGATTTCGATTTGGGCGATAACACCACATCCGGAGCCATAACCGCGCCTCCGCCGCCCGCGATTGGCCAGGGAAATTTTAATTTAGTCGAGACTTTGCGGTCGCTTGCCAGTTTAGCCGACCGTTTGCGCGAAGAGGATAAGGACCTTCCGAAGGAAAGGAAATTATGAGCAGAATCCACGAAGCATTGAAAAAGGCCGAACAGGAGCGTGCGGCGTCGCAGGGTGCTATGGCGCAGTCTGGTCTTGCCATGCCGGAAGTCTCCGAGGCATCGGTGCCGGCGATGATCGAAGAGTCGTCGCCAGTCGAAAACTCTAGGCCTGTCTCTGCCGGCGGCGTACCGCTCACTTCGGCAATGCCTTCCTTTGCAAGTCCCTTCAGCCTCGATGCTTTGTTGGCGCGCTGCCCGCAAATTCCCTGGGCGCCCGACGAGAAGACGATGCTGTTTTTCAATGGCGACGATTCCGCTCCCGGCACGGAGGAGTTTCGCACGTTGCGTTCACGGCTGTACCACGCCCGCGAGAAGATGACGTTGAAGAAAATTCTGGTGACTAGCGCGCTGCCCAAGGAAGGCAAGTCGTTCACTTCCGCGAATCTGGCCCAAGTACTGGTACGCCAGCATGGACGGCGAGTGTTATTGATCGACGGCGACCTGCGCGGTCCGCGGCTGCACCTGATGCTGGGCACGACCACCTCTCCGGGCCTCTCGGACTATCTCCAGGGACGCAGCGACGAATTTGCCATCATGCAGCGCGGGCCCATGGAAAATCTTTTTCTGATTCCCAGCGGCCAGCAGATCTCCGACCCTTCCGAACTGGTGGCTAACGGCCGGCTAAAAATTCTATTGCAACGGGTGGAGGCGCTTTTTGATTGGATCATCGTCGATTCGCCGCCCGCAGTGCCCGTCTCCGACGCCAGCGTGCTGGCCAAGAGCTGCGACGGTGTGTTGATGGTGGTGCGCTCGGACGCTACCCCTACTGAAATGGCGCGCCGCGCGCGGGAGGAGTTTCCCGACCAGGCGCTGGTGGGCATCGTGCTGAATGGGATGAGTCATGACACCTCTCCCTATGCTCGCTATTACTACGGGGCGTACCCAAAGAACGTGGCCGATTCGAATTCATAGGAAATAGGGAACCGTGATCCGGCTCTTCAAAGTCTATTATCCGCTGCGCACGCTGGTTCTACTGGCGGGCGAAGCCATGATTGTTTGGCTGTCGTTTCTGTTGGCGATGATCTGGCGAAACCACGACAGCTGGCTCTTGCTCAATGTCGAAGGCGGATCGCTCCAGGTTCTGGCGGATATAGGCCCGAAGATTCTCGTGGTTACCACTGCGGTGTTGCTGCTTTCGCACTGGCTCGACCTTTACGATGCTGCCAGTTTGAGCGCCAAGGGCGAGCATGCCTTCCGCCTTTTGCTGGTGCTGGGCTTTGTTGCCCTTGCTCTGGCCGCCCTGGGTTCGAAATTTCCCACGCTTCTTCCCGGCAACGGTTCCGCATTCTGGGGACTTGTCATCCTCACTTTTACCTTGTTCTGCTGGCGATCTGCCTGTTCATGGATGGTGAAACAGCCCTTCTTGCGGGAGCGAGTTTATGTGTTAGGCACCGGCGACCGCGCACAACGGCTGGTAAACGGACTGCGCGAGCGGTCGGCTCTGGGCGTTGAAGTCGTTGGATGGACTGGCGACCTGGAAGGCGCTTTGACGCGCGAGAGCGTCGCCTCGCACCTGGTCGGTTTTGCGAAGGGAGTCAAGGGGGTTCATCGCGTCATCGTGGCCATGCCCGATCGCCGCGGCACGCTGCCAGTGGAAGAATTGCTCGACCTTCGCCTGGGTGGGGTGAAGGTGGAGGAGGCGACCTCGTGGCTGGAAAAGATCACGGGAAGAATTGAAGTAGAGCAGTTGTATCCGAGCTGGCTGATCTTCGCCGATGGCTTTCGTTTCAGCAGCGTTTTCCGGCTGATCCGCCGGTTGGTGAACTTTAGCGTGGCTTTCGTTGGACTGGTGCTCTGCCTGCCGCTGCTTCCCTTTATCGCCCTGGCGGTGAAGATGGGATCTGCTGGCCCATCGCTCTACCGTCAGCAGCGTGTAGGCCGGGGAGGAAAAAGTTTTTATTGCTACAAATTCCGCACCATGCGGGTGGACGCGGAAGCGGATACTGGGGCAACCTGGGCGGCGGATGACGATCCACGCATCACGCGGGTGGGCAAGTTCCTGCGCTCTTCGCGGCTCGACGAAATTCCGCAGCTTTGGTGTGTGCTCAAGGGAGACATGCACTTCGTGGGCCCGCGCCCCGAGCGCCCGGAATTTGTCGAGTGGCTGAGCAAGGAGATTCCTTACTACGGTGTGCGCCATGTCGTGCGGCCGGGCATTACCGGCTGGGCGCAGGTGCAATACAAATACGGCAACACGCTGGAGGATGCGCGGGAAAAGCTGCAATACGATCTTTTCTATATCAAGAACGCCTCGCTTGGACTGGATCTGCTAATTATGTTTCAAACGATCAAGATCGTGCTGCTCGGACGAGGCGCGCAATGAATTGGGTCTTCTGGTGCGCCTTTGCTCTTATCGCCTATACCTATGCAGGGTATCTCGGTTGGTTATGGCTGCGCGCGCGCTTGTTTCCCTGGCCGGTTCGCCATTCAACCCATGAGCCGCATATCTCCGTGGTGATGGTGGTACGCAATGAAGAGCAGGCGCTGGAACGCAAGCTGCGAAACGTCTTGAATCTGGATTACCCGCCGGATCGATGCCAGATTGTCGTGGTCTCCGACGGTTCAACCGATGGTACCGAGCGAATATTGAGGGCGTACGCCGCCGACCCGCGCGTGCATGTCATCTTGAATCAGTTGCCGCGCGGAAAGGCCAGCGGGCTGAACGATGCCATCGCGCAAGCGGCTGGCGAAGTGATTGTTTTTACCGACGCGCGGCAGGCAATCGAAACCGGGGCGGTCCGTCTGCTCATGGAGAGTTTCGCTGATCCGGAAGTGGGCTGCGTCAGTGGCGCCTTAATGCTGGGCTATCCTGACTCGGGTGAAGCGGCGAAGGGCATGGGGATGTATTGGAGGATCGAGAAAACCATTCGCGAACTGGAGTCGGAGTCCGCTTCGGTCGTCGGGGCAACCGGCGCTATTTATGCGGTGCGGCGGGAATTGCTGGCGTCCGTGCCTGAAGGAACAGTTTTGGATGACGTATACATTCCCATGCAGGTCGTGCGGCAGGGCAAGCGCGTAGTTTTCGAAGCGCGCGCCCGCGCATGGGATGCTCCCGACCTAGGCAAAGACCGTGAGTTTGCGCGAAAGGTTCGGACGTTGGGTGGGAACTATCAATTGCTGCAGTTGGCTCCGTGGCTGTTGAGCGCCGAAAATCCCGTGCGTTTCGAATTCATCAGCCATAAGTTGCTTCGGCTGCTGGTACCGTTTGCCCTGGCAACCCTCCTGCTGGCCTCGCTTGTATTGCCGGGACCGTTTTACAGGAGTGTGCTGGCGTTGCAGGCGGCTTTTTACGGATTGAGTTTGCTGGCCGTACTAAGGCTGAGTCGCGGACCGCTGGCGAGCATGGCGGATGCGGCTCTGACTTTTGTTACGCTTAATGGTGCCGCAGCCATGGCATTCGTTAATTTTATGACCGGACGCAAGCCTGTCTGGATGCGGTAGCCATTTTGCAAGAAAGCGCTTGAAATCGGAAATTAAGTCCTAGGCTGAGAATGACAAACAGAATAGCAAGTAGCGGAGCGGAGAACTGGTAATGGCGATTGCGACAGATCATCGCGCGCCCACCTTGTCATCCAGTGCCGCGCCGCAGAGCGAACCGCTGAAAGGCGCATTCTTCTGGCTGAGCGCTTTCTACGTGGTCTACTGCGCACGTCCGGAGGATTGGCTGCCGGTTCTCAAATACATTCCGCTGGCAAAGATTTCCGGTATTTTCGCCTTGCTCGCGCTCATGATGAGCGCTGGCAGGTCCAAAAGGAGTTTTCGCGATTTGCCCAGAGAGGCAACCTATCTCCTGGGCATCATCAGTTTCCTGTTTATCTCCGCAATCCTCTCACCGGTGTGGAAAGGCGGAGCGTTTTTCAAGAATATTGATTTTACCAAGGCACTCGTGGCGTGGGCTCTGACGTTCCTCGCCATTACCAGCTTTGCGCGCTTGCGGAAAATTATTTTTATCCAGGCGGCATCGGTTGCGGTGATCGCCCTTGTCTCCGTACTGAAAGGGCGAAATACGCCCCGGTTGGAAGGCGTAATCGGCGGAATCTATTCGAATCCTAACGATCTGGCTTTCGCGATCGTGCTTTCTTTGCCGTTCTGTTTCGCTTTTCTATTAAGCACACGCAGCATTCCGCGAAAAGCCATGTGGGCCGCGTCGATGCTCGTCATGTGTACTGCGTTGTTCCTGACCGCATCCCGAGCGGGATTTATCGACCTGGTCGTCACAGGATGCGTCTGCTTGTGGCTTTTCGGCATCAAGGGAAAACGCATTCACCTAGTCGCTGCCGCGGCGGTGGTAGCGATAGTGATTGGGTTCGGGGCGGGCAAGCAGTTGAAGAATCGTTTTATGGCCATCTCCGGAAACGATCTTGAAAATGGAATCGATGTAAGCGCCCACGGATCCTACGAGCAGCGCCGCTACCTGATGATCGAAAGCGTAAAAGCTGTCGCGCACTATCCACTGGGCATCGGATTGGGAAACTTTCCCAGCTATTCCGGTACATGGAGAGAAGTTCACGTTTCCTATCTTCAGATCGCGGTGGAGGGCGGGATTGGAGCTTTCGTTCTCTACTTGATGTTTTTCGCCCGCGGCTTTGGCAATCTGCGAAAGTTGCGTCGCCTTCCGAGCTATGACGCCGAAACTGAATTGTTTGCGGGCGCACTTTACGCATCACTGATCGGATTTGTGGTGGGAGCATGTTTTGCTCCTGAGGCTTACCAATACTTTCCTTATTTCGCAGTCGCTTATACGTCTGTTCTCTTGGCGGTCGCGAGAGAGAAAGCAGCTGGTTCGGAAATTCTTCCGGCAAGTTCATCGAATCAACCTCCGTCGCGGCGCAGGCCTCGCGCGGGCACAAGCGACTTGGCTCCAGTTCGCGGAACCCTCACCAATTATCGCGGGGTCTCTGGAGTATTGACTCGACAGCGATGACACTGCCAACTCAAGCGTCCATCGCTCGCCCCGAAGAACGGCCGCGTGCGGGCTACAGGCGGGTGGGGCCGATGCAAATGCTTTCCTACATGGCCCGGTGGGTTCCCGGATTTTTCTGGCAGAAATTGGTTCGCCCACAACCGTCAGAACCATGTCATTTGATCTTTTCCCTGGCCGATCATTTCGAGCCGGCGATTGTGCCAGAGGATGGCGCAGCGCGTTCTCCCTATGCAGAACAGGAACGTCGTCTCGAGCGCTGGTGCCGCGAATATCCGCGACGCTTCGCAGACTATCGCGATGCCGACGGCCGGCCGTTTGTTCATACCTATTTCTATCCGGCCGAGCAATACGACCGGTCTCTAATTGCGCGGCTTGCCGAGCATTGCCGCGAAGGCTGGGGCGAAATCGAGATTCATCTGCATCACGGCGTCGCGGCTCCGGACACTGCCGAAAATACACGGCGTCAACTCATCGAATTCCGCGACCGGCTGGCGATCGAGCATGGATGTCTTGCCTATTCGAGCGACTCCGCGCAGCCGCGTTACGGCTTTGTGCATGGCAACTTCGCATTGGCCAACTCGAATCATGGCTTGGCGTGTGGCGTAGATAACGAGATGCAAGTCCTGGCCGAGACTGGATGCTACGCCGACTTCACATTGCCTACCGGTGTTTTTCATCGCGCTCAAACCAGCAAGATCAATTCGATTTATGAGTGCGGCCTGCCGCTGAGCGAACGCGCGCCTCATCGCACAGGGCGGGACGTTGCGCGAGGAAGAGCGCCGCAAGTCTTTCCGCTGATCGTGCAGGGGCCGCTCCTGATGGATTTGAACCGCCCAAATGGATCGCGGCGCTGGGGGGTGGAAAATGCTGCGCTCACGGGAGCGAATCCGCCAAGCCTTCATCGACTGGATCTCTGGAAACAGGCTGAAATTTCTGTCCACGGACGGCCAGACTGGTTATTTATCAAACTGCACACCCACGGAATGGATGCTCGCCACGAAGAGGCGACACTGGGTTCGGCCATTCAAGCATTTCTGCGCGACCTGGTTGAAGGTGCGGAAAAGCGAAAAGAAATCCTGCACTTTGTTTCAGCGCGCGAAATGTTCAACATCATTCTGGCGGCTTGCGATGGCAGGGAAGGAAATCCGGGAGCGTACCGGGACTATCACCTAAAACGTGAACGCCCTGAACCTTCCGTTTCTGAAAGAGATCGAAGCTCTGCCGGAATTCTGAAAGGCTAGCGTATGTGCGGCATCGCCGGAATGGCACAGACGAATCCCGACGGGGCAATCGATAGCGCTGCGATTCACCGCATGTGCGAGGCTATCGTGCATCGCGGGCCCGACGACGAGGGCATTTTCGTGAAAGCCGGTGTCGGTCTGGGTATGCGCCGTCTGAGCATCATCGACATCGAGGGCGGACATCAGCCGGTCTTCAACGAAGACAAATCCGTTTGGATCGTCTTCAACGGCGAGATCTACAACTTTCCCGAGTTGCGCTCCGAATTGCAAGCGCGAGGCCATCGCTTCTCAACCCACACCGATACTGAAGTGATCGTGCATCTTTACGAAGAGCATGGCGCTGACTGCGTTAAGAAGCTGCGAGGAATGTTTGCCTTCGCGCTTTATGACCAGCGCGCCGGACGCCTGTTGCTGGCGCGCGATCGATTGGGAATAAAACCGCTTCATTACGCGCTACACAATGGAACGCTGCTATTCGCCTCGGAGATGAGGGCGATTTTGGCCGTCAGGCCCGAACTGGCGCAAGTGGACCACTCGGCCCTTTTGCAATACATGTACTTCGGGTATATTCCTGACCCCGCAACCGCGTTTCAGCCGATTCGCAAGTTGCCGCCGGGCCATCTTCTGGAATTCGAGAAAGGCGAAGTGCGCGTCCGGCAATATTGGGATTTTCCCCAGTACGGCACGTTCGAGCCGGCGAGCGAAGAGGAATTGCTGCAAGAACTGGAGTTTCGGCTGGCGGAGGCGGTGCGAATTCGCTTGATCGCCGATGTGCCTCTCGGCGCGATGCTGAGCGGCGGTATGGACTCCTCAACCATAGTGGCATTGATGGCGCGGGCGACGTCGCAGCCAGTCAAGACATTTTCCATTGGATTTCGGCAGGCCGATTTTAACGAGGCTCCCTACGCGCGGCTCGTGGCACAGAAGTTCGGCACCGACCACCACGAATTAATTCTGGAACCGGATATTCTTGAAACCGTCGAGATGCTGACTCGGCATCTGGAAGAACCCTTCGGAGATTCTTCCATGCTGCCGACATATTTCGTTTCCTGCCTGGCGCGAAAGTATGTGACAGTTGCGCTCTCCGGCGATGGAGGAGATGAAGCCTTTGCCGGATACGAGCGCTACCGCATCCATCTCGAAGACCGGTCGTACAAGTGGATTCCGCAATGGGCCGGACCGCTCTATCGGGATTATGTTCATCCCCTGGTGCCGTATCGCATGCCCGGCCGCAATTTGGCCTACAGCATATCGTTGCCCTGGCAGAAGCGATATATCGAGGGCGTTTCGTTCCAGTCGTTTCAGAGAGAGATGGGCATTCTTTCCGAAGAATTTATGGCGTCCGACAGAACTCCTCTGAAGGGCTTTGAAGAATATCTTGAGAAGGCTCCGGCGCACGATCCGCTGAGCCGGGTTTTGTATTTGGACAGCAAAACGTATTTGCCGGGCGACATCCTCACCAAAGTGGATCGCATGAGCATGGCGACTTCGCTTGAAGCGCGAGTGCCGATGCTCGACCATATTTTTCTAGAGTGGGTGACGGCGCTAAAACCGCGGTGGAAGATGGGCAACGGTCCGCAGAAGTTTATTCTCAAGAAACTGGCGGAGCGGTTGGGCGTTCCCGGCGAAGTGCTCAATCGTCCGAAGCAAGGCTTCGCGCTGCCGCTTGGGCACTGGATGCGCCACGAATTGAAAGACCTGGTGCAAACGACGCTGCTCGACGCGGAGACTTTGAATCGCGGATACTTCCGGGCAAGCGGCGTAAGGCGAATGCTCAATGAGCATTTCCATGGTCGGCGAGACCATTCCGCGCGGCTGTGGCGGCTGCTGATTTTTGAACTGTGGCACCGGAATTTTCTGGGAAAAATTGGTACCGGCAATGCTATACGTACTTCGCCTGCCGCTTATCTCGGAGTGAGTGGACGTTGATGACTCCGCCTTCAGCCCAAACCGAAATTGAAAAGCGTGAGAAAACCGGCGAAACCCAACGGCTGAAAGTGGCAATTGTTGGGCCTTCGTCGAACTATGTCGGAGGGCAGTCAGTACAGGCGGAGTTGCTGTTGCGCCATTGGCGGGACGATACCGATATAGAAGCCAGCTCAATTCCTGTAGATCCCCCATTTCCTGCGATGCTGCGTTGGGTGAATCGTGTTCCATTTCTTCGTACGCTAGTTCGCCAGCCGCTCTATTTGCTCGCGCTGTCGCGCGGTCTTAGCGAAACAGATGTCGCGCACATTTTTTCTGCGTCGTATTGGTCGTTTCTGCTTGCGCCCGCTCCTGCGCTCTGGATTGCCCATCTGAAGGGGAAGAAGGCGATCATTCACTATCACAGCGGAGAGGCGCGATATCACCTGCAACGGTTTCCCAGCGCGCGAATGACTCTGGCGAAGGCAGATCAACTAATTGTGCCCTCCGAATATCTGGTTCGAGTTTTCCAGGAATTTAATCTTCGGGCGCACGCCGTGCCGAATATCGTAGACATGAGCCAGTTCTCATTTAGAGAGCGCCGTCCCCTCCGCCCGCATTTGATCTGCACGAGAGGATTTCATCCTTACTATGCGATCGATGTCGTTGTGCGGGCGTTTGCAGAAGTGCAAAAGCAAATTCCGGAAGCGCGCCTTGATCTGCTCGGCGGTGGGCCCACGGAGGGCGAAATCCGGGCGTTGGTGCGGGATTTGAAACTCACCGGAGTTCATTTCGTGGGAGTCGCTTCACGAAACGAGATCGGCCATTTTTACGACCAGGCGGATATTTTTATCAATGCGTCGTGTCTCGACAATATGCCGGTTTCTATATTGGAGGCGTTCGCGTGCGGAACTCCCGTAGTCAGCACCGCGGCTGAGAGCATTCCTTACCTGGTCGAAGATGGCGGCACGGGATTACTTTCTGAAGTCGGAAACGCACCAGCCTTGGCCGCGAATGTGTTGCGCCTTTTGCGCGAACCCGATCTCGCCGCGAAGTTAACGTCGCAGGCATACGCGGCATCACAAGCCTACCGCTGGCCGGCGGTACGAGAGCAGTGGCTGGAGGTTTATCGATCGCTAAAGGCAGGCGAAAAGCGCGTTCGCGAAGTTACGGCAACAAAGTAGCCAGGTCGAGAATGCGAAACCTGTCGCTCAAAATAGGCATTACTTCAGCTCAACAATAAAAACATCGCTCCGGTATTGTCGCCCATTCGGCGCTCTTCCCAGCTGATCTTCCCAATCTGACGTAAACATAAAGAAGCGCCCATCCGGAGAAACATTGCCGCGCGGAGTCGACCAGAATCCATTGCGCGCGGTGCTGTACGTATGAGCAAACCGCCACACCTTCGAGGCCTTCGCGTCGGTCTCCGCACAGTCGATTTCGTTGTCCCACGGCCCAGTTACGATCGGAGCCACTCCGGGCGTATCAGGATTGGTCGGCCGGTATGTAGAAAAGCAGACCGGCGACGAATCGTTCGCGTCCACGTTATTCCATGAATAATGCGAGTCGTACCAAAATCCTTTGGCCGGCTCTAATCCGCTGATAAGGGGAGTCGATTCATCGAGGTGATTTAGCGGCCGGATCCTCAGATCCAGCGGATGCATGTCGCCGGAGGGCCCGATGATGTGTGAATAACCGAGAACGTGGTGGCCACCGCACTCCGCGGGACAGAAGGTTACAGTCATGCCATCGATATCCCAAACCGCCCAACCGTGGCCGATTCCCCCGCCTCCGCGCGTTACATACACAAACTTGCCAGACTTTGACAGGCGAGCGTTATGAATGGAGAAGCGGTCGGAAGCGGAAATCGTTCCTTTCGGCCCCCACTGGCCACCGATTTCTCCGGTCTGTGTGTTGTACCAGCGGCAGCCCTGTGCGCGGTCGTAGATATAAACCAGGTAATTCTTGTCCTGCTGTGGTCCCAGCACGGTCATCAATCGATTGTCATCCGCGCTCACTCCGATCACGCTGCCCAGGTCGTTCGACGAGAGCTTGACGCACTTTGACGGGTCGTTGATCTCAGTTGCCCGTCCGCTCTGTGCATCATATTGCTCAAACACCAACCGCCGAGGACTGATTCCGAACAAAAGATTAGGCTGCTGAAAACTGAACTGCGGTTCGCCTCCCAACCCCACAGACGGAGTTCCGATGGGCTGCGCCTTCATCGCCTCGGGGTCGAAGCGATACAGCAGAATTGATCCTCCCGAGGTGGTGACGTAGAACATCGTGCTGTTCTTATTCCATGAATTCTGTTCGGCGGAGGATGGAGTGAAAAGAGAACGGCCCGGACCATTTCGATCGGAATTGCCGTCGGTGACCCGCAGAATGCGGGAGCCGAACGACGGATCTTGAATGATGGAACCGGCTGGGCCAAGTGCGGGCGGTTTTTCCGGGTAGGGTTCAGTGCGCCGGTCGGTGCGCGCACAATATTGTGGCGGCCCGCAATTGGCATTGCCAGGATGCTCTGCTCCAGCGTTAGCCGACGTCTGTGCGAAGCACGAGTCCAAACTCAGCGCTATGATCGCGAACCACTGAAAAAGAGTTTTCATACGAAAGATGCTAAAGAACTCACTCGTCGATTTCCAGCGCCGATAAGCTCGCCAATCTGCCGAATGGAGTATTGAGTTTCAGCCATTGCTTGGAGCTAAGAAAACCAGGGTAAACCAACTTCAGCGATTGCTCTCGAAAGCTAGTGTGCCGTTGATCTTCGACGGTTAATGGATAGCCGAACTCCTCCAGGCTGTCGCCAATTACGGTTTCCAGCGACGCGATCTCCTGATGCGTGAGCCGCTCTTTCCAGCGGGACACGGGATTTTGCGTCTCCTTCTCATCACCGCGGAATGACGAATTCGATTCGCGCAGGCTTCCGAGCCCGGTCTTCTGAATGCGATCATAGTCGAGATCATGATCGATAAACTCCCCGAGCCTCACCAGTACTGCGCGTGGCTCTGTAACCAGTTCTTCGTAATGGATCTCGATGTAGTCCGCGGGGAACTGTCGTCCAGACCGGCGGCCGTTGTGCACCATCCAATCCCAATAGAGTGCAGTCTCAAGTAGGCTTCGCTGGTTACGATTCCACGGCAAAGGACGGAAACCACCCATCTTCATCAACGAAAGAGCAATGTCGCGTCCGTCCCGGATAATGTGTACAAACAGAGCGTCCGGAATCTCCCGCTTGATTTGTGCCACATGCAGGACGCTATCTGGATCGTACAGCGCCCATCGTTGGGCGCCGCCGCTGATCGCGATCTCATCCATGACAATTCGAATGAAGTCGCCGCCAGTGTGGCATCCGGAGAGCAGCTTGGAGGAAATCTCTTCAGCCTTGAGACCGGTGCGCTCAAAGCTCTTGGTGCGCAGCCACACTGCAACAAGGTTTTCGCGCTGATGAGGATGGTTCGGCGAACCGAAGCGTGGAATCAAGATTTCGTAGACCGGGAGATATCCGCGATAAATCGCAAAGCCGCCGGCTGATAACAGAGTGTCATAAAGAAGATTGGTGCCGGATCGGTGGCAGCCCATTACAAAGACCGGGCGGCGCTTTCGTTCAGGAAGGGTCTTTGTCATCGGTCTGCGTCCATCGTTTTCTGCGGTCCCACGCAAATTGGTCACTGGCCAGCCTCTCCTACCTGTCCCGAGACGAATCGTGAGAAGCGGGCCTTGAGTTGTATTCCAAAAGACTCGCGCGTCAAAATAAACCAGGCCACTCCGATCCCATAAGCAGCGATGCCCGCCGTAAGGTTCAAGATAAGTTGAGGATAGCGGTGAGCGTAGAACTTGTGCTGCATCAAAATCAGCACCAGAATCATGGGAGCGCAAAGTACCGTCGGATAGAAATAACATTCGAACACGAATTTGCGGATTGGAATCCCCAGGTGGCGGCACATGTGGCGCGGCAGAAAAAATAATGCCGTACACAAGAGTGGAATTGCGGTTCCGATGGCGTCGCCAACAATCCCCAAGGGCCGAACCAGGACGATGCTGAGAATCAGGTTCGCAATGCCCTCCATGAGCACGACATATGCCAGCGCTTTATGCAGACTCATTCCGAACAACATTCGGTTCGATGTGGACTGGGCCTGATAAACCGTTGAGGGGATTAAGAGTATGAGCAAAACCGTATAACTCGTCACATATCGAGCCCCCATCCAGGCCTCGATTACCGACTTGCCCATGATGACCAGAGCCACTGTCATAGGAAACATGACCAGCGCGCAGGCGCGGTTTCCGGTGATAAAAATCCTACGCAGCTGGTTAAAATCCCCGGTGGCGTGAAAGTGGCTCGACATCGGAGTGAAAATTTGCGCCAGGCTGCTCACAACTTCGCCGGCATAATCGACGAGGCGTGCTCCAATGGAAAAATGCGTGATGGCAGCCGCCGAAAGAAAGCTTCCAATAATGACTGCATCCGACTTAAATCGCAGGCGCGCAGCCACGATGATCATGAAGGTGACCGAGCCGTAATTGGCCACCTGGCGCAAAGAATTGCGGTCTACATATTTCCATCCGTAAGGAATGGGCAGCAAACGCTGGGCAATCACGGCCCGAA
>Ga0182024_10006616_pt1 | contig 25368 bp, 23 predicted proteins | sample P32metaG_FD_120480 | JGI IMG/M metagenome (GOLD analysis project Ga0182024, IMG submission 120480) | Permafrost microbial communities from Stordalen Mire, Sweden - P3-2 metaG (Illumina Assembly) | ecosystem: Environmental > Terrestrial > Soil > Wetlands > Permafrost | place: Sweden: Stordalen...
CGAATCAGGCGCATAGCCGCCCTGCAATTCGCCTTGGGCATCCGGCACCCCGCAGATCATTTGCTCGAGCGTAAGCCCACGACTCGCGTACAGGCCTAACTGACGCTCAAGCGCCGCCCAGCCTTGGGATACGCTTGAGAATGAGCCGACGCTATTAGGATTCGCCGGATCGTGCATCTCCCCCGGTGCGTGCCGCAAATCGCCGGGGTTATTACTTCGCGTCGGCAGGTCTCCTGCTACTCCGAAGCCCTCGCGCTGCGCAATCAATTGTTCTAGTTTGCTCATGCTAAAAATACCGTACCACTGACAATGATATTGTGAGGTGTCGCACTCACGACAACCGGAATGGTAATCAGTATGCTAGCGCCGGTATTAGTAACACCTGCGCCATTGATAGTCCCTGCCGTTTGATCTACAACCGTGCATACGCCACTATCCGCAAGGGCCAGATTTTGGCCACCCGGTGCGGTTAGGCTAATTTGTGAGCCACCGGCAATAGAAAGCGTGCCTGAACTAGAGGCAAGCACGACCTGGAAAGTCAAACAAGGTCCAGTGAGGATGAGTCGAGCGCGAGCGATTAGGGCTCCGGCAGAACTTGTAATACCACCGCTCGTTCCTACCGTAGCGATAGTTTTGTTGATCGAACCCGTGTCGTCCCAGTCATCTGTAGATCGAATCATCGTTGGGCTTAGATTGGCGGTTTCTCCAATCAGTTTGTTCTTGGTCGAGTTGCCAATCACTACTGGCGCTATTTCATTGCCGTAATTAAAGGCTGGGCTACCGCGCAAAGTACCAGGGATCGAGATGCCGCTAAGCGGCATAGCCGTGCCGGACAGAGTGAAGTTATCCAGTGTTGTAGTCGCTCCAGCGGTGGCAAGACCTGCAGTGACGCCAACTAACTTAGATTCGTTCACGCTCCAGTTAATCGGAATGTATTGATTAGCCCCGCTCGGCGCATTGCTAAATAAGATTCCATAGGCCTGCATGAATGCAGCCTGCTCGCCAGTAAGACCATTGATTGAGCAGAAATTGCTTGCCGCATTGGTAAGATCGACATAGATCAAAGAGCGCCCATTGGCGGTGTTCGATGCACTTAAGGCCCATCCACCGTATTTCTTGAAAGAATCAGCACCCTCAAGAACGATGCAATCTGATGTTGCTGTGCCGCCAGCATTCCAGTCCTGACAGCCGAAGTCATTGTGATCGATACAACTTGCCGAGCCGACACAAATCGATACCGGATTGCCAAAATTATCTACTGCGAAATCGCTAACGAGCCCTGAAATGTTATTCGCGGTGTAGCGGCGAGTAGCGGTGTTGGCAGTCGTCGCGAAGTTCGCAAAGTAACACCCCGATAAAACATCATCTTCACTGCCGTAGTTGTAGTAGCAGCTATCGCTAAACTTTCCGGCTATCCGTACATTGTCTAGCCGGTTCACCTGACTATTACTAGCTGGGCCTAACTGGTTGCGAGCAAATAAAATCCCTGTAACCGGATAGGTAGTCGGATCGCAGGTAATTGCCACATCGCGAAACTTGATTGAGTCGTTCCCAACGCAACAAAATACCGATTGCCCCGTGTGCTTGGCGACGATAGCCATGTTGCCAGGACCAAAGATCGCACCTGAGTCCAGAGAACCGTCAGGCCCTTGGATGATGATGCCCTTCTGATTCGCGCTAGAGCCAAAGGTGCAATTGATCGGACTGGTAACCAGATACGGAGCAGTCGCGCCATATGTCACGATGCCACCGTTTCTCTGTGCGACGCTAACAGCCTTAGTGAAAGCAGCCGACATATCGGTAACGAGTGGGATCGAGTTTGTTGCGTAGCGGTCCACACACATCGGTGGATACTGTGGATTGACAACAATCGCGCCTACCGATGCTTCTGCGGGAGTCTGTCCAAGAAAGACCGATACTCCATTGATATAGATGGAGCCACCAAAGTAACCATTGGCCCACTGAAAGGTGGGACTGCCGATATTGAAGACATTGTTAATCGCTGGAACTAAGTTGCTGGTAACGCCAGCACCTGATGCATTAATCTGATCGGCAAAGCCGCATTGGTTACCGAATTGATCGGTCTCGACAAACTTATAGCCTGTACCAGGGCTTAACCAGATAGCCGCCTGTCCGATGGCATTTAAGGGCACAGGGTTAGGGTTAGGCGTGGCCTGTGTCGCATCCATATAGGTAGCAATAGGCGTGGTTGAACCTGCGGCATAGGTCGCCACGAACCCAAAGGCGTTAAGGCTCCCATTCTGGGTAAAGCCCTGGAAGTTGATCGGGGGCGGGAGGACTGCGGTCATTTAGTTAAGTCCATAAGTGATGGACTGACCGTAATTAAAGAGGCCCACATGCGTGCCGATTGATGCGGCCCCACTCCAGTTATCACTAGGATAATTATTGAAAAACTGAATATTAGGCGAGCCTGGGGAGATTTGCGCCAGACAGTTGCCGGTAATATTTCCAGTAGCCAAGGGGATGATGGCAGTCTGTACTTGCGTCGCCGGCTGCAACACGGTCGGCAAGCCACTCATAAAGAGTGTGCCGCCAGAGCCAATCAATACATCCCCATAGCCTAAATACAGCGATGCAATATTGCCGTTGATGGCATAAGTACAGGGCATCGGAGAGGTGCTACCACCTCCTCCGGTCGTGCCATCTAAAGTGCCTAAAAATGAACCCGCCTGCGGTACGCTGCCCGTAGAACTCGTGAGTAGCCAGTTTCCATTGTAATAGAAGACCGCTGTGACCCCACCCGCGGCAATCTGACCGGCCCCTAGCTGAGTGCCACTTTGGTTCAATATCGGCACCACACCGCCAATAGGAACTCCATTGACGGTTATCTGCAGGGTCGAGTTACCGGTGTTGGTATTGGCGGGTATCCAGTAAAGGATGATACCGTTGGTCAGGCTCGAATAGGGCCCTGTCAGGTTTAGCTGATAGGCATTGACCGTGCCAGAATCGATCCCGGCGTATAGGGAGGTCAGCAGGCTATTGATGATCTGATCGGTGGTCTTGATCGAGTTACCGAACTGGTCAGCCTCAACAAGCTTGTAGCCCACATTTGGCAATAAGTAACAGTTCATCTCCCCACGGGCATTAAGCATCTGCGGGTTGACATTAGGCGTCGTAGCCGTCCAATCAGTCCAGGTCGCAATGGGCGTATTGGTGCCAGCCGCGTAGCTCGTCACAGTCCCGAATGCGTTGGGAGTGCCATTGGATAGCCACGACTTCAATACAAGGCTTGGCGCGAGTGAGGCGGCGGTGGTCATGCTAGAGTAGGACCATGTTAATAGTCATTTTCGCAACACTTCTAGGCGTCGCGCTGCATCTGATATTTGATAAACGCACTTAATCAAGTGTCTTAATCCTGGCTTCAACATTCTTAAGCGCTGCTTTTGCGCTATATCGAGTAGCAAGATTCCCGCCTAATGCTTCTCCTGCTGCTGCTCCTATTGGGCCGCCAATATGGGCTCCCAGTGCCGCCGATCCTCCGCGCATAGCAGCCATAGCTCCACGTTGCATTAGGTTATGCTCCTGTACAGCTGCTCCTGGGTAACTCTGATCTTTCTTTAGGATATCGCCTGCATCACGCAGATCCTTAAAGTTATCCAACTCGTCTGGGTCAAATATTGATTGCATACGTGATGAGTTTTTCGTCAGCATTTGATTGACGCCTTTGGCATTCCACATGCCACTAGTACTTTGTCCAGCATCAGCGATCTTGCTGGCCATATGCGCCTTAATTTCCGATAGCGCTAGATTCCCTGATTCCTGAAGATCAGGAGGTAGATTCTTCAGTGTTCCAACGATATGGTTTAACTGATCGACTGGCATACTCGTAATTGCATCAGGAACCTTTTCTGTAGGCACAGAGCGATTAATTCCATTAGGGCCTGAAGCATCCATGAGTTTAGCAATGCCATTTGGATTATCTAGCGTGTTGCCTCTCATGGTTCTCATTGCTCTGGCTTGAGCATAGATATCTGAACCTGCCGATTGGGTAACATCATCGTCTAATGCATCCTTGAGTTTCCCTACCAGCTTGCTATTTTGTGGCGACCAGTTCTCATTGAGGTACTTGCGCACAGTCTCAGCTTGTTTAGGATTGCCGCTTATAGAATCGTCTTCACCAACCATCTTTAGCTTACCCAAATATGAATTTAAGCCGCCGACAAGATGAACACGATCTGAATTGGTAAGCTCAGAATTATCTTTTAAGATGTCCTGAAATCCACTCAACTGGCTTGGTGCGCCTCCAGCTCTGGTATCGGCTTCTTTGTATAGTGAACTCGTTGCCGAATCAAAGTGATCTTTCAACGCATCCAACGGCGCGAGAATATTATTACCGCGTTCCGTACTGGTTGCTTGATCTGCTGCCGAACCAGGGGTCCCACCTGTTCCTTCAACAATACTATCGGCGTGATTTGAAAGCGCTTGACGTTCATTATCAATAACCGATTTCATGCGTAGACCATTCGGACTAGTCAGCTTTGCCTCTTGATAATCATTAGCTGCCGCGGAAGCATCTCCCTGCAATGCGCTTACTCGTGCCTCAGGAACACCGACACGCCTAAGAACTGCTTCGCGTGCCGCTTGGTCTGCCGATATTGGAAGCGATGACTCGGCCGCATCAAGTGGTACGCCGATACCACGAATAGCACCACCGACTCCAGCCACAGTGCCGGCCGCCCCTAAAGCTTCAGGAATACGCTCGCGCAAGGTATCGGTCGCAGCTTGCGCATTAGCTGGATTACTCGCCAAACCGACGAAGGAACCGCCAAGCTTTGAAACATCATTGACTACAGCATTTTGGCCTTTGCTCAAAGCCCCAGAAAGCGCCTTACCCTCGTCAGTTCGTGGTCGATAGCCCCAATCATGCGTGCCTGGATCGGAACCTGTAACCGCATCCGCTAAGGAACCTGCGCCGCCAGTGATACCTGATAGAACATTCTCACCGATTGCTGCGAAGTGGCCCAAAGGCGTACCCGCAATGTAAGAACGCGATTTCTTCCCTGAAGAATCATCATCATTCTTAGATGAGAAAGCAGCCTTAATCTCCGGATCATCAGAGCTACTCTGCGGCGTGCTAGCAGCATCTGCATTACTGAATGCCGCAGTAATCTCTGGATCACTGTCCAAAGACATGGCCCATACCTGCAACTTTGTTTCTAAATGCTTCAGCCGCTGCTGCTGGGTCTTTGGCATTTGAGAAATTACGTTTATAGAATGCTATGCGATCTGCAGGAGTGTTTAGAGATTTGAATTCATGCATGAGAGGATCGGTGGTACCGGTTAAAGTATCGTCCGCAGCCTGAAAACCGCGCAAGCTAGGATCTTTTGATTTGATCGCATTAAGCTGCGCGCCTCTAGCTAAGTCTTGCCGTGCAACGCCTCTCGTGTAATCCATGGACGTATGGATAGTTTGAGGATCAGAAGTTGCCTCTGGTAAGCCAGAGATAACAGTAGCTTGTCTTTGATCGGTAGCGGATGCGGGTGTGGCATTAGTTCGTAATTGTCCTAAATCCTTCTCTAGCAACTGTCGCGCATAGGTAGTTGATGACAAACCAGCTGCTGCTGCGGCCTTTGATATGGAGGCAGAAAGCTTGCCAGAATGGATTTGGTCCGCAAGGCCATCGATTTCATTGGTAATAAGTACGGTTTTGTTTGCAGGCGCAACTGCTGCACTAACTTGATTTGATCTATCAATATCGGCATTGCCGCTACCACCAGCTCTGGAGACCTCACCAGCTGCTGCACCAGCCACTTTTGGGCTAGCCGGATTAAGATTATTCGGACTCCCAGGAACTTCCCCGGGAGCACTTAAAATTCTGCTGTACGTGCCCTGATTGACGATCTGACTAGCGGCATTAGTTGTGCTTCCTTGCGCAGCCGTTCCTTTCATACCGGAAGCCATTGTGTTCAATACTTGCTGAAGCTGCGGTCCTGTAGCATTAGGCGGAATAGAACCCTGAGTACTTTGCAACATGCGGCTCAAAGCTTTATCGTCAGGATGCTGCTGCCGTAAGCCTTCAAACGCGTCAATAATTTTGGACTGCGTTACATCTTTATCGCCAGCTAGAGCTCCTACTGTATCGCCAACCTGTGCACGTTTACTTGATTCCAAATTAAACAGCGTCTGCTGATTCTTGTAAATCTCACCAGCCCTAGATACCGCATCGTTGGCAATTTGTGCGCCATTGACTGGAGCTACTGCATTCACGTCATTGGCAAACTTCTGATTATCAAAATTCCCATCGGCGCCTTTATATCGCCCGCTCGTATAAGATTGCTTAACTAAATTACCTACAGCCTGCATTTCGGAGGCTTTCTGCTGTGCTAGCTGTGAGCCTGCCTGTGCAGTTTGCTGAGTATATTGACCAGTCTGCAGATTTTGCTGAGCCTGTTGAAGCCCAAGGCGCTGCTGCTGAATGCCCAAAATAGATGACATCATGCCCAAGCCCTTGCTCGGATCTGGCGGCTGAATCATGGCTCCTACGGGTTGAATTGCGTCAGGCATTAGCCAGGCCCTCCAGGTCCTATTAGATTGCCGCTACCATCGTATGTCGGTCCCCCGGAAGGATTGGGGTTGTAATAGTTCGGATCGCTATTAGCTCCACCAGCACCATAGGCACCCAGGTAGGAACCCAAACTAGAAATGCCGCCACTATAAGCATTGGCAGCGCCGACCTGGCCACCTGCTAAAGCCGTGCCGATGTTCTGTGCAGACTGTGCTTGCTGACCTGCTAATGCCGTACCTTGCTGGCCGGTATTGCTCGCCGCGTTCTGGCCAAGATTGGCAATGTTCGAGAGGCGCGAATAGATATTGCCCTGTTGCGTCTGGTACTGGTTGAAGGCGTTGTTGAATGAGGTATTCGCCATGCCCTGGTTATAGCCCATCAAATCCTTTTGGCTAGCACCAGAGAGCGCTCCCTGACCGGATGAATCAGTATTCAATACACCCTGCTGGCCTTGCTGTAATTGGAACTGATAAGCCGGGGATAATTGTTGAAAGTTCTGTGCGGTAAAGGGCTGTGACAAAGAACCGAAGCCCACCCCTTGTGCCTGTGCTGCAGGATTATTGGCACCTATTCCCATGCCCTGATTAAGCGCACCCAGAGCTCCATAGCCCGCATTCATGAAGGGCTGTTCTTGCCCCGTAATGGTATTGAATTCGTTAGCGCTGATTTGCTGCGCATTCTCAGCAGCGCCCGCTTGCGTGTTAGCAGCAGACTCAGCCGCACTACCGCTGATGAGCGAACCGCCAATGGCGCCGACTGCGGCAGCAGCAAAACCCCACGGCATTAGTGTCTCCTTAAACAAACGATCATAGTGACCCTTGCTTCATCCGAATCATTTAGTACCCAATGTACACGTGAGTTCTCGAACTCAAACAAATCCCCATCCTCAGTAACCAGAACTTCATCCTCAACGTGAAATGACTGCTTCTTGTTTCCTTTTACTTGAAGCGCGAACTTATCGTAGTAACGCGCGTGCCAGCCCTTGTCGATGTGTGGATAGCACTGTTTGTGAGGCGGTATCTTCGTGATCAGTACCCCGCCTAAATCAGCCTCGAAGTCATACGCAATCTTCTCGCACAAGATCTTGGCACTCGGTAGCTTCTCAACGACTGGATACCACTCCGACACATGCTGAGCGTTGAAGCGTTCAATATCGTTGAAGTTCTCAATCGGGTTATACCGTACCCATATATCCGATAGTTCACGGTGCGGCGAATCACCTTGTGTTCGCATGGGCAACGCATCCCATATATCCGGGTTATGGCTCAGTTCCATCTGTAGCCCAATCGGATCGGCGTAGCTTTCGCGTACCATTCTAAGCAACTTCAGGCTCCCCAATGTGCACACAGAGCCACATGGTATCCGTGTGTGCGATGACCATATGATTGAGGTTGGCCTCAATTACAACGCTGTCAGGCCCTCGCATTTCTCGCTCCCATTTATCGGTGTAGACCGTGACTTCCCCATATTGAAGGATAGATAGATGCGGGTATCTGTGCTTGTGCTGTACGACCTTCATGCCTTTAAGTATTAGCACTTGCTTGACGCTGATTCCGGCTCCTACATAGTTGGTAGAAATATCCTCCAGTACATTCGCATTACTGACGATGGGATTGATTTTCAAAAACTCAGTGACAATGCCGCAGCTCATGAGGGGTACCACGTCATAGTTGGAAGACCAGAGAAGGTTACGGTTAAGACATCGCCATTCGATAGGGGAAAGAAGCCGCTTGTCAGTCCAGTCAAAGTCGTCACAGCGCGGGTAATCTGTACAGCGCTCACCGTACCGCCATTGATCAAAACATTGCCCCTTGTGGGGGCAAGATAGGAGAAAGGCGAGATACCGACCACAATAGCCACTTCTGCGGCTGATGGTTGGCCTTGGTACAGCGCACTAAAGAAACGATACCAGACAGTCGCGGTCTGTCCCTTGATGGTCAAGGGCTGATCGTATGTCGGTTGGGCTTGATAGAGTTGTTGGCCCATTACTGACTGTCCTCAGACTCAGCAAAGAGCGTCGCACCGATGATATCCCGCGGTACCGGGTCACTCATGTTCACCTCATAGATTCGATCCCTGGCGCGCCCGAGTCTATTCCACTTAGCCCTATTTCGCGTAATCCCTGCAGCACCGATAGTGCGCCAGTACTCATTGCTCCAGGTAAAGCCGCCATCGTTAGACCAGCGAAGCATCGCTTGGGGGTTCGAACCTTGACCGGTCTGAAGGCCCACACCTGGGGTAAATTCTATCTGTAGGCTAGATTGACTGACACGCGTTCTGTCGTCCTTCTTCCATATGTGCTTACAACGCCGCTGGGCCCTTAACGGCGTATTGGCATCGGTATAGAATTTCCGGCTCATCTGATGAATCTGGCCTGACTGATAGTCCCCGACTAAGCGCAAGTCCTGCAGGTTCATAAAACAGTTGGCCCGATCCCGATGATACTGACCCGCAATAGGATCGAAAGAGGCGCGTTGGTGCCAACAAGGCTTGTTGATCATGGATGATGCGGTGGCATCGTAGACCCAGGTCGCATCGGCTGTTGGGAATATCAGCACATAGAAGCCGTGACCTTCTTCCTCATAGGCAAAGCCAATGGCATCGGATACGAGAGGGTACTGACTGATCGCATGCTCTATCGCATGGTTTGAAATTCTCTCCCACGCATACTGATTGGTGCGAATGATGACATTCTCACCCTGCTCATTCTTAGCAATCCAAACAAGTGAGCCGCCAAGCCGAGTAATCGAATGCTTGGCAGAGCAGCCTATTTGCGGGCCTACGCCAGGGATACGCTCGAAGGTAAAATTGGCATTACCTGCGTTGTACCATACCTCACTCGTGCGCTCGCCCACAAGCCATAGTTCGCGGTTTGATTCATAGAGCGTAATCAAGTTATCGGTACTGGAGTCTTTCAGGGCAAAGAATGAGCCAGGGAAGACATTGGTGTAAGGCGTCGGACCATTGGTAATAAAAGTACGGGTGCCAGTTTGATTGGCAATGATCCAGCCCTCGATAAAGGCTAGCCGATCTGCCGGCACTAACCCTGGATCATTTAGCTGCCCAAAGGGTTGAACGGTTAGGGTGATGTTCTCAGACGGAGTAGTCCCCGATGCATTCGTGTTCATGATGATCGAGGGGACATTGTAATTGATGCTATTAATCGTCCCTGTCACAAATCCCAAAGTATCGGATAGGACCGCACCGTTTGAGATAATCAGTCCCGCTGGCAACACCCCGAAGCTAGGGAAGGTCAAGATATTGCTGCCAGCGTTCACCGCCCCTAGAAAAGTAACGGAATTCGTGATACCGACAATCGCCCAGTAATACCAAAACTGTCCATCGACGATAAAGACATAGCCACCCTTCGCATTACTCACGACCCCGTTATCGCGCATCACTACGGGGCCTGAATTAGTCAAGAGCGTACCGACGCCAAGAACTGAGAACTGTGCAATAGAGGTCTGTGTGGCTGGCACAGTGAGCGTTATCAGATAGAGCGTATTACCCGTAACGGATAGGGCCTGCAAGCCCCCCGGAAGTACCCAGCAGCCTCGCACGGGACCTACTTGGGTTGACATGATGGGGTTCTTGCCGGGTGAGCCTAAGAGCGCGACAGGCTCCTTAGCGCCGTCTACCTCTGCGACCTCGAGATAATAGTTGATCGCATTCTCAGCATCCTGCAGCGTCATAGGAGCGCTATAGGCTGGTCCTACAATGCCTGGATCTACAGCCTTCATATGGGCTGCCCACTTCGGTAAGCCACACCGTTGATGTAGTAAACCATCGGGGGACTCGTGACCGGCAGCGGCACGTTATTGGTGAGTGCCGCTCCTGGTAAGGGCGGTGTGAAGTTAGGCGATGAAACAGCATAAGTAGGTCTGCCAGCCAGTCCAGGTACCTGTGTCGCACCGCCATTGATCAAGTCCGCCCCATCGCAAGTAAAGGCGATGGAATCCGCTGTGATAGAACTAGAATCGGTTGTCCAGACCGATATATCTGGGAGTCCAATAACAGGCGGCGGGATAACCGGAGCGATGTAAACCAGCGGTGTCGTGAACACCATTGGATAGGCGTTCTTGTCGTACTGCTGCTCGAATACAAAGATAATCGCAGGCTGAACCTTCTTAGAAGGTCCAGGCAATGCCCCTGCATTTAACTGTGGCTGTATTTGTTGTTGTGCCAATTGATCCGATGGGGAAGGGCCGCCAAATATTTGTGGTATTGGCGCGAATGCCGCAACACGCCCAGGCGGCCTAATGACACGTCCAGGTACCTGCGTTGGATTGAACTGCTCTTGCGCAAAGAAGAAACCAGGATTGACCGGAGCGGAAGGCGCCAAACTATGGAATGGCTGCGAATTGGTGATAGTCGCGCTTAAGGTTAAGTCAGTGAGCTGCGGACCAGCCGTGATCATCGTGACTAGGAAGCCTTGCGCAACAGGAACGGTCTTGCTCCAGCCCTGGAGCGTTAGATCAAAGCTGATTTCCTGCGGCAGCGTATGGAATGAACGTAAGGGAACAAGATCAGCCGCGACCAAAGGCCGTACTATCGGCTTGAATACTTGCGCCTGGATCTGAGAATCGTAGAGCGCTTTCTGATGCGTGCCGAATTCATATTGCGCCCCGAAAAACCCTTTGCTTTCCGTGACAACCGGACCCCAAACTTGTGCCTGGATCTGGCTGTCATAGATGGCCTTGGCATGAGTACCAAAAGTGTACTGCGCTGCCTGCATGCCCAATGGCGGGGTATAGGCTGGCAGGCTAAAGATAGGCTGTGGCGGATCGACGTACTGCGGCAGCGTCGTAATTGTCTGGGTAACAGACTTACTGCTCTCAATGCCAGGAGACGGGCGGAACACCTGTGTTGAGAGGGTGTTCTGCGCATACATCTGCTGCGCATGGGTACCAAAGGTATATTGCGCACCTGGGCCTGCGGTACCACCCTCAACGGCTGCGGCAATGAGTAGCCCAAAGCCCGCAGCACGGCCTAGATCAGCTAACTGCGGAAAGCCAGAATTACCCTGTAATGGCATGTCCCAAGAGAGGGAGAATTTCATTGCCTCAGCTACGGTTATATTGGCAGCCGAAGCCGAACAGTTATAGGTGCCGACACCTCCTGAGCCGGTACCGTTCGATGTAATCGTGACGCCAGCGGGGACACTTGCCGCCGTGATCGTCATGCCGACGAGCACAGTTCCCGATACCGACCCTGCGAGGGTCAGTACGTTGCTGATTAAGGTACAAGTGGCGCAACTCGCGTTAGCCATTGATTAGCCTTAAACGCCTAAGCTGGCTTTGAATGTGCTGTTCAATCTTCTTGATGAACGGCACACAAGGCTGACAGGCTTCGGTGTTACACGCCGGTTGCATACATTTCAAGCAGAAGTTCTGCACAGGCGCTTTCGCCCACTCCTGCATCTTGATCACTGCTTGACAATGCGGACAGGTACGGATGTCAGCCTCTGATAGCTTACCGCCAGAGTTACGATCATCGTTCTTGTAGTAGCCGCTGTTGTGAGTGTGCGGCGTGCCGATGACGATCACACGTGCACCTCGTGCTGATCGTAGAGTTTCAAACGAGCGCTATCGGTCGTCATCAAGTGATCTAAGCGCGCCAGGATGTATTCCACGGTCTTGATCAGGTTCTCAGGCAGTGGCCGCTCGCCCAGTTCGATCTCGCGCAGGATACGGTTCAAAGAGACGATTTCCTCCTTGTGATCCGGATATTCCAATCTTTGGGTTTGGATCATCATGGCATCACGTATATCTGTCGCGGCATAGGACCTGAGGCTGGCACGGTCGGCGGATGTGAACCTATTTGATTGAATACATCCAAAGCGGTGAAGGTATTAGTACCCCCAATCGGCGTAAAGGTCGCAGTCTGCTGGATTGCTGCGTTTGAGGTCATAGTTTCATAAGTCAAACATGCAGAGCCTAAAGCTGCCCATGCTGTACCAATTTGAGAGAACCCTGCTCCTGCGGCAGGCGCACCTGACTCATTGACACTAAAACCCCATCCTCCCAATGTGACAGGAACCAATAAATTGGGCGAAATCGTCAGCCCTGAAGTTTGAGCATTAGAACCACTTGGCGTGGTCTGATTGGACTGCGCATTGCCGCCTGTGACATTCGGTGCGCCTGTGTTTATATTGGAAAGCTTTGCTACAGCAATAGCTAGTTTTGCGGTTCCTGACCAGGTAGCGGAGATAACAGGCGTAGTGATGGCGGTGGTAACCATTGTCGTCCACCTGGCCCATATAAATCCTGTGGTGCCATGGTTATCCGCATTCTGTAGATTCACATAAGTGTTGTGTCCATCACTGGGATTACTGGTAATGGTCAAAGCACTTGCTGTTTGCGCCATCAGCAGAACATGAATGCAATCACCTACGTTGAAAGCCGGCAGTGCTGTGCCACCCGTGCCAGTTGAAACAACTGTCCCGGATGCGGTGGTGCCGTCGTAAACGACTGAAGTGGGAGAGAATCCAAACGAAAGGGCTTGAGACAATATACGCGCGTCAGTGCCGGTAGCGGTCGTCCACGTCGCAGCATGGTTCGAACTGAACGCGCCATGCTCACCGATGAGAATGTTGAAACCGTTATAGTCTGAAGTAAATCCTGTACCGACGCTCACAGGCCCGCTGTCAATATCGCGGGTCAAACCCATGACCACCGAGCCGGTCGAGCACGTTACTGCAGTGCTGGTAATCGCATCGGTGCCAGTTCCAACAGCAGAGGTTTGTGCGTTATCAATCACACTGCCAAAAGTTACCGTACCGCCGGATGCTGTCCATACCCAGACACTAATGCCAACGTTACCCATACTCGTATAACTTGCGCTTGGCGTGTAGGTGATTGAGGTCGCACTGCTAGTCGTGTTTAAGCAGTAAAAGGCATCGTCATATTGACCATTAGCTTGAGCGCTATTCGTCCCACCTGCGGCGACGTAAGTATTTCCTCCTGGACCGGCATCTGCGACTGAGCCTTGAAAATAACTCTGGCCCGACCCGGCATTGAAACTCGCAAGTAGACAGACCGCTGCATTTGCCGGAATCGTAATGGTTAGCGGTTGCGGATTGCTGCCATTTGCCCCGCCAGAGGTGCTAAGAGTTAAGCCCATGTTTCACCCGTAGTACGCATAACCACCACCTGAGAAGCCAACATAAACACGACCGAAAATATTGGGATCGCCAGAGATACAATTGAGCAAATCAAGTGCGCCAGTGGGGAATGCTCCCAAATTCGTCCATGTCACGCAGTCATCTACCGACTGCCACACACCAAAGACATTATTGACCCACCCATAGATATAGACCGCCGGATAGGTATGACCGGATGCAATGGCTCCAAAGCCGAAGCATGAGACGCCAGTGACGTTAGCGACCGGGGTCCAACCCACTCCACCATTGATGGAGCGGTAGAGAGGAGTTGTGCTTGGGCTAGCCAGACTTGCATGAAGACCTGATGCCGAGCCAAGCCAACCCGAGGTATAAAACAAGTGCCCCGCGTTACCAGGAACTGCGCTAAGCGTGGAATTAAAGCCACCCCATGAGCTATTGCTCTCAATATAACCACCGTTCCCGTTGTAGACGTTGCTCCACGACGCGCCGCCGTTCGAGCTGGTGAATACACCGTTTCCAGCAAAATACAAATAGAACGTATTTGCACTTACTCGATCAGCGCATATACATCGCTGGACAAGGTAGTAAATGTAATCAAATCCAGTCCAGCTAGAAACGCCTGGTAACGTGATCTGGGCCCACGATGCGCCTTGATTAGTTGTGTATGAAGGTGCCGTACCGCCAGCTGGTGACCAGATAATATTCTGTGGAGTGCTCGCCGCGATACAGCCGCCCTGAAACGTGGCCGGTACTCCAGGCGGAATTGCTGCAAAGTAGGTCCATGTTGCCCCTCCGTCTGTGGAATATCCTGTCTGCTCGCTATTGCCCACATCGGCAATACCTACGACAAAACTTGGGCTTGACGAAGCGTAGTCAAGAGTGCCGCCCTTGATTGGGCTGCTTGAGATAACGGGGCCGTAAGTTGAGGGATACGTACTTAGATTCGTGATCTTGAAGAACGGCCGATCCCAAGAGCAAAGAATTGGGCTGGCTCCGCTTACCGGTGGCACCAATACTTGGATGGCGACCATTTGCTCGATGCCGACGCTCATATCGGTCCAGACGTAAGGCGTGTTCGTTGTAAACCCAGAGGAGGGTAGTGTCTGGGTCCATACGCCTGTGCCGGCGCTGAAAACAAGCAACCCGTTCGTCACCGGGCTAAATGCTAAACCGCCAGCATCTAAGTAATAAAATCCACCGCTTGGATTGAAGTTTCCTGCGGATATCCAGGGGATGTCTGGACTAGCTAAGCTCATCGTTCCGCCGATAATGGCGGTCCAGGTAGAACCTGCGTTATAACTTAAGGCTATTTGACCGCCTGCACAAACAGTCACTACTTCTGAGATATTAAAGGGGTTGATCGCAACCGCTTGCAAGGTGTTGTTATTCGAGGGAGCAGAGGTCGTAGACCACGACCCTGAATACTTCATTATCCCCGTACCCTGATCAGGGCCTGCGCCAGCCACCGCGTAGTAATTTCCTGAAGTGTCTATTGCCGCATAGATCACACCGGTCGGGCCACTTGAGGTGAGTGCCCAACTTGTGCCGCCGTTGTTGCTGACATAAACGCCAGTGCCATTACGGCAGGCATAAATAGTCTGAGTCACATTGCCCACGACTGAACCGCTGCCATAAAACAAAATACCCGTAGTACCGGCACCGGTACCCGCTGGCACCCCACTGACCGTGCTCCAACTAGTTCCGCCATTGGCGGTAACGAATAATCCATTTGCTTCAGTGCCGACGTATACGATATTGGCGTTGTGCGGATCGATAGCCATCTTCTGGCCGTACTGTCCGTAATTATCGTTGGGACTTAGTCCCTGTATCTGAGTAAAGGCGGTTTGGGTCCAGGTAGTGCCCTTGTTGCTGCTGACGAAAACGTACCCCAAATACATCATGTAAAAGATGTTGGTATTGCTTGGCGCTATTTGGATCTCATAGGTGCCATCGCCGGAGTAAAGCGGATCTGCCGCAATGATCGAATTAGGCATGCTGGAATAAGTGGCTAGCTGATTCCAGGTTGAGCCGTTGTATAGATACGCACCGTTGGTATCCGTACGAGCAACCATCGTGCCATCTGGAGCGATATTAAGGCCGCGCACGAAGCCGCCGGAACCAACGGGGAGAGTTTTCCAGCTGTGAACCGGCAGATTCGCAGGCACCGTCGTCGATGCCTTAGTCGCATTCGCTTGGAGTGCGGGATAGGTGGTATTCACCCACATTGCGCTGGCTGGGTAGCCGCTAGGAGGATAGGCGACGACATCGCTGGTCGTGATATTAAATATGCGCCAGTTCGAACCATATACAGCGTCGTCCGTAATCAGCGAATTGACTGCGGCTGTAGTAGAACCTGTTACGCCACCCGGTAAGTGCTGCCAGTAGTCCTCTTCCTGGTGCTGAGTAACACAGGGCATCTTGCCGATGAGAGAATGCGCGGCATTCGGTGCTGGCAGTGCAGTAGGGGAACTGGTTGGTACATCGATACCGTAGTAAGCCTGCGCAGGCCCATTCGCGTAGTAGTTGGTGCTGCCCGTACCGCCAAAGAAGTCCAGTCCGTAGTGATTGGAATTACCTAATGCGAGACCTGTAATCGTATTAAGCGCATCAACTTCGCCGCCAGGAATCAAGGAATTGGTGTGCTGCCCCATCGTGACTGGTGTGTCATACGGACTCTGTACATTAAAGCTGTAGCTAAAGCAGGTATCGACTACTGTATGTGGTGAAGCTGCGCACCACGCCTTGAACAGTGCTTTAGTACCCGCTATGCCACTCGCTCGTGTCGCCTGAACGCCAGCACTGAAGTGCGGTGGGTTCTGATACGGACACCCTGGGATATTCGTATTGACGGTAAAGTCGAACGAATATTCCATGTTGGTGCCGGACATTTCAAACAGGGGACAGGTATCGAAGGTTTGTCCCGCATATGCATTGACGACCCAAAAGCTCGCATTCGGGGGTGCGTTGCCTGTCGTATTCGCAATGCAAAGATAGTTCACGCCGCCATTGGTAACTACATTCCCAGGCGTATAAGCGGTGCCTGCGTTGTAAGCGGAGCCTGCGGTGAGCGTACGCAGAAAGAAAGCCTGCACCAACTGCGCCATCGCCTGACGCTCGGGAGGATTCCAGAAGCGCGGTACGGCGTATTGCAGCGTATTATTTCCGCTGTTGTAGCCGTTGAAGGCCATGCAGTAGTAAGGAGAACCTGAATAGAAAACATCAACCGGACCCGAGTACAGCCCCGTTGTGCTGGCCCCATAGAAATCAGGAATCTTTAAGGTTCCTGCGCTGCCACTATCCGCCACTCCACCATTTGCCATCCAGGCCGGAACGACCTCTGGGCTCGTGATAAAGTTATTCGTGCTGATGTAGGAAGAAGTAAAGCTGCTGCCGCTGATGATGTGATGATTTAGATAAATCATCAGTCGCTTACCAGGACAGAGGGCTTGCAAGTAATAAAAACATGCCTCTACATCGGCAAAGCCCGTGTACTGCGCATTGATTGCCGTCTGTAGCGCGGCGCCTGTTAAGCCACCAGCTGCCAATGCGCCATTACTGGTTGCGTTGAAGTTTTCAAGATCGGACCATCGCTTAGTGAGCCGGTAGCCCTGCATCCCGGCCTGAGTACCTTGGAATACTCCGATTTCAGTCTTCCACTGCGCCGTGTTCGTCCCTGCTTCATCGTTCTCGCTCGACATGTAATCGCCGGGGTTGAACTTGTATTGACCGGTAGGTGCAGCAGCGCTAACCGTGATCGTGAAGGCCTGCGGGCCCACTGTTGTCGGATGCGCATCCACCAACTTGATATTGAGCGTGTCCGTTTCATTCGTTGCCGGTGTGCCTGTCACTAAGCCGCTTGCAGATACCGCCCAGCCATTGCTGCCTGTCTGGCTAGTGAGAGTCCAGGTATATGGCGTCGTGCCATTGATAGCCTGCATCTGAAAACTATAGGCAACACCATTGGTCGCACTTGTCAGAGGCGATGTCGTCGTAATGGTCGGTGCGACGTAGTTGGTATTAACAGTCAGGCTGAAGGATTTTTGCACCTCATAGTTCAATGAATCGGTGACCTGGAATGTCGGCGTATAGACCGCAGGCGTTGTTGGCGTCCCCGTGATTGCACCGGTTGCGGTATTGAGGCTCAAACCCGGATCTAACGATCCCGCTACTTCTGCCCATGTGTATGGACTTACCCCCCCCGATGCGGCTAGCGTTGTCGCATAAGGCGTTCCTTGCGTGGCCGTAGGCAATGGACTAGCCGTCGTGATGGCAAGCATGGAGACAACGGTTAAGGAGAAGCCTGCCGGATTGCTCTTAGCGCCATGCGAATCAGTCGCCACTAAAGCAAAGCTATAAGGATTGCCGATAGTCGTCGGTGTCCCGACAATCGCAGCCCCTACGATGCTCAAGCCCGGTGGCAATGCCCCTGAGACCACCGCATAGGTATAAGGAGGCGCGCCATTGATCGAATTAAGGCCCGTGGCGTAAGCAAAGCCGACCTCGCCCGATAGCAGCGGTGAGCCGGTGATGATTTGTGGCCCAAACGCCATCGGCTTATTGATGAACTGCATCATAAGAGCGCGTACAGGTAGGTGAAATTACTGTTCACTTTAAAGAATGCCACTCTAGCTGGGTCTCCTGTACCTATGACTGGAGAATTTTGACCTATCACCATCCCCACTTCTCCACCCATCAAGATAATCTCTTGCAACGCTGGTTGTCCAACAGCAGTGAAAAGAGCGGAAAAGTTAGCATTGATCTTAGGAAATGCGGTATTCGATGGCTCCCCTTGGGCTACTGGCATGTTTAAGACGTTCGAGGGGTCTTGACCGGCAACATAAGTGCCGATATTGATCAATTGAGGCGTGCCAATACTTGCGAGCCCAAAAAGCTCGGTAAACATCGTATTGCAATCAATGAAGGCTAAACGCGCAACTGTGCCGGTGGCATCTTCCGCGTATTTCCCAAGGCTGATGGGGATCTGTGCCATAACATTAGAGGTTGCTACCGAAGCCCCCGTGGAAGATCCAACTCGCATCTCTGCCGTTACCTGACATCAAGGCTGAGTCATAGCGCATCTTCTTGACCGGTGTCTCATTCAAGGACTTGATGTAAGTCCGCGCTTCCCAGGCCTGACGAGCAAGTTCTGCACTGGGGTTCTTACCGTACTCAGGGGCTAATTCCATCGCGAGTAACTTCTTTAAGGCCCTCGAGTAGCCCTGCGGTAACTGAATGGTCTGGGTTGTGGTGGTGAAATCGGTGAGGATTACATCGGTCCACAAGTACACCTGTCCTGCCTGTTGGGGATTTGGGTATACCCAGATTGTGCCGTAAGGGTATGTAGGTTGGTAACAGACGATATAGGGCCACGGACCGGGAACGCCCTTATAGCCAATCTCGTTATAGTCATCGAGCGTGCAGACATCGAACCAGTAATCAAGGCCCGTGTTACCCGATGCGGTAATGCGGGTATAGCCAGGGCGCAGGCGCAAGGGCCGTGCGATGGCAAAGTTTCCGGGGGCCGTATAGGTGATGCTGTCGGACAATGCGCTTGAGCCAATGGCATTCACGTTCATGGTAACCGTGGTACCGATCTGACTGACGATGGTGGCCCCCGGAGGGATCAATCCAGAAAGGCCTGTTAAGGATCCACCTACCGTCTGACCGATCCCATTAAGCCCAAAGGTTAAGACCAATGGCGTCGTGACATTGGTGATAAAGGGTGTACCGCCATTCACCGTGCCGACAAAGGTACCCTGTACGGGATTGCCTATCGTGTATTGAAACTGCCCTGGTGTCCAAGCGACGATGTTTTGATTGGCGGTGAAGACAAAGAGCTTATCGGTCGATAAGGACTCTAGAAGATCGTTTAAGACCTGAAGTGCATCCGCAGCGTCATTGGGCTGGATGGGTTCTCCAGCCTCGAGCGCATTGATATTACGCAGCGCCCCGGTGATGAGGTCTAAAGCGGTAGAGGTGACCGCGGCCATTCACAACAGGACCTGTTCGGCCCAGATCAACCCAATTTGGGCAACCGTGGTGCTAGCGGTGGCAGAAGCGGCTATGGCTACCCAGCAATTAGGAGGAACTACGACAAGCCCCGCAAGATCGATAAAACCTAATTGTTGATCCGATACGGTCAAAGGACCGGTGCCTAACCCCATCAGAGGAAGGAAGAAATTACCCGCATTGGTGACCGTTCCCACGCTATAGACAGTGCACTTAGGAGGACCAGCGCCGATCAACATATTAGCGACAGTACCTATTGGTGTGGTGGTACCAGGAGCGGCAGTTTGTCCTGAATTACCCGTAAGGCCTAAAGCCGCGGCTACGGTCGTGACCACTGTGAGCGCGCAAGTGACACCCAATATGATAGCCCTGACGTTGTTAGTTCCATTCCAAAGGAGCGGCCCACCCGTACCGGCGGCGGTCGAATAGATGACAGGGGCGGTAATGGCGGCTTGAGCGGAGAAGACTTGACCCCGGCCTGCTAGATCAAAATAACTGCTGCCTGCATTGCCAGTCGATAGATTGGCCATTTATTGAATGACGCCAACCAGTGGTGTAAATGCCGCTCGATTAACTTCTATCGTATAAATTTCGTTAGCGGTAGGAGTGACGTTACCCACAGAAGGGTTTGCATAGATAACAGTAAGCACACCGTTGGTAAGGCAAATGCCCCCAGCCACTATAAGACCCGCTTGATTGGTCGGTTTGCTGACTGTTGAGATTTGATCGGTAGTCAACAAGCCAGGGATGTTAACGGTCGTTGTTCCTGTTTGACTTAAGGTTATGGCTCCCGGCGTTCCTATACTGACTTGCAGCAAAAAAGTACTTGCTACGTTGCCATAATTAACAATCATCGGGCCTTGTGGCATGTCAGCGTTCTCCAATTTCCATTCGTTTACTCACTGTGTAGCCAGCTGAATGTTCACCGTTCTCGAATACTTTGATTCGGTTGCAGTTGGCACAAAGGACTTGATAAGTTCCTTGCCAACCATCAGGATTTTTCTTGAGCCAATTGCGCATAGCCCATAGATTCGTATTGCCGCCAGAGGTCTTAGAGTCTTTGCTACCACCGCCGTGGATATGATCAATTTGAAGAGCGCGCCAATCCGCATCGTAACCACAGTGAGCACATTTCTGGCCGCCAAGAAGGTCCAGGACCTCACGCCGCACAATGTACCGAAGTGAACGATTGATTTCACAATCACGTTCAAAATTAGTGGCACGCCATTTCTTCCTGGCTTTATTGGCAATTGCTTGCCACTTTTCAGGATTTCTCTTAGTCCACTCACGTTGATATGCAGCTTTGGCAGCACGCTTTTCCTCGATTGACTTAGGCATACAGACTCCTTTTTGTGAGTCTGTATCATATCACTATTCCTCAGATAAACAAATACGTAGACTATTCTTCAAACTGAATCCCATAGCTCTGGCTAGTACTACCACCGCCGACCGTATTGCCGCAGCCGATCTGGTTATAGATCGTGCCGAGGCCACCGCCTGAGATACGCCACTCACCACCAATCGGTAACACCACTACACCGCCGCCGCCTTGGCTATTCCAGTTCTGCTGAAACAGTCCATTGGGAGATGCAGTGCCGGCTGCCGGGGTACCTGAGTAGGTATTAACCGCAGAGTTGGGCGTGATGCCAGGGGAGCTAGAACTAACGCTGATAGCAACTGCCGTCACTGGCGTATTGGTCACACGTGCCCAGCGGGTAGACTGTGCCACCAGGGAGGTATCAGAGCCTCCCCAGCTAATCATCTTGACCGAAGCGATATCCCCTACGGTCAGCATAGTGAACACGTAGTTGTTTAAGTTTGTCGCACTGGCTGCGGCTGAGACTCCGACCTGTGCTGCTGAGAATTGAGCCATTGTAGATTCCTCTTAGGACAGATCGTAGCCGTAGACAAAGATATCGAGAGTGCCGGTTGCCACTGCGGTACCGACGTTCACATACAAGCCTTGAGCCTGCAAATTCAGCAGCAGGGTTGCTGCTACTACCGTTCTTTGCGCCACCACCGCAGAGGTGGTGAGGGTTGTTAAGGCCGCTGCAGCGTTGACTGAAGTTCCAGTGACCGCGGCACCCGTATTGATCGAGATGTTAGCGGTCGCGATACTGCCAGACACACCCGCTAATAGCGCATTGGTCACTACAATATTCGCTACGTTGTAACTGGTTGAATTGATGATGGGCAGTAATGCCGTATCACCCGTGGCATTGACGCTGACTGAACGGCCTACCGCGAGCAAACGGATTGCATTACCAGCCTGCCCTGGAAAGGTTGATCCCAATATGTTCTGCGGGGTGAGAGTCGCAACCGTGCTGGGCGTGATGGTTGTTGCCGGACCTGGATTCACTGAAGGCATGTTTTATACTCCTTAACCGGCAATCCGAAGGCCAAGTGTTCGATACAGCGATGCTGGCCCGTACAAGACATCCGCCCTCGTAGGTTCGGAATCGTTATTGATCGTGTACTGCGACACGACCCTGATACTCATCCCCACATCCTCATCGTCGTAAGCGCGGGCCGCGAACTCCACACCGCGCGGGAGCGGCAAGTCAGCAAAAGCAAGCGCATAGGCGTACTTGTGGAACACGAGGGATTGAGGCGTGGCCACGCTGCCATTGGTCGCCGGGGTCAAAGAGCCGTTAAGCGTGATGATCGCCGCCGATGCGGGGGCTACCGTCACATTCTGGAACTGACCGCCCGAGATGACGCAATCGCCAATGGTCAAGGTCAGTGTGCCCGTACCGCTTGAAGTGTAAATACCCGTTACCGGGTTAAAAGTACCCGCAGCAAGAGTCGTCGCGCCATACGCCAGCGTCGTGCCTGCAGCGCCATTCGCGGGTACTGCGAAGCCACCCGGGGGGAGTACTACAAACTGGCGCAGCGTCTTACCGTATTGATTACGGTTCTGCGGGTTAACCGGATACACGCCGGCAAACTGAATAATGTCCCCAACCGCAATCGCGGCGGTGCTGTTCTGTAAACCTTGTACTGAGACTGTGCCTGACTGCGCCCAGCCTGAGGTTAAAAAGGCTGTGCCCGCAATGGGGGTCGTCAGGATAAAGGAGTTAGCCGCACCGTTGCCGCCAGCGCCTGTGGTCTGGACCGGGATATTCTGATCTTCCCACCAGTCAAGCCCTGCGAACTCGCGTGCAATCATGCCTGTTTCGATGTACTCACCGATCTTGGCCTGCGGGTTAAAGAGACCCTGGACCGTGGCAACCATGCTCGACATGGAGGTAGGATCCAATACCGCATTCTTCTCACCCTCGCGAGGGCATGACTCATTGGCCAGATACGCCCGCGCATCGGTAAAGAGCTTCAGGGAATTAGGGGATATACCCGGCGTACCTAACTGCGCCGCAGTGTTCAGATACGCATACTGCGCGGTATCTGAGTCAATACGATTGGCGACCGTGGCAATCTGGGGCTTCAATACCCGCTTCTTGAACATGTCCATGGACAGTGCCAAGTCTTGAGTCGTGAACTGAATATCGACGTGGAACTGGTAGTTCAGTGCTACCGGAATGTACGTCTCATTCGTATCTTCGACGTTGAGCGGCGGCCCATATGTGCCCTTATATCGTGGCGGGCGGCGAACGTTACAGGTATTGCCTATTTTGGCGCCTGTCTGCGCGAATTCGGCTGAATATTGGCGCTCGACGCGATTGGCGATGACGAGCTCGTTCTCGAGGACGACCAGAGCTTCATTGGTGATGTAGCTCATGGTCAACAGATTGTTGGCCACTTCTAACTCCTAAAGTAGTTAAACTTAAGGAGAGCCGAACCTAATTATCTCCGCTTTACTCTATCGCGCTCATAAGCGCGTAGCTGCTTAAAGTCCATCTTGGCAGGGTCCATCTGTACTGGAGTCGTGCCTGTGATTTGGATCGGAGTAATCGGGGGCGGTGCCCCTTGTCGTTCAGCTGGTTTAGAAGGTGCGTCAGGCGCGGGTGCCGAACTGACTGCGGGCTTCTCAAAGCTGGTTTCAATATCCCTAATCGCGGCAATGGCCCGTATGGGATGCATTGCCTTGATCTTATCGCCGAGTTCCGGGTTTTTAGCCAGAAAGTAAGCGATGTCCGTACCATAATCCGACTGTGTAATATATGCAAGTGCCTCATTAGGCAAAAGTATGGGAGAGCTAGTGACTATTTTCTCCCAGTCAGGATATTTAGTGGTGGCTTTAGAGACTCGTTCTCTAAAGGCTTGTGCTTCAGCATCAGCTTTGAGCTTAGCTTCCTCAGTTGCACGCGCTTGACGATCAGCCGCAATGGCTTTCTTAGCCTCATACGCTGCGTTATCGGTTGAAAAGGCCTTCCATTGGAATTCGCCCTTGTCGTTATAGTATTTGGCGTCCTTCTCATCGGGTGCCACGAATTCAGGCGCTTTCGGCTTTTGAGCCTCTAATGCTTGTGCGCGAGCTTCAGCGTCCTCAGCTTTCTTGCGATACGCCTCGCGCTCGTTGAATAGATTCTCAGCAAAACGCTCAGACTCAGCTACTTCTTCGGCGAGCTTTTCCTTGGCACGCAACTCTGTTTGCCAGCGATTGGCGTACTTGGTGATCTTTTGGCGGGCTTTCTTTTGCGCTTCCTCGACGGTGATGTCGGAGAGGTCGCGGTCTTCGGCATCGATGTGTTCATCCTCAGTTATAGCCTTATTAGCAGGTTTATCATCTTTCGATAACTTAGCCTCTGGGCCATCAACAATAGGAGGCGCAGCACCATCACCGGCCTTCATCTCAAGAGGCGGTGCGGCAACACGCGAGGGGCGCTTCTCATCCTTGAATACTTCAGTTGTGGACTGCCCGGAAGCAGATAACGCCATACCTTCCTTACCGCCGACTGTCACTTTAGCCATTAAGCTGCTCCATTAGCTGGTTTGTTCTTCTCGGCCTTCTCAGCCGCTGCAATCTCTTCCTTTCGCCCTTCAGCATCGTATTTGCCCTTAACATGGGTATCCAATAGGCCGCCAGCCTCGTGTATCTCAGCCACATCCTTAGCCGACTGTGCCCGCGTATCGGTGTCGTGAGCTTTGACATGAGTTTGCATCTCGGTCTTCTTCAACTCCGTTGTCATCCAGCCCTGCTCAATCTGTGACTTGTACTTCAGTTCCAGCTGTAGATGCTGGATAACCTGATCTTGCTGTTGGGACTTGGTCATCAAAGCCTGAACGATCCCTTGCGCCTCATGCGGCAGGTTCTCCATAGCCTTTTGCATCCCTTGCGGGTTTAGTGGCATCAATCGGTCTGCTAAATCCTCAGCACCAGCAAAGTCCATGTTGCGCACGATCAAATCAGCCCCAGCCTTAGCAACCGGCTCCCCCAATGGGGTCTTGAGCAAGTCCAGCATGTTCTCAGCCCCTTCCTGGCGCTTAGTCTCATACCCGGGCCCAGTATCCATCACCACGTCATAGCGCCCGACATTCATGTTGTGGGCAATTTCAGTGACGCCTGTGTCCATATTCTGTTTAGGCTTGTTGATAGCCACCATCTGCGGCGTACCGTCCTCGCCAATAATGCGCTGCATACGCTCTTCCCCGTAGTAGAAGGGGAAGAGGTCCAAGAGAATCTCGCCAATGTGCGCGATGAACATGGTCTGATTGTCGTAATACTGGTAATGCACCATGTCGGAGATGGCTTGCCGGCGTCTTAAGGCAACGCCAGACACCACAGTCCCGGGCGTATCCTGCCCGGGCTCG
>Ga0182024_10006617_pt1 | contig 25367 bp, 20 predicted proteins | sample P32metaG_FD_120480 | JGI IMG/M metagenome (GOLD analysis project Ga0182024, IMG submission 120480) | Permafrost microbial communities from Stordalen Mire, Sweden - P3-2 metaG (Illumina Assembly) | ecosystem: Environmental > Terrestrial > Soil > Wetlands > Permafrost | place: Sweden: Stordalen...
GCCGCATATTCGTCCTGCGGCTCGACCCCGCGTCGGCGGACCCGAAAGACCTGCAACGTTCTTGAATATCCCGGTACTCCGGGATCGGGGGAGACGCAGCGCTCCGGTCGCGCACCTTGTCGCAAAACACACCTCGCGACGCGCAGTTGAGCGTTTGTTGCGATAGGGAGCTCACCGAAGCGCTACGCTGCGCGACGCGGCGAAACGAGCAGCTTCCTCGACTCCGGTGACGGTTACAAACTTGCGCCGCTTCATTTCTCCGCGGTAGCCTTGACGTTTACGTTCGTTATCTTCCCATCGAACGGATCGGGGGTCTCATACTCACCAACCGCTCCCGCTCCGGTCTTGCCGACCCACAGCCCCGCCTTGGGCTGCTGCGGGATCGGGCCGGGCGCCTTGCCCTCGGCCACTTGCTTCCCGTCCACCAGCAAGGCCAAGGCACCGTCGGCATGGATCGTCGCCTGAACCAGGAAATGGCCGTTGCCCAGCGGCTCTTTGGCGACGATCGTCGTCAGCTCCTTCTTTTCCCGGACGGCAAACGCGAGCTTCCCGCCGGTGAGATAGATGGCGTATCCGAGCGCGCCGCCGCCCTGCGAGACGATCACGCCGTTGGTCCCGGCCGGGTCGATTTCCGCCGATATGTCCAACGCCTTCCCGGCAACGTCCGGCGCCTGCGCACCCGGCACAGAGTCGCCCGACTTCCAAGGCCCGACGGCGCGGGCGGCGGCCACCCTGTTATTGCGGGGGCCTTCAACGTCCCGGTCAACCTTGCCCGCGGCAGGGTTGAGTTCCGCCAGTGCCGCGGTCAGGCGCTGCCGTGCGGCTTTGCTCTGGTCGGTGTCGGCATCAGGAGCCACCGGCTTCTCGACGAACGGCGCATCGCTCATATCGAACAGTGAGCCATGCTCGTTCAGCTTGAATCCCGGCTCGCGCACGAACCAGCGGGCGCCGAGCTGGACGTAGGCCCATGCCCGAGGCGTGCCCGGCTCGCCGCGGAGCTGCGAGGCGAGGCTCTGGCCGTCAGTCTTGATGCCCTCGGGCGGCTTGACGCCGGCAATCTCCGCGAAAGTGGCGTAGGGGTCGGCAAAGCTCACGATGTCGTTGAGCACCTTCCCCGCCGGCGTCACGCCGGGCCAGCTTGCGATGAACGGCACGCGCGACCCGCCCTCGAGCATGCTCCCTTTCCAGCCGTTGATCATCCGCCCTTTGACGGCGCTGGGGTAACCGGCGGCGGTGCCGTTGTCGCCGGAGAAGATGATCAAGGTGTTCTGACGCAGCCCCAGCTTTTCCAACTCCGCCACCAACCCTCCGACCTGTTTGTCCATGTAGCGGATGTTGTCGTCGTAGAGCTGGTTGATTTCCGTGATACCGGGTGATGTGTCCGGCGTGCGCAGCGTCGGCTTATGCACCAGGTGCATCGCGTAATAGAAAAAGAATGGCTTGTCCTTGTGCCGCCGGATGAAATCGAAGGTGAAGTCCTGGATGACGTCGGGACCATACGTCCCTTCGGGCAGGTCAAGGACCTGGCCATTCTTGTTGTAGTGCGTTTCCCAGTACCAGCCGCTGGCGGTGTTGTCGGTGAGGAACTCATCGAATCCCCAGTCGCCGGGCAGCTCGCCCACCTGCCGCCACTTGCCGGCCTGCCCTGTGGCGTAGCCGGCCTGCTTCATGAGCTTGGCCATCGGGTATTCATCGGCGGACTTCGCCCCCGGCCCGCCCCCGCGCCACGACTGGTTGGTCAACCCGCCAGTGCGGAACGCGTAACGCCCGGTCATGAGCAGGCAGCGCGACGGCCCGCACAGCGGCGCGGCATAGCATGTCTGGAAACGCGTGCCCGACGCCGCCAGCGCGTCGATCTGCGGCGTCTGGTGTTTGTCCGCCCCGTAGCAACTGACGCCGTCGATGCCGAGGTCATCGGCAAGGACGAAAATGATGTTGGGCTTGGATGGTGCGTCTGCCGCCCTTGCACCGGAGTGGGCGCCGAGAACGGTAAGGAATAAGGCGATGAATGGAATAGCGAGTTTCATCATCGTGTTTCCCAACTTCAAGACTTTCCAAACACTTTCACTTCGCAAATGCTCGGCCAGCACCCTTCCTCAAATCCGGTCACGGTGACCTTCAGGTAACGCACTTTGCGGGGATCGTCAAACTTCAGGTCCTGCACCTGCGATTCGGCGGTGGTCTTGGTCTGATCGCTCAGCAAGACCCAGGTCTTCCGGTCAACAGAACCCTCGATCTTGTAGCGGTAGACCTTGCCGTCGTACGGCCAGAAAATCTGGCACCCCGAAAGATCAACGGCCTTTCCCAGGTCGACCTGCCACCATTCGGGGCCGCCCTCGGGTTCGTCGTCGGCACGCCAGCAAGTCTCGGCATCGCCGTCGTTAGCTCGTGCTGCGTTGTGTTCGTCATTCTCCACCGAGGACGACGACGCCGGCTTATTTAAGGCAAGATTGACCGCCTCGGCAGCAAAGATCGGAACAGACGTGCAACACAAGACCGCGAGGCACAGGGCGACGGAATACCCGGCCCGCACGATTCCGATGCGATCGATGATGGGAGGGGCCATACTTCAATCCCGGGAAACGCTGATTTGTATAGGGTACGAAATGTCACCGCAGCCGTGCAAGAGGCGTTCGAAAGAGATATGTTGGCTCTTTCGATCAAGTGCCGCCGGCGCCCCGCGTGCCCTCACCGGCGGTGGCCCCAGGCGACCGGAAACCGCCAGCGAGGAACGATATGAAAACCGTAATGTTGTGCAGCTTCCTGTTCACCACCGCGTTCCTTCTGGCCGCCGAGCCATTGCCCGCGCCTTGGAAACATCAGGACGTCGGCGAAGCCAAAGTGCCGGGAACAGCGGAGCAAGCCGACGGCGTGTTCACCCTGCAAGGCACGATGGACCTCTGGGGCACCGCCGACGGATGTCATCTCGCCTGGCAGCCGCTCCACGGCGACGGCGAGCTGGTGGCCCGGGTGACCGCGATCGACAACCCCGGCGGCGTGGCCCACGCCAAGGCCAGCCTCTGCATCCGCGAATCGCTCGATGCCGGTGCCCGCGACGTCACCCTGTGCGTCACCGCCGCGGACGGGACGCAGTTCCTCTATCGCGACAAGACCGACGGCAAGACAACCCACTTTGTACCGGGTGCCGACGCTCCCAAGTCCATCGTCCCCAAGGGGCAGTTCCCCTGCTGGCTGAAGCTCGTCCGCCACGGTGATGAATTCAGCGGCTACGAATCGACCGATGGCGAAAAGTGGCAATTGACGGGTCAGATCAAGCTGGACCTCGCCGCCGATACGGTCGTTGGGCTGGCCGCGTCCTCGCACAAGCCGGACGTTCTCACCAAGGTGACGTTCGACCATGTGAAGGTGGGGCCGCAAGCTGGGACTGCCAAACCGTGACCCACCCGAGGCTATCCTGTGATTCAGGCGCCTCACTCCCTCTCAGTTACTCCGGGAGGGCGGGGTGGGCTGATGAAAATGCCGGAAAACGCCAGAGGATCGGAAGACGCTGACATCCGCGACTTGGTTGCGCGGGACAGCAAATCTTCACCCTCTCCGGTACTCCGGGAGAGGGCTGGGGTGAGGGTCTTCTACTTCCGCCGGACGAAACGACCCTCACCCCAACCCTCCCGGAGTACCGGGAGAGGGGATCAGAGAGAGCGCGTTCAATCGGAGCTGCCAGTCAAACGTCACTGCAGCGACCGGTCCACAATCGCCAGCGTTCCCTTGTTCTCGGCGTAGCTCACGCTGGCCAGCCCGAGCATCCCGCGGAGTTTATCGGCGGCCACGCCTTTCATCGGGCCTGGCGAGTCGGCCGTTCCCGGCGCCGGTTGGGGGAACGCCGTCGAACAGGCGGTGTGGAACGTGATGTTCCCTTCGGTCTTCTGCAATACCTGGTGAATGTGCCCGTTGAGCACCGTGACCGAGCCGAATTTCTTGAGTAGCGATAACGCCTGCTCGCTGTCCTCGGTGCCCCAGCCCCACTTGGGGAAAACCGCCCACAGCGGGACGTGGGCGTAGACCACGATCGGCGTGCTGCTGCCCAGCGACTCGACGTCTTTCTTGAGCCAGGCAAGCTGCTCGGGCCCGAGGACGCCCAGGCCCCCGGGCTTGAGGTTGGCGACGTTCACCAGGCCGATGAAGTGGACGCCTTTGTGGGTGTAGCTGTGCCACCCCAGGCCAGTGGTCCCTTTGCCGTATCGATCGAGGTAGCTCTTCCCGTCGTCGGTGAAGATGTCATGTTCGCCCGGCACGTAGAAAGTGCGGCCCACCTTCGCGCCCCTGACAATCTGGTCAACGGCATCGAACTCGGCGGGCTTGGAGAGATGGGTCAGGTCGCCGGTGTGGATCAAAAGGTCGGCCCGTGCCGGCATCGCGTTAATGCGGTCGATCGCCACCTGCAGGGTGCCGGCCACGTCCTTGTTGACCTCCTTGGAAAAGCCGATGTGGCTGTCGCTGATCTGGGCGAAGCTGAAATCGCCCCTGGCATCGGCGGCGATATCGGCGCCGAACGCCCGCGAGGTCAGGATGCCTGAACGGACTGTCCACAGAACGCCGGTGCCTGCCCAAGCCATGCACTTGAGAAAACCGCGACGGTCGATGCCGTCGTTGGATGGATCTTGCTCGATTCGGTCTGACATTTGGATGCTCCAAAAAAGGGGAAGAAAACGGCAACGAAACGCCTCATCACGTTTCTCTTGATTTGTTCGCGAACCGCTATTTCACGATAATCTGCCCGGTCATGTGCGGGTGGACCATGCAGAAGTAGGAGTAGGTGCCGGGCGCGGTGAACACGCGCGAAAACCGGTCATCGGTGTCCAACGCCTTGGAGGCGAACGCCTTATCGTTGGCGGTGACGGTGTGGGGCACGTCGTCGTGATTCACCCAGGTTACGGTGGTGCCGACAGCAACGGTGACCGTGGGCGGGTTGAAGCTGAAGTTATCGATGCCCACCTCCCGCACCTGTGATTCGGGCGCCGCGGCCGCGGGCGCCGGCGCGGCGACCGAGGCTACTGGCGCCGCGGACGCCGGCGCACCGGTCGATTCGGCGCCGTAGCCACATCCGGCCGCCAAGGCAGCAAGGCCGAGCAGGGGAACTGACGCGATCTTGAGAAAACCTCTTTGAATTGATGTAATCATGTTGCGCTCCGGTTGTGCGGTACGATGGGCCGGCCCAAGCCTGCTCCAACCACGTCCGCTGTCGGATTGCTGGACTACACCGCCGACCGGGTTATTCCCGACAAAAAAGATCCTGGGTTACCAGGAATAAATTGCCTCGTGCGCGAGTCTGCACCACTGGAGGAGAAAACTGACGGCTTCAAGCCGTCATCCTGAGCGCAGCGAAGGATCTCTGGGCGCGCTGGACGGAAGAGCTCCTTCGCTGCGCTCAGTTGAGCTGGAGCGTGTGATTTAATTCGTGGTGCCGGCGTCCCGAAAAAGATCGAAAGGAGTGCGTGCAACAGCAGCGGACATTCGGGACCTTCGAGCAGGTGGTCTTGCCGCACCTTGATGCGGCATACAACCTCGCCCGGTGGCTGCTGCGCGGCGAGCACGATGCCGAAGACGTCGTCCAGGAGGCGTGCCTGCGCGCGTTCAACGCGTTCGGCCAGTTCCAGGGCGGCGAGCCGCGAAGCTGGCTGCTGACCATCGTCCGCAATGCCTGCTACACCTGGCTGACCCGCAACCGCGAGCGGGCCCCGACCGCCAGCTTCGACGAAGCGTTGCACGACGTCGCGACGGACACGACCAACCCCGAAATCATCCTGCAACAGCGCAGCGATCGGGAGGCGGTCAAACAGGCGATCGAAGAATTGCCCGTCGAGTTTCGAGAGGTGCTCATCCTGCGCGAGTTCGAAGGGTTGTCCTACCAGCAGATCGCGTCTGTCGCTGACCTGCCGGTAGGGACGGTCATGTCGCGGCTCGCCCGCGCCCGCCAGCGGCTGGAACGAGCCCTGGGATCGACGGTGCCAGGCCCTGTCTGAAAACTCGTCGGGATTGCGGCAGGTCGGAAATGCCCTGGATGCGATGGCGCCCGCGACGAAGCGACTCAACCAAAAGAGTCGTTGAGGAGCGAGAACGAAGCAGACGGGGCATTTCCGGCCCGCCGCAGCCCGTCGGGTTTTCAGACAGAGCCGAAAGGAGGCTTGAGGTGAATTGCCAGGAAGCACGAGACGCGATCCATCCCTATACCGACGGTGAACTCGATTTGGTGATGACGTTGGACTTCGAAAAGCACATCAAAGACTGCAGCGAATGCGCCAGTGTTCACCGGAGCCTGGTCGCCCTCCGCTCTTCCATCCGCGACAGCGGACTTTACTACCGAGCCCCAGCCGGCCTCGAGCGAGCGATCCGCTTGCAAATACGTCAGGCGCGCCCTGAGCTTGCCTGCGGTGAGCTTGTCGAATCCGTCGAAGGGGCCCGCCCTGAGCTTGCCTGCGGTGAGCTTGTCGAATCCGTCGAACGGGCCCGTCCTGAGTCGAGTCGAAGGGCCCGAATTGCAGCACTTGGACGCAGCTTGAGCCCCGGCAGGTGGGTCGCTGTGGCCGCGGCGGTGGCGATCGTCGCGACCACCATGTGGGTTGCCTTGCGCGGCGCCGGCGGACGATCGGATGAACTCCTGGCGTCCGAAGTCACCTCCGCTCACATCCGCTCGCTGATGACCGAGGGCCATTTGTGGGACGTTAAATCGACCGACCAGCACACAGTGAAACCCTGGTTCGACGGCAAAGTCGATTTCGCCCCCGACGTTCGCGACTTCAAGGCCGACGGATACTTCCTGGAAGGAGGACGGCTCGACTACCTCACCGACCGCCCCGTGGCCGCACTGATATACCGGCACGAAAAGCACTACATCAACTTGTTCATCTGGCCCGCCGCGGGGAAAGCGGACCAGGGCACGTCCATGACCACCCGGCAAGGCTACATTCTCGTGCATTGGGTCCAGTCGGGAATGAACTACTGGGCCGTGTCAGACATGAGCGAGCAAGGTTTACGCCAATTCACCAACCTAGTCCGTAACCCCGGATCCCCAACGACAAAATGAGCGCCGTAACCCATACGATCATGGGAAACCGCTGGCAGTCTCAGGCCTTACCTGTTTCACAGGCCCGAGCCGTTGGCTCCGGGACTTTAGACAAATCTATTCCGTCTCGACGAGCCTTCGGCCGTTTTCGCCCATCCAGCGGTCGCGCTTGGACTCATCGAGAACGGCGCGCAAGCCCCAGGCCACCGAGTCGCTGGTTAAATGAATCTTTAACCCGTTGTTCTCATGGCGGACGTATTCACCGAAGGAGCTACGTGCCTACGTCCCTTACATGTAGCGCCATTTGTGCTCCTTCGGAATTGAGCCGGAAAGCGAGTACAGGAACATACGCAGGGTGCGCTTCGGATCGGCGTCGAACTCCTTCTCGGCCACGCCTGGCGTCTGGAAATAGATTTGATAGAACTGCTGTTCCGCCGGCGGGCACCTGCGCATTGCTTCTGTCGGCTTGACAGCGCCTCCCGTGCGCGCTCCGTAGGGAACGCTCAACAGGATCACCGCGCGGAACAGATCGGGCCTTAGGATTGCGGCATTGTGAGCAACCATCGCACCAAATCGTGGCCGGCGATCACCGCCTGATCATAGCCGAGCGCATGGCCGCAATTGTATCAGATGCCAGCGCGGATCAAAGAGGGAATCCGCATCTCGGCAAATCTCCAGGCTCCAACGGCAACGCGCGGAAGCAGATGACGATTTGCTGGTCAAGCATCATTTTGCGTAAGTCGCTTTCAGGTAGAAGATGATCCGTTGCAGGTCGGCTTGAGGCGCTTCCAAGCCGTTATCCACCATCCGCGCCACCAATTCCTCGGCTTGCTTCTGGGTCCGCGGGGGATTCTTATCGACTAGTTTCAAAGCGTGGCATTGCACGCAGGATGTCTCGAAAGCGGTCTTCGATCGGGCCAGGTTGAATGTCTCCGTCGTTGGCGCCGTTGTGCTCAGATTGTGAGCGCTCTCCCTTGCCATGGCGTGCGATTCTTCCTGTTTGCGCTGATTAGACACTCCCTGCCGCAAATCCGGGGAGATGCCGATCAGATAGGCGATCACGTACTGCTGGTCCCGAGGGGAAATCGGCTGCAACACGCTTGAGCGCTCGGACATTCGCTGAACCACGTTCGACCGTTCGACCACTCGTCGGGCGTCCTTGGTTTGGCCAACACCGTGCGAAGGTCATGGCATTGCACGCAACGGGTCATCATCAACGATTGCCCCATGTGCAATCCCCCGGTCGTCACCAGGTCCGCCAACGGCGTTTCGCCGGGAAGTGGTATGGTCGACAGCAGCATGGAAACCCGTCGCAGGTTTTCATCGCCGAATGCTGATCCGCCAGGAGCATTCCGTTCCAGGTAAAGCGTCCGAAGAGAGAACGGCACGCTCACCCCGAGGAGCAGTACCGTGCAGACCAGGAGCAACGTGCCACAAGTCGGTATGAGCGTTCCTTCCAGATGCTTAAAGAACCGGACAATGGCAATTTTAATGACCAACAGCACGCCGATGGTCATCCCCAGGACGATGTGGGCGACGGTTCGCGGCGGGAACTCCACCTGGTAGCGCCAGAGGCGCGGGACCATCTGTGACATGAGCACGACGTAGATGGCGACGTAAACATAACCTAGGGCGCGATGGAGCAGCAGCATGAGCCGCGCAGGCGCCGAACTCTTGAGCTTGTCGTGGTCGAAGGGGTAGCCCCACAGATGGTACATCAAGAACGTAGCAACGATACCCACGAGCAGGAAGCCGATTCCCAAAATCGTGTTGGTTAAGGCGCTCATGATAGTCAATGCCTCCGGTCGAATCCGCAGGACGTGCGGCGCGGGTACAGGAAGGCCGGCAAGTGCACGGCGTGCCCCAGTGGTTGTGGGATTCCGATTGCCCACACGTCGTCAAAATGACTCGCGTCAGCGGTCACTTATTCCCATTGGCGTTCTTATTCCCGGCGGGTGTCTAAGCGCAGAGACACAGTGCTGCGGTTCAGTTCGGTTTGCCCCCCAGCATGTTGAGCAGATCTTCCAGCTTAAGGGGCTTGGCCAGGAATTGAACTGGGAGTCCCTGCAGGGCGCCAGCCTATCAGGCCGCAACCTCGAGGCACTCGGCAAAGCGTTTGCGTATCGATTCGAACTTGTCCTCGATCGCCAGGAACGCCTCGACGATCGCAGGATCAAACTGCTTGCCCGATTCTTTGACAATGATTCCCTTGGCATCGGCATGGGTAAACGCGGCCTTGTAAGCGCGGCGGGTTGTCAGCGCATCGTACACATCGGCGAGAGCCACGATCCGCCCACAGAGTGGAATGTCTTGTTCCTCCAACCCGTTCGGATATCCAGTTCCGTCAAAGCGTTCATGATGAGTGGCTGCAATGTTGCGAGCCATCTTGAGAAACCGGGTGTTCGGAAACCGCGCCATGGCCGCATCAAGTGTTGCCGCTCCGATGCTTGCGTGTGACTTCATAATCTCGAACTCAGCTTTACTTAGCGGGCCACGCTTGAGCAATATGGCGTCAGGAATCCCGACCTTGCCGATGTCGTGCAGAGGACTCGTCGTGTATATCAGTTGGATGAACTCTGGATCGATCAGGCTTTCGTGCCGACCAGCGGCCGCAAGCTGCTCCGCCAGTGCCTTGCAATAACTCTGGACTCGCTCGATGTGGGTGCCGGTTTCGGGATCGCGTGATTCGGCAAGGTGTGCCATCGTGAAGATGGCGACGTCCCTCGTCGCGGCCTCACGGCGCTGGGACTCTTGCAGCTTGCGCTCGGAAACATCGCGGACAAAGACCGAAAACCTCCAACTGTCGCGCGTCTGCAACGGCGCTGCGCAGAGTTCGGCGGGGAACGGGGTACCGCCCCTTCTTTTCAGTTGCATTTCCACGTGTTCGTCATGACGGATGTCTCTATCTTTGGCGAACAGGCCCAAGAAACAGGCGATGTCGCCGGCAGGTGCGTTCGGCGGCATAAGCAATTGTTCAATCAGTTGTCCGCGTGCTTCAGATTCCGGTAATCCGAAGATCCTCTGAGCCCGGGGATTCCACGCCGTGACCCGCAATTCTGAATTGACGGCGATGACCGCGTCGAGCGCCGTCTTCACGATCGGGTGGTTGAGCTCTTCGCTTTCACGAAGGTTTTCGGCGCTTTGCCGCAGCTCCATCTGTGCTATCACGCCGAGTGCCAGAACTTTCAACGCGTCGAGTTGTCCCTGTGTCGGTTGCCGGGGCACGGTATCAATGACGCATAGCGAGCCGATGGCATGGCCGTCTCTGGTCACCAGCGGGGCCCCGGCATATAGTCGAATATGCGGCAAGCCCGTCACCAGCGGGTTGTTGCAAAACCGTGGGTCCCGGGTCGCGTCCGGGACGACAAATACGTCATCGAGATTCTTCTGCGCTATCGCGTGTGAGCAGAACGACGCTTCTCGCGAGGTTCCGCTGATGTCTAAGCCAATGCACGCTTAGTAACGACATCTTACCGTGGCGTCTGGTAGACCTCGGGGTCGTGCGAGTTACCCCCGTGCAAGGTCATGGATGTGCCGGTGGGCCAGTAAGTGACGAAGAACATGAACGCCACGAGTCCTGGCAAGAGGTCGGGGAGCAAGCTGCCGTAGATCAGACAGCCGGTCAGGCTGAGCAGGCCGCCGACCTCGAGGGCGATCCACACTCCGAGCATACCGAAGAGATAATTATGGGGGTGGACGGGATTGCCCGAGTAGTAGGACTTGAACAAATGCGACCGCCAGAAGAATGAGAGCGGGACGACCGCCAGCAGATAGAGTGCGCTGACGAGGAACCAGGCTTGGCTGTCGTCAGCCTGTCGCATGGTGGTATTTCCGTCGGCGAACTTCCAGACGACGCATAGAAACAAGAGGAAAGGAACCATCAAGAGAGTCACCCATAAGAACCAGGCGATACGGATCGTCGAATCCACGGTAAGGGACCCATCCATTGATTTTGTCTGCGATGATGCGTTCAACATAGCTATCTCCAACTTGCCGCCCCCTGGGTATTGGTACCCTATTCAGACTCGCAGACAACGCGAGATATTCCAGATATATCGGAAAGACTTCACGGTGTTGTTTGGCGGTGTTTCCTTGCCCTGCAAAGTTTGCAGAAGACGGAATAAACGCCGGACTGCTCGGGTCTATCGCAGGTCGGACAACACGATGCCGGAGCAACAACTGGTTATTTGCCTCTGTCTGGGGCGTCTTCAGACGTGGTTCGGCCCGTGCTGTCGGTCGGCTGATGCCGATCACTCAAGGAGAATCAACATGTTGAATAAGAAGACCAACGGGAATTCGGTTGTGACGTTTGAACCGCTCGAAGCCCGCCGGCTTTTCGCGGTCACCCTGCCCACCTTCATGCAGACGAATCTCGTTTCAGACCAGCCCGGCGTGGCGGAGCAAACCGATCCGAACCTCGTCGACTCCTGGGGCGTCGTGGAAACCAAGGCCGGCACGGTGTGGGTCGCCAACAATGTGACAGGAACGTCCACGGTATACAATTCAGCGGGAAATCCGATCCCGGGAGCCTCAGGATCGCCGCTGGTGGTGACGTTCCCCGGGCCGACCGGTTCCGGGACGGCTGCGCTGACCGGCGTCACATTGAATACCGGCAAGAACTTTGTCGTGTCGTCGGCCACCGGAAGCGGGCCGGCCGAGTTCATCTACGGCACCGAGGACGGGACCATCGCCGCCTGGGGGACCGGGCTCAATTCGACCGAAGGTGTATTGGCCGTCAACAACAACGCAGCGGGCGCGGTCTACAAGGGCCTCACCCTGGCCGGTAATGGCAAGAACCAGGAGCTCTTCGCCGCCAATTTCGGCGAAGGCCGAGTCGATGTCTTCAATGCCCAGTTCGCGCCTGTGTCGCTCAAAGCCGGCGCATTCACCGACCCGTCGATCCCCGCCGGCTTCGCCCCGTTCAATATCCAGAACGTGGGCGGCAAGCTGTATGTTACCTACGCCGAGCAGGACGCCCTGCACCAGAACGACGTTCCCGGAGCGGGGCTCGGTTTCATCGACGTCTTCAATACCAAGGGCACCCTTCTGCAAAGGTTCGCTGCCGGCGGTGCTTTGGACGCTCCGTGGGGCCTGACGCCCATCTCGGGCGGCCACTTTGCCGGCGACATCCTGGTCGGCAACTTCGGCGACGGAGCGGTGAACGTCTTCAATTCTCATGGCCGGTTCCTGGGTGCCGCGTTGGGGGCCAACAGCCAGCCCCTGGTCATCCCCGGCTTATGGAGCCTGACGTATGGCGCCGGGAGCGGGAAGAACACCCTGTTCTTCACTGCCGGCCCCAACAACGAAATGGATGGCATCTTCGGGACTCTGGCGATTCAGGCCCCGCCCAAAGTCCACCACAGCTCGCCGGCCCCGACCCCAACTCCGACGCCCACGCCATCGCCAACCCCAACCCCGAAGCCCAAGCCCACTCCAACTCCCACACCAACCTTTGGTGGTTACATCTCCCGGGCCGCCGTCCCAAGTTTGAGTGATATGGTGGGGATGGGCACTCTGGACGAGATGTGGGGTTGATTCGACTGCTGGAACGCTGCCGCGACGCAATGCCCTTCCGGAATGCCAGGTTCCGCGAGGGCATTTGCTTGCGCGACGACCACCGCGCCTTTGTAATTGAATCCTGTTGCGGCATCCCTTCAAATCGCTCTCACTCTGCGCAGATTTGCCCCGGCAGTTCGCGCCGGAGCATTTTCGCCAGCTCGCGAAGCGCCGTTGCGAACGGGAAATGGTGCCGCCAGGCCAGCACCAGGGTGCGCGTTGGGGGCTTGGTTCGGAATTGCCGGTAGGCAACTGGGACGGCGGCGGCGAAGGAACCGAGGGTTGAGAGATAAGGCATCAAGGTGCAACCGATGCCGCCGCTGACCATCTGCCGAAGGCTTTCGATCCCGCTGACCTCGAAAGTCTCGTCGGGGGTGCCGCGGAAGCGGCGGCAGATGGCCTGCGTTTGCCCTTTCATGCAATGTCCTTCCTCCAGGAGAAGTATCTTTTCGCCGGCCAATTGATCCAATTCCAGCATTTGTTGTCTAGCCAGGGGATGTTCCATTGGCAATGCCGCCACGAACGGCTCGATGTAGATCGGCTCTGATTGGATCGATCCATCCTCGATCGGGGGCGAGAGAATGGCGGCATCGATGTGGGCGTGGCGGAGGCGTTCCAGCAGCGAAGAGGTCATTTCCTCGCGGATGTAAAGTTGCAAGCGCGGGTGCCGCTGCTTAAGCAAGGGAAGGACGTGGGCCAGCAGATACGGGCCTGCCGTCGGAATGATCCCAAGTGTTACCCGGTCGGTCAGGAAGTCCGCGGCCGCCCGGGCCGTCTCGCGCAGATGACGGACTTCGTCGAGCACGACGCCGGCCTGGGCGATGACCGCGCTTCCGCGCGCCGTCACCAGGACCCTCCCGGTCGCCCGCTCGAAGATTTGCACGCCAAGCTCGGCCTCCAGGCGGGCGATCTGCGTGCTGAGAGTCGGTTGGGTGACGCAGCAGCGGTTCGCGGCGGCGCCGAAGTGGCCGGCTTCGGCGAGGGCCAGGACATATTCCAGGTCGCGCAGATTCATCTTGGTACTTCTCCATGCACGATTGACGATCTCTATCGCGCGTATTCATTCGATTGATTTGCCAAACACGTCAGGCGGACTAGAGTCCGCAGGCAATGCAATGGCGTCAAGTGACACACGCATACATTCTAGCGGAAGGAGTTCGACCCGTGAGACTATCGCGATCGCAGACGAAGAATTGGATGAAGGGCGTCATTTTCGCGGCGGCAATTGCGGGCATCGGGCCGTGGACGTGCGCCGCGGACGCCCCGCAGGCCGCCGCCAATCCTGAGCCGAAGATCGACGGCGTGCCGCTGCGCGGCAAGAGCAGTTATGCTCCCACCGTCGAGGAGCCCTTCGCCACGGTGATGCAGCGAATGGAGCAGCAGAAGCCCGGGATCATGCAGAGGCAAATAACGCTGCTGGCCGAGCGATATGACCTGAGCGACCACCCTTCGAATACACAGAGGATGGACCGATCCAAGCCGCTGCAGGAAGGCGTGCGGGTGAAGTTGGCCCCGGGAATGACCTGGGAACAGCTTTCGGAAATGTCTCCCGACGAGATTCGCGAGAAGAACGTCTTCCCACTGGGCTTTCGGCCATTGCCGCACGCCAACCATCCGGAAGGCGGAATGGTTTTCCCCAGGGCCCATATCGACGAGGTGCAGAAACAGAATAGCCGGGACCTGACGCGCTTCGACCTGGATTTCGACATTCCGGACCGTTTTCTCGCGGAGTTTGCGCCGGCTATGTACCTGACCACGCGGCCGGAACTGGGCGATGTATCGCAGGGCAAGCTTGTGACGCTCGACAACTATTACCAACTGTTCAACGGCATCCTGAATCCCAAGCAACTGGATGGACTGCGCCTGCTGGTGACCCCGTTCCCGCAGCAGCAGTTCAACGCCACTGCCGACCGGCGCTCGGCGCATCCCAGCATGGGCGTCACCTGTTTTGACTGTCACGCCAATGGCCACACCAATGGGGCCTTCCACCTCGTCGGCGACATTCGCCCCCAGGAGTTCCGCCGCCGGATCACGACTCCCTCGCTGCGCGGTGTTGGCGTCGAGCGTCTTTTCGGCTCGCAGCGCGCCTTGAAAACCGTGGAAGATTTCACGGAATTCGAACAGCGCGCCGCCTATTTCGACGGCGATCCCGCCATCGCGACCAAGAAAGGGATCAACATCCCCGATCGCGGCGCGCAAGTGCACGAGATGGCCGAGTTCGAGGAATTGCTCGACTTCCCACCGGCCCCCAAGCTCGACATCTACGGCAAACTCGACCCGAAAAAAGCCAGCGAATCCGAGCTCCGCGGCCAAACGCTCTTCTTCGGAAAGGCCATGTGCAGCCAGTGCCACAGCGGCCCCTATTACACTGACAACACGATGCACGACCTGCAATCGCAACGTTTCTACGATGCCAAGCTGTTCAACGGCAGATTGGACGCCGCCGGCGGAATGACAAAGACCTTCCCGCTCCGCGGCATCAAGAATTCGCCTCCCTACCTCCACGACGGCCGGCTGCTGACCCTCGAAGATACCGTCGAGTATTTCAACCTGATCCTGCAACTGAAACTCAATGAGCAGGAAAGAAAGATGTGCTGGCGTTCATGCTGGCACTGTGAGCACATGCGTGAACGGGTCGTTTAAAAGTGACCGCGGTACGCCGCGCTGCCTCAACAAAGGGAAAGCGTGCAACAGCAGAAGACATCCCCGACTTTCGAGCAGGTCGTGTTGCCGCACCTCGACGCGGCATACAACCTTGCCCGCTGGCTCATGCGCCGCGAGCACGACGCCGAGGATGTCGTGCAGGAAGCGTCCCTTCGCGCGTTCGACGCCTTCGCCGGCTTCCAGGGGCGCGAGGCCCGCTGCTGGCTGCTGACGATCGTCCGCAATACCTGCTACACCTGGCTGACGCGCAATCGCCAGGGCGCCCCCGATACCAGCTTCGACGAATCGCTTCATGATGTGGCGACGGACGCCTGGGATCCCGAGATCATCCTTCAGCAGCGCGACGAGCAGGATGCAGTCAGGCGAGCGATCGAGGACTTGCCTGCGGCGTTTCGCGAGGTGCTGATCCTGCGCGAGTTTGAAGGGTTGTCGTACCAGCAAATCGCCGCGGTCGCGGGACTACCGGTCGGCACGGTCATGTCGCGACTCGCCCGCGCCCGCCTGCGACTTGGGCAAGCGCTGCAAGTGCAGGCGCTGCACGAGGTCTGACTCGGCATCGCTTCCGAGCGTTTTTCCTTCCGGGCGTCCCCACAGAGCCTATTCCAGCTTCGTTAAGCGTTAAGAGGATTGACCGAAGGACCTCCACGCCAGGGCAAAGCGGCGCTGGAAGCGTTGGAGGGTGAAGCGTGCCTAACGCCACGCCGCCCCGGATCGGAAGAACTCCGAGATCCGGGGCGGGGTTACGTTGTTCACTGATCCGATGCCTTCTGGCGCCGCATTACCGCCGGCGTGAGGGCAACCGGGATTTCCGGCGCTGCTGTGGCAGCAAACCGATTACCGTCCCTGCGGGATCCAGATCCAGCCGCCCTGGCCAAGCTGCACGGACCGCATCGGAAGCGGCGCATCGGCCTGTTTGCCCGTCAACGCATACGGGGCCTCGTTTTCGGCCACCGGGACGGTCATTGTGATTGCTTGACCCTGGCCGGGCTGAACGGTGAATGTCTGGACGCTCGTTTTGCCCGCGGAGGCGCAGGCCGGGGTCAGAACGACGGAGCTGAGAAGAAGTAACTTGCGGAACATAGCGACCTCACAGGTTCAAGGCGGGCGGACCCTGCGGCGAACTTTCGCCAGCAGGTCCCGCCCCGGTTGTCCCTGACATAGACTCGCGCGCCCGACCGGATATTCCCAACGAAGGCAAATCGGCGGCACCGGGAATAACCGCGGTCCTTCTGGAGTCTAACCATGCAGCCACGGACGTGGTTGGCGTTGCTCACCAGCCGATCGAATTCCTTCCCCAGGGCAGGGCGCTGTGTTTATCGCGCCTCTGCCCTTTTTCATTCCTTGAACGGCATGCACCGGGCGGATCGGCATTTGGCGAGGAAAACCTGCGGCGCGTTTCAACGCTCCTGCAGGGCACGCAACTGCCCGGTGTTGTGCCGTTGGCGGACCTGGTGACGACCGGCGGATTGGACCAGAGGCAATCGGTCATGGTGGAACGATGCCTCCAACAGGTCTGATCTCGATATTTCGTCCATTCCGCAATTCCCGGTACAGCAGCACTCCAAGCTGTTGAGGTCGGGCTGGCTGGGGGCGGGCCGCCGGGCGGTGGATCGAAGCGCGGCGCACCGCCGGCCGAGGCGCCGGTGGTTGGTGGCGGCGGTGGCGCCTTGCCCCGGATGGTTTGGTGGTCGGCGGCTTGGCCGGGGCGCTCTTGCCGGCGCTGCTCTTGGGGGCAGGCGCCGCCGGCTTAGCGGCTTGCCGAAGGCGCCCGGCGCCATGCCAATCCCCGTCGAAATCATTTCTCCCGACAGAATTAATGCCGTTCGAACGATGTGGTTAAGAGCCGGCAAATGAATTCATATAATTCATATAGGGAGCCTGGGTCGCCTTTAATGTTCCAGCGGCGAGAAAAATTGCCGGTTAATTCGTTGCATTTTATGCACACCCGCGATTAGTATCCCCGAGTTCATTTCCGCGCCTGAAGGAGTTCACTCCTGGAGATAAGCAAAATGCAAAATGGCTCGAATCGTGCCTCCCGCCGTCTGTGTGCAGCCCTCTCTCTTGCAGCCATCGCCGCTTGCGGTAACGCGGCACGAGGAGATGTTTACACATGGACAGGCCTTGGAACAGACTCGAACTTCAGTGATCCGAACAATTGGATGGGAGGATCGGCAGCTTATCCGGGCGCGGGGGGAAGCACCGATACAGCCATCTTCGGTGCTACGGTGCTTTCCAACGTGCCGACCTTCGATCTCTCTAGTAATTCCATCGGAGAACTGGTCTTTCAATCACCCAGCGGCGGCTGGACCCTCAGTACGACCGCGTCGAGCAACATACTGACGTTGAACGCCGTCGGCGGTCTGGGAATCGATGCGACCGCGCAGAGTAGCGGCACCACCGATATCACGCCAAGCATCGCCCTGGGTGCCGCCCAGACTTGGGCCGTCGGGACCGGAGGAACGCTCGAACTCGACGGCGTCCTTACCGGAACGAGTGCCCTGACGATCGGCACCTCGACCGCAACTGGAACGGTCATCTTCGGCGGCCTCAGCCCGGCCCTCACCAGCAGCATCACCATCGCCAGCGGAGCGACCCTCCAGCTTGGGACTAATTCGAGCGGCTTCGATGGCATGGTTGCCGGGCCCATTTCCCTGGCCAGCGCCACGTCGGTCTTGACCTTTGACAACCTTGCTGCCCAGACGTATTCCGGCTCAATTACCGGGGCGACAGGTTCGACGGTCAATGCCAACGGAAACGGAGTCCTGACATTGAATGCCTCGAGCACCGGGTTCCAGGGCACGGCAAATGTCGCCGGGTCGACGCTCCAGCTCGGCGACGGGACGGCCACAGGCGTGGGGACCTTCGGCAGCAGCAGCACGATTGCGCTTCAAGGCGCCGCGATCCTCACCTTTGATGAAGGGGTTGCCACCACTTATGCCGGGACGATTTCCGGAGGGGGATCCAATGTTATCAGCGTCAGCGGTCCGTCCGCGGGCGTCATCACCACGCTCACGAACCTGAACCCGAATTACAATGGCACCGTCAACGTCCTCGGCGCCAATGGACTGCAATTGGGCAATAACACCAGCAGCGCCACAGATGGTAACTTCGGGGGCAATAGTGTCGTCAATCTATCAAATCTAACGAACTTGTACATTAACGATGCCGGGAACGAAACACTTAGCTTCGGCATCAGCTCCAACTCCGCGTTCATCAACTTCAACGGCAGCGGGTCCACGACCGTCGCCAGCACGATCAACCTCATCGTCAGCGGCACCAACAGCGGGAACTCGTACCTGATCTTCAGCGGAGGCCCGGTCAATTTGATCGGGAGCGTCAACGCGTCAACCGACGACAATAGCCAATACTTCTACGATCGCACCAGCTCCGCCATCACCTTGAGCAACGCCAGCAACCCGTTTGATTACGCGGCCCGGTTCTATTTTCAGGCGATCAATGGCGCCACCTCGACGCTTGGCGAAAACGTCACGCTTGCCTCCGGCGCGGCTTTGTCCGCCAACAACAGCATGAACGTGGCGGATGAGAGCAACAACCCCTCCTCGCCCAATTCCGCCACGACGCTTCCGCCCCCGATTGTGTTCAACGACTACGGCTCGATTACCACGACGACGCTCTATCTGAACTATATTGCTTCATCATCGACCGCGGGCATCGGGCAAGCCACGCTGAACGTAGTCGGCAACATCAACCAATCAGCATCGGTCACGGGCAACATCTATACCGGCTTCAACACCGCCACCAACAACGTCGCGACCAGCACGTTGAATGTGGGTCCCTACGGAGCGGTCAAAAGCACCACGGGTACCAAGGATCAATTCTCGATCAATGCCGGCAGCTATTCTTACGTGTCCGTCGCGGGCGCCAATGCCACATTTTCAGCCATACCCGCCAGCGGAAACGGCATTTTCTATCTTGGTCTCGGCGGTGACGCGTTTATGGAGATCGGCAACGGCGGAACACTGAACTTCAGCTCGGGAGCCGTCACGGGCAATGACAGCACTACATCAACCACGTTTTACGGTTTTATCATGGGCGAAGGCGCCACCACCGGCACCTCGACCGAGTCCAGCTACCTGAACGTCTACCACGGCGGTCTGCTGACCTACAACTCCAACCTCAATGGCGACACGAACTTCATTGCCGGCATGACTTCGGGCCAGACCAGTGTGATCAGCGTCATCGGCGGAGAGATCAAGAATCAAGCGGTCAATTCGGCCATTGTCCTCGGACTTGTGGCGGGGACCAAGTCGACCTTGAACATCGACTCCGACAGCAGCGGCAACATAGGCTTACTGATTTCGTCCTATGTCAAATCAACCTCGGCCAACACTTCGGCCTATGTCAACTTCAACGGCGGTGAGTATGAGTTCGCCAACAACGCAAATCCGCTGGCCGCGCAGGGCAGCTTCGTCAACACCAACGTTCAGGGCGGCGTCTACATTTACAGCAAAGGGGCCATCATCGGCACCAACGCCTCAGGCAATACCCCGCAGAACGTGACTATACCAGACGTTATTAAGGCCCCCACTGGAAACGGCGTTACCTCGATTACGCTGACCAGCCCCGGCGCCGGCTATACGTCGCCGCCCCTCGTGAAGATATCCAGCGGCGGCGGCGCCGATGCCACCGGCTATGCGACCATCAATAGCGCCGGGAGCATCACGGGGGTCTTTATCACCAGCCCCGGCTTCGGCTACACTTCGGCGCCCACCATCTCGTTCATCGATGGCGGGACTCCCGCCAGCGGCACCAGCTACGCCAGCAACTATACCTTCACTCCGGCCAGTGCCACCGCTGCCATCAGCGCCGACGCCACAACCGGCGGGTTGACCAAGGTCGATTCCGGCACCCTGATCCTTTCCCAGGCCAATACCTATGGCGGCCCAACCCTGATTACCGCCGGGACGGTGGAGTTCACCGGCACGTCTAATTCAACGAATGCGGTTACGGCCCTCAGTACGGCCTCTAACCCGACGAGCCTCTATACTTCCAGCACCGCCGCAAACAACATCGCCTCGGCGGCGACGATTCTCGTCGGCGACCTTCCGGTCGGTGGCTCCCTGCCAGCCGGCGGCTCCGTCAGCAACGCCGGTACGTTCACCATCAACAAGACCGCGACGGGCGGCTTTGTCCTGAGCTCTGCCGTCGATCAGACGCTTGCCGGCTTTGGCACTGTCAGCGGGACCAGCACATACGGGCTAACGATTGGCAACCAGACCGTGATCGCGGCCGGCACCGGCAGTGGCACCGCCGTTCAGTCCCTCGTCGCTACGCCGAACACTTACACCACGGTCGGCACACCCACGGCAACCTTCAACACGGGCAACCTTGGCAACGCCACTGGAACCGCTACCGGCGCGCTCACCATCACCAGCGGCAACACGTCCAGCCCCATGACGACCACCTTCGCCGCCGGCGGCACCTACTACTGGAAACTGAATGAGAGCGCCGGCGGCACCGCCGCCACCTCCATCGCCGGCCAGGCCCAGGTCAGCGACGTCTCCGGCACCAACTGGGACGGCCTGGTCCTCGATACCCTGAGCGTCACCGCGACACCCGTCGGCGCCTTTACGATTCAGGCCGTCGGCTTTACCGGCGGCACTGCCTCAAACCCTGTGACGATCGGTACCGGCAACTCGACCTACTACAGTTGGACCATCGCCCGCATCGGGACCGGCACGGGCACGGCACCCAACCTCAGCGGCATACTGGCCGATCTCTCGCTCAACACCAGTGCCATGCCAACGCCGGCTGTCGGCTACAGCTATTATCTGACTACCCAGGTAGACCCGTCGATCTCATCGGACACCGACCTGGTGGCGAACTACGGGCCGACGATCGCCGTCCCCGAACCTACGGCTATCGGGCTGCTGCTCGCCCCAACCGCCGGCCTGCTGATTCGCCGCCGGCGGCGGCGGGCATGAGGCAGGCTCGCGGTAGTGCATTTTCCGCTCATTTCTTGTGCCGAGGTGGTGCTCAGTGCCCTCTCCCGGTACTGCTCTGAAAATGCGCTTGACGGCCTCAGGCCGTCACCCTGAGCAGGAGCGCGACAATCCTATTTCGCTCGGCCTGGAACGAACCCAGTCCTCTGTACTGTCCGTGACCGTCCGTCCCGTCCGTGGCCCAAAGAAATGCGGCTTTCCACCCACTTCGGGTAATTGGTCCGAACCGGGCCGATGGCCTACCATTTGTCCGGGCCCTTCTCGAAGGAGTTGTCCATTCGAGAAGGTGGATGTGCTCGCGGCGAAGTTGCCGGGGTAGAGGGAGTCGAAATTGAGACACTCCGTCAACGAATCCGCACGCGTTCTGGGCTACACCACGCTCCGCCTGGCGATCGGTATGAGCATGCTGATTCACGGCCTGGGCCGGCTGCCGCACATGTCCGCGTTCACTTCAGCGACGGTGAAACTCTTCGCCGGCTCGCCTCTGCCGCCGTTCATGGTGGCCGTATTCGCCCGCATCACGCCGTTGGTTGAGACGGCAATCGGCCTGCTCGTCTTGTTCGGCCTGGCAACCCGGCTCGGTTTGACGATCGGCGGACTGTGGATGGTGGCCCTGATTTTCGGCAGCACGCTAATCGAGAAATATGACGTGGTGGGGATCCAGCTCGTCTATTCCCTCATCTTTTTTCACCTACTGCAGCATCTGGAACAAAACAGACTGTCAATAGACGGCCTGATCCTGCGGCGTGCGGAGCAAAGGGGAACTCATGGCGTCACCCGCATACCGTCCTCGGAAAAGGTAACCGGACCGTCGTAATTGCGACGGATCGACGCGAGAATTTCGTCGTGCGCCTCGTCGATCGCCGGGTTCAGATGCGTGAGCAACAACGCGCCGACATGGGCTGCCGCCGCGACTTCGCCGATCTTTTTCGGGGGCGTGTGCAGGGAATACAGAATCGCCGGCGAGTGCGGCGGATCGAGCACAACCGTGTTGAAAACGAGCAGATCGGAGTGATCGGCGATGAGGCGGAGGTCTTCCAGCCCGGACGCGTCGATGTCGCCGGAAAAAACCACGCTGCGGCCTTTGTACTCGACGCGATAGATGATTGCCGGGGCGTCGTAATGATGGCCGGCGATCGCCTCGATCCGCAGACCGTCCTGGTCCAGCAATGTCTGCGGCTTGAGGCCGGGTTGCAGTCTGGCGTCCACGTCGGTCGGAACGATGGTCAGGGGCGCGGAAAAATCGGGGAGATAGGCGAACGCGCCCTCCTTTCCGAAAAGCAGGTCCACGAACCGGGTTGTCGAAGGGAACTGGCCCGCGCCGCTGGGCCCGAAGATCCGAGCATCGATCCGGCCGCGGGTGGCGACGGTGCGGGCCAGGAGGATGCCGGGCAATTCGCCGGTGTGATCGATATGCAGATGGGTGAGGAGGACCAGATCGAGACGATCGAGCGCGATGTTGGCCTCGCCAAGCCGTGCGAACGAACCGGGGCCAGCGTCGATGAGGATTCTCGGCGTGCCATCCAGCGAAAGGACGAAGCAGGTTGAAGCGCGCCCAACGGCGCCGGGGCCGCCCGAACCCAGCACGATCAGGTCGAGCACCCCCGGTCGCGACGCCACCAACGGCGTTCCCGATGCAGGGCCTTGCGGTGCGGGCTGCGCCTGAGCGCAGCCGGCTGCGATCGCGAGGCACAACGCCGCAAACGTTCGGCAAATCCGCGAGAGCAGCATCGATTCCCTTTCGGCGGCAGGGTTCAACGTCAGCGATTGTTTCAACAGACCGCCTCTAAGATCATATCTGACAGTATGCCCAGTGTCGTCACGAGCATCGGCAGCGCACCCGGCGAACCTGCCGCCCACCGCAACTCTTTGCGGTGGGCGGGGTTGGCCGTGCTGTTGGTTGTCTGCGTGACTTGGGGCGGGGCGGCGGCATTCGGGGCTGACGAGGAGACGGGGCAGGCCATCTATAAAGAGGAGTGCGCCCGCTGCCATGGGCCGAGCGGGGGCGGGACGAAGAAGACGACGCGGCCGCTGGCGGGGGAGAAATCGCCGACCCAGCTCTTTGCCGTGATCAAGCGCACGATGCCGGACGATGATCCGGGGTCGTGCACCGATGACGAGTACCGGAAGGTCGCGGCGTATATCCACGATGCGTTTTATTCTCCGGACGCGCAGGCCCGGCTGCATCCGCCGCGGGTGGAGTTGTCGCACCTCACGGTCGGGCAGTACCGCAGTTCCGTGGCCGACCTGATCGGGAGTTTCCGGCCGGCCGTGAAGCTCGACGGGCGGCACGGGTTGCACGGCCAGTATTTCAACTCCAAAGACATCCGCGGCGGCAGGCCGCTCATCGACCGCCTCGATCCGCAGGTCAACTTCGATTTTGGCACGGTTGGGCCGCAGACCGGTTCGGATGACGGCAAGTCGGATGGGCCCATTCGACAAGCTCAGGACAGGCCTGTCCTGAGCGCAGCCGAAGGGCCGAAATTCAATCCGGACCAGTTCAGCATCCAATGGGAGGGGTCGGTGTTCGCCGCCGAGACGGGGGATTATGAATTTGTCGTCCGCACCGAGCACGCCTTGCGGCTGTGGGTGAACGATCTGAAAAAACCTGCGATCGATGCGCTGGTGAAATCGGGGCAGGACACCGAATACCGGACATCGGTCTTCCTGATCGCCGGGCGGTCGTACCCGCTCCGGCTCCAGGTCTACAAGGGTCGGGAGGTGAGCGACAAGAAGAAGGGCACCCCCAAGCCGACCAGGGAATCGGTGGCGCTGTCATGGAAGCCGCCGGGTCACCCGGTGGACGAGGTGGTGCCGTCGCGGTGCTTGTCGCCGGTGCAGGCGCCGGAGGTGGCGGTGATCCAGACGCCGTTCCCGCCGGACGACCGGAGCTACGGGTGGGAGCGCGGGACGGCGGTCTCGAAGGAATGGGTGGCGGCCACGACGGACGCGGCGCTGGACGTGGCCGGGTACGTCGCGGCCCACCTGCCGGAATTGGCGGGAGCGAGCGACGACGCGAAAGAGCGCGAGGCGAAGGCCCGCGCCTTTTGCCGGTCATTCGCCCAGCGGGCGTTCCGCAGGCCGCTCAACGATGCCGAAGAGCAGGAGCTTGTGGACCGCCAGTTCGATGGGGACGCGGATCTCGACCTCGCCGTCAAGCGGTCGGTGATCCGGGTGATGATCTCGCCGGAATTCCTCTATCCCGATGCTGCGTCCGGCTCCGATGGGTATGCCGTGGCGTCGCGATTGGCACTGGTGCTCTGGGACTCGCTGCCGGACCAGGCGCTGCTGTCGGCGGCCGCCGACGGCAAATTGGCGACGCACGACCAGATCGTCCAACAGTCCCAGCGCATGCTGGACGACCCGCGGGCGAGGTTGAAGATGCGGAAGTTCCTGCTGGCGTGGCTGCGCGTCGATCAGCCAACGGAGCTGGTGAAGGACCCGAAGAAGTTCCCCGATTTTGACCCGGCCGTGGCGGCCGATCTGCGGACTTCGCTGGAGTTGTTCCTGGACGACATCGTTTCCAGCGATTCCGCGGATTTCCGCCTGTTGCTGCTGAGCGATGAGATGTTCCTCAATGGGCGGCTGACCAAGTTCTATGGGGCTGATCTGCCGGCTTCGACGGGTTCGACGCCTTCGACGTGTCCGACGGATTTGACGGATCCGGCAGATTCGACGGGTTCGACGGGTTCGACAAGCTCATCGCAGGCAAGCTCACAGCAGACTGGCTCAGGCCCTCCACCCGACGCCGGCTTCACGAAAGTGAAGCTGGAAGGCGAGCGGGCCGGCGTGCTGACGCACCCATACATGCTCGCCACGTTCGCTTACCCCGGCGAGAGCTCGCCGATCCATCGCGGCGTGTTCATTATCCGCGGCATCCTCGGCGTGACGCTCCGCCCGCCGGCGAATGCGGCGTTCACGCCGCTGCCGCCTGAGTCGCACCCCGATCTGACGACTCGGGAGCGGATTTCGTTGCAGACCAATCAAGAGTCGTGCGTCAGTTGCCATTCGGTGATCAACCCGCTGGGGTTTGCCCTGGAGCGGTATGACGCCGTCGGCCGGAATCGTGAGATGGAGAACGGCAAGGCGATTGACGTGAGCGGCCACTACGAGACCCGGGCCGGCCCCGTCGCGCAGTTTGCCGGAGCGCGGGAGTTGGCGGC
>Ga0182024_10006618_pt1 | contig 25362 bp, 25 predicted proteins | sample P32metaG_FD_120480 | JGI IMG/M metagenome (GOLD analysis project Ga0182024, IMG submission 120480) | Permafrost microbial communities from Stordalen Mire, Sweden - P3-2 metaG (Illumina Assembly) | ecosystem: Environmental > Terrestrial > Soil > Wetlands > Permafrost | place: Sweden: Stordalen...
GGCTGCCTCCGCCTCCGCGACGGGGTGCGCTTACTTGCGGGTGAACCGGAACACGATGGCGCCGTCAGTCCGGTAGCTGAACCGGAAGCCGGTCGCCTTCAGGTAGGCCCCCACCATCGGGCTCTGGTGCCGGGTCCAGACCAGCGCCCAGCCGATGCGGAGGCCGCCCAGGTCCTGCCGGGCCGCGGCGAGCTGCGCCAGGGTCACCTGGTTTCCTGCCGCGTTCCGCCGCGGCGCGAGCGGAATACCGGACTCCGCCTGCACGAGCTGCGCGTAGAACGGGTGCCCGGCGATCTTATCGCGCGTCGTCGCCGGCACCCAGGACGTGTAGGCCATCGCCCGGGGGTGACCGTCGGCGGTGGCGAGGACCAGCGCCGGAGGCTGGAGCTGCTTGCCGTACTCGGGTATCCCGCCGCGCAGCCCGAACGGCACGTCGAGCACGATCGAGCCGGAATGGTCGGCCGCAATCGGGCCGTCCAGGGCCGGCAATGCGGCGGGCATTACCCCGGTGTTCAGCAGGCCAGAGGCGCCGGCCTCTAGCACGCCAAGCGCGGCCACCACGACGATCAGCGGCCTGGCGTGATAGCGGAGCCAGTCGACTGCGGCGCCGGCCAGCAAGGCGGCGCCGACGAGGCCGAGGATGGCGAATCGGTCCGCCTCGCGGAACGCGGACAGCACAGGTATCCGCATCAGCCAGGTGTAGGGCATCACCGGCGACACCCGTACCCCGTGCCACCGCTGCTGGAACGGCACGTGCTGGACCTTGAGTACATATAGCGTCGCGCCGAGCGCGAGCCATGCGCTGCCCAGCCACAACGCGGCGAGCAGCCAGGCGCTGCGCCGCCGCCAGCAGACGGCCAGGCCGATCACCGCCATGACGCTGAGCACCAGGCCGAACATCGGCATGCTCTCCGCGGTGGGCCCTTTGTAGGGGGATGACGCAGACGCGGCTGCCAGCTGATGCAACCCGTAAGAGGCGACTCGCTGCGTGGGCGCGAACAGGTCTCCAATCCCGACGCCGTATTTCTTGCTGGTTACCGCGAGCAGGTGCGGGTCGACTTCCGTGCCGCCGTACCTGTACTGCTGGATCATGGCGATGAGCTGGGGGCTCGCCACCACGGCGGCGATCACGCCGCCCAGGATCAGTGCTGCCGCCCGGTCCCTGGACGGGTGACGGACGAGCCACGGGATGAGCAGCAGGGCGGCGAGGATCGCGGCCATGACTGCGGATTCCTGGTTGACCAGGAGGCTGGCGGCGAGGACTAGTCCCATGATGACGGCTTGCCGGCGGCCCGGATTGCGGCGAAGCCGGACGGCGGCCTCCACGGTCAGGGGCAGGAACAAGGTGCCGACCGCGATGTTGAGATGCGCCCAGTCCTGCTCCGCCAGCATCGAGGACAGGCCGAAGAATGCGCCGGCCGCGATCGCGCCGGCCTGGGAGCGCAGCCACAGCCGGGCGGCCCGGTACATGACGTAGCACAGCAGGCCGGGCATCACGATGGTCAGCAGGTTGAACGAGGCCGCCGGGCCGAAGAGCAGCGTGACCGGGGACATGATGAGCCCGGCGAGCGGCATGGTGGTGTCGAAGCCGAGCTGGATCCCGACTGGCGCGGCCATCTGCCCGGTGAACCACGGGTTGCCTAGGTGGATGAGCTGATGCGCCACCCACCACAGATCCCACACGTAGCTGGCGACGTCGGCACTCGACGGCAGCTGGCCCCTGGGGAGGTAGAGCGCGCGCGGCCAGGTCGCCGCGATCCCGGCGGCCAGGTAGCAGGCCAGCAGCGCCAGGTGCCGGATTGCCGGGCGCGCGGCCAGTGCCTGCAGCCGCCCGCCGCCAGTGCCCGCACCCGCCGCGGCGTCGTGCGGGGGCGTGCTGTCGTCCGGCGGCGCGTCGCCGGACGCCCCCGGGCTATCGCACGCCGCCAGCACGCCGCCCCCTGCCGCGCTGCTGGCGGCGCTGTCGCTGGCCGCGGCGCTACCGGCCCCGGTGTCAGCCGCGCCGTCGAAGGTCGCCGAGGCCACGGCGGATCCGGGCCCGGCCGCGTCCAGCGTTCCGGCCGCAGCGGACGCCGGCTGGCGACGTCGGTTTCGGCCTGCTCGATCCATCAGCTCACCTTGTCCAGCGCCGTCAGGGCGGACCGGCCGGGACGGCCATCATTGACGTTGACGTCCCCCTGGTGAGGAACAGTATCCCTTGGCGGGCGGCGACCGAACCGCGTCAGCAGGGCTTCCAGCGGGGATGCGGAGCTGCCCATGGTATCCGGCTAGCCATGCCCGGCCCGGCACCTGGGGAAATAGCTGGGACTCAAGGGGCACCTGCTGGTTTCCGGGTCAGCTGAGCTGGGCATTGTCGCTCGCAGTCAGTTCTGTTCTTTCGCATGCCAGCATCGGGGTCTTTCGCCAGCCGGCATCGGGGCGGGTGCTCAGGGAGGTGAGGGAGGCGAGCGTCGTGCTCTTGCCATGCGCCCCTGCCAGCGCTGCCGTTGCCCGGCGGCATATCACCGCCGACCTGCTGGCCGCGGGGGTCTTCGAAGCGGCCATCGGGGATGCCGCACTGGTAGTGAGTGAGCTGCTCAGCAACGCGGTACTGCACGCTCGCCCGCTGCCTGGCCGGTGCCTGCAGGTCAGCTGGATCGTCGATGCCGGGTCGGTCGAGATCACGGTGACCGACGGCGGCGGCCCGACACGGCCTCGTGCGGCGCGCGCGTCGCTGTCCTCGCTGGGCGGCCGCGGACTGGGAATCGTCGAGTATCTGTCGCGCCGCTGGGGCGTCCGGTCAGACGGCCCGGGGATCACGGTGTGGGCGGTCCTGCCTGCGCCCTGCACGTAGCAGAACGGCCCCCCGCCGGGCAGCCGTGACCATACTGGCGGCATGCCCGGCGACGCGACGCTGGCGCGCCGCCCGCGGCTCGGCAGCCTGAACTCGTCCGGCGGCCTGGTACTGCCTTCCGGCTGGCTACCTGCGCGATCGCCGGGAAGATGACCACCGGCCAAGCCGGAAGAGACTGACGCCGCCCACAACGACCACGGCGATCAGGAAGTAGAAGACCACCACGTGAATGATCCACAGCACCACTACGACCGCGAAGACAGCGGCGATGAGCAGCATGATTAGTCGTCCCATGCATCCAAGGTACGGCCAATCGGCGCGACGTCACAGCGGGGCCGCCGGCGTCGGCCTGGTTATCCCGGCCGGATGCCGTCCAGCACCTCGGCAAGGGTCCGGAATGCCTAGTCGGCAGCGCCCGCGGGCGGTAGGGTGCGGCACGTGGAACTAAAGGTCTCGTGCCGGTATCAGGGCGATCACACCGTTATGTCGGTAGCGGGCGAGATCGACCTCTACACCGCCCCGCGGCTGCACTCCGAGCTGGCCGCGGCGCTGGCCGGCGGGAATGCCGTGCGGCTCGTCGTGGACATGTCCGGGGTCGAATTCTGCGACTCCACCGGCATGAACGTCCTGCTCGCGGCCCAGCGCCACGCCCGCGAAGGGGGCGGCGAGCTCGAGCTCGCCGGGCCGCGGCCTGCGATCAGGAAGATCCTGCAGGTGACGGGACTCGAGACCGTCTTCACCGTACTCGACGATCCCGCCACCGTAGTCGGCCAGTAGCTTCGGCCCGCCTGCAGCTTCCGGCGGGCACCGGCCGTGACTTCCGGCGGGCACCGGCGTAGCTTCCGGCGGGCACGGAAGCACGTTCCGGCCAGCGGCCGGCCCGCACGGCGCTGATGCCGTCGGCGGCGGCACTAGGATCGCAGCTATGCCGCCGACCGGTGATGTCGCCGTGGTCATACCAGCGAGAAACGAGTCCGACCGGATCGGCGCGACCGTGGCCGCGGCCGCGGGGCTGCCCGGGGTGGACATCGTCGTCGTGGTCGATGACGGATCCGGTGACGGGACCGCCGCCGCCGCCGAACGCGCGGGCGCGTCGGTGCTGCGGCACGCCCGTAACCGGGGCAAGGCCGCGGCGATGGAGACCGGGGCCGAGGCCATCCTGCTGCTCGAGGCCGGCGAGGGCCGAGCCCGCCCGCGGCATCTGCTGTTCCTGGACGCTGACCTCGCGGAGACCGCCGCCGAGGCGGCACCGCTGACCGGACCCGTCCAGGCCGGCCAGGCGGACATGACGATCGCGGTCTTCAGCGACCGGGCGCGAAACGGCGGGCACGGCCTTGTCGTCGGGCTGTCCGGTTCCGGGATCATGCGCGCGACCGGGTGGCGGCCGGCCCAGCCGCTGAACGGCCAGCGCTGCCTCACCAGGGCCGCCTTCGAGGCGGCGCGGCCGCTCGCGCCGCGCTGGGGGGTGGAGACCGGGCTCACCATCGACCTGCTCCGCAAGGGCCTGCGCGTCACCGAGGTCGAGGTCCCGCTCGCGCACCGGGCCACCGGCACTGACTGGCGCTCGCAGCTGCACCGGGCCCGCCAGCTCGCCGACGTCGCCTGGGCGCTGGCTGCCAGGCAGCCTGCCTCGCGAGCGGCGCGGCCAACCAGGGGATGACCAGCCAGGCCGCCGGCTCGGCGGGCCGCGGCGTCCCGCGCCTGGCCGCCGACCGCGCGGGCAAGCTCGGGCTCGCCTTCAGCGCGGCCAGCGTCGCCCTGACGTTCGCCGTCGCGGTGCTCGGCCCGTCGGTCATGGAGCCCGCGCTGCCCGGCCAGCCCGGCCAGCCGCCGTGGGGATTTGCCGCCAGCCCGTCGCCGTATCTGGTCGTCGCGCTGGCGGCGGCCGCGCTGGCAGCCGGCACCGCCGGGCTGGCCCTGACCATGAGCGCGGCCCGCCGGGGCTGGTCGGTCCCGCCCCGGCTGATCCTGGTGGCGGGCATCATCCTGGCGGCGGCGCTGGCGCTGGTGCCTCCGTTCGGCTCTTCCGATCATCTGAGCTACGCCGCCTACGGCCGGATGGTGATCACCGGCCATGACCCCTACACGACCACGCCGGCCGCCCTGGCCAGGCTGGGCGATCCGGTCGCGCGGGCGGTGCAGGACTGGCGGACGAGCCCGTCCGACTACGGCAGCCTGGCCACCGCCGGCCAGGCGCTGGCGTCCTGGATCGGCGGCACGTCGGTCCGTCTCACCGTGTTCGTGCTCTCCCTGCTGAACGTGATCGCGTTCGCGGTGACCGGGCTGCTGCTGCACCGGCTGGCCCGCGGCGACCGCGCCAGGCAGCTCCGCGCAGGCCTGCTGTGGACGGCCAACCCGCTGCTGCTGCAGGTGCTGGTGGCCGGCGCGCACGTGGACAGCCAGGCGATCGTCTTCGCAGTCGGTGCCCTCGCGGTCTTCGCCCTCAGAATTCCGAACGGATCCCGGCCCGCCAGTCCCGCCCGGCAGATCCTGGCCGCTGCCGGGGCAGGTGCCCTGATCGGCCTCGGGTTCGCGGTCAAGCCGACGATGATCCTGGTCGGCGCCGGGCTGGCGATTGCCTGCGCGGTCGGCTGGCGCCGGCAGCGGCACAGCCAACTGCCGGCGGCCGGCGGGCCGTCCCGCTGGCGCGAGCTTGCGTTGCTGCTCGGCGGCCTGGCTGCCGGGTTCGGCCTGACCGCAGGTGCCTCCGTCGCCGTCTGGGGGACCTCATCGCTGCGCCCCGGCCTGCGGGCCGGGAGCTTCGTGTCCATCGGCTCGCCGTGGCGCGGGGTACGCGCCGCGCTGAGCCTCGCTACCGGCGAGTCGGTTGCCGAGGACGCGGTCAAGGCGGCGGCGATCGTGCTGGCTGTGCTGCTGCTGCTGGTGCTGCTGGTGCGTGCGATCCGCGGGCTGGAACCGGCTGCCGGGCCCGGTGCCGTCCGCGCCGTCGCTGATCCGGCCGGGCGGCCGCAGATGGTGCCGGCGACGCTGGCCTGGGCCGCGGTATTCGCCGTCGCCTTCGCCTGGCTGCTCGCGTGGCCCTACGTGCTGCCCTGGTACGACGCCCTGGGGTGGGCGCTGATCGCGCTGCTGCCGTGGTCCCGGCTGGACTGGCTGCTGCTCGCCCGCACCTCGGCGCTCGCCTTCGGCTACCTGCCCGCCCGCGTGATCGCCATGCCGGCCGGACTTGGCTGGCTGCGGTCCGTAGTCAGGCCCGGCGTCACCCCGGTGGTCCTGCTCGCTGTCATCGTCGCGCTGGTCGTGATGCTGTGGCCGTCCCGGCCCGCCGTGCTGCGGCAGCTGCCAGAAGGTGATCCGGCCGGCACCGTGCGCGCACGGATCTCCCGGCTGCCATCATGAGTGACATGTCTAACCGGTGCGCTTACCTGGGTCCCGCTGGCACGTTCACCGAGGCCGCGCTCCGCATGCTTGACGCCGGTGAGCACACGGTAGCGGTGCCATGCCAGACCATCCAGGCCACGCTGGACGCGGTCAGGACCGGCGCTGCGGAGCGCGCCGTGGTGCCGATTGAGAACTCGGTCGAGGGCGCGGTGACCGCGACCCTGGATGAGCTCGCCACCGGCCAGGACCTGATCATCCGCGCCGAGGTGCTGCTGCCGATTGCCTTCGCGCTGCTCGTCCAGCCCGGCACTCAGCTCGCTGACATCAAGGTGGTGAGCGGGCACCCGCAAGCCCAGGCCCAGTGCCGGCAATGGCTGGCGGCCCAGCTGCCCGACGCCGAGTGGCGGCCGGCCTCGTCCAATGCCGAGGGGGCGCGGCAAGCGGCCGAGGGGCAGATCGGGGCCGCCCTGGCCGGGGAGTTCGCCGCCGAGGTGTACGGACTCGCGGTGCTGGTCCGTGACATCCATGACCGGGTCGGCGCGGTCACCAGATTCGTTGCCGTCAGCCTGCCCGGCCCTCCGCCGGCGCCGACCGGGGCGGATCGTACCTCAGTGGTCGCTTTCCTCTCCGACGACCACCCAGGCGCGCTGATGGAGATACTCAGCCAGTTCGCCGCGCGCTGGGTCAACCTGACCCGGATCGAGTCGCGCCCCACCGGCGAGGGGCTCGGCAGGTACTGCTTCTCCATCGACTGCGAGGGGCACGTGACCGAGGCGCGCGTCGGCGAGGCGCTGATGGGCCTGCGCAGGGTCTGCAATGACGTGCGGTTCCTTGGCAGCTACCCGCGCGGGGACGGCGGCCGCACGATGGTACGGCCGGGTACCTCCGACGCGGAGTTCGCGGAAGCGCTGGCCTGGCTCGGCACGCTCCGGTAGCGCGTTCCGGGCCGGCCGCGCGCCGCCCGGATAGCGCGCGTCCGGCGTCAGGTTGCTCGTTATAGCTAAAGGTAGGGGCCCGACCCGTGGGGCTGCTGCGCTTCCTCCGGGCCGGGCACCATGCCGGGGGCCATGCCAGCAGGCAGCGCCCGGCGCATCTGCTCGAGCTGTGCGCGGGCGGCCATCTGCTGGGCGAACAAGGTGGTCTGGATCCCGTGGAACAGGCCCTCCAGCCAGCCGACAAGCTGTGCCTGGGCGACCCGCAGCTCGGCCTCGCTCGGCAGGCTGTCGTCGGCAAAGGGCAGCGACAACCGCTCAAGCTCCTCGATCAGCTCCGGGGCCAGGCCGTCTTCGAGCTCCTTGATCGAGCTCTTGTGTATCTGCTTCAGCCGCGCCCTGCTCTTCTCGTCCAGCGGGGCCGCCCTGACCTCTTCAAGAAGCTGGCGGATCATGCTGCCGATCCGCATCACCTTGGCAGGCTGCTCGACCATCTCGGTGACCGGGCGCTCCGCGCCTGCCTGGGCGGCGTCAGTCTCGACGGCCACGCCGTCGGGGCCGACCACGACCACCCTGCCCTGCTGTTCCCGTTCAGAGTTCATCTGGTCGCTCATGTGCCTAGTCTGTCCGAGTTCCCGGCTGCGCCGCACTCAGGGGGCCAGGATCCGGCATCGCCCGCGCCCGTGCGGTGACATCCATGAGCACCTAGCCGACGCGGATTCTGGCCGGCTCCCGTGAGTTTCAGCACGTCAGGACCGCCGGGCGCGGTGATGACGATGGTGCGCAAGCGGCGATCCCGCGGCGCAAAACGTTTGCCCGGCATGCCACTGGCGATGGTCTCGCCTAGGCTCGGCCTTAATGCACTGTTCCGTGTCCGCGCGGGCACGCCTTTCTCCCCCGTGAGGCGTGAGGAGAGCGACCTTGGCCAATGAGTATCAGGACCGGGCGGCCGGTGACGAGCGTGACCGGCGTGACCGCGATGCCCCCGCCCCCGCCCCCCGCGCCGCCGCCGCCGACGAAGGCGGCGGCGGCCCCGGGTCCTTGCCTGCCGCAGCCGAGCCGTCAGGTCCCGCCCAGTCACCTGGTCCCGCCCAGTCACCTGGTTCCGGCGGGTCATCTGGTTCCGGCGGGTCATCTGGTTCCGGCGGGTCATCTGGTTCCGGCGGGCCCGATGGGCCGGCGGAGCCCCATGGCCTGGCCAAGCCTGCCCGGCTGGCAGGGCCAGGCGTCCAGGCAGTTCCCGGGCAACCAGCTGAGGCGGGAGCCAGGCCGCCCGCGCCGGGCCTGCGTTCTGCACCGGCGGCGCCACCATTGGATGGTGCCGGCGGGCCGTCAGCACGCGGCCGCCACCTGTACGGGCAGCAGCCGCCCTTTACCCCGCGCGACTCCTTAGGACCTGAACCGCCCGCGGGCCAGGCTGCTGCCGTCCCGCCTCCGGCGGACGAGCGGGGCACGGAGGCGCAGCCCGATCCGTACGGAACCGCGGGCGCCTACGGACCGCCGCCTGGGTTCGGGCCGCCGGGTGGTTTCGGAACAGCTCAGCCCGCGCCGGCCAGCCAGCCAGGACCGTACGACCAGCCAGAGCTGTACGACCGGCCGGGCAGTTACGATCTGCCCCGCGGCTACGATCCCGGCGACACGTACGGGCCGGCTGATGCTTACCTGCCGCCCGATCCGTACCTCTCCGGGCAGCCGTATTTCCCGCCTGATCCGCATTTCTCGCCTGATCCCTATGGTTCGCCTGATCCCTATGGTTCGCCCGGTCCGCAGGGTTCGCCTGACCCGCACGGTCCGCCTGGCTCCCTCGGCCAGCCCGGCGCCGGAGGCCGGGCTGTTGCCGGAAGTCAGCCCGGCGCCGCGGACCCGCCAGGCGCGTCCGGGCCGCGAGGGCAGGCAGGCCCGCCAGGCCCGGCTCCGTCACATGGCTCGCATGCGGTGCCCCCGGCTCCCGCCTCCGGTCCTGCCGCGCCGCCAGCCACCGGGGGCACGCCGGCACCGGGCAGACCGCTTTCGCCGCTCCCCGGCCCGGCCGCGCATGACGCCATGGCCGCGGGCGCCGCGTCGGGCGGGTACGGCCATCCCGGCGGGTACGGTCCGCCTGGCGGCCCGGCCGCCAGCCAGGATGACGCACACCGGGACGTCGTCGCCGAGTCAACCGAGAGCCTGACCCCGGAGTTCCTGCTGCCGGGCAGGCGGCGGGCGCCATCGCCCGGCTGGCGCCGGATCCTTTACCAGGCCAGCGCGGGGCTGCTGCGAGTGCCCGAATCAGCGGCGGAACTGCGCCGCCGGGACATGATCAGGCGCATCCGTACTCCCGTGGCGGGCGGCCATCACCGGGTCGCGGTGCTGAGCCTGAAGGGCGGCGTGGGCAAGACCACCACGACGGTCGGGCTCGGCTCGACGCTCGCGTCGCTGCGCGGAGACCGGGTCATCGCGGTGGACGCCAACCCCGACCGCGGCACCCTGTCGGACAAGGTCCGGCTCGAGACCGCGGCGACGGTCCGCGACCTGCTGAACGAGCGCGGCCAGATTGAGCGGTACGCGGACGTGCGGGCATTCACCTCGCAGGCGCCGAGCAGGCTTGAGGTGCTCGCCTCGGACCGCGACCCGACCGTGTCCGTCGCGTTCAGCGAGGAGGACTACGCCGAGGTCTCCAGGGTGCTCGAGCACTACTACTCGATCAGCCTGACCGACTGCGGCACCGGCCTGCTGCACTCGGCGATGACTGGTGTCCTGCGCCTCGCGGACCAGATCGTGCTGGTCAGCTCGCCGTCGGTGGACGGCGCGCGGAGCGCGAGTGCCACCCTCGACTGGCTCGCCGCGCACGACTACGGCGACCTGGTGCAGGGCGCCGTGGTGGTGCTCTCGATCGTGCGCCCGAGCAGCAGGAGCACGGTGGACCTGAACCGCCTTGAGCAGCACTTCGCGGCCCGGTGCCGGGCGGTCACCAGGATTCCGTACGACTCGCACCTGGAGGAAGGGGCCGAGGTCGAGCTTGACCAGCTGAGCCGGTCGGCTGCCGAGGCATATCTCGCACTCGCGGCCATCGTCGGCGACGGCCTCGCCTGGCCGCGGAAGGCGGCACAGCAGGCACCGTAGCCGATACCACGCACCGTAGCCGGGGAGCGCACCGTAGCCGGGGAGCGCACCGTAGCCGGGGAGCGCACCGTAGCCGGGGAGCGCACCGTAGCCGGGGAGCGCACCGTAGCCGGGGAGCGCAGCCTCGTGCGCTAGCGTGATCGGCACCGTGCGTCCTGCCGGAGGAGGAGCCGATGGAGCCGCTGGCCGAAGACTGGGACCGGGCCGTCGCCGTCGTGGCGCACCCGGACGACCTCGAGTACGGCGCCGCTGCCGCGGTGGCCCGGTGGACTGGCCAGGGCCGGCAGGTTGCCTACCTGCTGGCCACTCGCGGCGAGGCTGGCATCGCGGGCATGGCCCCGGGCCTGGCCGGGCCGCTCCGCGAGGAGGAGGAACGCCGCGGTGCCGCTGCCGTCGGCGTCAGCGAGGTCGTGTTTCTCGATCACGCCGACGGCCTGGTGGAATACGGGGTGCCGCTCCGCCGCGATTTGACGGCCGCGTTCCGGCGGCTGCGGCCGCAGGTCGTCATCACGATGAGCTTCGACCTGACCTGGGGCGACGATGGCCCGGTCAACCACTCCGATCACCGTGCCGTCGGGCTGGCCGTGCTGGACGCTGCCCGTGACACCGCCAATGAATGGGTGTTTCCCGAGGCCGGGCCGGCCTGGCCGGGCATCCGGCACATATATGTCGGCGTTAGCGGCAGGCCAACCCATTTCACGGACGTCACTGCCACGATCGACGCTGGCATCGCATCCCTGCGTGCGCATCGCGCATACCTGGATGGTCTCGGCGGCGATTTCGATCCCGACAAATTCCTCCGGGACACGGCCAGCGCCACCGGCGGCATCGTCGGCTGCGAGTATGCGGTCGGCTTCCGCCACTACCCGGCGGGCTGACCCGGCGGCCGGCAAGAAACATGGTGCTACCTGCATAGCAGCAGGTATCGTGCGCAAATACGCGCTTAGTGATGCAGCGGAGGCTGGCCCAGGCGAGACTAGGAGCTGAGCAGGACGGGCGGCAGGCAGACGCGGTCCGGAGGCTCCGAACGCGGCGACAGCGTTCGGCTGGCGAGCCACAGCCCGAGACGGTAAGGCAGGGACGCTTTGGAAGACACGTGGGGGGCACGGGAGCTCCCGGTGCTGACCGCGGCGGTGGCGCTGCTCGAAGAAAGCTACATGGTCACGGTCAGCGACATCGCCGAGCGGACCGGCCTGGAACTGGCTGTGGTGGCGCGCTCGCTGGATGCGATGGACCCGACCTATGTCGATTTCCGCAAGACGATGACGGGGGGAGACACCCGGTTCTGGTACGTGCTCAAGGTGACGCCCGCGGCCCGTGAAGAGGTCGGCCAGTGGCCGGCGCCCGCGAGCCTGATCGACCGGCTGGCCGTGGCATTTAGCGAGGCCGCCCAGCGCGAGCCGGATCCCGTCCGGCAGGATCAGCTCCGGCACGCCGGGGCGCTGCTCGGCGGGCCGGTCAGGGGAATCGCCGTCCAGGTGGCGGCGAACGTCATGGCACGCTCGGCCTGGATCAGCTGACCTGCCCTTCCGCGGAAAGGAATGCGGGGAGAGCTACCATGCCGGACCGCCAGATCGCTGACCTCGCCGCGCTCGGCGATCTCTGTACGCCCTGGTGCATCCACGTCGCCGCCACCCTGCGGATCGCCGACCTGATCGAGGCGGGTGCCGCCGACGTGCGCGACCTCGCGGCGCAGGCCGGCTGCGATGCGGGCGCCCTGAACAGGGTGCTCAGGCACCTGGTGAGCAAGGGCGTATTCGAGCAGCCCGCCCCGGGGACGTTCGGGCTCAATGAGGCTGCCGAGGGGCTGCGGGGCCCATCGCCTGGCTACGACCTGGATGGCATCGGCGGCCGCATGGCGCGGGCGTGGGGCGGCCTGCTCGGCGCCGTCCGGACCGGACGACCCGCCTATCACGACATCCTTGGCCTGCCGTTCTGGGAGGACCTGAACGCCCACCCCGGCATCGCGGCGAGCTTCGACCAGCTGATGGGGGTGGCCGGTCATGGCACGCCCGACCCTGAGGTCCTGGTCAGCGATGACTGGGCGCAGGTGCGATCCGTGGTCGACGTAGGCGGCGGAACGGGCGCGCTGCTGGCCGAGATCCTCCGGGCCCGGCCGCGGATACGCGGCACGCTGGTGGATCTGCCCAGGACGGTGACGCAGTCCGCCGGGGTATTCCGGGCGGCCGGCGTCGCCGGGCGGGTGACCACGGCGGGACAGAGCTTCTTCGACCCGCTGCCGGCCGGAGCCGATCTGTACCTGCTGAAAAACGTGCTGGCCGACTGGCCCGACCGCGAGGCGACGGCGATCCTGGCCCGGTGCGCCGAGGCCGCGGGCGCGGCCGGACGTGTGGTGATCCTGGGCGGTGTCTCTCCCGGCGAGCAGGGCGAGGCGTCCCCGGAATTGCTGATGATGGTTCTGCTGGGCGGCAAGGATCGCACCGCGCGCGAGTTCGGGGAGCTCGCGGGCCAGGCCGGCCTGGTGATCAGCACTGCCGGGCGGCTGCGGTCGGGGCGCTTCGCGGTCGAGTGCCGCGCGGCGGGCGGGCACGCATCGCCGGCCTCGTGACGCCGGCCAGGATGCCGGGATCAAATCCGGCCTGCTGGCGGCGGTGGCCAGCGCCCCGGCCTCAGCCGTCCGCGGGACCGAGCCGGCAGTAGCAGGATGACTTGATCGGCACGTCGGCGTACGCGGCGGCGATCCTGAGCTGCTTGCCGATGACGCCGGCCAGCTCGTGCTTGCCCAGCAGTGTCAGGCATTCGTGGTAGCCGTGCAGGCTCCAGGCGTTGCCCGGATGCTGGCAGGCCCGGGCCAGGGTGCCGTCGAGGCCGAGGTCGGCCCGGTAGACGGCCTCGGCCTCCTGAACCCGGCCCTGCTCGAGCAGCAGGGCGCCGTAGGCGTGCCGGGCCGGCTGCATCCATGCCCACGGCTCGTCGTAGGCAAGCCCGTCGTCGAGATCGATGGCGCGGCGCAGGTCGGCGAAGGCCGCGTCGTAATTTCCCCGGCGGTATTCCAGCTCGCCGTCCAGCATGGCCGCGGCGACCTGCAGGATGTCGGCGCAGGTGTTGTTGAAGACGGTGCGCGACGCGGGCACGCGCTGCGCGGCCGCAGCGAACTGCCCGCGATGCTCCGCCGCCGCTCCGATGCGCCCGGTCGCCGCGAAGGCGATTCCCTTGGCATAGTGCATCATCGCCGTGGTGACGCAGTACAGATCCGGATCGCCCGGCAGCGGCGCGCCGATGATGTCCTGCCAGCGCCCGAACCGGATCAGCGCGTGCATCTTCATCGGGATGAATCCCTCGAGCCAGTCCGCCATCGGCGGGACCGTCACCCGGAGCAGGTCCTCGGGGATCGCCGCTGCCAGCATGTCCGCAGTCTCCAGGGCGACCTGCGACTGCCCGAGGAACATCGCGCCGTAGATCTTGAAGTGGTAGTTATGCGCCCGGTACACGGTGTAGAGGTTCATCGCGCCCTCCCGCGCGAGGAACTTCTCGTCGGCGGCGATCGCGGCGGTGTTAGAGGACACCACCTGGCGGTAATCCCCGCAGAGCACGTCGAGATGCGTCGGCATGTGCCGGAGGTGGCCGGCATCCGGGACAAGGTCGCGGAGCAGGTCACCTGCCCACAGCGCGTCCTCGGGCCGGGCGGACATCTCCATCAGGTGGATGTACATGTGCAGGATGCCGGGGTGAGCCTCGCCGCCGTCACGTGCCAGCGCCCGCTCCAGTACCTCCCTGGCCTCGACCGTGGCTGCCCCGGCGGCAGGCTCCCCGGTCGCCAGGTCCCACAGCGCCCACGGGGTCAGGTTCATCAGCGCGTCCGCGAACAGCGCCGCGACGTCCGGATCCGCCGGATGCGCCCGGTACACCGCGCGCATCGCATCGGCGTACCCGATGTTCCAGGCCGAGCAGTCCCCGGCAGGCTCGGCGGCCGGATACCGCGCGGCGAGGGCATGCACCAGTGCCCGCTCTACCGCTGATGCGCCGGGTGCGCGGCTGGCGGCCGCCGCCGAGGCGGCGAAGGCCCGGGAGACGGACGAGGACAGGTCGGCCGGGTCGAAATTCTCCCAGGGCTTGTTGTAGTTCGGGCCCAGCGCGTAGGCCAGTCCCCAGTACGCGAGCGCGCAGTCAGGGTCATCCCTGATCGCGTGCTCGAAACAGCGCACCGCCTCCTCGTGATTGAACGCGTAGGTCCACAGCAGGCCGCGGGTAAACCAGGCGCGCGCCGCCGCCGACGAGGTCGTCACCTCGCGCGCGTAGCCGCCAAGGTCGAAGTAGCCAGGCACAGCAGCCCCTTCCTGGTCGCCCGGGGCTCACTCCCCGCGGGGGCAATCACGATGTTCCCACCGCCGGCCCGGCGGCGGCCCGGCCGGCGTGGCGCCTACCCTGTGTTGCCATGAAGCGCACCGCGCCGGCCGGTCAACATCTGGGTGCTGCTGGCAGAAATCCGGCGCTGATGACGGAGCAGCCAGAGCTGGCGGAAAGGGCGAGGCAATGAGGGGGTCCACCGCGCCCCGGCCGGGCACCGCTGCTGCCATCTCGGCTCACCGGGGCGGCGCCGAGGGCCCGCCCGCGGGAACGTATGAGGCGTACCGGGCCGCGGCGGACGCCGGCGCCGACTATGTCGAGTTCGACATCCGCCGCACGGCGGACGCGCAGCTGGTCGCCCATCACGACCCGGGCACGGACGGTGGCCAGGCGATCGCTGACATCAGCTACGCCCGGCTGTGCGAGCTGGCGGGTTATGAGGTACCGCTGGTCACGGAGGCCATGCGGATCATCGCCGGGAAGGCCATCGGGCACCTCGACCTCAAGGAACTCGGCGGCGAGGACGTGATCATCGAGCAGGCGCTCGAGATCCTCGGGCCGGGCAATTTCGTGGCGATGACTCTCGAGGACGCCTCGGCCGCGGCGATCAAGGACCGCTTCCCTGATGTTCCCGTTGCGCTTTCCCTCGGCCGCAATCTCGGCGGGATGCCGTGGCTGTCGCGGCTTCCGGCGCGCCGCCGGGAGCTTTATCCGCTGAGCCGGATCCGTGCCTGCGGCGCGGACTGGGCCGCGATGCACTACCGACTGGCCCGGGCCGGAGTGCTGCGGCAATGCCATAGCGGCGGAATCAAGGCGATGGTCTGGACAGTCAACAGCGATCCGGCGCTTGCCCGCTGGCTCGCGGATCCCCGGGTTGACGTGGTGGTGACCGACCGGCCGCGGCATGCGGCGGTGCTGCGTGACCGGCTGGGTCGTGCTGCGTTATGAATCCTAGGATGACCAGGTGAGCGAAGAGGAAGCTGCGGCAGTGGCGGTGGCAGGCCATAGGCGCCGGGTCGCTGGTGCCGCGCGGCCTGGCAGTGCCGGCGCGGCGGCCACGGCCCCGGGCGGCATGATGCCGCCGATGCCGGGCAGCGCGTTCTGGGGCTGGGCCGGGCCTTTGCTGGTCACGCTGTTCGGCGCGTTCCTGCGGTTCAACCGGCTCAGCCTGCCGAAGGCCGTGATCTTCGACGAGACCTACTACGCCGGGGACGCCTGGGCCATCCTGCAGCACGGCGTCGAGATCAACCATGTGAAGAACGCCAACGCGCTGCTCGTCCAGGGCAGCACGCACATCCTGGCCGGCACGCAGGGCGAGCTGGTCGCGCATCCGCCGCTCGGCAAGATCATGATGGCCGCCGGGGAGTGGCTGTTCGGGCTGACGCCGTTCGGCTGGCGGTTCTCGGTGGCGCTGATCGGCTCGCTGTCGATCCTGCTGCTGGCCCGGATCGTGCGGCGGATGACCCGCTCGACCCTGCTCGGCTGCGTGGCGGGGCTGCTGATGGCGCTGGACGGCCTGGAGTTCGCGCTGAGCCGCACCGCGATCCTCGACATCTTCGTCATGTTCTGGGTGCTGGCGGCCTTCGGCCTGCTGGTGATCGACCGGGACCGGACGCGGGCCCGGCTGGCCGAGGTCGTCGCGGTCGCCGGGCCGGACGACACAGGCGGCCCGGGCCTCGGCATCCGCTGGCTGCGAGTCCTGGCCGGGGTGTGCCTGGGCTGCGCGACGGCATGCAAGTGGAGCGGCGTCTGGTTCATCCCGGCCTTCGCCGGCCTGGTCATCACGTGGGACCTCGGCGCGCGGCGGGCGGCCGGGTACGGCCGCCGCCTATCCGGCGTGCTGCGCAGCGACGCCAGGTGGCTGCCGCTATGGTGCGGCCTCGTCCCGGCCGCCGTGTACGTCGCGTCGTGGACCGGCTGGTTCTTGACCCCCTACGGCTACAACCGGACCGGCACTGCCTTCAGCAGCAACCACCAGCACACCTCCACCATCGCGGCCTGGCTGGCCTACAACAAGTGGATGCTCCAGTTCGGCCTCAGCCTGGCGGCCCAGCCGGGCCAGCAGCCGTACGAGTCGAGCCCGCTGGGCTGGCTCGTGCTGGCCCGGCCCATCTCCTTCTACGCCGTGTGCCTGCCGACGACCGTGAAATGCGGGGCCGCCGGCACCACCGAGCAGGAGGTGCTCGCGATCGGCACGCCGCTGATCTGGTGGGGCGCCGTCGCGGCCATGCTGTGCTGCCTGGCCTGGTGGCTCACCCGGCGGGACTGGCGGGCCGGGGCCGCGCTGCTCGGCCTCGCCGCGGGCTGGCTGCCCTGGATCTGGTTTTCCTGGCACGACCACCGCATCGAGTTCTACTACTACGCGGTGGTCTTCGAGCCTTTCCTGATCATCGCCATCACCTTGTGCCTGGGACTGATCATCGGCCCGGCCCGCGCCTCGCCCGGCCGGCGGGCCGCGGGCACCGTCGCCGCGGGCGCCTATCTCCTTGCCGTGCTCGGGGACTTCGCCTACCTCTATCCCGTGCTGGCCGACAAGGTCCTGCCGTACTCGTCCTGGCTGTCCCGGATGTGGTTCCGCAGCTGGATCTGACAACAGGACCATCTACCAGCCACTTCAGTACCAGCGGCATCGCCAGGCCGAGGCGCGCGGCAGTGAACGTGTCAACCCGGTTGCTGGTCGGCGCCTCTAACAAGGCACTCGGCAGTGTCCGTACATATCCGGAGAGTGCCTGGCAAAGCAGGAAACTCCCCGGTTCTGACACGCCACCTTCGGCCTGTTAGCGACTCGGGCACGTTCAGCACGATCGCCGGCCAGCTCGCGCCCCGCACCTGACCTGCCTCTGAGCACACGAGGGCCGCCCCGTTCCGCTGCCTGGTGAAGGCAGCGGAACGGGGCGTTTTAGGCTTGGCTGGAAGTCCACAGCACAGGGCACGAACCGGGAGCAGACCCCTGACCATCAGCGAGCCGTCCGCCAGCCAGCCCACAGCCAGCCACCTGTCGAGGGAGGGCCTGGCCCGCCTGCACGACTCGATGGCAGCCCATATCGCGGCCGGCCGCTTGCCGGGCCTCGTCTCTCTCGTGGCCTGCGGCGACGAGGTGCATGTCGACGCCATCGGCTCGCCGTCCTTCGCCAGCGGCGCCCCCATGGCGCGCGATGCCATCTTCCGGATCGCCTCGCTCACCAAGCCCGTCACCGCCGTCGCCACGATGTCGCTGGTCGAAGAAGGCCTCCTTCGCCTCGATGAGCCGATCGACGAGCTCCTGCCGGAACTGGCCGGCCGCCGTGTCCTGCGGGCCATCGACGCCGAGCTCGACGACACGGTGCCTGCCCGCCGGCCGGTCACCCTGGAAGACCTGCTCAGCTTCCGGCTCGGCTTCGGCTCCGTAATGGCGCCCCCCGGCAGCTACCCGATCCAGCGGGCCGAGGCCGAGCTGGGGCTGCAGAGCATCGGCGGTCCGCCGTGGCCTCCAGTGGCCCACGACGCCGGCGGGTGGATGAGCGCTCTCGGGTCACTGCCGCTGATGTGCCAGCCGGGTGAGCAGTGGCTTTACGACACGTCGGCCCAGGTGCTCGGGGTGCTGCTGGCGCGGGCCTGCGGCAAGGATCTGGAGTCGGTGCTGCGCGAGCGCATCTTCGGGCCGCTCGGGATGACCGACACCGGGTTTACCGTACCCGCCGGGCAGCTGGGCAGGCTCACCACTGCGTACCGCCCCGATCCCGAGACCGGCGAGCTTTCGGTCCTCGACGATGCCGCTAGCAGCTGGTGGAGCACGCCACCCTCGTTCCCGGACGGGAGCGGGTGGCTCGTCTCCACCATCGACGACTACTGGTCGTTCGTTTCGATGATGCTGGCGGGTGGCACCGGCTGCGGCGAGCGCATCCTGTCACCGGCGACGGTCGCCCTCATGACGAAGGACCGGCTCACGCCGGCCCAGCGGGCCGCCTCCGAGCTGTTCCTCGGCGAGCACGGAGGATGGGGCCTCGGCCTGCGGGTGCCCGCCGCCGGATCACCGGACCTGCCGCTGCCTGGCGGCATCGGCTGGGACGGCGGCACCGGTACCACCTGGCGCTCCAATCTTCGCAGCGGCGTCACCGGGATCTTGTTCACCCAGCGCGAGGCCACGTCACCGGCGCCTTCTCAGCTAGTCATGGACTTCTGGGCCGGCATCAACGCCGCCAACTGAAGGCGGGAGCCCGTGCAGGGTCTCATCCTGCACGGCGAGCATGCCTGATCCTCATCACGTGCCTTCCTCCGCCGGGTCCGCTGGTCCGCTGGTCCGCTGGTCCGCTGGTCTGCTGGTCTGCTGGCGAATGGCCATTGATATCCAGTGCCCCTATGCCTAGGATTCTAGGTATGGATTTGCGCGGGCACCTGGACCTGCTGCTGCTGGCAACCTTGCGTGACGGCGGGCCGGCCCACGGATACGCGATCATCGCCAGCCTCCGGGAGCGGTCGCTCGGCGCCTTCGACCTGCCGGAGGGAACGGTCTACCCGGCGCTGCACCGGCTAGAGCGCGATGGCCTCGTCGACAGCGAGTGGGATGCCAGCGCTGCCCGGCGCCGGCGGATCTACCGGCTCACGACGGCCGGTGCCAGCGCACTGGCTGCCAGGCACCGGGACTGGCGGGACTTCGCGCGCGGCATGCAGGCGATTCTCGGCCACAGGGTCACGGAGGAGTTCGGGTGAGCGAGATCGAGCGGCACCTGGATGAGTTGTTCGACCGGATGGCTGGCCAGGGCGCCGCAGGCAGGCGTGCACTGATCGAGACAGAGGATCACCTGCGCGCCGCCGCCGACGACGCCATGGCACAGGGACTGCCGGCCGATCAGGCCGAGCATGAGGCGGTCACCAGATTCGGTTCCCCCGCCATGGTGGCCAGGAAGATGCGCATGCCACCACGAGCGCGGCGATCGCAGCGGCCGCGGGTGCCACGCTGCTGATCGGCCGATGGCTTGCGGTCCGGTACGCGGAGCTGGCACCCACTCGCCGCGGGTTCGCGCTGGCCGCGGGCCTGGTGCTCGCCCTGGCAGCGATCGTCATCGGAACGGCCGGCGGGGCTCCGGCACCCCATTTTGGCTTCTTGCTGCGCCAGAGCCCTTCATTCATCGTCACCGCCACGGCGCTGATCGAGTGCCTCGCCGCCGCTGTGAGCCTCGCCGACTCCCGCCCTCGCCGGTGCCTGCCTTAGTGCCGCTTGGCGGGCGCGTTAAGTACAGAAAACTTCGGAGTTGGCTATGCTAGTCACAGATTTCTTCGGGAGGGGCGAAGGAAGTCATGGATACGACCGTTGTCTTCGCTGCCGACCTCCCTGCAGCCACGATTTCGGACCCATTCGACGATGGGAGCGGCAGGCTGGCGCGTGTCATGATGAATGCTGAACTCGTCGCTGGCATGCAGTCGCGGATTATCATCCCGACCGTATTCCGTGACGATTACCTCGGCGGGCTCCGCCGGATGACAAGGCAGGACGACGCGAGCGTGCTCATCAAGGCGCTGCGCTTCGGCCACGACTACACCGCTCAGGTCGACTTCACTGACCTGGATCTAGCAGCGGAAACTCTCCAGGCGACTAACGCTTTCAACGAGCCTGAGAGCGACCAGCGACTCACGCTTCCTGCCAGCCTCGGGTTGCAAGTCCGCTGACGTCTGGCCAGGGCTGGCCGAGCAGGCCGACGCCGCGAAGATCCCGCGACAGGCCCCCGGTCAGGCCCGTCTTATCCGCCAGCGCGCCCGGCGCATGACGCCAGCTTGGTCGCCTGGGCTTCGGTGCGGCTCCCAGCATCATGGCTCGGAACCGATAGGCTCCGACGTGTGATCGTCGTGCCCACTAGCCTTCGGTGACGAATGTGTGCAGGACCAAAACTCGCACACCTGTTCGAAGTAGTCGGAGTTTTTCAGCACTGACCACAAGGAGCGAGGGCGTGTCAGAACTGACGTGTCTTGAGATCTGTGCTGGCGCTGGTGGTCAATCGCATGGTCTGGAGCTAGCTGATTTCGGCCATGCCCTAGCGCTCGAGATCGACCCGGACGCGGCCGAGACGCTACGCCTCAACCGGCCAGACTGGAACGTCGTTGAGGGCGACGTCCGGGACCTAGACGGTGCACAGTTCCACGGCGTTGATCTCTTGGCGGGCGGGGTCCCGTGCCCGCCATTCTCTGTGGCGGGCGGTCAGCTCGGCGCTGCGGATGAGCGGGACCTGTTCCCCGAAGCGCTTCGGCTCGTGCGGGAAGTCGGCCCGGCCGCGGTCATGCTGGAGAACGTCAAAGGGCTCGCTGAGCGCAAGTTCTCCGACTACCGTCAAGCTGTGATCGACGAGCTTGAAGTCTTTGGTTACGAGGTTCATTGGCAGGTGCTTAACGCTTGCGAGTATGGCGTGTCGCAACTGCGGCCGCGGTTCGTGCTTGTCGCGATCAAACGTCGGTATGCTGCGCACTTCACCTGGCCGACGCCAAAGAGCACCCCTCCAACGGTGGGAGAGGTTCTGTATCCGCTAATGGCTGCTAACGGCTGGCCTGGTGCCAAAGCATGGGCCAAGCGGGCCAACAGCATCGCCCCAACGGTCGTGGGTGGTTCACGCAAACACGGGGGTCCTGATCTGGGGCCGACCCGAGCCCGGGCGGACTGGCTACGGCTCGGCGTGGAAGGCCGCAGTATCGCCGAGGAAGCGCCTCCTGCTGATGCCTCTAATGACTATATTCCACGGCTCACCTGCGAGATGGTGGCCCGAATTCAGGGCTTTGATGACAGCTGGAAATTTGTAGGACGTAAGACTGCCAGGTACCGCCAGATAGGCAACGCGTTCCCGCCGCCCGTCGCACAGGCTATCGGAGTGCAGATCAAAGCAGCGCTCGATGGCGCCCGATCCAAGCCGCTCCGTCTAATCCGGGCCAGCTGACAGCTGCTTCTTTAGCGCCTGTCGCTTAGCCTCTTCGGCCCGTATGGCCTGCGGGATGTTCTCCGGCCAGGCAGCTGACTTCGTCAAGCGGTAATAAGTCCACACTCGCGAGCTCTCGCCATACCGTTTCTCATGTTGGTAGTCCCAGCCTAGGAATCGCAGGTCACGCATTCGGCGTTGCCAGTCCTCCTGGAAGTTCATGGCACTGGCGACGATGCCGAGTAGGTCCGAGCGCACCCAGCCGCCGTCGAACGCGCGGAGTAGCTCGCCGATGCGTTTCTGCGGTTCGTCGTAGCCAAACATCCCACGTGATTCCGATCCGCCATAACGGCTGCCTGAGGGGCACGCTTGAGCTGCGGAGAGCCGAGGGCTTCGAGCAGATGCCCTAGCTCCCCGTTCGCCGGTGCGGTGGAGGCGCACGTGAAAGGCGGACGCAGCGGAGTGGAATGCATGAACTCCGTGTTGGCGTCCAGTCGGGGATGTCGGGCCGTCAGGCCGCGTCGAGGGTGATGACCGTTGCCGCTACGGTTGACGGGTGAGGGACTGTCTGGCCGTCTTCGCGTAGCCCGTCTAGATGGAACTCGATGGCGCGCCGCATCTCATCAAGGACCGCGTCTTCGCTGTCTCCCAGTGCGACACATCCGGGCAGGTCGGGTGACCACGCGCCATACCCGCCGTCGCTAGCGCGCTCGATAACGACTGCATAGCTGGTCATGGCGTCCTCCGGTTCAGTCCTGCCTGTCTCAGGATGCTCCGCTCGGGTCGGTGGCACCTGTCAGACGGTCAAGAGTGCCTGCGTGGGGGACAGGCGTGCGGCCCGGATGGCTGGCAGCAGCCCGGCCAGGGCGCCGATGATGACAGCCGCGGCCAGACCGCCGGCCCAGGCCTGGGGCGGGATCACGACGGCCTCGCCGCGGCCGTGGGCGTAGGCGGCGGTGGCGGCCGCGCCGGCGATGACGCCGGCGGCGCCGCCGACCAGGGACAGCAGGATGGCTTCAGCCAGGAATTGGGCGCGGATCTGGCCGCGGGTGGCGCCTAGCGCCCGGCGCAGCCCGATCTCGGAGCGGCGTTCCAGCACCGAGATGACCATGATGTTCGCGACGCCGATCGCGCCGACCAGCAGCGCGACGGCGCCGAGGCCGAGGAACAGGGTGTCGAGCGCGCCCTTGGCGTCGGCCTGGGCGGTGAGCGCGTCTGAGGGCTGGGAGACGGTGACCTGGCTGGGGTTTTCCGGGTTGGCCTGGTCGCTGAGCAGGTTGTCCGCGGCGGTGGTGGCGGCTGGGTTGTTGACGGTACGAACGTAGATTTCTGAGGGGTGGCCGTCGAGGCCGAGGTAGTGCTCGGCGGCGGGGAAGCCGACCAGGACCGCCGAGTTGATCTCCGGGGCATAGGTGGCTGGTATTGGCCTGAGGATCCCAGTGACATAGAACCACTGGCCCTGTGCGGGGCTGGGCCCGATCCAGATCCGTTCCCCTGGCCAGATCCGGTCGATGCCCAGCAGCTGCGCGGTGGTAGCGCCGAGGACCGCGACCGGCTCGCGCGCGGTGGCGGCGTTCAGGAACTGGCCTTGCGCGATGCTAGTGCCGGCCACGGCGGGCAGGCCCAGGCTTGAGGCGTCCACGCTGAGAGCGTTGGTTTCGACCAAGGGGATGAGCGGGGACTTGTAGGCGCTGACGCCGTTGACGAGGCCGGTGTACTGGACTGCGGTGACGCCAGCCAGCCGGGCGATCATGCCTGGCGCCGCCACCGGCAGCTCGACGGTGGCCCCTGAGAAGTCCTGTCCGTTGGTGACGGTCAGCAGGTTGGTGCCCAGCGCCTGGATCTCGTTCAGCAGCGTGGCGGATGAAGATGCGGCCAGGCCGAGCACCGCAACGATCGCGGCAACGCCGATCGCGATGCCCAGCGCTGACAGCCCGGCACGCAGCTTGCGGGTCGCCAGCCCGACGCTGGCCAGGGCGGCGAGGTCGACTGGCCGCAGCCGGGCCGGGACCGGCGCGGCCATCCCGGCCGGGCGATCCGCCGTCGTGGTCATGAGGTTCCCTCCGGGCCGTGCCGCGACCAGCCGGCCGCGTCTCCTGGGATGTGGCTGGTGTCGGCGATGATGTGCCCGTCGCGCATCTCGATACGCCGCCGCGTCCGGGCGGCGACCGCGTGGTCGTGGGTGATGATGATGATCGTGGTACCGGCGGCGTTGAGCTCTTCCAACAGCGACAGGATGGCGGTACCGGTGGCCGAATCCAGGTTGCCGGTGGGCTCATCCGCTAGCAGCACCGGCGGGCGGCCGGCGATCGCCCGGGCGATGGCGACCCGCTGCCGTTCCCCGCCCGACAGCTGGGTCGGCCGGGCGGCGGCCCGGTGGGCGAGCCCGACCCGGTCCAGCGCGGCCGCGGCCAGCAGGCGCCGCTCGCTGCGGCGGGTGCCGGCGTAAAGCAGCCCGTCGGCGACGTTGCCCGCCACGGTCTGGTGCTCGGCGAGAAAGAACTGCTGGAACACGAACCCGATCCGGGCCGCGCGCAGCGCCGACAGTTCCCGGTCAGCCATCGCCGCCACGTCGAGGCCGGTGACCCGCACGGTCCCGGCTGTCGGCTTGTCCAGCGTGCCCATCAGGTGCAGCAGGGTGGACTTGCCCGACCCGGACGGGCCCACGATGGCGGTCAGCTCTCCGGCGTCCACCGCCAGGCTCACATGATCCAGCGCCCGCACCGGCGGCGGCCCCGGATACTCCTTCGACACGTTCGCCAGCTCCAGCACCGGAACCGGCCGGCCCTGGGCCGCGGTCGGCCTGTGCTCGCGGACCAGCGCCGGGGCCGGCTGCGGGGTCATGACGCTGCGACCACGACGCGCTGGCCGGGAGTCAGGTTCCCGGTTACCTGCACCATCCCGGCGTTGTCGTCGAAGATCCCCGGCGTCACCGGCACGTACCGCCGGGTGCTAACCGGGCTGACGACCTCCACGACGTACCCGCCGGGCCTGGCCAGCAGAGCGGTCACCGGCACGGCCAGTGCGTCGCGGGCGGTCGCGGTGGTGATGTTCACCGTCACCGGAGCCTGGTCCAGGGTTCCCGCCGCTGCCGGATCGGTCAGCTTCACCGTCACCGGGATCGTCGTGACCGTGCCGTTCTGCCCGGACGTGGTGGTCGCCACCGGGCTGACCGAGGAAACCACGCCCGGCGTGGTCGTCCCATCCGGCAGCGCGACGGTCACCATGTCGCCTGCCTTGACCTGCGACTCCTGGGAGACTTCCAGCTGGATCACCACCACTTGCTGGTTCGAGGTCGCCCGAAGCACTGGCCCGGACACCGGGCCGCCCAGCATGCCGGTCACCCGGGCTACCCGGATCGCCTCCGGCTCGAATACCACCAGCCCCAGCGACAGCGACCCCGGCGGCAAGGAGACCCCCAGGTGCTCCTGCAGCCGCTGGACCCCGTATGCCGTCTCCGGGGAGTAGTAATCCCAGCCCGCCGCCGCGACTTCCGCGCGGCCGGCGTCTCCCAGGGCAACCAGGTCATGGTTCAGCTGGGACACATCTGCGCCGGTGGTTCCTTCCGACATCGCCCGCCAGTCGGGGACGCTGCCGTACAGCAGCACCACTGGGCTGCCGTTACCGATCCGGTACAGCACCTGGCCCTGACTGATCACCTGCCCCGGCTGCGGCAGCAAGGTCAGCGTCCCGCCGCCCTGCCCGGTCACGGTCCAGGACCCGGCGTATCCCAGCGTTGCGGCCACCGGCGTCACCGCCGCGATATCCTCCCGCACCACGGCTGCCGTCGTCGGAGCGAACGCCCCCAGCCCGCCAGCCCCCGGCGACGAGGCCGCGGAAAATGCTCCGGCAGCCCACGCCGACATCACACCGGCCACCGCCGCCACCCCGATGCCCGCAGCCACCCAGCTGCCCCGGCGGCGCCTGCCCGTCACCCCGGTCCCCGCGACCGCCACGGCTCCCGCCTGCA
>Ga0182024_10006619_pt1 | contig 25358 bp, 24 predicted proteins | sample P32metaG_FD_120480 | JGI IMG/M metagenome (GOLD analysis project Ga0182024, IMG submission 120480) | Permafrost microbial communities from Stordalen Mire, Sweden - P3-2 metaG (Illumina Assembly) | ecosystem: Environmental > Terrestrial > Soil > Wetlands > Permafrost | place: Sweden: Stordalen...
AGTCCGGTGCGGCAAGGGGTGATGGTCGTGTACCAGCACGTCTTGTTCTCGCAGAGGTCGTAGTAGTCTTGCGGCTTCAGGTCGGTCGTGTTGTTCTTCACGTAGGTTAGCTCGGTTATCTGGCCGGAGACGCTCCTGTTCGCCATGTTCTGTATCTCGAGTATCACCTGGAGGGACTTGCGGACACCTATCACCTCGAGGTTGTCTATCAGGGGAGACATGCTGAGTATCTTCAGAGCGTCTCCCGCGTTGGCGGCCAGGGCGAGGCCGTACTTCCTGTTGAGCGTGAGTTCGCCCCTCCTGTAGATGGACTGGTCGACGACGTCGTCCTTGATGAGGAACGCGTTGTGCAAGAGCTCGATCGCAGCACCGGTGTTCACGGCGTTGGCGTAGTCTCCTCCCACCGACGCGGCCGCCGCGAGGCAGAAGGCTGGCCTTATCCCCTTCCCGGGCCTGGTGGGGTAGTCTGAGAGAAGCTCGTAGGCGAGAGATTTGGGCTCGAAGTTCTTCCTAAGGTAGTACTGCATACGCTCGCCCACCTTGTTCCTCAGCGTATGCATCTCGTCGGCCAATCTTACGAACCTTCCTCGCCTGAGATTTTAAACAGTCCCAGGAAAAATGCCCGAGCCTCAGCCCTTCTCGAAACATGGTCGCAAAACAGGTGATGAACGCAGATCCGAGTCTGATGGTCAGACGCATAACTGGTGCGGGCTTACATTTCTGGGATTTGCTGAGACCCTATATCCAAACGCGCCGATCTGTCTCGAATACGGCGAGGACATCGCTGGTAAGTCTGGTCTCAGAAAGCTCAGTAGACCATGAGTCCTTTTTCTTCGAGCATCACGTGCAGGTTGTTCACTGCCCGGTAGACTTCGCTCTCCCTCTTCGCCCCTGTGCAGACGAGCTTCCCGGATGCAAAGAGAAGTATCACGGTCTTTGGGTCCGCCATCCTGTGGATCAAACCCGGGAACTGCTCAGGCTCGTACATCGACTTTGGCAACTGTCTGGCGGCTTCCTCTAGGTGAATCTTCCCCCCGAGGTTCGCCGATGCTACGATGTTCTGTATCACTATCTCTGCCTCATTCTTGATGGGAATGCCCCCCTTCTTCAATCTCCTGACAACCTCTTGAACGGCCTTTCTTGACAGTTCCTCCGATTTTGCGCCAGTACAGACCATCTTCCCCGAGCTGAATACCAGGGTGGCCGTCTTCGGACTCTTCAGTCTGAAGACCAGCCCAGGGAACTGGTCGGGATGGTACTCCACGTCGACGAAGTTCTTGGTTATGAGGTTCAGGTCGACCCTCTGATTTATTGACGCTGAGGCGACAACGTTTTCGATGCTTACTATCGCCTTCGTTTGGGGCATTGTGAGGACTGAAGATTCGGCCGTATATATAGTATATAAGTGCATACCCTCTGATCCCGAAAAGTATCAGATTCTGTCTTGGTTTAATCTAGAGATTGCTTGAACCGCGAGGCCGACTCACTAAGGTTTGATGCCTCTTGCAGGCTGAGACACTCTCAGATGCTGAGAACTCTAAGCTTAGAGCATAGGACCTCACACATCCACAGTCGAAATGGTATAGATGAGACCTTCCTTGTATCTCATCCTTGACGACCTTCTGACCGGCCAGAAGAAGCTGGGCGTGGATGTAGTTGGTGTCTCCCTTTCTAGCTCTCCTCGCTAGCACTAGCTTCCTATCTACCAGCCACGTCACTTTTCATCTCCCTCCCTCATTCGTCTTTTTCCCCCAACCCCCCGAGCGTTCGCATCCTGCGCTCCGAAGGACGCTGAGGAGGGCTTGCTAGCTAGATACATCGTGTTCTGTCCTCCGGCGCCCGTTGCTCCAAACAACCTTCCACCGTAAAGCACCTCTCTACGATCTTGAGCGCGCATACTAGTCAGAACTAAGACCCTTTGAGTCTCCAGCCGTGACCATCGCATGGGCGTTCCCGGCAAGAGACTTGGTTAACGCCGTCATAACCTTCTGATTTGAAGTGAGTTCCTCTTAAGCGTATGGCCCACTCGCCCGGAAGGAAACGGGCGTCGGATGCACGCACCGTGAAATAATCGTCAATCTGACGATGAATTCTCATCCCAGAAGGAAAATGTTGATATGCTAATGCTCAAGAATTGGGTCATAGGTGTCGAAACATAGCGGTCTACAGGCGTGGAGGATATGACCGTGGCGACTTTCGGTCGGGCGGAGCCCGTGGACGGCACTGTGCATGACGTTTCGGCCTCTGAAGCAGGCGAGGGTCCATGTAATGGCCAGAGTTCAGCGTCTCGTCTTCTGTGTCGCGCGAGTTATGACGGAGGACATTTGAAAATCAAGGTTACTGAAGCTGGAAACAGGTTCACCAGCGACCAATCAGTCTCTCGAAGTTCAGCGGGGAGCCTGAACTGATTTGCGAGGTCGGGTCGAGCATAGGAGTTACCGCTCCGGCGCGACGAGGGAACGCCTCGGTTCAAAGGGCTACCTCGAATATCTTGATCAAAGGCTGGGTTTTGCCAAGGGGACCCTCTACGATCTCTGTCTAGCAGCCGCAAAGTCGAAGACCAAGACTGGGACCAAGACGGGGGTCAAGGTGACATACCGGGGAGAGACGGAACGAGAGATGCGTACGACTTCTCACCACTCCGCTCCGGTGCGTAAGATGATATTCTTGATTGAATTCAAGATGATGAAGGCGGGGGAGCAGATAGACCGCGTGGTTCAGGTCCATCTAGAGAAATAGCGCATTCCGCTAATTTCTGATTGGAGATGTTCTGGTCTTCAGCCATATCCAGTTCAATTAGATAATCTGAGCATTTCTTCTAGTTAACAAAAGCAGGAGGCGGACCCTCCTCTCTCAACCCAGGATGTCGTTGCACTCGCTTAGGAGTACCAGAACTGATAGCGGGTTGAGCGGCTGGAGCCGCCATATTCCGCTACTTCTTCTTCTTGGCAGCTTTCTTCTTTACCGGCTTCGACTTCGCCATGCACATGAACATTCGTGACGTTGCTTAAATTGTTTGCAGCCCTTTTGCCGGTGCGCGTAACTTTCGATTTGGCAGAGTGCGCCATCCTCGCATAAACCGACCTTAGACCCTACGCGGCCCTGACTCTGAGCTGATCGAAGAAGGAAGAAAGGGAAGTGTCAGGAAACCCTAGCTTTTCGATCTATTGCTTTCTCGCTGAGCTGACTTCTGGAGTCGGTTCAGTTCGGCGATCTTCTCCTTGTATTCCTTTTTCTTCTTCTTATTCCCTTGAGCGCGCGCTTGGTCGTACAGCTTCCTCAGCTTCTCTTCCTCTGACGCGTGGTCGGACAACTGGGGCAATGATGCCACAGAGCCATAATTATTCCTTTCATGTGTCGGAATAGCGTCCGAGAAAGAGAGGGGTGGAGGGGATTTTCCCGCCTTGGCGGGTCTTGGCCCCTCACGTCTTCCGTCCTTGTCTTGCCAAACTAGGCGAGAGAGCCCACGACTTCAGTCGTGGGGGAGGTCAGGCTGTGCTTTCAGCCGACCCTTCCATCGAGGGGAGCCCAGAGGGGATCTCTGGGAATTTCTCCTTCATCCTGCTTTCGGCAACCGCCGCGGCCTCTGCAAGGACCTTCTCCGCGTCCTCGTTGGCAGCCTCGAAGTTCAGCGAGTATCCTCCCACCGATCCAGCGTCGACCAAGACGCTGCTCAGCAGGCTGGAGATTTCGCCGATCTCGCCTTCTGCCTCCGGTAGGACGCTGACTAGTCCCTGCCTTACGCTGCGGATCACCGACATTGCAGGAGTGAGGGTTACAACGATGTCGCCCAGCTCGGTGACGGTGTTCAGTCTCAGGGTTATCTGTTCGAGAGCCAGTTTGGCCTGCGTTACCATCCTGCTCATCTTCCTTATCTCCGCGAGCTCGTTCGCGTAGACTGCAGCATGCTGCGAATCGTGCTTCTGCATGGATGACACGACCTTGTTGAAGATTGAGGCGTCTCTCTCCCTGAGTTTTGCGCATGTCCCGTCGAGCTTCGCGACCTGGACTTGGATCTGTCGTACTGCTGCGTCCAGCCTCGGCTTCAGAGGACCAGGGCTCTGGACAGAGCCTCGTACTTTCCCACCTAATCCACCGCTGTTCGATGGTTTCTCCCACTTGCTTGCGAATTGTGACATATAGAGTCGATGGTGAATGGCGGCAACTCTTCCTTAAGCCCAACGTCACCGCGCAATCTGTCACCGCGGTGACTGGGGTGTCAGTGACAACTCTCTTTCCGAGACGACCGGTGGATCCGCGGAAAGGCGAGCCTCGGACTACGGTGTGGGCCTGTTGACCAATCGTTATAATCGAAGCCGGTCGGGGTCTGCAACCGGAGAGCCGCTTGTTCAAGAGCATGGAGAACCGGAACGCGGTCGCGACTCTCATCACCGTCCAGTTCGTGTGCGCCATAAACTGGTATAGTGTCTCTTCGGTCTTCTCTCTGATCGCTTCCGACTTCCACCAGAACGTCTCGGGGCTGGGCATAGTCACAGCGACCTTCGTCCTCGGAGTGGCGGCGTTCCAACTCCCGGCCGGATTGTACGCGTCGAGGTACGGTCCCAGGAGGGCCCTCATCTTCGGCATGCTCCTGATATCGGTCTCGTCCCTCCTGATCGGGCTGGCGGATCAGCTCATCTTCCTGACGATCCTCAGGTTCGTGGAGGGCGTCGGAGAGGCCTTCATCTTCGGGCCTGGCGTCATCCTGATCATGCGCTACTTCAAGAAGGGGTCCGAGGGGCTCGGGATAGGCCTCTTCGGCGGAGCCTTCGACCTCGGCGGGATCGTCGGTATCTCGGGCTGGGCCGTACTCGGCGGCGCAGTCGGGTGGAGGATAAGCGTGGTCGCCGGAGGGGTGGTCGCACTTGCAGCGTTCGCGCTCCTGGTCCTGTTCGTCCCGAAGGACCCGGTGGTCGGCTCCCTCTCGATAAGGTTCTCGGAGCTCAAGGGGATCATACTGAACAAATGGCTCCTGATCGTGAGTGCGGGTCTCATCGTCTCGCAGGTCGCCTTCGGCCTCAACAGCTACTTCATGGTCTACTATCTGGAAGAGAGCCTGCGGACCGGCGTCGCGATAGCTGGAGCCGTGGGAGGGTTTACCCTGGTGGTCGCCGTCGCGATCGCTCCAGTCGTCGGGAGGGCCTTCGACAGGAGTCCGAGCCCAAAAAAGATGTTCATAACACTCTGCCTCGTTTCGGCGGGCGGTCTGGCGGTAGCTGCCGTGAGCTCAATCTACGCTGCGTTGCTCTCCGGGTTCATCGTGGGAATCGCGACCGCCGGGGTGTACGTCTTCGGGATAGGCATCGGGAGGAGCATCGGCGGTGCGAGGAGGGAGTACGAGGCGCTGGGAATCTCCTGGATCAACAGCATAGCGCTCTTCGGCGGCGTCGTTATGCCTCTTGTCTTCTCGGGGATTGCAGCGGGGCTCGGATACCCGCTCGCCTGGCTGCTCGCCGGGGCCATCCTGGTCGGGGTCACGATACCGCTCTTCGCACTTCGGAGCGAAGTCGGGACGTAACCGTCCCGTGACAGCGGTAGCGTTCCGTCCTCAAACGGTTCTATCGGATGAACCAGCCCAATACTACGAGTACGACGACTACGATGATGATTGTGGCGAGCAATCCCTCTCCGCCCCTTTTTTTACTTATTTCGGAAGTCATATCTGTATAATGCTCTCGAGACCCTATGTGGGTTAGGTCAGCATCAAGCATAAGTTTGTTGTGTAGTATGCCTGTGGTTATGCGGCGGCACCCCACGTCTCACTGCCGGGGCAGCGCCAGTCCAGCGGCCACCGTCAAGAGAAGGCCGGGTCTCTGGGGAGCCCTGCTTGGGGCTCCTATGCCAGCGAACCCGGACTTGCGAGATACTTCTTGATCCCGTCGGCTGCGACGTAGGACTGGTAGCCGGCCCCATGCGTCCCCGCCGTCATGTTGTTGCCGGTGGTGTTGCAAATCTCGCCAGACGCAAAGAGGTTCTCGGCTGTCCAGCACTGCTGATAGAGGTTGAAGACGGAGGTCGCGGGGTTCAACCCGACGCGCGCTCCTCCTCTTGTGTGTGCCTGCCACGCGTCGACGTGGGTTGTGCCAGGCGTGCCCGCGGGCGTGGATATGACGTTGGTGCATCCCATCTTTTCGAGCACGTTCTTGAACATCGGGACGAGGTAGTTGGAGGTGTTCACCTCATTGATACCATAGTCTAATGTGGCTCTCGCGAGCGGGTCTCCATAGATGTCGTTGTAATGGGGATCGAGGTCGCTGTAGTATTCTGTCGTCGGCAGCTGGTTGGTGTAGTTGAAGATCGTTACCCCCTGCGAGGTCTTGAGATAGTTGTTCTTCCAGGTCGCCTTGTACGCGCTGCCGATGTTGCTCGGACTGGCCGCGCCGTAGTAGCTGCTCGCGAACCCGGGACCGCTGCCCGCGTAGCCTCCTACCCCAAGCGTGTTTATGCCCCCTATGAAGTTGAGACCGGTGTGGTCGAAGTTATCGTCGGCCAGGTCACGGACGTTGTACTGACCTCCCGACCCGTTCCCTGCCGGGTAGGCGTTCGCCCCTATGTTTATCGTTCCGAGGGTGTATGGCCCGAGCACGTTGGCCTCGGTCATCCCACGCCCAAGTGAGCCGCTGACCGCCGTCGGGTTGTAGGGGTTCCCGATGCCGGAGAGGAGCATGGACCTGATTATGTTGAAGCCCCAGAGCCCGTTGAAGAAGACCTTCCCCGGCTGCACGTGAATGTTGCCCTGCGCGTCGTAGTACCTGACGTCGGTGACCTGCCCGGAGGAGTTGGTGTCCAGCCTGAAGACGTAGCTGTTGATGGCGAGCGTGAAGTTTCCTGATTTGATGGCCGCCGGGACCGTCCTGTAGGCGGAGTTGGCTTTGGCCCCGGTCTCGCAGACGTAGTTGCAGCCCTCGGTGCACCAGCCTTCGTAAACGCACTCGTTGACAGCCACTCCGTACTGGTTTACGTAGGGCTGCGAGGCAAGCGCGGTGGGTGTCGGGAACGGGCTCCAACCGATCGCCTCGGCCGCGGTCTTGAAGGCGGTCCCCACGGCGGTGTCTGGATGGGGAGGCATGGGGTAGTTCCCGCTCATAGGGAGTAGAGGGCCTTCGTTGGTCCCGGTGATGCCCCAGGACTGCTCCCACGCGACATAGTATGGTTCGTAGTCGGTGTAGGTCATCGGCCAGTCCTCCACGTCCTGGTTCGGCTCGATGCTGGAGATGAAATTGGCTCCGTACTTGCTCGCAGTCGAGGAGGACATAGTGTAGGCCCAAGGACCGTAACGACCCATATCACCTGCATAGTGCTGAGCCATGCCTCCGACCGCGTGGCCAAGCGAGATGACCTGGTCAGTGGGCGTGTTGCGTCTCACGGGGGGAGCGAACTGGTTGCCGTTCTGCCTCATGGTGAAGGTCGACATGGGGAGCGGGTGGTCGAACTTCCTCATCACCATTATCCCCCATTCGTCGTACTTGACGGGAGCGAAGTCGGTGTCGAATTGGTAGTAAGGTCCCTTCTCGATCCCGACCACCTTGTAGCCCGCCGTCGACAGTTCCGCGGCCACGGCGCCTCCCATCACGCCCAGGCCCAAGACTACGACGTCGGCCTCCGGTTCCGTGATTACTGTTGACATCTCGATCAGCTCCTATGGGGACCCCTTCTGGTACTGCCCCAGGCTCGCAGGCATGAGCTGGGTCGGCGTTGTCGCGACCATGAGTTGCTTCGACGTGAGCCCTTCCCCGTAGAAGTTGCCCGTGTTCGTTCCGTTGAAGCCCGAGAAGACCCAGGACGCCATCCCCTTGTTCCCGCCGTAGACTGGGTCCATGAAGTAGCCAGACCAGACCATGACGAAGACCTCGTAGAAGAAGTCCGAAGGGGTGATGTCGTTGAAGGCCGATGCGGTGGGCTTGTTGTTGTAGAGATCCGTCAGAGCGGCCGTCTGATCGGCCGACGAGAGCGTCTCGAAGTCACCCCCATAGGCGCTGTTGGAGTACGTCTCGAAGGCGTCCAGCCCGTACCTGAAGAACTCACGGAAGTTGTTGTGATACTGATACTGCATGCCAGACTCGACACTGACCAGAGTCGATCCGCCCGAATATGTGACCCCGCCCACCGTGATGCTCCCGACCTGATTCGGAGGGACGAACGGGCCCTCCATGTACATGTGCGCACTCTTGCCGTAATCGCCCGCCAACTGCCTGTCGATGAAGTAGATCACCCCCGCCGCGGCAGCATCCGGGCCGTTGCCGTCGTTGGGAATCAGCGTCTCTGCGATTGCGGCGAGTAGTGACTGCTCAGTCGTGCTAAGTGTGACGAAGGCGGTCATCGTATCTACCTGCACCTGAAGCGCTGTCGCCTGTGCCTGGGCGGAGGACGCCTGTGAGGAGGCGCTCGTCAACTGCGTGGTGAGGCTCGAGTTCTGCGTGCTCGCCGCACCCAGCGAGCTCTGCGCGTCGCTCAACTGGCTGTTAAGCGCGGAGATGGTGCTCTCCGCCGTACTAAGAGAATTCTGCGCCGTACTAAGAGAGCTCTGCGTGTCGTTCAGCTGGGACTGCGTGGATGTGAGCTCGTTCTGGAGAGAAGATACGGTCGAGGAACTACTGCTGCTGTTTCCACTGTTTATACCATTGTAGTAGGCTATCGACGCTACGCCTGCCACGGCGGCGCCGACCACAACGCCCCCGCCGATCTTCAGAAAGGTCCTGCGGTCCCCCTTCGACTCACTTGGCTTTGCGGATTCGGTCAACGGTCATGAGAACGCGATGCTGACGTTATATTGAGGCGTGGTGTGTCAGCGGATACCCACAGGTCTTCTTGGGGGGCGCCTTATGGGCTCCAATATCTCCTGCGACTCCCTCCACATCTGTTCGAAATACTGGTCGAGCCCGCGCGCGAGCGTCGGCATGGTCGAGCACAGGCAGGTCGCCTGGTCTGGGGATGTCACGGGCTCGGTCAAGGCCATGATAATCTTGGAACGGTCGATCACGGAGAAGCGCATCCCCTGGTTCACGCCTTCGTGGCGCCTGATCGCGAAGAACTTCGAGCACCTCCTCACGGTTTCGAGGCTCTCGGGGCTTACCTCGGTGATTATCCTGATGTTCACGCCTCGCTTGCGGGCAGAGAGTAGGTTCTCCAGCATCTCCGTTCCAGTCGCCCTGAGAAAAGCGACCGCAGAGAACACTCCCTCAAACTGGGCCTCGCACTTCCGCAGCGATTTTTCAAACTCAAGAAACACCTGCTGCCCCCACAGGATCCTTACGGCGGATTCGTGGTGGACCCGTTCGCTATCGTCATGGGGCCCGGTGCCCTTTATCGCCTCCAGCCAAACACCCAGGTCGTAGGCTTTCTGTTTCAGCACCGCGGAGCGGCTGTCGACGCTCGAGACGAAGGACTTCACTGCCGCCCTCGGCTCGATTGCCAGGAAAATCGACGGGTTCCCGAGTACTACCTCGACCAGGCCCTTGGACTCGAGGCGCTTTAGTATCCTGTAAGAATCCTCTCTGGGCAGATGGGCGCTTTCGCTTGCGCGTCTGGCGCTCGAAGGGCCCAGTACCACGAGTTGCGAATACAGGATAGCCTCTTGGTGCGATAGGCCCATCGCCTGAAGGTCTGCCAGCCGGCCCGCAATCAGCGGGTCCTCCTTGTCGGCCAACTCAGCTTGGCGCTTCCGACCGCGTGCACTCAGTGGGGATATATCGACTTTTCATTCGCCGAGCCGCGCAAACGTTGTCAAAGCGTCAAGGCCTGTCCAATGACGCGGCGGCTGAACCGCTCCTGGACTCTCACTGCTGAGTCGGAGGCTGAGGCTGAGGCTGCATCCGCTTCTCTCGCCTGTTCAGAGTGAACAGTATCGCCCAGAATAAGCTGAGAGTGAAAGCTGAGATGAAAAGTGGGAGGACGTACTGCTTGAAGAGGACCATCGAGAACCCTCCGTTGTAGGCGAACGCGAAGCCGAAGATGATGACCGCGGAAGCGAAAATGGAGGCTATCGAGTACGCTACGACTTTATGATCGTTGGCCAACGGATTTCGGCTTTCCTCCTGGACACAAAAAGCTTGCGCTCTTGGCAGAAAGTCTTTTCTTCGTCTGCTTGGAACGGGGTTCGTCGATGTCGAGAAACCAGGCGGTCGAGGGCGGGGTCAATCAGACGACCACGACCTCGATGATGACCATCCTGATGATAATGATAATCGTAGTCTCGACCACGGTCGGTTATTCGGCGGTCTTCGCCCCCGAGACGAGCGGCAGCTCGACGTCTGCAGTCTCTACATCTGTGGTAAATGTAGGATGCTCCCCTCCCCAGATCATTTCGGTGAGCACGGTAATCGCTAGCGCCAACCAGACTATCGTCATCTCCGGCTGCGGATTCGGCTCAAATCCTGAGACGGTCAACAACACCTACGCGAACGACGGGTCGATAGACACAGTCGAGAGCCAAGTCACGCCGTCGATAGCGGTCACAGATGGTTATTCGGCGGCTGGGTGGACGTGGGAAGCGGGCTTTGCGGTCAGTCCCTCCACTCCGGATACCATTGGCATCCACATACAGAGCTGGAACGGCACCCGCATCGTGATAGATGGGTTTGGCTCCCTCCTTGGGACCGGTGACCAACAGGAGTTCAATATCAACGCGGGCGACACGATAACCTTCCTCGTAGTCGGTCCGGATTGCTCCGCCGCCACTTACTCGTTCCCGCCCTTCCCCTCTACGTGCACCGGGACCTTCCAGGCGACGGTACAGGGACAATAACCAAAATCAAGCCGATATCGTGACCGCCGGTCGGCGATGCGAACGCTACTAACGAACCTCAACACGCGCATAGTACCAAACGGGAAATGTGCGATCAAACATAGATTTTGCGTCGCAGATGTATGTACAGGCTTCAATCCGAACTATGCTGGGCTGCCTCCCCCCGTGCATCAGACGAGAAGGTAAGGTACGGCATGACAGCACTCGCGGGAGCGAGCGTCATGATGACGGCTCTGGGCCTGCACATAAATCCGCTGGCAGAAATCGCTGGCGACGCCGGACCTAAGTAGCGAACCCATTTCCGTTTTTTATCTTCAGAACGAGGTTCTCCATTCGGGCCAGAGAACTGTCCTTTTCAAATCTCCATTCTTTCTCGTAGTCGCTCCATGAATTGTACGGCAGCGCGAATTGAGCCGCGTTCTTCTGGTCCACCACATAATGACTCGCCCTGTCAGCGAAGGGGCGGAGGACCTCTCGAAGATATTCGAAGGCGTCCATTGTCGCTTCGATTGGGAATGCGAACTGCGCCAGGTAATCCTTGCCCTTCATCTCGCTCCACAGGAATGGTGTCCGATTCGCCTTTCCTGTCAGCTCAAGGAATTCGTCATTCGTAACGGCCTTCACCATCACGTTCACGACCAGATACCTATGCCGTCGGTGCTCAACCTTCTCAGCCAGTCGATCATACCTGGTCCCTAGCCATCTGATCGAATACCCGCTTATGAGCCCGCGTTCGACCACATGTCGGCGGTAGTGCCACTCCATCGTCTTGTAGTTGATCTCGATCTTGTTCTTCTCCTCGATCGCCCGGTTTATCTCGGTCAGCGGCCTGGCAGCATCGAGCTGAAGTTCCTTCAGGATAAGAAGGTCAATCTTGTCCAGCTTCGCTTCTGCGGCGGGCTTCGGCTTCATCATCTTCGCCTTTTCGATCGGCAGCGGATTCTGCCAGTCATAGTCCCATCTGGACTCTTCAAAGTCATAGAGCTCCGCACGCATCGGAGCCCTCCTGAACCAGTCAAACTCATACAATTCAGCTGATTCGAATATCCCCATCTCCTTGAGCTTCAAGATGAAGGATCGGTAATCGGCAACAAATTTCTCGGGCACCGTCGCATGGAGAACATAATACTCGTCCGGGATCGCCATCTCGAATGCCGCGGCGAAGCTCCAGTCGTTCATCGCCAAGAAAGTCGGTTGGATGTGAGGGAGAAACGTGTCGGCCACCTTGACCTTCGCGGCGACCCGCCTCATTCCCAATGCCGCCTCGTTGGGCACAGCCTGCACCGCCATCCCCTTGCCCAAGATCTTCTCTTTGTACCAGTATCGGACCGTCTCTTTGAAGACTCCCGAAATCCTCGCGATAAGGTCTATGTCGGGGCCCAACTCCGTCATGAGCTTCACCATCTCCGCTATCTTTTCCGGAGTATTGAGGGATTCCTTCTCGGTGGGCTGTAGGACCAAATAACATCACTGGTGTGAGAGTGTCTTGCGCTGGAAAAGTTTGGCCCCACGACCGTCGAAGCCTGCGGAGTTTAGAGCTATCATCCATCCGCTTTCCTTCAGGTTAAAGACGGCTCGCGAATACGAAACCGTCGGCGGGAGGACCAGCCCCGTTAACACAGTGAGTCGAATTGGTCGTTCCTAAAAAAGGTATGCCGACTCTTCCTGCAGATTCCTCCTGTAGATTCTTCTCGACGTACGGAGAGCGACCCAGTTTCGAGGGACTATCCTCCAGCAGCGACGGACTCTGCCTCGAAGCCTCCCAGTTCGTCACTGGAACGACCCGTAGGTGGTCACCAGCTGCAGAGAAATCCGCAGCGAAGACGGGTCATCTCGCAAGTGCCCTTATCAGGGCGATCGCGGCGGCTATCACAATCGCTATGAAGACCAGGGCTATCAACACCACCAGCCCTATGGCGAGGCCTATCACCAGCACGAAGAACGCCCAGCCAAAGACGAGAGCCAGGACGATGATTACAACGCCCGCCAGTACGATTCCTATTGCGCCCATGAACATTAGAAATATTCAGACCTCTTATTACTGACCGAGGAATCTACTAGATGCTTGTCTGCGGTTTGCCTTTTTCGTTACACATGGGGCGCTATCCCGTCTTCGAATGGCTGAAGGTCAAGTCGCAGATCTCGGGCTTAATCGCGCACCGGTCTTTTCTCGGTACACTTATCTCAGCCCGGGATGCATGACTGAGCGGTTATGCTAGCCAAGAACTCGATAGGCTACAATGCCGTTCCCGACCTCGCGGAACCGAGAAAACTGATCCAAATCTGTAAGCGCGCGGAGAAGGCGGGGTTCGATGCGATCTGGTTGCCCGACCACTTCCATCCTTGGTTTAACACAGACGCAATCGAGTACAACAGTTGGGTATTCATGAGCGCCGCCATGCAGGAGGTGAAAATCCCCTTTGGTACGGCTGTCACGGTACCGACCTACAGATACCATCCGGCGGTGACGGCCCAAGCGTTTGCCACTATGCAGGCGCTGTTCGGAAACAGGGTGATATTGGGCGTAGGCACCGGGGAGGCAATGAACGAGGTTCCGCTGGGATTCACATGGCCGAAGTACCCCGAGAGGAGGGACAGGCTGATCGAGTCGGTCCAGATAATCAGGGCGCTCTGGAAGGGCGGATTCGTCGATTTCGACGGCAAGTACTACAAGATCAAGGCGGCGAACCTGTACATCAAGGCTGACATCCCGATATTGATGTCCGCCATGGGCCCGAAGATGGCCAAGATAGTCGGAGAGTACGGGGACGGGATAATAACGGCGGGGAAGACTTCCCAATACATCAACGAGGTCATCTTCCCGAACCTCGCCGAGGGAGCGAAGAAGTCGGGGCGGACGCTGGACGACCTCCTGAAGGTCGTGGAGATCGACGTTGGCTATGACGAGGACTACGACCGGGCGGTGAAGACGTGCAGGAAGTGGGCAGCCACTATCCTCCCTGAGATTTTCAACAACAACATATCCGACCCGAGGGAGATCGAGAAGATAGGGAATTCCGTCACCGACAAGCAGCTGGCCGAGGTCTTCCCAATCGCGACCGACGAGGAAGAGTTCATCAAGAGGATAGAGCAGTACTTCAAGTGCGGGTTCGACCACGCCTACCTGATGATCAACACCTTCGACGACGAGAAGGCCTTCGACCTCTTCGAGAAGAAGGTACTGCCGTACTTCAAATCGGGTAACACGAAATAATCCGCGGCGGCGAGCCTGGACTTCTGCCGATTGCCCGTCTTCCGTGCGCCTTATAGCGTCTAATCTGATGGTCGGGCAGCGGGAGACGCGCCTTGACAGTCTACTACACCTCGAACGAAATCAGAAGTAAGATACCCGACCTCTTCGTCACGAACGACGTGCCGAACGAGCGCCGCGAACTCAAGGTCGGGGACTACTTCTGCGGAGAGATATCGGCGGAAGGCAGCTACGTGGGGATTCCCGTGGAGCGGAAGGAGATAGGGGATTATCTGCGTTCGATGAACGACGGGAGGCGCGACGAGCAGCTCTACAACATGTCCTACGGCTTCCCATTGTCATACATAGTCACCATCGGCAGCCCCTCGAGGGCGCTCCGCGGGACGAAGATGACGCTGAACGCGTACATCTCCTCGCTCGTGGGCTCGTCGCTGAAGCGGGCGCCGGACGGCGTCGGCGGCCAGGTGATAACGGTCAACCTCGAAAGCGAGACGGAGTTCGTGCTCTTCCTGAAGTACCTGGACGAGAAGGTGAAGGAAGGGAGCTTCTCCCGCGTACCCATAATGCAGAAGCGCGCGTGGAAACCCGAGGAGCTTCTTGTCTATGTGGTCTCGAGCTTGCCGGGAATCGGCGCAAAGACCGCGAACAACCTCCTGAAGCACTTTGGGTCGGTACGCGGGGTCATGAACGCCTCGAAGGAGCAGCTGATGGAAGTCGATGGGGTCGGGCCCAAGAAAGCGGAAGAGATCCACGAGGTCTTGACGATGGCATACGCAATGAAGGAACTGGCAGCCTAGAGCGTTCTCGTGTTCGCGCGGAACCCTGACGGGCCGCGAATACGCCGACCATGATGAAAACTTGAGAGAAAGATGGCCGAAGATTACTATGTTCTTGCTGCTCCCGTTCTTCCCGGGAAGCTAGCGAAGTGGAAGAGCGTGTTGAACGAGGTCAAAGGTCCGAGAAAGAAGGACTATCAAGCTTCAAGAAAGAAGATGGGGATAAAGCGTGAACGCGTGTGGCTTCAGCACACTCTCACGGGCGACTTCGTACTTGTCTCGTTCGAGGGGAAGGACACGTCTAAGGTCATGGAAAGGTTCTTGAAATCAAAAGACCCCTTCGATAAGTGGTTTGCGCAGAGTGTCAAAGAGATTCACGGCATCGAAGTATCGGACAACCCTCCGGAAATAAACGAGCTTTACCTAGACATACTTTAGGCCTGCCACAACGCCGGAGCAGACTGTTGTCAGCCCCGACTGTTCTGGGGTGCCCTCCGGCAGAGTTCGAAGCAGCACCTACATTCGAGCCCTCAATAGGTTCGGGGGTCGCCATGAAATGCGGCGGGAAATTGGGGCAGCGATGGACACCCAAAATCCCAATTGGGTCCTCCGAAAAGACGTAAATCGAGGGCTGAGGACTAATTGATGGGCGTCTAGACGTGCTTTTCGTCGTGACTCATTCGCATTCCGCTGAAGCCTGTCCGCTTAAGGACCATGAGGACAGGGCCAGAGACTACTACAGGAGCCTGATGGAGGACGTCGGGCGGAAACTTGGTGTAACGGTGGTAGGAGCCTACACAGCCCCTGCGCAGCACATCCAGTTCCTTGTCCTCGAGACGGACAACCTCGACCAACTTACGACCTTCCTGAAGCCCCTCTACAAGATAGGAAAGGTCGATATCGTCCCGGTGATGAAAGCCTCAAAGAGGCTTACGGAGCTCGTTCAGGTCGCGCCTCCCGTCAAGAGCGTCGACTACTACTGCATGACCTGTCGCATAGACTTTGCCGAGGACGAGAAGTACCTCCACAAAGCGCACAAGTTCTATACCCAGACGGAGATGCAGGGAATCTGGCCGGACGAGCACGCCGGCGGGGCCGGCGGCGGCTGAAGACGGTGCGACTTTAGAGCCCTAAGCCTGCGTTCATCGTCTCCGCGTTCTCGACGCGGCCTCGTCTCGTCGTCGAGAGGAGCCCCCTTCTTCCCGCCACATCCATGCTCAAGTTACTATCTTGCCCCAGTTGTCGCCTATGTGCTGCGCGGTCCTCATTGCCAGAGCCATGACGGTCAGCTGCGGATTCACCCCGATTGACGTCGGGAAGACGCTGGCGTCACACACGAACAGGTTCTGAAGTCCGTGAAACCTTCCGTAAGAGTCGACCACAGAATCACGCGGTCCTCCTCCCATCCTGTTGCCACCCTGAGGATGCCCCGAGCCCAGGTTGATGTCCGTCGGCCCGACTCCCCTTTCTTCGATCAGGGCGAGGTCGTCTTCACCATACAGCACGGTCCTTTTCCTTTGTGAGGTGATCACCCGGGATGCCCCGGCCGCAAAGAAGATCCGGGCCGCATTCTGCATCCCTTCGATCATCAGCTTGCTATCCTCCGCGGTCAGGCGATAGTAGATGAAAGTCCCGAACGGTCCACCCAGGGATATCCTCCCCGTGGACTCGTCATGAAGGAGTATCCCGGCCATCGCGTAGTGGTTGTAGCGCCTCATCAGCTCCTTGCTTTCGTAGACGTATCCCGGCAAGGTCAGAAGGAACTGATAGGGTGCAAGGAAGACCGATTCGATCACGTATCCTTTCTTGCCCGTCTTCTGCATGCCGAATTCACTGCAATGGTAGGCCATCGGGATTCCCTGGTTGCCGTTTATCTCTTCGTCGAAATCCGCGATTATGGCCGGCGAAGGGTGGAGAGCTATCTTCCTTCCGACCTGTCCGTTTCCGTTTAGCCCGCTTCTGAGAAGGAGCTCGGAAGATGCAAACGTGCCGGCGGAGACGATGACGACCCGGGCCTTTATGCTCACTGGGAACTTGCTGGTGCTGCCGTGGATGACAGCCCTCACCTCATCGACTCTACCGCTCGAGGTGATAAGAGACTCCGCGGTGCAGTCTGAATAGATCTTCACGTCGTCGCCGTGGAAAGCCTCGGCGTCCTTGATGTAGGTCTCGAGCATGCTCTGTTTCGTTCCGTATGAACAACCCAGATGGCACAGTCCGCATTGTCTGCACGACTTGCAGTTTCTGCGATTCGGGCTTGCGCTCCAGCCCAGTATTTCGCACCCTCTCTTGAGGATAGAATTGTTTTCGTTTATCTCATCCGGCCTCACCTCGGCCACGGAAAGACGGCGCTCTACCTTCTCGAAGTAACCCTTCATATCAGCCGGACCGACACCGGCTATGTGGAACTCCTTCTCCCAGCGCTCCAGGACAGGGTCGGGAGTCCTGAAACAGACGGCATCGTTCACCACCGTCGAGCCGCCTACGCAGCTTCCTTGGGCTATGATAATCCCGGAGGGCATCGCGAACTGAAACCCGGCGTTCTTGTAGATGCGGGGGATCATCTCATCCTCTCTCTGTGTGAACGCCTCCTTCTGGAAGTACCCTCCCTTCTCGAGGAGCACCACCTTGTGACCCTTCTCCGCTAGTTCCCAGGCCAAGATTGCACCGGCGGCGCCGGAGCCGATGATGCAGACCTCGGTGGTCTCCTTGACCCCGTGCATGATGCCTTTCCCTTCGACTATCAAGCGAGCGACCTCGATATACCTGGCATTTTATGGTACCTGCTTCAACCACGGAGGGTCGTTCGGGATGGAGGGACCGCTGTAGTCGATGTACTTCCAGACGTCAGCATTCGTGTAATAGGCGTAGGCAAGAACCAGTTCAAGGAACTTCAGGGCTCCCAGCAGAAACGGGTTGGATTCCCAGGACTCCAGATACTTCCTCTTCTCCCTGGTAGAGCCCTTGTCCTTGTCGAGGTCGACGAATCTCCGCCACTTCCTCGTGAAGAGGAAGACGGTAAGCTTGCTGTTGAAGACGAACAGCAGTATGGTCAGGGCTTCTTCATACGCAGTGGGAATATGCTGGAGGAGGTGGACCGCCTTTCTCGGCGCCTCGACATCATCTGCGCTCGGAGGGATCGGGCCGCCCCTTGGAAAAGTCGTCCTCACGAGTTCCGTCAGGATTCTGTTCCTCTCTCTTAGTCTCCTCTTTTGTTGGACCTTCGAGGTCAGTCCGAACTTCGTCCCGAGATAGTACCAGAAAGGATAGGACGCGAATACCAAGAAAGCGGCTCCATCCGTGACCGGGGTCCTGATCAGCCCCAGCGGTAGACCGGAGTTGAGCATCCAGGTCGTGCCGCCAAACCACCTGGCCAACGGCCATGGGAATGGGATCACGTCGAGGTACAGCAGCGAGCTGTAGAGCCAAAAGACGGGTACGACGACCCCTCCAACGATGAACAAGTTTCTCCGTAACTGACCGCGGCGGTGGATGTGTTGCTCGAATATCAGGGCCAGATAATTGACTTTGGCAGCCAGATATCCGATAAGCAGAAGAGCGAACGGATCCAGTAGGAAGCTCATTCAAGAGCACGTTGCCGATTGGTCGGTAAGAGCTCCTGCGGCATCGAGCGAGAATTCGTGGAGGGAGGCTCCGACCAATTAGGGGGAGGAAGCTTCGGAGAGCTTTAAAAGCGTAGAGAGGAGCTCGTCTCGAACCCGGCAGGGTCGATACGAACGTTTTCGTCGGAGGACAGAACCCAATCATGGTAGGGCGTGGTTTCAGGGGAGGACCTGCGCCTAAATCGTGAGCGAGCTCTTGGATGGCTCGAGCCGCTATCTCTGCCCTTGTGATTTGCGATTCACGGTCGCGAAGTCATAGAACTCTACCTTGCCGCATTTCTGGCAAGTGAAGGTGTAGTAGGTGATGTAGCGATTCATCATGCTCGTTTCTATGCTAACCTTCCCAGAGTCGGTCATGGCTACCCCGCAGCTTGAGCACCACTTCGCTTCCGGTACCGGCTTCTCTCCCCTTTGCATGGGCGCCTGCTTGGTTTCGCTACCTACTATTCTGTCTTCCCTGCTAAGATTCCGTTCAACCGATGGTTCTGCTCCTAGATATCAAGCGCCAGCTCCTTCTCCGCATTTCTGCCTCTCGGAAGTCGGTGCGACGTATCCGTCATCTTGTTGCATCTCTGGCGCGAGGCTTAAGACCTCGCTGCGCCAATCAGGGTCGGTGTAATTTCAGTGGCAGCGAGCAATAATCCGTACGACGCGTTCAACTTCATTGTCGCAATCGACGGAATCCCGGCGGCGGCGTTCACGGAGTGCATCCTCCCAGCCGTCTCGATCGAAGTGATCGAATACAGGGAGGGCGCGGATGTAGAGGGCAGCATCCACAAGCTTCCCGGCCTCGTGAAGTACGGAGACCTCGTCCTCAAGCGAGGCCTTTCGAACTCCGCTGGTTCCACTGCTCTCTGGAACTGGATTTCCGGGTTCGTTCAGGGGACGGGGACTGCGGCGGCGATGACGGTCACTCTGCTCGACAGCCGCAAGGTCCCGGTCTTCCAGTGGAGCTTCTCAAACGCTTGGCCCGTGAAGTACGAGGCGCCCGTCCTCAACGGCAAGACGAGCGCGTTGGCCATAGAGACCCTTGAAGTAGCGGTGGAAGGGATGAAGTTCTCGCTGCTCGGGCAAGGCCCTTAGTCGAAGGGAACGATTACGGACACAGGATGCTCGGATAGGGGAATGCCGAACCAGGGAAGTCCGAGGGTCATCCTCGACGTGCAGCTTGAGAGGGGATTCTTCTTCATGGTCCTGAAGAACATAGGAGATGAGCCTGCGGTCAAGGTCATCACAAAGATCGGAGGGAAGATCGTCGGACCTGACGGAAGGAAGGAGATCAACGGGCTGAATGTCTTCCGCGGGGTCGAGTTCTTCGCGCCCGGGAAGGAGTTCCGCATCCTCATGGGCTCGGCCGTGACATACTTCTCGACAAAGCAGCCGACCAGGTTCACCGTCGTCATCACGTATTCAGACCAGAAAGGCAAGGACTACAACGAGAGCATTACCCACGACCTAACCATATACGAAGACCTCCCGCACGCGATTGAGCGCGAATAGGTGGTACGCCGATCTGCACGAGCTGCCTGCCAGCATCACGACCTGCAGCGTTTCGGCGCCGCACGAAGTTGGGGTTGCAAAGCGACGCCGTCAATTGAATCAGCCGGGCCGAGTTCAGAAGTTGACAAGGCTCAGGAAGGTTTACCAAGGTACTCTGCTGGAGAACTGGAGCTAACGCGAGATCAACTTTGAGATCCGTCTTCGTTCCTTGGGGAGTCGCGCTCGGCGAGTCTGAGAGGCTGTTCGACGACCTGTCGCGCTACACCAGAGTCGATGGCATAGAACTGCTCGACTTCCATTCGCAGATAGAGAAGGCGAACTATGGAGCAGGCATAAGTCCCGCTCTAAGGGTCCTTCCCTCGAGCGACGGACTCGACCTGGACCTTCCTGTGGTCAAGGGAGACGAATTCAGGGCAGCGGAGAGGTTCATGAGCGAAGCAAGGTCGAGGGGATTCAAGATAACGTGCAACTTTGTGCCGATGTGGTCCGCATCCGAAAAGTTCGTCCGGACCTCCCTCGTGGACGTCAGAGGTAGTCATCTGACAGGACCGGGAGACTTCCCCGTCCATGGGTGTCCGAACAACCCCGACATCTTGAGGTTTGGTGAGTTCATGATGCGCGAGTTCGTTCGCACGTGGCCGGACATGGAGATAATGGCCCTCAACCACCTCGAATATCCTTGGAGGGTCAGTTGGGTTAATCCGAAGATCGACGTCGAGAGCCTGTTCTCATGCTTCTGCAAGGCGTGCGAAAAATCCGCCGCGGAGCAAGGCCTCGATTTCCCCCGGATGAAGAGGGAGGTAAGATCACTCCTCGCGTCGCTATCGCGGCCGTCGTCATGGAAGGAGGGAGGGGTGCCACCAGCAGTCAACGCTGACGACGTGGTCCACTTCTTCCTCAGGAGGCCTTACCTGGCCGAGTGGCTCCGCTTCAGGATGGACTCGATGACGAGGTATAGCCGCTCGCTGATAGCAGCGGGTCGTCAGGCCGCGAAGGAGCACAACCCCAAGCTGCGGTTCGGGATGGAGTTCCAGCTCCCCTCCCTGAGTCCCCTCCTGGGGACCGACTTTCTAGCGCTTTCCTCGGACCTGGACCTGATGATCCCGAAATTCCCTGACTACCTGCCCGGGTCCGTGATCCCGTTGTTTGCGAAGGAACTCGCTTCGCGAGGCGGTCTCGACGAGGGCGCATTGCTCAAGTTCATCAGAGATGCCTTCGACCTCGGACCGGGCCCCAGGAGATACTCGGCCTATGACGAGCCCAGGCACATCCTCCTCTATTCGAACGCGTACGACTACTCCATCTTTGAGCGACAGATGAAGTACCTGAAGCCGCTCCTCGGCAAGGTGCCCATCCAGCCTTACATTTGGGAGAACAACAACGACGGGAAGGGCCTCAAGAGGAAGATCGAGGCTCTGGCTAACGCAGGCTTCGACGATTTCTTCCTCTGGAGCTGGGAAGAGGGAATCTCGACCGAGCACCTCAGGGCCTTGAAAGGCATACTGTGATCAGGCATCGAATATTAGCCGAGCGGCCGCCAGTCTTAGTCAATCTCTCATCGCTTGGACCTGTGATCGTCGAGGTATCGGACGGAATTGGCCTAAGGATCACGCCAGTGGCTCTTTTTTATTGCGATGGCAAAAAGTATGCAAGAGACCGATATCAGCACAATCCAGTTGATTGCAAGGTTTGAAGCTGTGAGTGGAAGATCGCCTATTGCATTCTGGGCTATCTCTGCTGCGTAGGTGGTCGGAGAGAGATATGCAATGTCCCTTATTGAAGGCGGTATGTAGGTTATCGGATAGTATATCGGAGCTATGGTCGCCAGTACGACAGTCAAGATGCTCACGAACGCGCGGTTCTGCTGGATGTCGGTGCTGAAGGTCGAGAGCATGAAGCCAAGCGCAACGGAGAATGCGAACATCAATGAAATCACTACGAACACCGTAAGCGCGCCGATTGGGCCAGCGCGTACGAACAGAAATGAGAGTACGCTGAGGACTGCGAGCGCGGGAAGGGCGTTTGTGAGCGCTGCCATAGCCATTCCCAGCATGTAGGTGAACGCGCTGGTGGGCGAGCTGATGAGCATGTCCTGCAACCTGAAGTCGTTCTTTATGTGGGAAAGATCGATCTGCAGGGTAACGCCACCGGAGATCATGCTGGTTATCAGAGCGCCTTCTATCGAGATGCTAAGTAGCACCCCATGACTTACGAGCAGTATTAGGATCAGGACGGAGAACGGGGCAATAATGTTGCTGACCAATGTTATCGGATAGTTCTTCATCTGGTATACCGCATCGATCAGTATCGATGCGTAGACCTGGTTCAACCTGTTAATCTTCACGAACATCATCCTCCTTGGTTGAGTTGCGCCGGGTATCCTCTTCGATTGGTTTCCTCACCAAGTAGTAGAAGATATCTTCCAGCGAGACGGGATATATTGAAAATCGTTTCCTTTCCCTCACCAGTTGCTCTGAGAGTTTGTCTGCATCCTCCTCTGTGGTGAATATCTGAGTCGATCCATCGGCACCCTTGATCACCTCTCCAATCTTCGTCTCGAAGGAAGCACCGCTCTGCAGGATGCGTATGCTGTACTGATATTTGACCGCTGATCTGAGCTCATCCAATGTGCCTAGAGTGAGAAGCTTTCCGTTCTCGAGTATGCCTATCATGTCAGCCAACCTTTCTGCTTCTTCGAGGTAGTGCGTCGTCAAGAATATGAAATGGGTCTTCTTTAGTTCGTTCAACGTGGCCCACAGGTCCGCTCTTATCACCGGATCGAGACCGGTCGTCGGTTCGTCCACGAACAGGATCTTTGCCTCGGTTGCAAGGATCATAGTCATCAGCACCCTTCTCTTTACGCCGCCAGAAAGATGCCTATTCATCGTATTTTCATACTTCCCCAGTCCAAGCCTTTCGAGCGCTCCAACGACTTTTGAGGCGGCTTCGGTTCTACTGAAGCCTCTGTACAAGAGGTAAGAATAGATTGTCTGTCTTGGAGTCAGCCAGGGTACGAGCCTTGCCTCCTGAGGCATTACTGCGATCTGTTCCCTTATCTTCTTGGCGTCATTCACCACATCCATCCCGTTGATGCTCGCGCTTCCGGAGCTCGGCATAAGCTCAGTCGCGAGTATCCTTATCAGCGTAGTCTTTCCAGCGCCGTTCCTTCCCAAGAGTGCAAAGACCCCATTGGTCTTTATCGAGAGGCTTACGTCCTCCAATGCTGGCGCCTCTTTTCCGTACCGTTTGGTGAGGTTTCTGCATTCCAAAAAATTATCCATTCGTATCATTCAATTTGGGTTTAGATCTTTCACAGAGCGACGGGCTGCGAAAGGCTAATCTAACTCAGTTTATAAAAAACTTTAGGGAAACGGCAGCCCACGGCTGAACCTCAGAATGGCGCTACCTCAAGTGGGTTCCACGTACTACGCTCCTGTGCAATCTCGTCCCGCGTGAGCGGCTAAGGGTTTGCCAGAGGGCCTGCCAATCCTAATTAATCACATTGGCCCGCGACTCGAGCATTGTCAAAAGCGGATGGTCACGGAGTCGGTAGACCGGGCTCGAAAGAGGGGGTCAAGTTCGATGACTTCAACGCACTGGTCCACCACAACGCGACCAAGGAATACATCGACTTGCTCGTGAGCGTCCCGCTGGCCGACGGAGCGCTGGCCAAGGCCACGGTGACTCTCTGCGCGCCGGTCAGGCTCGCCAACGAGGACGGGAAATACGAATACAGCATGAACTTCGACACCAAACTCTCCGTCATCCAGGCCGAGAAGAATCCGACCGGGAACGCCGAGATAGCGGAACGCGACGGACTCTCATGGGAAATTCCGGGGGGCGGTCTGGGGGCCCGGACCGCCCTGCTGGAACACGAACCGTGGGTCAAGGAACTTCTGACGTCCCACTTCCGACCGGACGATGTCTTCGTCGATGTTGGGGCGAACGTCGGGGCTTATTCCGTGAGGGCGGCGTCCGGCGGGATGAAGGTCTACGCGTTCGAACCGAACCCTGAGACCGTCAAGGTCCTGAAGAGGAACGCCGAGATCAACCACGTCTCGATAGACCTGCTCGAGTACGCGCTCGGATCAGCCGACGGAAACGCGAAGATGTCCCCGAACGGGGCGCTTTCTAGGATATCCGCGGACGGCGCAATCGAAGTACCGCTCCGCACTCTCGACAGCTTCGACCTGCCGAGGGTCGACCTGCTCAAGGTGGACGTCGAAGGCTACGAGCTCGAGGTGTTGAAAGGTGCGAGGAAGACGCTCGCGCGCTGCCATCCGACCGTGTTCGTCGAGATGCACGACTGGTTGGCTGCAGAGGATGAAGCTTCTCTCTTCAACATCCTGCTCGAGAATGGCTACCATTTCAGGTACCTCGATAAGGAGTCATATGGCAGGCACCTCATCGCCCTCCACGACGAGGCACGGGCAGCGGACTCGGCGAGCTGACCTGGATGGTCAAAGGCCTTCACTCTCGGGGCGGGCCTTTGCAGGGATTGAGCCGGGCCCAGTTCGCCGCGCAGCAAGATTGCGGCGAAACGCATTATTAGCGGACCGCGGATTTCACTCGTCATGCCCGGTTCGCTCGCGTACGTCTTTTGGCATTGGGCCCGTCCTGAAATATCTACGGACTCGTATGAGACAAAATTGGCTTCGTTCCTGCGTGCCTTGAGTTCGGAGAAGCCTGCTGGACTTGTCGAAGCCCTGAGCTTCCGCGTGGACGCCCTGCCATGGGGCCCTCAACGTGGCAATTTGTATGAAGACTGGTATGTTGTAGAGGACTTTTCTGCCCTTGCTGCTCTTAATGATGCCGCGATCTCGGGAGAGACGCGCGTACCTCACGATTCAATCGCCAAGGACTACATGAAGGGCGCAGGAGGAATATTCAAGTCGATAAAAGGGGATTTTCACTTGCGCGAAGCGCGCTTTGCCACTTGGATTGAGAAACCGATCGGGCCGTCTTATCAGTCGTACTATGACGAGGTGGCCAGAAGTGCGGGAGACAGGAGGACAGACCTGTGGCGACGGCAGATGGTTCTGGGTCCTTCACCGCAATTCTGCGTCCACAGCGATGAAGTACTACATATCCCAGCGAGCTTCCGACCAGTCACATCGAAAGTCGAGATTATCAAGTCAGACTGAGTTCGTGGCTAGGATGTACAAACTGCTTTCATCTCCAGACGCGAGCGCCTTCGCATGAATCATCTTTTCCATCGATGCAACTTTCCTGTCGAGAGTAATCTAACCATCAACTAGTCTTCGGCGGCGCACAAAATTTCAACTGGTGAATGTGATAGGCAAGCGGCCAGTTAACAGTTCCTGCGTAAAATACTCTTTACTCGAAGAAGCAACCAGTATAATAGCTAGATAAGGATATGAGGAAAGCGACCCAATTTGAGTGATAATTATGGGTCAGAAATACAAGTGCAACAACTGCGCACTGATAGTGGAAGTGGAAGGCAAGGCACTTCCTGACAGGAGAGAGGGCGGACCTTGCCCCAA
>Ga0182024_10006620_pt1 | contig 25355 bp, 23 predicted proteins | sample P32metaG_FD_120480 | JGI IMG/M metagenome (GOLD analysis project Ga0182024, IMG submission 120480) | Permafrost microbial communities from Stordalen Mire, Sweden - P3-2 metaG (Illumina Assembly) | ecosystem: Environmental > Terrestrial > Soil > Wetlands > Permafrost | place: Sweden: Stordalen...
GGATACGGCGCTTTGGCGCCTTGGGCTCGCGCTTGCCACGTCATGCCAACCACGACAACCGGAATAACGATTCTCCATGCGATCGTCCCAGCGATTTTTCCGTTCATTGATTTTTTCTCCTGCGTCGATCCTGACGCTGACGTTCAGGCAGCTTTCTGCACAGCCTTTTCGCAGTTGATCATCCAGGGGATCCCAAAACGGTCAACCAGCATACCAAATCGCACCGCCCAAAACGTCTCGGCGATTGGCATCGTCTCAGTTCCGTTTTCCGCCAGCGCGCGAAATATGCGCTCCGCCTCCGCTGGATCATTCGTCCCAAGGTTGAGGGAAAAGCCTCCCTGTTTCTGAAAATTTTCCGGAGGAGCGTCCGATGCCATCAACACCTGCTCGCCAATGGCCAGCCGCGCATGAATAATTTTACTTCGCCATTCTGCAGGGACATGCTCCGCAGCGGGCGTGCCTTCATGAGTCATCATGGTTAGGATTTTGGCGCCGAGGACTCGCTCGTAGAACTTGAACGCCTCTTCACAGTTGCCATCGAAATAAAGGTAGGGATTCATTTGCATCGTACTCTCCTTCAACACAATTGAATCGAATTACGATTGCAATGTACGACATATTACTTGCTAATTGCAAGTGATATTGCTACTGTTAAATTATGTCGAAGCGGGCTGGACCTAAGCGCCGGTCTGGGTGCCCTTTGAACGCCTCAGTAGAAATGTTAGGCGACCGCTGGTCCCTGCTGATCATTCGCGACATGATGCTGCGCGGTTCGCAATCCTACAAGCAGTTTCTGGAGTGCTTCGAAAGCATTGCAACCAATATTTTGGCCGATCGTCTGCGGAAGTTAGTGGAGTACGGAATCATCACCACGCAACCGGATTCATGGGATGGACGCAAAGTGATTTACCGGCTCACGCAGAAGGGAATCGACCTGGCTCCCGTGCTCACCGAAATGGTCCTCTGGGCGGCCGCGCACGAGGATACGGGCAATCAACCGCTCGTCCAGTTGATGCGAAAAGATAAAGCCAAGTTTATCGCCGAAGTGCGCCAGCGCTGGACCGAACGCCAATGAAGCAGCGGGCCACGCCTTCTGCTTCGGGTAACATCAAGGAGTGCCGAATCGATCTTCCAGTCAAGACAACAACATTCTCGCGCGCCGGTCCCTCTCCAGGAAAAGCAAAGCAGCGGGAGTTAAACTCACCATCCTTCATGCCGCACACTTAAGCAAACTTCCTTGGCTGGCTCACGGCTTTTCCACTCGCGTCGGCGGATTCTCGCGCGCCTACGGCCAGAGTGCACTCAACCTGGGCTTCACCAAAGACGACCCCGAAGCCGCCGTCAAGAGGAACCGGGCGACGTTCTTGCTCGAGGTAGGCGCGAAAGGTGGGTCGAAACATGCGTCCGCCGGCTGGCCCCTGGTGACGTTGCGCCAGATTCATTCCGATATTATTCATTCAGTCGATTCTCCTCCCGATTCGCAGCTGGTTGGCGATGGCCTGGTTACGAGTGCTCCCGGATTACTGCTCGGCATTCAGACCGCCGATTGCCTTCCGATTATCCTTGTCGACCCACATCACCGCGCCGTCGGCGTCTTTCACGCCGGCTGGCGGGGCACGGTCAAGCGCATCGTGGAAAAGGGAGTAGGTGAGATGCGGCGCCGCTTCGGCAGCCGGCCGCGGGACTTGAAAGCCGCGATTGGCCCCGGCATTCACGGTTGCTGTTATGAGGTGGGTCCGGAAGTTCGCGACCAGTTCGCGTCCCAGTTCGCCTATGCGGCTAAATTGTTCCGCGAGGTCGAAGAGTCCGATCCGGTCCGCGAAAAATATCCTATGTTATTCCTGACCGCGCGGGCTCCCGGCCACAGCGATTTGCCGAAGAAAATCTTTCTGGATCTGGTGGAAGCGAATCGTCAACAGCTGTTGGCGGTCGGCGTGCCTCCGAAAAGCATCGAGGCTTCAACTCTCTGCACTTACTGCCGGACCGACTTGTTGTTTTCCTATCGCGCCGAAAAGGGCAAAACGGGACGCATGATGACAGTGGCAGGGATTCGCTGAATCTGAAGTTCTTACCCTGCGCTACGCCGGTGTGGACGGAATTGTCCCAGAAGTTGGAGGTGCCGCAGCGGGTTCGGCACTTCCTTCATTCACCAGATCCTTCAATTCCTTGCTGGGCTTGAAGAAAGGGATCTTCTTGGCGGGCACTTCGACTTTTTCGCCGGTCTTAGGATTACGTCCCATGCGCGCCTTGCGCTGCCGGGTGCGGAAGCTGCCAAAGCCGCGTATCTCGATTTTGTCGCCCGCGCGCAGCGAACGTACCACGCTATCAAAGATGGTTTCCACGATCACTTCGCTGTCTTTGCGCGTGAGTTCCGCCAAACGGGACACTTCATCGATCAGATCGGCTTTCGTCATAATGTCTCTTCGCTCCAGTCCCGCATGCTGCTGAGGATTGCCAAACGCTGGCCCGCACCTCCGAAACATGTCGGCGACCCCATAACCTTCTCAAATTTCAGGGGTTGTATGCAAGTCGCGGCTTTGAGGCAGGCTGCTTCTGCGTCTAGTTCCGATTCTCAATCGATCGCGACAGCGCAGTTCTACTTCCACAAATAATAAAAGCCGACATGCTGCTCCAGCATTTTGGTCGCATCCGGCAAATATTGCGAGACATCTCCCAGCATGAGATCGAGCAGCGTCTTACGATCTTTCTCCGGATGAACCAGCGTTGGCTCGCCTGAAATTCCCACCGACTTCGCCGTATCTTTCACCACGGCCTGAAAGTCTCCAACGTTGTCGATGAGCTTCATCGACAGAGCTTCCTGGCCCGTCCAAACTTTGCCGTTTGCAATAGCCTTTACATCGTCAAACTTCATTCCCCGTCCGTCCGCTACAGCCTGGATGAACTGTCCGAACATGTTATCGATGAGCGACTGCATATAAGCCTGTTCGGCGGGCGTGAGATCGCGGGTCGGATTTCCCGTGTCTTTAAACTCGCCCGTCTTCAAAACGACGCTCTTCAGTTTTGCCCATCTCATCAGATCGCCGTAGTTCACCCACTCGGCGATAACGCCGATCGAGCCCACAATGCTGCCGTTATCGGCATAGATTTTGTTCGAAGCTGACGAAACGTAATAAGCACCGCTAGCGCCCACGGTTTCGATCGAAACCACAATTCGTTTCTTTTTCTCCTCGCGGATGCGTTTGACCTCGCGGTAAATCTCCTCCGATGCCGCCACGCCACCACCGGGGGAATTCACGTGCAGGATGATCGCCTTGATCGACGAATCGTCATTAAACTTTTTAAGCTCGCCGACCACCGGCTCCGGCGAGAGAATCACTCCCTCGAGGTCCACCACGCCGATGCGGTCGCCGAAGCCCCCGAAAGAAGTCTCGTTGCCGCCCGCATGCAGCGTCAGATAAACCAGCGAAAACACGGCCAGCACAAAGAGGAAGAATGCTCCTCCGCCAATCAGAACCCAGAGTAGGGTGTGAGAACGTCGTTCAGGCATAGGGAAAGTTTAGCACTGGAGCTAGGGAGTGAGCACTTTCAGGGCTGCCTGCTGGAGTCCGATTTCAACTGGCGTCCGGCATACGTACTCCCGCAGATGGAACACCAATGTGCGCGCTAGAGTAGCAAAATCAGAGCCGAAGGCAGTAAGAGCGGGCGCCGGTTCGCCTGATTCATCAACCTTCGAAGATCAAGAATCTTTTCATTTTTTTCCCAAGGCGCAAGACCTTTTCGGCGTCTAACAGGATCGTCATCACCATCTGGTTGACCGTTCTGTCTCCGACGCGAACGACGTTTGCCTTAATATTGCGCGATGCCTCGGTTCCCGAAGTCGACATGCCAGCCTCAACCAAGATTTTGTTGAGCCATACGAGTCTGATCCCCTCATTCTTGGGATCGTCGAGCGGGAAGTAGGACTTTTTATACTCCAACCCCCGCGAGGTCGCAGCGTTGACTCTTTTTAAGGGAATCCTGACGAGCTCTACAGAACTGGGCACCTCATCCTTCTGAAACTGCCGCGCCCAATCCTCGCCCGCCTTCGCCGCAGCTCCCGGCGAATGAAAGTCCGCCGCAATTCTCCGCGCCAAATCCTTCTTGGCCTGCATCGGATGCGCCTCGCGCTTCATCTTCTCGATGTCCGAAACCTGCACATCCGTAAGCAGCTCGTAATACCTCCACATCATTTCGTCAGAGATACTCATGATCTTTCCGTACATCTCGAGTGGTGGCTCATGAATGCCGATCGCATTCCCCAGCGACTTCGACATTTTCTGCACGCCGTCGAGTCCTTCGAGAATCGGCGTGGTCAACACCACCTGCGAATCCTGACCGTAGGCCCGCTGCAGTTCTCGACCGACGAGCAAATTAAATTTCTGGTCCGTCCCGCCCAGTTCCACGTCCGCCTCGAGCGCGACCGAGTCGTAGCCTTGCACCAGCGGATAGAGCAACTCGTGCACCGATATCGGCTTCTCGTCCCGAAATCGCTTGTGAAAGTCCTCGCGCTCCAGCAGTTGCGACACCGTGTACTTCGCCATCAAGCGCACGAAATCGTCTGAGCTAAACTGCCCCATCCATCGGCGGTTGAAGTCGATCACAGTTCTCTGCGGATCGAGAATCTTGAAGACTTGCGCCTTGTAAGTCTCGGCGTTCTCCTCAATCTGCTCGCGAGTCAGCGGCGGACGCGTGGCCGACCGCCCCGTCGGGTCGCCGATCATCCCGGTAAAGTCGCCGATCAAGAAAATCGCAGTGTGGCCCAGGTCCTGAAAATGTTTCAGCTTGCGCAGAACCACGGTGTGTCCAAGATGCAAGTCCGGGGCAGTTGGGTCCATGCCGAGCTTGACCCGCAGTGGTTTGCCCGTAGCGCGCGACTTCTCGAGCTTCGCGCGCAGGTCAGATTCGCGAATGATCTCCGCGCAGCCCTTCTTGAGATACGTAAGTTGTTCTTCGACCGGAGCGAAAGTTGGCATGAGAAAGGTCATTATAAAGAAATGTCGAATGCAGAAGGCGGAAGTTAGAATTAACTCCCCGGATCAGGCTTGTGACCACACAATTTCAAATACGAAAAGCCCTCGCTGCAGACATTGCCCGGTTGCGCGAAGTGATTGAAGCTTCCGTGCGCGGTTTACAAGCCGAGGACTATTCACCCGCACAGATCGAAGGCGCGCTGGCGTCGGTATATGGCGTGGATAGCCGGCTTATTGCGGACGGAACTTATCTCGTTGCAGAGGTCTTGCAATCACAAAACACAGAGATCGTCGCATGCGGTGGCTGGAGCAAGCGCAACACTCTATATGGTGGCGATCAATACGCCGGACGCGAAGATTCACTTTTGGACCCAGCGCGCGATGCAGCGAAAATTCGAGCATTCTTCGTACATCCGAAATGGGCTCGCCGCGGTATTGGTGGCCTGATTCTCGAAGCCTGTGAAAACGCCGCGCGAGAAGCAGGATTCACGCGGCTTGAGATGGGCGCAACCTTGAGCGGCGTGGCTTTTTATCGCGCAAAGGGATATGAAGCCGCCGAGAATCAGGAGGTTCCGCTTGGGAACGGGCAGTCGCTGCCGATTGTAAGGATGGCGAAGAGGATTCCTCCTCATCTCCGCCGAAGTTCTTAATGTGGGGACAGCCGCCTCGGCTGTCCCGCCGAGCGCGGTGAGGCGCTGCCGACCAAAACCCTTGCATGCTTTGCCTGCAGGACAGCCGAGCGCGGCTGTCCCCACATGACTTTTATAAAATTAGGGATACGAGGTTTCTCTTTTCAATCTGCGGCCGGTGATTTTAAACTTTCCACTCAAAACAATATTAATTGCCTCGGAATAGGCAACATGCTCCTGCTCGAGAATTCGCGTAGCAAGCGTATGCTCGTCGTCATTGTCGAGCACCGGCACCGTCTTCTGCACGATGATGGCGCCATGATCCAGTTCCTCGTCGACGAAATGCACCGTGCAGCCGGAAACTCTTACTCCGTACGCAAACGCTTGCTCCTGCGCTTCGAGCCCGGGAAATGCCGGCAGCAGCGACGGATGAATGTTGAGAATCTTGCGCGGAAACTGCTGAACAAACCACGGAGAGAGCAGCCGCATGTATCCCGCCAGGCAGATGAGATCCACATTGTGCTGCCTTAGTGCGCCCGCAACTTCGCGGTCGTGTTCTCCACGGGGCCTGCCCTTCGACGGAATCACCACAGCCTCAAGTCCGCGCTGGCGCGCGATCGCGATCCCGGGTGCCTCCGCTTTATTCGAGATGACAACGCTGATCTGCGAGTCCGCGATACGGCCGGCATCGATGCTATCGGCGATAGCGACAAAGTTCGAGCCGCGTCCGGAAAGAAGGATGCCAAGGGAATACATTGTTGATTTCTGATTGTTGACTACTGATTAGAAGGAAAAAATGGTTTGTGTAGATCAACAATCAGCAATCAACAATCGTTTCAGCTATACAGTACTTTGCGCTCGCCCTTAACTATGCGGCCGATGGTGTAGGCCTTTTCACCCACGCGATCGAGCACGCTCTGGGCTTTTTTGAATTTTGCCAGGGGAACAACCATCAGCATGCCCAGGCCCATGTTGAAGGTGCGCAACATTTCTTCCTGCGGAACATCGCCCAACTGACGGAGATGTTCGAACAACGGCAGCACCGGCCACGAGCCAAACTCGATCAGCGCCGCCGTGCCTCGGGGCAGCACACGCGGCAGATTTTCCGTGATGCCGCCTCCGGTCACGTGAGCCAGCGCTGAAACACATTGCGCATCGATCAACTTTCTCAGCGCCGGCCAGTAACTCTTATGAGTGCGCATCAACTCGTTGCCAACTTTGTTTTTGATCTCGTTCACGTAGTCATCGGGCGAATAGTGCGCCACTTCGAATAGCAGCTTGCGGGCCAGCGAGTATCCGTTGGTGTGCAGACCATTCGACGGCAGACCCAGAACGATGTCGCCGATCTGTACATCCTTGCCAGTGATGATCCGGTCGCGCTCCACCACGCCCACGATGAATCCCGCAAGGTCGTATTCGCCGTCTGGATAAAAGCCTGGCATCTCGGCCGTCTCGCCGCCAATCAGGGCGCAGCCGTTGTGCTTGCAGGCGTCGGCAATCCCTTCTACCACTTGCTCGGCAACGTTTGTATCCAACTTCCCCGTCGCCAGGTAATCCATGAAAAACAGCGGCGCCGCGCCCTGCACCGCAATATCATTCACGCAGTGATTCACCAGGTCCGCCCCCACGGTGGAATGCAGCCCCATCTCAACGGCAATCTTCAATTTCGTGCCCACCCCGTCCACACTGGAGACCAGTATGGGATCAAGATACTTCGTTTTATCGACGGCGAAGAGACCGCCGAAGCCGCCAATCTCGCTGAGCACGCCCCGAGTGAAGGTCTTGTGCGCGAGATACTTGATGCGCTGCTTGGTGCGATTTGCGCGGTCGATGTCTACCCCCGCATCGGCGTAGGTGATGGGCGTTCCAGCGGGCGTGGGTTTCTTGGCCACCAGGTGTCTCTCTACTCGGTCTCAGTGCTTCAGTGTGGGGAAACGCTGGGTTCTTTTGCGAAGCATTAGCTTCTAAGGCCGCTCATTGTAACACGTTCGAAGTGCTGAACATCGCAGGTCAAGGATTGAAGAAACTCCGAATACACTACCAGATTATTCCGCGGACGCGCACGCCCGTTCGGCACCGCCGGGCATCACTAATGAGCGATGAAGTCCGAAAAGAAATAAGCCAAAACGCCGAAAAGAGCCAGTCCAGAAATGCCGTATGCCGTTAGAACCCAGGCACCGCGGCCTTCATGATGCCTGATGTGAGCGGACGAGGAAGAAGACTGCTCAGAAACCGAAGGAGATACTACGGGGGCCCGATCTTCCATACCAGAAAACCTCCGAACGGAAAGATCGTGGCGCAAGTACTTTATGCGTCACGCCTGCCCGGCGTCTTGGCCAGACAGGACTATCTGCGCGGGATTTTACTACGGTTTTGTGACCACCGTTACAAAGAAATGTGGCTTTTATCACAATCTATTAAGGACAGACAGTAGGTGGGTTGCACAGCATGAGGAAGTGTGACTTGTACGGCGGAGGTCGAAATACTCGAAATCACGCTTGAAATTCCGAGGCTTCCGGAAAGCGCAAGTTACACTTTGCCAGCGCCAGCGCGAGAAGTTCTTCAACTTTCGTTTCTTCGCAGTTGCGCGACATAGCCAGTTCGCTGACCAGCAGGTACCGCGCGCGTTCGAGCATCTTTTTTTCCCGGAAGGACAGAGGCTTGGCCTGGTGCAGCGCGATCAGGCTCTTCAGGACTCCCGCAACCTCAAACAACGAGCCCGTGCGCATCCGGTCGGAATTTTCCTTGAACCGGTCTTTCCAGTCCGCGGTGCTCAGATCGTCGGCAACTGACAGAAAATCCAGAATTTTCTGCACCTCTCCGTTGCGAACCACGCGCCGGATGCCGACGCTGCCCACATTGTTGCACGGCACCATCACCTTCAGGCTGCTAGCTTTTATGTTGAGGAGATAGAACTTTTCGATAGTCGAGCCGATGGATCGGCTGCTGATCTGTTCGATAATGCCAACGCCATGGTTCGGGTAGACGACTTTATCACCGATGTGGAAGTTCAAGTCACCGTTCATAAAAGGTACCCGGGCAGGAAAAGGGTCAAGTGAGGGAGAACGTTATCTTTACTATAAACATATTATCCCGGAATGGGACGAAAAGCAAGAATCCCGGCGTTCGCCTGGAGTCTGCATGTCTCCGAGAACTCCGCAGTTTTCTCGGCGACTCTGCGGCAAAATTGATAGCGCCTGCCTGAGCAGGCGTCAGAGCGCCACAGTTAAGGTACTTCGTAAGTTGTTGTTTTCCGCAGGCTTAACCGCCTAGTAAACAAGCTGTTTGCGATAGGACGGGCGGATATAATCTGCTCGTGAGTTCTGACGACGAAAAATTTCGCGAGGAACCAAAGGCCGCTAAGTCTGCCTCCGCGCCTCGACTGGTGAACCCCGGTCGCGTTCTCGGGTTGGATGTCGGTGCGCGAAGGATCGGCGTCGCGGTATCCGACCCGCTCGGCATCACCGCGCAAGGACTCGAGACTCTGCAGCGCCGAAATAAGCGTACTGATCTGGCCGCCCTCGAACAGCTCATTCGCCACTACGCCGTGCGCGAGATCGTCGTCGGACTCCCTTTGCGCATGAGCGGCGCCGAAGGTACGCAATCCGACAAGATGCAGTTGTTCGCCGAGGACTTGCGCAAAAGGTTTCGCCTGCCCGTGCATCTCTGGGACGAACGTCTGTCTTCCGCAGAGGCGAATCGCCTTCTCCGCGAGACTGAACTATCCATCGAGAAGCGCGCCAAAGCAGTCGACCGGATGGCAGCAATCTTGATTCTGCAAGGCTGGATGGAAAAGCGACGGCTTCCGGCTCTCAGTGACCCAGCATAGCGCGCCGGTAGGCAGCCACGTTCTTATCATGTTCCTCGATCGTGCGGGCGAATCGATGACGCCCTTCCGCATCGGCGACAAAATAATAGTAGTCCGATTGCGCGGGATGCATCGCCGCTTCCAGCGCGCTCTTGCCGGGATTAGCAATAGGGCCAGGAGGGAGTCCAACATTTTTATAAGTGTTGTAGCGAGAACTGAAACTCATGTCATCGTGATGCAGCGCCCCGCCGTAGGTTCCCGCCAGTAGTTCCGCATAAATGATGCTGGGATCGGCGTCGAGAGCAATCCTCTTCTGCAGCCGGTTGTAGTAGACGCTTGCAACTAGCGGCCGCTCGTCGGCAACGGCCGTTTCTTTTTCGACTATCGATGCCATGATCACGATGCGTTCCAGTTCGTTCGGAACCGCCTCCGCACCGGCCGTCGTATCGGTACTCCGTACGCTAACCGATAAGCACATATGCCCTGTCCTCGCCGGCTCAGTCGAACCTTGTGGCGGGACTTGGCCTGTCGTCGGTCCCGTCAATCCGATTCGTTCGGCTATGGCCTGGAACTGGCACACCATGGCCGCCGCCATATCGCGCATGCTCATCATGCGGCTGAATTGATAAGTGTCGGGGAAAAGATAGCCCTCCAGAGACTGCGCCCCAGGCGCCAGATCGGCGATCAGTTCCGTATCCGATTGCGCGACCTTTAAGAAATCCTGGCTCGATCCGAGCCCCGCGGCCTCGATTGCCCGCGCAATGTCGAATATGTTGAAGCCTTCGGGAACCACGACCGTTCGAAAATAAACATCGCCGCGAACCAGCCTTCTGTGGACGTCGACAATATTCCTCGATTTATCGAACAAATACTCTCCCGCCTTCAACGAACGGCGGCGGTGCAGATAGTGCCAAAGAAGGAATGCATCTTCATTGTGGATTATTCCATTTGCCTTTAATTCGGCGGCAATCCGCCGGGTCGAGAATCCCGGGCGCAGCATCACGAAGGTCTGCCCGGCAGGCTCAGTCGGCATATACACGGCCCATGCAAACCAGCCCCCGAACCCGAGCGCCGCAATCAGAAACAGCCAGACAATCTTGCGCACAGTAGGTTTAGTGTAGTTGAACGGCCTCCACGAATTGTGCGGTTAGAACCTGAGCATTCGTTGACCAGGCAGGTTCGCAGCGTAATCCAGCCTTCGCTGAGCCTCCGTTCAAGGTATTTTGCTATAGGCGCTGCGAGTTCTGCACCCTTTTCCGCGCGCTATACTCAAATGCTCAAGGAGTCATTCAATACTTCATGAGACGTAGCTCGCCTCTTAGGGTTTTGACTTTGCTATCGGCAATGCTGCCCACCATGGGCTGCCTGCTTCGGACGCGCCCGGTCGAAGAGACATATTCCAAAGCGCCTCTGAAGGAGGCCTCTCAATCCGCCTTGATTGACGGCATTAACCAGCAGGCGCAGAAAATCCAGTCCTTGCAAGCTACCGTGGATATTGACACCTCCGTCGGCGGCGCCAAGAAGGGTCACGTCACCGATTACAAAGAAATTCGCGGCTACGTGCTGGCGCGGAAACCAGCCATGCTGCACATGATCGGACTGCTCCCCATCGTCCGCACTACCGCTTTCGACATGGTCAGCGACGGACAAGAGTTTAAGCTCTGGATTCCCCCGAAGAACCGCTTCGTAATCGGCAGCGACGAAGCCCAAGCGCCCAACCCCGACCAGCCCATGGAAAATATCCGTCCGCAGGATATCTTCAATGCCCTGCTGATCCGGCCGATCGATCCTCAATTCGAGATTGCGGTGCTCGAAAACGGCGACGAGATCCTGCACGACTCCAAAGGCCATCGTGTTCTGCAGGAGGATTACGAACTGGTCGTGATCCGGAAAGATGACGGAGATTGGCGATTGGCTCGCAAAATCGTTTTCAGCCGCATCGACCTTTTGCCCCACCGCCAATTTATTTACGATAAGCAGGGCAATCTGACAACCGACGCCCGCTATGCCAATTACAAGGATTGGGATGGCACCGGCTTCCCCTCGCGCATCGAGATTTCCCGGCCCCAGGAGGAGTACGACATCACCCTCAACCTGCTGAAGCTGGAAATCAACAAGCCGTTGCGGGACGATCAGTTTGCCCTCGCACAACCGCCCGGCGCGGAGGTGGTGCATCTCGATAAACCGCAGCCGCAGTCGAGCGCGGTCGTGCCCCTTTCGGAGACGAGAGATAAACGCTAGCAGTAACGTATTACATGTCATCGACGCATTACCTGTTATCCCGAGCGCAGCGAGGGATCTTGGTGTTAACCTGCGGCGACAACTCGGATAGCGCAGCAGCAGAAACCAGGACCGCTCGCTTCGTCGTCATGACAAGCAGTTGAAGTTTCTCCCTAACTCATGATCAACAAAATGGTCGTCGCCAACCTGGTGCAGAGGCCGATACGTTCACTGATCAGTGTGAGCGCCGTTGCCCTGGAAGTAGTTTTGATTTTGCTCATCGTATCTTTCTTCTACGGTCAATTGAATGGGTCGAAGGCCAGCCAGATGGGCGTGGGCGCGGATGTAATGGTTCAGCCCCCGGGATCCTCGGCGCTCGTCGGAGTTACGGGCGCGCCCATGCCGGTGAAGGTCGGCGATAAGTTGCGGGCATTGCCGCACGTGCAGGTGGCCGCCCCTGTGATCTGGGAATTGACCACCAAGCCCACGCTGGAAATCATCTACGGTATCGATTTCGATAGTTACAGCAGCATTCCTCCGTCGTTTAAGTTTCTTTCCGGGGGGCCTTTTCAAGGGCCTTACGATGTGATTGTGGATGATTATTTCGCTGGCATGAAACATGCCAAGGTAGGGGACCAGATGTTGATCCTCGAGCACAATTTTCACATCTCTGGAATTGTGGAGCACGGTAAGGGAGCCCGTAAGTTTGTTCCCCTCGCTACCATGCAGGATCTTATCGGCGCGCCCGGCCATGCTTCCGTCTTCTACATCAAGCTGGATGATCCTCGGAGCGTCGATGCTGTGGTCGAAGAAATCAAACACGTCCCCGGCATGGAAAATTACTCCGTGCGCTCCATGCAGGAATACCTCTCGATGATGACGCCGGAAAACTTGCCCGGATTTGCGACAGCAATCCGCATTGTGGTCGCGATCTCGATGATTATCGGATTTCTCGTGATTTTCCAGTCTATGTATACCGCCGTGATGGAGCGTACGCGGGAGATCGGAATTTTGAAGTCCCTGGGCGCGTCAAAGATCTACATTGTGAATGTCGTACTCCGCGAGACGGCCCTGCTGGCGATCGTGGGTATTGCGCTCGGGACTTTGGTGAGCTTCATGGCGCGCCACATTATCCTGATCGAGTTGCCGACACAGCGGCTTTTCTGGAGCGGTGAATGGGTAGCACGGGCCACAGCGATCGCTTTGACGGGAGCGCTGTTGGGCGCGCTATATCCTGCGTATAAGGCCGCCCAGAAGGATCCAATTGAAGCGCTGGCCTATGAGTAAGGAATCATAGTGCGTTTAGCTTCAAAGTTGCGTTGACAACCCTTCGCACCCTACGGTATCTTTAAAGCTTTGGGAAGTCTCGCGGTTGCCCGCCTGATGGTCTGGCGTCCTCGCCGGGGAATCAACGAGCGGTCTTCTTTAGTTATTTTCAATCGCGTTTCGCAATTTTTTAATTCTGGGAGAGTTCCGATGTCAACCTATTTCCCCAAACCGGGGGAAATTGTGCGCAAGTGGTACGTCGTGGATGCGGATGGGCAAACGCTCGGGCGTATGGCCTCGGCAGTGGCGCGCGTCCTCATGGGTAAAGAAAATCCGCAGTACACGCCCTTTCTCGATACTGGCGATCACGTGATCGTCATCAATGCCGGGAAAGTAAAAACGACCGGCATGAAGTCGGAGCAGAAGCAGTATCACCATTACACCGGTTATCCGGGCGGTCTGCGCACTGAAGATTACCGCAAGCGTTTGGCGCGCAAGCCGGAAAAAATTGTAGAAGACGCGGTGCGCCGCATGCTGCCAAAGAACAAGCTGGCGGATCACATGCTGTCGAAGTTGCAAGTCTACAAAGGCGATAAGCATCCGCACGAGGCGCAGAAGCCGCAGCCTCTGCAGTTGGAAGTAAGGGCGTAAGGGTTCGGGAAGGGCACGGTTTTAGCCGTGCCGAAATGGCAGGGAGTTTCGCGGGCTTTAGCCCCTAAGGGCCGTAAAGCTCAAAAGAAAAGAAAGCCCAGCTTCTAGGAATCAAGCTAGAAGCTTAAGAGCTAGGAGCTAAAAGCTAAATGGCAGAGTTGGTTCAATATTACGGAACGGGACGCCGGAAGCGTGCGATTGCGCGCGTCTATCTGCGCCCAGGCGGCGGCGAGTTCAAAGTAAACGGCCGCGAATTCGAAGAGTATTTCGTGACTCCTGCACAGCGTTCGGCGGCGAAGGCTCCGCTCGCGTCAACGGATACCGCGGCTTCTTTCAACATCGTTGCCAGCGTGTTGGGTGGCGGCGTCCGGGGTCAGGCCGATGCGGTAAAGCTCGGCGTCGCCCGCGCCCTGATGCAGTTCAACGCAGAGCTGCGCGGCAAGCTGAAGTCCGAGGGCATGGTCACCCGTGACCCGCGTGGCAAGGAGCGCAAAAAGTACGGCCAGAAGGGCGCCAGAAAGCGCTTCCAATTCAGCAAGCGGTAATTGTGGTCCGAGGAAACCGAGATTCCTCGCTCCGCTCGGAATGACAAGGGTTTTCATTTGGCGACAAGGTTTTTGCTTTTGGCTGAGAGCTGAAAGCTGACAGCTGTTTTAAGGTGCTCAATTCTTCCCGTGCTTCGCAGTGCGGGGACGGGAATGGCAATCGGGAAGGAAAGTTTCAACGTTTCTGAGGTTTCAAGGTTTCAAAGAAAAAGCGTGGCGCCAGGACTTTGAAACATTGCAACCCTGAAACTCTGAAACCTTGAGCTCCCGATGCAGACTAAATAAGGAGGTTCATTGGCTACTATCACCATGAAGGAGTTGCTCGAAGCAGGTGTTCACTTCGGGCATCAGACGAAGCGCTGGAATCCCAAGATGAAGGAATACATCTTCGGAGAGCGCAATGGAATCTACATCATCGATTTGCAGAAGACGCTGAAGATGTTCAAGGAGGCGTCGAAATTCGTACAGGACCTCGCGGCCAGCGGCAAGATCGTCCTTTTCGTTGGCACCAAGCGTCAGGCCCAGGATGCTATTGCCGAAGAGGCCACCAAGTGCGGCGGTTTCTACATCAACCAGCGCTGGCTCGGCGGACTCCTGACCAACTGGGTCACCGTGCAGAAGTCGGTAAAACGGCTCAAAGAACTCGACGAGATGGCCACGGATGGCCGCTACGAGCTGCTGCCGAAAAAAGAAGTCATCAAGCTCGAACGCGAGCGCAAGCATCTGCAAGCCAACCTGGCGGGCATCAAGAACATGAGCCGGTTGCCCGACGCGGTGTTCGTCATCGATTCGAACAAAGAACAGATTGCCGTGCGCGAAGCGCGCAAGCTTGGCATACCAGTGGTCGCCGTGGTCGATACTAACTGCGATCCCAGTGAAGTGGATTACGTGATCCCCGGCAACGACGACGCGTTGCGCGCGATTCGCTTATTTACTTCAAAAATTTCGGAGTCGATTGCCGAAGGCTCACAATTGATGAGCGATAAACAAATCGCCGATATGACTGCCGCCACCGAACAGGCGCAAGCTCGCGAGACGCAGCTTGCAGAAGATGCCGCGGCCGTTCTCGAAAGTCGTGAGCAAGAGGCCGCAGCCGCATCGGACCTGGCTGACATCGGCGAAGACATCAGCATGGAAGAAGTGCTGGGTCCCGGAACGCACAAGAAGCCGGTCGCCAACGAAGAGGTCGACATTCCGAAAGTGGAGAGCCAGACAGTTTAGCAGCGGTTTGAAAGGGCACGACTTTAGCCGTGCCCCCAAAGATCTAAATAAGGATGCGGGCGTTAGCCCTCAGGGAACTCTCGGCACAGAGTCCCCAAAAAACCGGGCATTCGACATCAGACCCGCGCGGGTCGTCCGGCGCGGGTCAAAGTTTGTGAGGCATTAACCTAGAAAGTGGAAACCTAATTTATGAGCACTACTATGGCAAATATTTCAGCAGCACAAGTAAAGGACCTCCGCGAAAAAACCGGAGCTCCCATGATGGATTGCAAACAGGCTCTCACCGAAGCCAAAGGCGATATGGAGCAGGCCGTCGTCATCCTGCGCAAAAAAGGCGTTTCGGTGGCGGCCAAGAAGGCCACCCGCGTAACCAGCGAAGGCGCCGTCACCAGTTATATTCACGCCGGGGGCAAGATCGGCGTGCTCCTCGAAGTAAATTGCGAGAGCGATTTCGTGGCCCGCACCGAAGACTTCAAGGAGCTGGCGCACGATATCGCCATGCACATCGCGGCCAGCGATCCCAAGTTCGTGCGCAAGGAAGATGTGACTAAGGCTGATTTCGACCGCGAGAAAGATATCTATCTCGCGCAGGCCGTCGCCTCCGGCAAGCCCGCGAATATTGCCGAGAAGATGGTCGCCGGCAAAATGGAAAAGTTCTACGAGGAAGTCTGCCTGCTCGAGCAGCCCTTCATCAAGGACCAGACTATGTCGATCGCGCAGCTCATCGCCGCAAAGATCGGCAAATTGGGCGAGAACATCAGCGTCCGCCGCTTCGCGCGCTTCAAGGTTGGCGATGCGGGCGAGACTATCGCCATCACCAAGCCAACAGAACAGAAACCGGAGTAATTTCAGGCGCCCAAATTGGGCGCTTTTTTTGTGTCCGATTTATGCAATAGCCGCCGGGACGCCGGCGCACCGAACCCACATGACTGCTTCCACCCCTGCCTTCAAACGCGTGCTCCTCAAGCTTTCCGGAGAAGCCCTGGCTGCGAATCAGGGCTTCGGCGTCGATACCAACCGCATCCACGAAGTTGCCGCCGAACTGGCCGACGTGCACAAACTCGGCGTCCAACTCGCAATCGTCGTTGGCGGCGGCAATTTCTTTCGTGGCGTGGCCGACCAGGCCAAAGATATGGACCGCGTCTCCGCCGATCACATGGGAATGCTCGCCACCGTGATCAATGCGCTCGCGCTGCAGGACGCGCTCGAGAAGCAAAAAGTTTATACGCGCGTGCAAACCGCAATTGAAATGAATCAGGTCGCCGAGCCGTTCATCCGCCGTCGTGCCATCCGCCACCTGGAAAAAGGCCGCGTCGTCATCTTCGCCGGTGGCACCGGCAATCCTTATTTTTCAACCGATACGGCCGCCTCCCTCCGCGCCATGGAAATCAAAGCCGACGCCATTCTCAAGGCCACTAAAGTCGATGGCATCTACGACGCCGATCCCATGAAGGTGAAGGACGCCAAGAAATTCACCGACATCACCTATATGGACGTTCTCAAACTCGGCCTCAAGGTCATGGATTCCACCGCTATTAGCTTGTGCAAAGACAACAACCTTCCCATCATCGTTTTCAATCTGAATAAACATGGGAACATTCGGCGGGTACTTAGCGGAGAAAAAATCGGGTCAACGGTCAGCGCGTAATAAAATTTTCCGTACATGCTCACGGATGCGTAGTCTTGATCGGTGGTGATCTGTGCAAATCCGTGGCCCGGCTTGGGTCCGGTTTATAATTCAACGTTTTGGTTCATGAAGTTTTGACGGAGCTCATCCATGGCTGATAGCGGGCCTCTTAAAGAAATTCGGGTACAACTCAAAACGCGAATGGATAAGGCAGTCGAAGATTTTCGCAAAGCGATGGCCGCCACGCGTACCGGACGCGCCTCGGTGCACATGCTCGACAGCGTCAGCGTCGACTACTACGGCTCGCAGATGCCGCTCAACCAGATCGCGCAAGTCCACGCTCCCGAGCCGCAGATGATCACGGTCCAGCCCTTCGATCCGTCGCAAGTCGGGGCAATCGAGAAAGCCATTCGCTCCGCTGAACTCGGACTTAATCCGATGAACGACGGCAAGCTGATTCGTGTTCCTGTGCCCGCGCTCACCCATGAACGCCGTCAGGAAATGGTGAAGCACCTGAATAAAGTCCTCGAAGAGCATCGCACCGCGGTTCGAAATATCCGCCGCGATGGGAACGATGCCATCAAGAAGGCGATGAAAGACAAAAAAATTACCGAGGATGACGAGAAGCGATCGCTGGACGAAATTCAGAAACTTACCGACGACGAAATCAAGAAGATGGAAGAGATGAGCAAGGCCAAAGAAAAAGAAGTATTAGAAATCAAGTAAATAAACTCAGCGTGTGGGGACAGCCGCCCTCGGCTGTCCGTTGAGCGAGCTCGACTCTTTTCCCGACCTCTATTGCATCGAAAGATCAGGCACGGAAGCTGGGATCCGGCCCCGAGCCTGTCGAAGCACCGCTCGTCCCCACATTTCATGCTAGTCCGCCTATAATTACTGCTCATGAAAACCATGGTCCATGCCGCGTGTCCGCACGATTGCCCCGACGCCTGCGGCGTGTTGATCACGGTCGAGGACGGGCGCGCCACCAGGATTCAGGGCGACCCAAATCACCCGGTTACTCGCGGATTTCTCTGCGCCAAAGTCGCAAAGTACCTGGATCGGGTTTATTCACCGGACCGCGTTCTCTATCCCATGCGCCGGATCGTAACCAAGGGAGCTGCTTCCACAAAGCGGAGCGAAGTTTGGCAGCGCATCACATGGGACGAAGCCCTGGATGAAATTTCCGAACGCTTTCGCTCCATCATCGCCAGGTTCGGCAGCGAAGCGATTCTGCCCTATTCCTACGGAGGCACACTCGGCGCTCTCAACGGCGCCTCCATGGATCGCCGATTTTTCACTCGCCTCGGTGCTTCGGAACTGGAGCGCACAATTTGTTCCTCCGCCGGCGAAGCTGGACTCGAATCTGTCATGGGCGTCAAGCTTGGCACCGAGCCTGACCAGTTTGTTCACTCGCGCTACATCATTGCCTGGGCGTCGAACATTCACGGCAATAATGTTCACCTCTGGCCCTTCATAGTGGAGGCGCGCCGCAAGGGCGCGAAGCTCGTGGTCATCGATCCCTACCGCACGCGCACTGCGGCGTGCGCCGACTGGTATCTTCCCATCAATCCCGGCACGGACGGCGCTCTCGCTCTTGCCATGATGCACGTCATCATCGGCGAAAACCTGCACGACCCCGACTACGTGGCAAAATACACGCTGGGTTTCGACGAGCTGCGTGAGAAAGTAAAGGCCTATCCGCCGGAGCGCGCCGCCCAATGGACTGGAATTTCCGCCGATGACATCCGCAAGCTGGCGCGCGAATATGCCACGACGCGGCCAGCAGTGATCCGCGTCAACTACGGTGTGCAGCGTTCCGAGGGCGGAGGAATGGCCACTCGCGCGATTTCGATGCTGCCTTGCATCACCGGCTCGCTGAAAGAAGTTGGCGGCGGAATTCATTTGTCGACCAGCGGGGCCTTTGATCTCAACAAATCTGCTCTTCGCCGGCCCGATCTCAAGGCCCCCGACGCCAAAACTCCGCGGGTAGTGAACATGGTAGAGCTGGGCAAAGCTCTAAACACGTTAAGCGATCCTCCCTTGAAGGCTTTGTTCGTATACAGTTCGAATCCAGCAGCAGTTTGTCCAAACTATAACGAAGTCGTGCGCGGCCTCAAGCGCCCAGACCTGTTCACCGTGGTGCACGAGCAGTTCTTCACCGACACCACCGACTATGCCGACATCGTATTACCGGCGACGACGTTTTTCGAGCACCAGGATTTGCAAACAGCATACGGCCACTATTACCTGCAAATCTCAGACCAGGCGATTGCCCCTCTGGGAGAGTGTCAATCGAACGTCGATTTGTTCCGCGCGATCGCCGCGCGGATGGGATTCACCGAGGAATGCTTCAGCGAAGGCGCGGACCAAATGATCGATGATGCACTGGCCTCCAGCAACCCGTGGCTGCAGGGGATCACTCGCGAACGCTTGCAGCGCGAAGGCCACGTACGACTGAACTTTGCGGCATCCAATCAGACAACTCTAGACCCACTACAGATGCACGCAGCACCAGCCCCATTCCTTCCTTTCGCGCAAGGCAACTTCCGGACTCCGTCGGGCAAAGCCGAACTCTATAGCGAAGCGATGAAAGCGCTGGGCCTTGATCCCGTTGCCGACTTCACCCCTCCCGCGGAATCACGCAGCGGAGCCGACAAGGCAACGTTCCCGCTGGAGCTTCTGGCGCGCAAAGCCGACAATTTCTTGAACTCAACTTTTTCCAACCTGCCTTCCATCCAGCAGATGGAAGATACTGACCTTCTGGAAATAAATTCCGCTGATGCCCGTGCCCGCGGCATTGTCGACGGATCGACCGTAAAGGTGTACAACCATCGAGGAGAAATTTTCTTGACAGCCCGAGTCGACGGCGCGGTTCAGCCCGGAGTCGTCTCCGCCAGACTGAATTGGGCGAAGTTGAGTCCCGGCCGTCGCAATATTAATGTGCTCACCTCAGAAAAACTTTCCGACTTGGGCAACTCCGCAACGTTTTATTCCGTCTTGGTTGAAGTGGAGTCAACCAGCTCCGTTTCATAAACCGCCGGCAAGAGCGGCACCTTGGACGCTTTCTCGTTCTCTACCGTATAATTGTCGTTTTCCTACATCCGAAAGGCTGAGGTCGTAGCGATTCGCTTTCGCTTTCATACGGACATTGTTGTGCCTGAGAACGGCTGCGGCCTTTCCGGTGCCACACCCACTCCATCTCCTTCATTCGCACGGGTTTGCCGCCGAATGAAACGGTGTGGGTGGGTTCTCGCGATTTTGCTCGCGGTTTTTCTCGCCTCGGCAAGCTGGGCTCAATCCGACGTCATTTCAGAGATAAACGTCACCGGCAACCGCAGAATTCCCTCGGAAACCATCAAGGCTCGTATCTTCACCCACCCTGGAGATATTTACGATCCCGCCGCTCTCGAGCGTGACTTCAACGCCCTTTGGAATACCGGCTACTTCGAGGATATCCGCTTTTCGCGCGAAGAAACTCCCAAAGGCTGGCGTCTCATTATTCAGGTCAAAGAAAAGCCGACCATCCGCGAGATCAACTACGTCGGCCTCAGTTCGGTTTCCACCAGCGACGTGCTCGACCGCTTCAAGGAAGCAAAAGTTGGCTTGTCCGTGGAAAGCCAGTACGATCCGACAAAATTGAAGAAGGCGGAAGTCGCCATCAAAGGCCTGCTCGCCGAACATGGCCACCAGTTCTCCACCATTCGCGATGAGATTCGCCAGATTCCTCCGGCTGCCGTTGGCATCACCTTTGTGATCAAGGAGGGCCCGAAGGTGAAAGTTGGCAAGATCAAGTTCGAGGGCAATAAGAACGTCAAGGCGCGGGTACTGCGCTATGCCATGAAGAACTTGCGGCCCATTGGCATCCCCCACTCCATCTTCCTGGAAAACATCTTTGCCAGAACCTACGACGCGACCAAGCTCGATGAAGATACTGAACGCGTCCGCAACGAGTACCAGAACCGCGGGTATTTCAAAGTCATTGTTGACCAGCCCAAGACGCAGATTCACGATACCGGCCACCAGGGAACGCACATCCCGCTCGTACAGAGTGGCCCGGGCAAAGCCGTCGACATCACCATGCCCATCGAGGAAGGCGACCGGTACACTCTGGGTGGGATCACCTTCAAGAACAACAAGGCGGTCTCTAACGTAAAGGCTCTGCGAAATCTTTTTCCCATCAAGGATGGCGACATCTTCAGCAAAGACAAAATCGCCAAGGGCCTGGAAAATCTGCGCAAAGCTTACGGCGAGCAAGGTTACATCAACTTCACTTCGGTGCCCGAGACCAGGTTCGACGACGACAAGAAACAGATATTCCTCGATGTTGACGTGGACGAAGGCAAGCAATTTTATGTTCGCCGCATCGAGTTCCAGGGCAACACCACCACGCGCGACAAAGTCATCCGGCGCGAAATCGCCCTCGAAGAGGGCAACATCTACAACTCGCGTCTCTGGGAATTAAGTTTGCTGCGCCTGAATCAGCTGGGATACTTCGACCAGTTGAAACCCGAGGATCCCAATATTACTGACCGCAAACTGGACGAGAAAGATGGTTTGGTCGACCTCACTCTCAAGGTCCATGAAAAGGGCAAGAACAGCATTGGCCTGAACGGCGGCGTCAGCGGACTGGAAGGGGCTTTCGTCGGCATCAATTACTCCACTAACAATTTCCTCGGCCTCGGCGAAACGCTTCAGGTGCAGGCCAGCATCGGCAACCTGGCGCGCAGCGTCCGATTTGGCTTCACCCAGCCCTACGTGTTCGACCGGCCTCTGCAGTTTGGTTTCAATGTTTATCTGAACAAGGTCAGTTATGACCAGGCCCGGCAGCTTTCGATTTTCAGCGGCCAGACCCTGAACCTGCCCAACACCGTACTGCAGAACCTACAAAATTACACCCAGTCCAGCGCCGGATTCACAACTTCATTGAGCTATCCGCTCCGCCGCTCCTTCAAACGCGTGGGCATCACTTACTCGTTCGATCGATCCTCCCTGCTGGCCCTGAGCAACGCCTCCAGAAATCTGTTCGAGTTCATCGCCTTCCGCGGCATTTCCGGCCCCAACGCGCTGCAGGGAATTATCACCAGCAAGATCTTTCCCAACTTCTCTTTCAACACCATCGATAGTCCAATCTCACCGCATCGTGGGGTGCAATTCACGCTCGGCGCCGAGCTGGCCGGAATCGGCGGCACCATTCGCTCAATTCGCCCTGTCGTGCAATACAAAAAGTTCATTCCGGTACAAAACCGCAGGAACGCCTTAGGCTTTAATTTTCAAGGGTCTTTCATCAGTGGCTACGGAGGCTTGGTGGCGCCACCCTTCCAGCGCTCTTACATGGGCGGCGAGAATGATCTCCGCGGTTTCGACATTCGCTCCGTCTCTCCGGTGGCGTTCCTGCCTAGCGTCGGCTCTATCTCGCTCACCAATCCGGACGGAACTCCTGTCCTCAAGAACCCACTCAATCCGCTCCTCGGCCCCTTGACCGTGCCTATCCCAGTGGACCAGATTACTTTCCCGGGCGGCGACCTCAGCATCGTCACCAATTTCGAGTACCGCATCACCATCTATGGACCTGTGGCCATCGCTCCATTCATGGACACAGGCATCGATCCCGTCATGCGTCCGTCGCAGTTGCAGATTGCGCCGCAGCAATATGACCAGGTGATCGGCCAGCTCTTCGGCTGTCCTGCCCAAGACCAGGGGACTGCCACCGCTACCGGCACCGGCTGCACCCTCGGTAGTATTCTTAACCCTCTGCCGAAACAGCAACTGCAGGTGTTGGGATCGACCAACTGGCGACCGCGAATGTCCACCGGTCTCGAACTCCAGATGTTCCTGCCCGTGGTCAACGCTCCGTTCCGCATCTATTGGGCCTACAATCCCCTGCGGCTGAATAGCCCCGCGACTCCGCCAATTCCGATCACGCGCGACATGTTCCCCAACACCGCGGCCGGCAACTATACCTACCACTTGGCCGTCAACACCTACGCCCCAACCTTCCTGTTGCGCGAGCCCCGCAAAACTTTCCGCTTCACCGTAGCCACGACTTTCTAGCACTGGATAATCACCACAGTCGCCTGTCATGCTGAGCGTAGCAGTGAGTATCGCGAAGCGATCATCACTGCGGAGTCCAAGCATCCCTACCTCCGCTCAGCTGCGTCCTCCGAAATCCGAACGGCTGATGAGATAACCGTGTCGGCTCCTCGCGGGCGAGAGGACTTGGAAGCTCTCAAGCGACCCAGGCTCGAAGGAGTGCCGGTTCGAAAATGATCTCGTACAATTCACGCTTTCACTGTCTGGAGGCTCGAAAATGGATACCTGGAATCGTGAAGAACTATACGCTGAAATTTGGGAACAGCCTCTGGTAAAAGTAGCTGTGAAATACGGCATATCGGCTGCAATGCTCAGGAAAGCCTGTCGTAAAATGCAGATTCCACTGCCCGGAAGCGGCTATTGGGTAAAGAGGGATTGCTATATTTAAAGAAATTGTGTCTCTGTTCTCTAATTGAGTCGCCACCGGATTTCTGAGCGTCGCGTTCTACAACAATCGTTTTCTGTGCTCGCAATCTCTGATTTTCCGCTTCAAGCGCAAGCACTCGCCTTCCCGGTTCCGCAATTTGATTTTTGAGTGCGTGCACTTCTGACGAGTCCTCAAGCTTGATAGCAGGAGTGGAAGCGACGACCGGTTGTTTTCTTTTGCTTGCGGCTGAGTTTGCGCTCTCGCATCTCCCGCTGGCGCTTTTCTAGATTATCCATGGGCTAGCACCCACCAGCATTACACTCGATTTCGGCTCTGATCGGAGGGGTGCATATTCCCTCCCGTCCTGTTCTAACCCCCCATGCCGTTTGACCCTCCTTTTCCCGCGCCTGTAAGATCAAACTTCATCAGCGTTGATGGCCGTCGTCCAAGCTATGGGGCGAATCAACACACAGAGAAGAGTTCCACCCTGTGATCCCTCTGTGTCCCCTGTGTTAAAGGGTCTTCATTTGACCGCCAGTTGCTGATTACTAACATGCCCCACGATCTGCCCAAATCCTACGAACCCGGCGCGATCGAAACCCGCTGGGCCGAATATTGGATCAAAGAAAAACTCTTCTCCGTGCCCACGCCGCCCGAAGGCCCGCCTTCCGGAAAAACGACGCGCCCGGTCTTCACGCTGCTCTTGCCGCCGCCGAACGTCACCGGCCGCCTGCACATGGGCCACATGCTCAACCAGACTCAGATGGATATCGTCGTCCGCTGGCATCGCATGCGCGGCTTCATCACCCTGTGGCTGCCCGGCACCGACCACGCCGGCATCGCCACGCAAATGATGGTCGAGCGCGACCTCGCCAAAGAAGGCAAGAAGCGCCGCGACTTGGGCCGCGAAAAATTTATCGAGCGCGTGTGGGAGTGGAAAAAGCTCTACGGCGGCGCCATCCTCGACCAGATGAAGCGCCTCGGTGCCTCCGTCGATTGGGACCGCGAATACTTCACCATGGACGAAAATCTTTCCCGCGCGGTGCGCGAGGTGTTCGTCCGCCTGTATGAAGAAGGCCTGATCTATCGCGGTAAATACATCGTCAACTGGTGCCCGCGCTGCGAAACCGCCATCTCCGATCTCGAAGTAAAGCACGAAGAGATCGCCGGCAAGCTTTGGGAGATTCGCTATCCCGTCGTTGGAACATCTGAATTCATCACTGTCGCAACCACGCGTCCGGAGACGATGCTCGGCGATACGGCCATCGCGGTCAATGCCAAAGACGAGCGCTACACGCATCTCCACGGGAAAAAAGTCCTGCTGCCGCTGATGAATCGCGAGATCCCGATCATCGTCGACGAACTCGCCCAACCCGAGTTCGGCACCGGCGCAGTAAAAGTAACACCCGCCCATGATCCCAACGATTTCAAAGCCGGCCAGCGCCACAACCTGTCGCAAATCGACATCATGGACGAGCATGCGCACATGAATCAGAACGCTGGCCGCTTCAAGGGTTTAGATAGATACGAAGCCCGCAAGCGCATCCTCGCCGATTTGCAAGAGCAGGGATTTCTCGTCGCCGAAAAAGACTATGCGCTCTCCATCGGCAAGTGCGACCGCTGCGGAACCGTAGTCGAGCCGCGCCTCTCCGAGCAATGGTTCATCAAGATTCAGCCGCTCGCGCAGAAGGCGATCGAAGCGGTCGAAAGTGGCGAGATCACCATCGTCCCGGAAAATTACAAGCAGATTTATCTGAACTGGATGAACAATATCTACGATTGGTGCATCTCGCGCCAGTTGTGGTGGGGGCATCGCATTCCCGCCTGGACCTGCGACCATTGCAAACACGTGATCGTCGCTCGCGAAGAACCGCTCACCTGCCCAAAGTGTGGCAGCACAAAGTTAGAGCAGGTTTCCGACGTGCTCGACACCTGGTTTTCCTCCGGCCTTTTGCCGTTCA
>Ga0182024_10006621_pt1 | contig 25353 bp, 20 predicted proteins | sample P32metaG_FD_120480 | JGI IMG/M metagenome (GOLD analysis project Ga0182024, IMG submission 120480) | Permafrost microbial communities from Stordalen Mire, Sweden - P3-2 metaG (Illumina Assembly) | ecosystem: Environmental > Terrestrial > Soil > Wetlands > Permafrost | place: Sweden: Stordalen...
AATCAGCCTCCCAGAACATCTCCGGTTTCAACGCATATGTAGTGCAGACTTCGCAGTAGCCTGAACTGATTCTGAATCACTTAGGCCATTCCTGACCTCACTGGTGACGAACTTCGGCTAGGACTCTGACCGCTTGTACTTGTACCATCTCCGTGCCCCATCCTTTCGCCTTTTTTCTGGCGAAAGGGTGGGAAAGCAAGAAACTCAAAGTGCGAATTCACGCGGGCAGAGACCTAGCTGTGCCCCGCATCTCGCGCAAACTCGCCGCTCTTGCCGCCGGTCTTCCCCTCGAGCTGCACGTTGCGAATCACGATGCTCTTGTCGAGCGCCTTGGTCATGTCGTACACCGTCAACGCAGCCACGGACGCGGCTGTCAGCGCTTCCATCTCCACACCTGTTGGCCCCACAGTCGCAGCCGTAGCCAGAATGCGCACGCCATCTTCGACGACTTCGGCCCTCACGTCCACATGCGTGAGCGCCAGCGGGTGGCACATGGGAATCAGCTCCGACGTGCGCTTCGCCGCCTGAATCCCTGCAATCCGCGCAACCTCCAGTGGATTGCCCTTGGGATTCGTGGGCAACGCGGCCAGCACCGCCGCCGAAAGTTCTACAAACGCCGAAGCAGTAGCCGTACGCCGCGTGGCCTGCTTAGCACTCACATCCACCATGGCTGCGTTTCCGGATTCGTCAAAATGCGAAAGTTGTGGCTTTGCGGAATCGGTCATCACAAGCACCTTACAACATCAGAATTCGGACCATCGCTCCGGCGTCAAGGCTGCTCACGTCTTCCGGCACGACGACAAAACAATTCGATCGTGCAAATGCCGGCAAGTCGCCGCTTCCGTGCCATGGTACCGTTGCCACTTGCGCAAGCCCGCCGCTCGGCGGATTGAAATCGCACAGTCCCGGCAAAAACCGCGTCAGCCCGGGCTTCGCCTTTCGTTCTGTGGCTCGTGCAAGCTGAGCGGCTACGAATTGAGGCCCGATTTCAGAGCCGCCTGCCAACGCTGCCAATACGGGCGCGGCGAACAACAAAAACGTCGCTGCCGACGAAATGGGATTGCCTGGTAGCCCCCAAAACGGCAACGAGGACTGTGCCGCACGCTGCACTTCGCCAAACACGAGCGGCTTGCCCGGTTGAATACGCACTCCCGTGAAATGAAACGTAGCGCCCATGCGCGCCAGGGCTGGCTCAACCAGGTCGAATTTCCCCGCTGAAACGCCACCCGAGATCAGCAACAAATCCGCTTCCATCGCTTGATGCAGCGCGGCATTCAGGGCCTCCGCCGTATCAACAGCCGTTGGTAGCACACGGGGCTCTCCTCCCGCTGCTTTCACTAACACAGCCAGCATCGGTGCGTTCGAATTGCGAATTTGCCCCGGGCCAGTCTCCCGATCGACCGGAACCAACTCGTCCCCGGTTGTCAGGATCGCAACGCACGGGCGTTTGTAAACCGCAATCCTTGCATATCCACACGCGGCAGCGAGCGCGATCTGCGCCGGCCCACCTAAGGTCCCTGCTGAGACCAACTCGTCGCCTTGACGCGCCTGTGCGCCCTTCCCCACAATGTTGTCCCCCGCCGCAGTCGACCGCTTCGAAAGCATTCGAATCCGCTTACCATCCCGCTCCACATGCTCGATCATCACCACGGTATCCGCACCCGCAGGCACAGGTGCGCCCGTCATGATCTCCCACGCAGCCCCGACTGGCAGCGGACCAGCGGGTGCTTCTCCGGCATGCGTTGCACCGGCAACGGGCAGGAACTCGTGCCTTGAAGCCTCTGCAGCCCGGCAGGCAAAACCATCGCGCGTGGAACGAGCAAAAGCCGGCTGGTCCTGATCGGCCACAATCGGTTCCGCCAGCACGCGGCCGGACGCAGAGCCTAGCTCAACTCGTTCGACCTCGAGTCTTGACCGGCTCAATCCGCGCGCGAACGAAACCACGATCGCACTCGCTTCCGAGTAGCTAAGCAATTCCCCGCTCATGCCAAGGATTGTAGATGGAAGCGCCGTGCGAACGTTCTGCCGCCCCACACGAAAATCTACCTGCCAAAAAATCGGCGCCTCCAACTTTCGGAGGCGCCGCGTTCATTCGGATTCAACTGCCGGCTACTTCTTACCCGCCTTGTAAGAGGAATTGACCTTCTGTCCGGCCTGCTGCAGAATCGCCTGCACCTCTCCGGCATAGGGGCCTGTCGGTGCCAAGTCGAGATATTTCTGGTATGCCTCGGAGCACCCTTCCGGCAGAATAATCCGCTGCGTCTTCGGATCGACAGTGGCCTTGGAAACAAGCCCCTGTCCCTTGAGGTAGTACACCAGCGCATCATTCGGGTCGTTCTTGATGGCCATGTCCGCGGCTGCCACCTGCGCATCGGCATTACCTACTTGGAAGAAGATCACAGCTTGATTGCGAAGATAGGTTCCTGCAGAGGTTGGATTGGCTTTCGCAGCGGCATCGTAGGCGGCGTTCGCCTCGGGCACTTTTCCCGCACGCGCGTAAATCTCTCCCAATCCAGCATTCGCCATGCCCTCGATTGCAGGATTCGGCTTCTTGGTCGCAGCGTCCACCTCAAGTGCCTTCTTGTAAGCAGTCTCGGCATCGTCGTACTTCTTGAGTCCGGTTTGTGCCTGTCCCATGTAAGCCCAAAGAACCGACTCGTTCGGCCTCATTTCCGTATCCTTCTTCATCAGGGTTTCAATGTCGGTGTACTTCGCCGTCTTGATCTCCGTCGTCTTTGCATCGACGTCGGCCCTCGCCGCAGATGCGCCAAGCTGCTGAGCCGCAGCGGCGTGCGCCGTGTCGGCATCTTTCAGGTCCTGCGCCACGACTTTGAGATCGGCGTTAAGGTTTTTGATTACCTCATTCGCCTTCATCGCGTCTGCATTCTTCTTGCGGAGATCTTCCAGTTGCTTTCTCTGATCTTCCGGCAACTTCGCGACGTAATCCGGGCGCGACATGTCCACGTCGGCGGCCACATCCTGGCCAGCCACGACCTTTACGTTCTCAAGCATGTCTGCCTGCTTGTCCTTCTCCATCCCGGGAGAGCGGTAAATGACGGTGTAATTGCCCGCAGGCGCCTCGCCGCTGTAATCGCCATTGGCATCCACGGTGAAGGCGCCCCGGACTTCCGTCTGTGCCGATAACCCAGGGCCCGCCGCAGCGCGCGTGGTCTCGCGCAATTCAACTGTGCCGCCATTCTGCGGCGCGCCAGTCGGATTTGTCACATGCCCGTGAACTTTGCCGGTGGGTGCGCCGTTCGGTGCCGCAGCCGGCTGTTGCGCAAGTGCAGGGACGAGGGCAAATGCCAACAAGCCCATCAAAAGTGAGATGTTGCGTTTCATTTTCTTCTCCTTGAAGAGCTCCGGCGAACGTTCATGCGCGGGCTCCAACAATTTTGATCTGAACAACTGACGACAAACCAAGGGTCTTGTTGCCGCATCCGCAGGCAGGCGCCAACCGGCAAGCATACAACACGTCCCACGCTGTCTGCAGCCCCGCCAGAGCAGCCATCGTGCTGTAAATACGATGCGCAGCCCGCTTCTCTCAGCAGGACCCAAGTTAAATCCAATCGCTGTCCAAGACAAGGCCGTCCCGCGCGGAAGCCTTTCTCCGCCCTCGACTTCAACTCACGGTTCGGTCAGCTGAACCGGTCGAAACTCCCTGAATTCGCTTCTCCGACCCACCAGTAAATCGCGTGGTGGCAGTTCTTTTTTCAATGTAGTGTCTTCGCGGCTATGCGATTTGTGGTGCACATCACACCCTACAATGGATGCATGGCGATTACGATCCGCGCGGCAACCGAGGCAGATGTTCCGCAGATTCTCGCATTCATTCGGGCCCTTGCCGCTTATGAACGCGAACCGGACGCCGTCACGGCCAGCGAAGCCGACTTGCTGCGGGACGGTTTCGGTCCGAACCCCTTCTATTTCTGCCTGATAGCGGAGGCCGACGGCGCCCCGGCTGGCTTCGCCTTCTACTTCTTCAATTACTCCACATGGCTTGGCCGACCCGGCCTCTACCTCGAAGACCTGTTTGTCCATCCCGAATATCGCGGCCTGGGCATCGGCAAGGCTTTGCTGCAGCGGGTCGCAGCCATCGCGGTCGAGAAACGATGCCCGCGCCTCCAGTGGGAAGTCCTCGATTGGAACACAACTGCCGTCGACTTCTACGCCGCCATGGGCGCCGAATTCATGGACACATGGCGCAATGTCCGCGTCACTGGAGACGCGCTGCTCAAGTTGGCCGGTGTACCTTCTGCTTCAGGAGCGGCGAAATACTGCGCCGAAGCACAGATGAAAGGCTCGAATTGAAGCTGCGCGTCATCGGCGGAGGTCTCGCCGGCCCTGAAGCCGCGCTGACATCCGCACGCCACGGCTGCGAAGTAGATCTTTACGAGATGCGCGCCCTCGTCGACGGCCGGCCTCGACTCACGCCCGCGCATCAGACCATCGATTTCGGCGAGCTCGTCTGCTCCAATTCGCTCAAGAGCGAATCGCCCAACACCGCGCCCTGGTTGCTGAAACAAGAGATGCGCCGTGCGGGCTCCGCTCTCTTGCGCATCGCGGATGAAACTGCCGTACCAGCAGGCCATGCGCTCGCCGTCGATCGCATCGAGTTCTCCCGCCGCATCGCAGCCGCCATCGAGGCCGAGCCAAATATTCGTGTCATCCGCGAAGAAGTCACACGCCTCGATCCATCAGGTCCGCTCACCATCATTGCGACCGGCCCACTCACATCCTCCGCGCTCAGTGAAGAGGTCCAACGCATCACCGGCTCCGAACATCTCGCCTTCTACGATTCCATCTCGCCCATCGTCGATGCCGAGACCATTGACATGAGCCGCGTCTACTTCGCTGCGCGATGGGACAAAGGCACCGCCGACTACATCAACTGCCCCATGACTCGCGAGGAATACGACCGCTTCCTCGATGCGCTTCTCTCCGCAGAGCCTGCCGAGAGCAAGGAGTGGGAAAGGCTTGATTACTTCGAAGGCTGCCTGCCCATCGAGATTCTTGCGCGGCGCGGCCGCGACACACTGCGCTTCGGCCCCATGAAGCCCGTCGGACTGCGCGACCCACGCACCGGCCAGACTCCGTGGGCCGTGGTGCAGTTGCGCAAAGAGAATCTACGCGCTGACAGCTACAACCTCGTCGGCTTCCAGAACCACCTCAAGTGGGGCGACCAGGCCCGCGTCCTGCGCCTCATCCCCGGCCTCGAAAACGCGCGCTTCTTGCGCTACGGGCAGATTCACCGCAATACCTACATCTGCGCTCCCGCGTTGCTCGACGAAATTCTTCGGCTGAGGTTCAAATTCGGGCAAGGTATCGACAATCCACTCACTTTGCCAGCGCTCGACAGTCGACGCACTTCGGCAGCCCCGGAGGGGCTGGTCGAGAATAGCCCAGGGCAAGCGCAGCGCACCCCTGGGCTAGGCAATACAGAAGTCTCAAGCGCCCCGGAGGGGCGCTGTGAACCAGCCCCAATCATATTCGCAGGCCAACTCGCGGGCGTCGAAGGCTACACCGAATCCATCGCCACAGGCCTGCTCGCGGGCCTCTACGCCGCATCTCTCGCGCGCGGCGAAGAACCGACACCTATCCCACGCGCAACAGCCCTCGGCTCACTCGTCCACTACATCACCCACGCCGGCGCCAAGGGCTTCCAGCCCGCCAACATCACCTTCGACTTGCTGGAGCCACTCGATGAAGAGACGCGCAAGAAAGTCCGCGACAAGAAAGAGCGTCATCGCATGCAATGCGACCGCTCTCTCGCCGCCTTCGATGCATGGTGGGCAAACTCCGATTATGCCCCAGTTGCACATTTGCCTCATTAGCCGGCTCGCTTCTGTGGGATAGTTTCAGCCATGAGAATTACCCGCCAGACACCGACAGAACTCGTCGTCGAAGACTCGCTCTTCTGGGTCACTGTGCTCTGCGCGCTCGTCGCTGCGCCCCTGCTCTACATCGGAATCGCCCCGGGCCTGCACGGCACGCTCGCCGGCGGGGGTCTCTTCCTCTTCTTCGGTCTTTTCGGTGTGCGCAAAATGACCTTCGCCTTCGATGGCGCGCAGCGTGTGGTTCGCTGGAATGGTCGCAAGCTCTTCAACGTCGAGTCCGGCTCGATTCCCTTCAGCGACATCACCGGCATCGGAGTCGAAGCTATGTCGAGCAACGACAGCGGGGCGGCATACCGCCTTTCGATCCTCACCGCGCACGGCTCTGTTCCAATGGCTTACGCTTACGGCAGCGGCAAGGACCGTCATGCACGCATGCGCGAGGTAATCCTCGCGTTCCTTAACCCCGGCGCGCAGGGTGCTTCGTCCGCGTCCGCCGAGACTGTCCGCGGTGCGGGTCTGGCCGACGAGGCATCGATTCGCTCGTTACTCCGCCAGGGTCGCAAGATCGATGCGGTCACTTTGTTACGCTCCACTGAACGCCTCAGTCTCGCTGAGGCAATGCAGCGCATCAATGCAATCGATGCAGCGATGAAAGCCGGCAAATAGTCCGTCGGTGCAGGCCCCACCGCCAAACGCCGCGACCGATTCGCCCGGAACCAAACCCATCAAGAATGCGTACTCCTGTGGTACGCTGTGCACTTCCGGAAAGGTCCTGTATGCGCGCTATCTCCGCCGTAGATGCCGTTTCGGCCGCAATTCAACGCACCAAGGAGTTTCTCTTCAGACCCTTCAGATGGGGAACCTTTCTAAAGCTTGGTCTGGTTGCGATCATCACCGAAGGTCTCGGAAGCAATTTCCGGTCCTCTTCGCACGGCCATCCTTCCCCGGGACATGGACCAACGGTCCATTCGCCGTTCAACCTCCCGCCGGGATGGATCGCTGCGATTGTGGCGGCTGTGCTGGTAACGATTGTTTTGTCGATTGTGATTTTCTATCTCGTCACCCGGCTGCGATTCGCATTCTTTCATTGCCTGATCCACAACACGAAGGAGATTCGGCCAGGTTGGTGGCTCTATGGAGCACAGGCAATGCGCTTCTTCTGGCTGAACATGGTGATGGGATTCTGCTTTCTGCTGCTCGTGGGTTTGATTTCGCTTCCGTTCGTCGCCGGGTTTTGGCGCCTGTTCCACCAGATCCCACAGGGCGGCCATCCCGATCTCGGGTTGTTGTTGTCGCTCGTACTCCCTTTGATTCCGATCATCATTTTGCTGGCGCTGGCTGGAGTTGTGACCGACCTGATTTTGCGCGATTGGATGCTGCCCCACTTTGCGTTAGAAGACGCGACGGCCGGCGAAGCGTGGGCGAGCGTGTGGTACCGCGTCCTGGCCGAGAAGAAAGAGTTTTTTGTGTACGCACTGCTGCGCGTGGCCCTGCCGACGATCGCGATGGTGGGTGTGTTCATGCTTTTGATCATTCCAGGGCTCGCCGTGGCTGGTTCATTGGCGGCGATTGAGTACGGTGTTCACTCGGCCTTTGCAGACGCGACGGGCGGTGCCGCAGCTGCCGGCATTGCTATTCAGGTCTTCTTTGGGTTGGTTGCTTTCTTCTTCGCGGTGTTGGCGAGCATCTGCCTTGGAGGGCCTCTGAGCACAGGAACACGCGAGTATGCGCTGATCTTCTACGGCGGTCGTTACCAGGTGCTCGGAGACATACTCTACCCGCAAACCCCGCTCCCTCCGACTGAAACAGGCACACCCAGGTTTGCCTGACCGTGGCCACGATTCATCGCGGCGGCCGTCACTTTGACGGATAAAGAAGCCTGATACAGGAACCTTTCTGGCTCGGCCAGTGTCCAAGTGGAGAGGGCACGCGCGTGCGACACACGCGATCGTATGCGCCCGGCCTCCCAGAGACGGGTCCTCGTCGATGGGGGGACAGAGTGTACCCTTGATACGGGAGCTTCATGACGCGTTGGACCCCACTCTTTGCTTCTGCGTTTTGCTCAGTTGCGCTTCTCGCCGCGAGTGCCTCCCGCGCCGATGCGCAAGCCACGCCCGGAAAGCCGGCTCCCGTAAAGGTTGAGCTTCCTCCTCCGCCTAAGCCCCTGCTCCCCGACGCATTCGCAGGATGGGTCGCGGCTGAACCGCCAAAGAACGTCATCGATCCGGCCCAAGCCGACAACGCGAGCGTCTCAGCCCTCAAGGAATACGGCTTCACTCATGCTGTGCTCGCAAACTACAAACGGGATGGCGAGACGCTCACCGTACAAGCGCTCAGCTTTCTCGACACCAGCGGTGCCTACGGCGCATACACCTTCTACCGTCAAAACGGTTGGCCCAAAGAAGAGATTGGAACCGGAGCAACTTCGAACAAGAATCGCGTCCTCTTCTGGGTGGGCACCACGGTAGTTGACGCGACTTTTTCGAACATCGGTCCGATGTCCGCCGCTGAGCTGCGCGAATTGGCGAAGCTGTTGCCCGTCGCGCAAGGAAACAAGGCCATCGCCCCGCCGATTCTCGCCAATCTGCCGCAGGCTTCGCTCGACAAACAAACTACGCATTATGCCTTGGGCCCCGGAAGCTATGTCGGCGCTGGCGGTGTACTGCCTCCCGATCTCATTGGCTTCGATCGGGGCGCGGAAGCTGTGACAGCGAATTACTCGCTGCCCTCGAATCCCGCCACGCTCACCATTATCGACTACCCCACGCCGCAGATGGCAGCCGCGCAGGAAACGAAAATTCACGACTACATCAAAGCCGGCGCGCATGCACTGCCCGCTTTCCCAAAGCCGCTCGCCGACTCAGACCAGGCCTCACTCGAAGTGCGCCGCAGCGGACCGCTCGTCATTCTCGTCAGTGGCGACGCCATTCCCGACGAAAGCCACAAGCTGCTGGAGTCAGTCCACTTTCAGGAAGAGCTGGTCTCGATTCCTCAGCCGACCGAATCTGAAGTCAACAAAACCGGAAGACTGCTGCTCGGCATCGCCGAGCTTGTGATCGTCGGGTCCTCCGCCGCAATTCTCCTGGGGCTCTTCTTGGGAGGCGGTCGAGCCATGTATCGAGTGGCGCGAGGCAAGCCTGCCTCTTCCGTCTACGACACGGAATTCATCAGCCTGAACCTGCAGAAATGATCGGAGCTTTCCACCGCTCGAAACCTGCCCGTTCACGAAAGCAGCCCGGCAGCCGTAAGTCTGTGGAAAACAAGACGAAAACCCCAGAAAACACCCTTAAAAAGGGGCGAGAAGACTAGGCAAAATGGCCAAAATGCGACACTTTTTGACCTAGTTTGGAGAAATCCACAACGTCCATAAATATATGTAAATAAGGCCTTTATTTCGTCTCGGATTTATTCTTGACACTCTGCCCCCCCGCCCCTAGTATGCAGCCAGAAAGTTCTGATGGCTTTGCCTCCGTTGGAACTATTCTCCCTAAGGAAGGAGCTGCCCTGTTGCCGGGCGGCTCTTTCCGCTTCTACGGCCTCGTCGAACTGGCCGATCAATAGCTCCCTTTCCTCCAAAAAGATGGCTTCCTTTTCCGCTGGCCCTGTAGTGCGCGCGGACGAAGATCTTTCACGTTCGATGGCCCGAAACTGCTCCCGTCACGTGGCACTACCGGTTCACCACTTTTTCCTTCACCGCGGTCCGCACGTCATGCAAGGCTCAATTGAAGATCGCTGCCTTGAAATTCGAATCCTGAGATTCCGATTCGATTGATCACTGGAATTTCAATGCGCAGTTGCCAGGCGACAGCAGAATCATGGAGGTCCGTACAATCCATGCGCCACTACATGAAAACCGGAAGACACCACTTGTGTGTACTCGCATTTCTTCTCGCCGCAATTGTGGAAGCTCCCGCAGCGTCCGCGCAGACATTTCCTTTGGCCACTCCAGAGGGTCTCGGTCTCCATGGCGTCAAAGCAGAGGCGACAGAATATCTCGGACGGAAAGCTGTCCGACTGACGGTGGATTCCCCGACCGCTGATTCCGCCTTGGCATTCCTGCCCGGCATCGATTTTCAGGATGGAACAATCGAGGCCGACATCGCGGTAAAGATTACGACACCGCCTGGTGTCAGGATGCCGGGATTCACCGGTATCGCATTCCGCGCCAAGGCGGACGGCAATGAATATGAGCTGTTCTATCTTCGACCCAAGAACGCGCTCTCTGACGATCAGGCGATGCGCAATCACGCTGTCCAATACTGCGCGGAACCAGACTTCGACTGGTACCGCCTCCGCCGGGGGTGGCCGTACGTATACGAGAGCTACGCGGACATACAGCCTGAAACCTGGATCAAGGTCAGGATCGAAGTGGCGGGTCGCTCGGCCCGCATCTTTCTCAATGGTTCATCCGGGGCGAGCGTTGTCGTGAACGGCTTGAAGAGTTCCATGCTACATGGGGGAATCGCACTCTGGACGAGTCCTGGTGAAGAATCTTACTTCTCCAACATGCGCATCACTCCCTCGCCAGCTCTCCCAATCAAGAATGGTTCAGATGCCGCTGGTGATTGGTCTGTACAGAATTCCACGGACGCCGGCAAATTCGACGGCACCATAAAGCTCACGCGGGACGGCAACAAACTGACCGGCACATGGTCAGGGGCCCTTGGCGACAACAGGCCCGTGACAGGCACTTGGCGCAACGGCTACGTCGAGCTTTCGTTTCCAGCTGATTGGCCAGAGGGTGAACTTGGCACACCTGGTCCGACAAGAACCGTCCTGGCTGGATGGTTCGATGGCGACTCCGCCCAAGGTCGGATGCGCGTGGAAGGCCGCGCCGACGGACAATGGAGCGCTCAACGGAAGGCCCCGTAAAAGACTCCCTTTTCCTGACCAGGCTAATTCAACCCTTTTGTCGTTCTGTCCGATAAGTCTATTGCGGACAGGTTCCGGCAGGAGGATTGACATGCCGTTGATGACGTGGGACGACAAGTATTCCGTCGGGGTTAAATCCATCGACGATCAACACACAGTTCTGTTGGATTCCTGAACGATCTTCACGACGCAATGTTGAAGGGTGAGGGATCCAAAATGACCGGCCCGCTTCTGAAGAAGTTGGCGGATTACACGCGCACCCATTTTGTGGAAGAAGAGAAGATGATGGCTGCAGCGAACTATCCGAGATTGTCCGAACACCAGGCGAAGCAGCGAGAATTGATGAAACACGTCGACGCCTATGCCCTGCGATTCGAACATGGCGAGGCAACGCTAAACCTCCATCTCATGAACTTCCTGCGCGATTGGCTCACCACCCACATTCTGAAAGTTGATCATCAATATGGCCGCTGCCTGAACGAACACGGAATCAAATAAGAACTGTGCTCGTTTGGACGGCGCCGGAATCCGTCTCAGCGGAGTCGGAAGAGATCGCTACGTCAACATCAATTCACATCGAGGTACGACCAGCAGGGATGCGCATGGAGTTTTATGTGCGCTCGACTGACCAGCCTTGACCGACGGCTCTAGCGAAAGTTGCTCCAGCCGATGTCTGCGAGCAGGGCGCGAACAACGACCAATGCTGTCACCGTGAGAGCAGCCAGAAGACAGGTCCAAAAACCGATTCGGCTAAATGGAATGAACAAAGTTCCTTCATGTCCGGTCAGCGTGAACCCGTTTTGCTCCGGAAGCAGGGCGCGCACGGCAACTGCCAGAAGAAAGCCCGCAGCCCAAACAATCGCGATTCTAAATGCTAGCTGGATAGTTTGATCCATTTGTGTTGTCCTCTGACCTTCGTTTGCGGCAAATGCGCCGGCAGCGTGTTTGACTGCTCAACTTTACCGAAGCCGGACACAACGATACAATCTTTGAGGAGCGCGCCGACGTAGCTCAGTTGGTAGAGCAGCTGATTCGTAATCAGCAGGTCATCGGTTCAAGTCCGATCGTCGGCTCCATTTTGGCCGTTCCAGGCAAATCTACCCTACTTCGATGGGACTAACCCCTAGACACCGCTCCGTTCGATAGGATGGCTCTAAGCGATCAGCGGTCTTATGCATCTGGCCCCGTGAAGCCGCGTTTTCAAGCGATTTGATTCAAATCGACGACCGGCCAAATTGGGATCTGCGGAACGTGATCGCTAGAGCAAAGCATAGGGGACCCCGTGCAGAGGTTCCCGCACATCCCTGAGGTGCTGGTGAAACTCACTTTTGTACTCAGTATTCCTCTCTTGCTCTGGGCCGAATCCTTCTCAGGCGCCGCCCGGGCACAAACTCCGAATCAAGCAATGCCTGCGATCGATTCCGGGCCCGATTCAGATACCGATACACAAGGTTCGACCTATGTGCCGGTTGATAGCTGGATCTATCCCGCTCTTGACCGCCTGCACGGGCTTGGCTATGTGGATAGCGCCTTCCTCGGTTTGCGCCCATGGACCCGCCTCAGCATCGCCCATATGCTGGAGCTCAGCGCAGACCAAATCGAATCGGGCACGAATAACGACGAGGCGCGCGCGATTTATTCGGCTGTGCTGAAGGAAGTAAAGCCCGACCTCGACCGCACGACCACGCTCGGGCATCCCGGCACAGAGCTCGAGAGCGTCTATACCGACATACGCGGCACGGGTGGTACGCCGCTTCGCGACAGCTTCCATCTTGGCCAGACAATCATCAACGACTACGGGCGCCCTTACGAGAGCGGGTTCAACAACTCAACCGGCTTCAGCGCTCGCGCCGAGGCTGGACGATTGTCTCTCTACTTCCGCGGTGAGGCTCAGCACGCGCCTTCTGCCACCGGGTATTCTCCGACGCTCGCAGCGCTGCTTTCAAACACGATCGACAATATCCCCTTCGCGACCAACCCACAACAAGATACGATTCCCGCAGGTCCGATAGCAGCGGCGAATGACTTCCGGGTCGTGGAAGCCAACCTCTCCTATCATTTGCTCGGTCACGAAGTCTCTTTGGGCAAAGATGACCACTGGCTCGGCCCGGCTAAAGGCGCTTCGATGCTGTGGAGCAACAATGCCGAAAACATCTATGACTTTGAGATCAATCGCGTCGAGCCGTTGAGCATCCCGCTCTTATCACGCATTACAGGGCCGTTCCGTTATGACTTCTTTGTGGGCAGCCTTAAGGGCCACACGTACCCAAATGATCCCTGGGGCCACATGGAAAAGATCAGTTTCAAACCCACGCGGGATCTGGAATTCGGCTTCGATCGCCTGACAATCTGGGGCGGCAAGGGACATGAGCCCATAACGCTGCACACGTTCCTGCATAGCTTTTTCAGTTTTCAGAACGTGACCTCCGCCGAGAAGCTTTCCGCCAACGATCCGGGAGCGAGGTTTGGCACGTTCGACTTCAGCTACCGGCTACCGTTCCTGCGCAAGTGGATCACGATCTACACCGATTCTTTATCGCACGACGATGTCAGTCCAATCAGCGCACCGCGGCGTGCTGGATACCACCCGGGTGTCTATCTGGCCCGGTTCCCAGGGGTGGAACACCTCGATCTACGAGTCGAAGGAGCCAGCACCGATACGGTCAGTGCTTCCGTCGAAAGCGGTCAATTCCTCTATTACGAGGCGGTCCAAAGACAGGGTCCAACGAATAAGGGCTTCCTGGTGGGCGACTGGGTGGGCCGACAAGGGAAAGGCGGCCAGGCATGGTTGACCTATCATCTGTCACCACAGGAAGAACTGCATTTCATGTATCGAAACGCTAAGGCGTCGAACGAGTTCATTCCGGGCGGCACCACGCAGAACGACTTCGAAGTGTACGTGTGTAAGCGCGTACTCAAAAACTTCGAAGTACGCGGCTCCATGCAGTTCGAGCGCTGGAAAGCGCCGATTTATCAGACTGGCGCCCAAAGCGATGCCGTCGGCACATTCCAGATCACATGGTTTCCGCACATTTCGAAGTGAGGGATTGTAGAGAGGTCGGTGCAACTCGCACCAGACGTACGCGCTCAGCCTTCGATCAGACTGGCAGGGCTGCAGAAAAGGATCTATGCTTCCGTAAATTGCTGCTCGCCGGAAAGATCACCATCCCCGGACAGAATCGATACATGGGTGTGAGCAATCACTGGAACGGATGCGTCACCGTCTTCGGAAAGAATGGCGCCACTCATCAGATTCTCCATCACAGATGTATCCCACCGCCGCAAAACAGTGTCGACAAGAAGCTTGAAATCAGAAAAGAATGTCGCACGCGCCATGTACTCGACATCGATTTGATGCTTGGCCGGGAGAATCTTTTCCAGGTAGTAATCGTTGAGATCGTGCTTCGGTAAACGAGCAAGAAAATTCTCTTCGCGGGCGAAGGCAATCGTCGCCGCACCGGTGATCCCGGGCCTGCACTGCAGCTCGCCGATCTGATGCTCCGGAAGCTTGGGCCGAGCGCCGACCAGGCTCATATCGCCCTTGAGCACATTCCAAAGCTGGGGCAACTCATCGAGCTTCCAGCGTCGCAAAAATGGACCAATCGGAGTGAAGCGCTGATTATCCGCGGTCGTCACAGCATGGTGTGACTGGTCCTCGCAATGCTCTAAAGTCCGAAATTTTACGATGATGAATTCGCGGCCTTTACACCCCATGCGTCTCTGCATAAATAAGACCGGACCGGCCGAGGTCAAGCGCACGGCGAGCCCGATGAGTAGAAAGAGCGGAATAAGCAGCGGCATGACAGGGACGATGCACGCGCAGTCAAAGAAGCGCTTGGCGCCGGATCGCGACCACCTGCTGACCCGCGAACGGACAAGATGAATCGAGGAACGGGGATTCGTTACCGGTTTTCGAACCTGGGTCTGCTTCTCAAGCGCATCGGCACTTTCTGAGATTCTAAACTGTGCCGATTGTTCCAAGGCGGCGTCAAGAGTTGCAGGAAGAAACGACTTCGGACTCAATTCACCCTCCACAGAGTGACACACTTCAATATCGGTATCAATAGTCGGAAACTGGGCTCTGCTCGTTGTGATCTGCGTTTCCCGGTCGGCTGGTTCCCTCAGTCACCGTCACTCCAACGCGGAGTCGAGTCACAGGATTCTTCTTCAAACATCCAAGGCATGAAGCAAACTGCGTTTTTGCAGTCGGAAGGTTGGCATCCATAACCCGTCACATATTCCCTTGGCGGAGGCCCTGAAGTTATTCAGTCCTCGCTGGACGGCTCTGCTCAAAAAGCCATCCGAAACTTCGGTGACTAGCTTTGGTATTTCATACCAACAGGATAGCAGACATCAAATGATCAAGATTTACAAAATTGATAAAAACCTTACAGGTAAGACGTTCCCACCCCGTATTAGGCTACCTCTAAATGCTGGGCCATTGGGGGAATTAGTGCCATCAAAAAGTAAATCGAGGAAACTCCGCATGTACTGTGACGTAGGTCACTCAGCCTAAGCAACCCACAACGTTCATTAAAGTTGCGGCTGCCCGCGAATTATTGAAGGGCTGCATCAAGTCGAAACGTGAAAGTTCACGAAAATGGATAATTCCTGACGCTATTATCTGATGTGTTATTACCTTCTGAGTTAATACGCCGACAGGAACGGCTCTTGTCGTTCCCTGCCATCGAAACCAGCAACATGACTTCTGTTCCGTACCCGTCCGATCCAACCCGTACATCTTCTTGATTGAAGGTTCTCTGCGGAGAATACAGAGTCTTTCCCGGCTTTTCGTACCCGCCTGATACGGCTCCGAAGAACCGGTTACGGGCGTGCTAGACTCAGAGGATATGAGCTTTCTGCATCCCGGCAGAGGCCGCAGAGCCGGCGATTCCGCCTCTGATTCCCGCACGATTCCGCTGCCCCTCTACATGATGAAACGAGTATTACCTGCCACCCTTCTCTTCTGTTTCGCCACTGTATCCTTGGCCCAACAACAATCGCAGGGCAACAGCACCTCCGAAGGGACGCAGAACTCGAACACATGGGATTGTTCCGACCCTCTTCTCGCGAGCACTCCCCAATGCTCGGGTCAGTCGTCAGAAGATGCCAATGGGATGCTTGGCTCGCAAATGCGGTTGCCCTCGACAGGTGGCCTTACGAACCAGCCTCAGGTCCAGCCTAGAACCTATTCTGACGCCGAATCCCAGACTCGTCAGCCGAGCGCTCGAAACCAAATACAGACCCAGACCCTTCCGCGGGAACCGCTGACAGAATTTCAGAAGTTTAGCGCAACGACGACCGGGCAGGTCCTTCCCATCTTTGGTGCAAATCTTTTCCAAAACGTGCCTTCGACCTTCGCGCCACTCGATATGGCCCCTGTCCCTCCAAACTATGTCCTCGGGCCAGGAGACGAGTTGCGGATCCAGGTTTGGGGACAGGTGAATTTCCAGGCAAATGTTCGCGTAGATCGGTCGGGCGAAATCTATATCCCAATCTCCCAGGTAGGGCCGGTCCACGTCGCAGGCCTTTCCTACTCGGAGCTCGAAGCCCATCTCCGTGACGCCATCGGGCACGTCTATCGTAACTTCAATCTGCAGGCTGACATAGGTCAGATACGTGCTATCCAAATCTATGTTGCGGGCGAGGCGCGTCGTCCCGGGGTCTACACGGTCAGTTCACTGAGCACGCTCATCGACGCACTCTTTGCCAGCGGTGGCCCTTCCGTTCAAGGCTCCTTCCGTCAAATTCAGCTGCGTCGCGGTAACGAAGTGGCGACCAACTTCGATCTTTACGCATTCCTTATCAAGGGTGACAAGTCGAACGACGTCCAGCTACTCTCGGGCGATGTCATCTACATCCCTCCGGCCGGGCCGCAAGCGGCCGTCGTCGGGAGTGTCCGGAATCCCGCAATTTATGAGCTCCGCCCCAACGAAACGCTGGGCGATCTTCTCGCCGACGCCGGAGGAGCGTCGACTGTGGCTGCGGAGGCGCGCATCTCGATCGAGCGCATCGAGGTGCACAACGAGCGCCATGCGATGGAGGTTGCCTATGATTCAACCGGCATGGCGACCCCCGTTGCTGAGGGCGATCTCGTCCGGGTGTTTTCCATCGTCCCCATGTACAAGCAGACGGTCACCGTTCGCGGGAACATTGCCAATCCCGGTCGCTTTGCCTGGCACCCGGGAATGCGCATCCGTGACCTTATCCCGGATAAAGAGTCGCTCATTACACGAAATTACTGGTGGAAGCGAGCGCAGCTAGGTTTGCCGGCTCCTGAATTTGAGCCGATTCCGGGCTTTTCCAGGATGCGTCAGCCCGTCGGAAATCAGGCGCTCACTTTACCGCCTCCGCAGCAGGAAACGAATGCTTCGAATCCATCGGAATCGGATATGTCAGCATCGGCACAGAACCTCGAGCTTCAGGGGCAATACCCGTACGCGCAGCAGCACGGTCAATACCCATACGCGCAGCAGCAGGATCAATACCCATTCCCACAGCAGCAAAATCCCCAGGGGGCGCTGTTGAGCCAATATCCGACGGCTCAACAGCGCGGATCCAGCACCTCTCTCGCTGTACAGGAGCAATCGGATTCTTCTTCCCGCTTTGGGCGCTCAACCCAGAAAACGAGCGTTACCCAGGGGGCTCCAGAGATTGATTGGGACTACGCGGTCATACAGAGACTCGATCCCAATAATCTGAAAACCGTCTTGATTCCCTTTGACCTGGGCAAACTGGTCCTCGGACACGATGAGTCTCAAAATCTCGAACTGCAACCTGGGGATATCGTCTCCATCTTTTCCGAGGCCGACATCCGGGTACCGATTGCGCAACAAACAAAGATAGTGAAACTCGAAGGGGAATTCGCTCACGCCGGCTCGTATACGGTGCAACCCGGAGAGACGCTCCGGAATCTAGTCGATCGTGCCGGGGGACTTACCCCGAATGCGTATCTTTACGGCTCCGAGTTCACTCGCGAATCCACTCGCGCAGTCCAGCAGGCCAGAATTGATGAGTACGTCCAGAGCCTGGACATGCGGATCCAGCGAAGCAACCTTGCCCTCGCAGCGAATCCAAGCAATGCCGGGGATCTGGCCGGCGGCAGCTCGGCCCAAAGCAGCGAACGGGAACTCATCGCACGACTGCGCCAGATTCGCGCTACGGGACGCATTGTTCTGGATTTTAAGGCAGACAGCGCAGGCACCGGCGGCTTGCCCGATATCGCCCTCGAAGATGGCGATCGTTTTGTGATTCCGCACATTCCAGCCAGTATCAATGTGGTGGGCGCGATCAACGACCAGAATTCCTTCCTCTATGCGCAGGGACGCCGGGTGGGCTCTTACCTTCGAATTGCTGGCGGCCCGACCAAGGATGCTGATCGGAAACGTTCCTTCGTCATCCGCGCAGACGGCGAAGTCGAGAGCTATGAGTCTCGAAAGGGACTATGGGGTAATCAGTTCTACGACCTACCCATGTATCCAGGGGACACAATCGTGGTCCCGGAAAAGACGTTCAAGCCGTCAGCTTTGCGCGGGTTTATGGACTGGTCCTCGATGTTTTCCCAGTTTGCGCTGGGAGCTGCATCACTCAGCATAATTCAGTAACTGGCGCCGAAGACCGCCCGGTTCAGCAAAGCAGATTCGATCCATTGGGAGATTGCATGCAACACACCTCGGAGGTATTTACCAAGGCCATTGCCGAACATATAAAGGTCGTGCAGGCCATTCATGACGACCATTCCGTCCTTGAGCGCATTGCGTCGAAAATGAGCGCTGCGATCCTGCGCGGAAACAAGATTCTCTGGTGCGGGAATGGCGGAAGTGCGGCGGATTCCCAGCATCTTGCGGCGGAACTTGTGGGCCGTTTTCTTCGCGAGCGCCGTGCATTGCCTTCGATTGCACTCACCACCAATACTTCGATTCTTTCAGCGATCGGCAACGACTACGGTTATGAAGTCATCTTTCGGCGCCAGGTGGAAGCGCTTTGTGTTGCTGGGGATGTTTTGGTCGGCATCTCCACATCGGGAAACAGCAGGAACGTTTGCCTGGCCCTCGAGAAAGCCCGCGAACTTTGTGCCTATACAGTTGCCTTCACAGGCAGGAACGGTGGAGGCATGTCACGCGTCGCAGAGGATACCCTGCAGATTCCCTCGGCCGAGACGCCGCGCATCCAGGAAGGTCACATCCTCTGCGGGCATATCCTCTGCGACTACATTGAACAAAGTCTCGACCAATCCGATCGCAATTGAACCTGAATCGAACCGGACAGCAAGGCGACTGACAAGCTCGGCCTCGCTTTCGTGGAATAATGCAGAGTCACGCAAAGCAACGCGGCTCCGCTGTCACACCAGCTGATCTGCGGATTTCAGCCGTTGAATCACGACATCCAGCGCTTGTTCCCACGATGAGAGATCGATCTCAAAACGACGGCGAAGCTTCAAATTGGAGAGGACGGAATTCTGCGGCCGTTTCGCCGCCGTCGGATATTCGCGCGATCCAATAGGATTCACGACCGGAGTCCTTCCCTGCAGCAAGGATTCCGCGCGTTCGAAGATTGCCTTTGCAAACCCGCACCAGGAAACAGAACCGCCACAGGTCATGTGGTAGATCCCTGCCCATCTTTCCGCATCTCCAAACCTGTCATCGAGAATCCCATCAACAATGGAACGGGTCGTATGAGCCAATTCGATCGTCGTCGTCGGTGCTCCGACCTGATCATCGACTATATTCAACCGATCGCGTTCACGCCCGAGACGAAGCATCGTCATCAGGAAATTTTTCCCTCGCGGTCCATACACCCAGCTCGTCCGAAAGATGAGAAACTTCCCGCCGACCTGCAACATCGCTTGCTCGCCCGCCAGCTTGCTCGCCCCGTAGACATTCAGTGGGTTCGGAGAGTCCTTTTCTTCCCACGCACCCGCCCTCGATCCGTCAAAAACATAGTCGGTCGAATAGTGCACCAACAGGGCTCCGAGGCGCTTGGCTTCCTCAGCCAGCACTCCGGGAGCGCATCCATTGACCGCCATTGCCAGGTCCCGCTCGGTTTCAGCGCGATCGACAGCGGTGTAGGCAGCTGCGTTCAGGATGAGATCCGGCGTTGCGCCGCGGACGAATTTACGGATCTGCTCATGGCTCGCGAGGTCCACCGCATCTCGTCCGCAGGTTAACACCTCGCCGAAGCCCGAGAAACTTCGATGTAACTCGCGCCCTAGCTGCCCCTCTGCGCCAAACACGAGGACTCGCAGGCTGCTCCTCATGCAAAAACCTGAGCCCCACGAAAAGCTGCGCCATTCTGGTCTTTTGTGGAAACGATGGCCTCTTTTTCACTAACCGGCCACGGTATTGCTAGATCAGGATCGTTCCAAACAATCGTTCTTTCGCATGCAGGCGAGTAATAATCCGTCACCTTGTAAGCGAAACCAACGACGTCACTGAGAGCAAGAAATGCATGGCCAAATCCAGCGGGAATCCATAACATCCGCCCGCTCTCTCCGTCGAGTTCCAAAGCAATATGCTCGCCGTAAGTCGGCGAACTGCGGCGCAAATCAACAGCGACATCCAATGCCGCACCGTGTGTAACTCGCACCAGTTTTTCCTGCGGCTGACCTATCTGATAGTGAATCCCACGAAGAACATTTCTCTTCGAAAGAGAAAAATTGTCTTGCACCCATGCCGATGGCAGCCCAACCTCCGCCATCGCGCGTGCGTTCCATGTCTCCAAGAAGGTCCCACGAGTGTCGCGATAGACATCCGGCGTTATGACGAGAACACCCGCCAAGGCGGTCTCTTCAATCCTCATTCGTCGCCCATCTCCGACATGTAATTCGGCTCATGCCGCAGCGATAAAAGATACTGTCCGTAACCACTTTTGAGCACGGGCTGAGCTAACTTCTCGAGTTGCTCGGCATCAATATAGCCAAGTCGAAACGCGATCTCCTCCAGGCAAGCAATCTTCAGTCCCTGGCGCCGCTGGATCGTCTGGATGAATTGCCCCGCATCAAATAAGGAATCGTGGGTGCCCGTATCCAACCACGCCATCCCCCGGCTCATCACTTCCACCTTGAGGTTTCCTGCATTGAGATAGAGTCGGTTCAGATCCGTAATTTCCAGCTCGCCTCGATGACTCGGCTTCAATGATGCCGCCATGTTCACGACTTGATTGTCATAGAAATACAGTCCTGTAACCGCATAGCGCGATTTAGGAGATTCCGGTTTCTCTTCGATGCTGACCGCGTGCCCGCGATCATCGAATTCCACCACGCCATAGCGCTCAGGGTCCTGCACAGGGTAAGCAAACACGATGGCCCCATGCTGCACTTTCGCAGCACGCTGCAGGTGGACTGAAAACGAATGCCCGTAGAAAATGTTGTCTCCGAGGATCAACGCACTCGTATCGATGCCTATGAATTCGCGTCCGATCAAGAACGCCTGCGCCAGGCCATCCGGGCTCGGCTGGACAGCGTACGTTAGATTGATTCCCCAGCGGGAACCGTCCCCCAATAACTCCACGAAGCGTGGCGTATCTTGTGGAGTTGAAATGATCAGGACATCCCGTAGCCCGGCTAGCATCAGCGTGCTCAGCGGGTAGTAAATCATCGGCTTGTCATACACCGGAAGAAGCTGCTTGATAACCGCATTCGTTACCGGATAAAGCCGGGTTCCGGATCCGCCTGCAAGAATAATCCCTTTCATCGGGAGATCCTTTCCTCGTAATTCTGCCGAATCCACTCCTTATATGTTCCGGTCCGTACGTTCTGAATCCAAGCAGCGTTCTTCAGATACCAAGCGACCGTCTTTCTTAACCCACCTTCAAACGCCTCAGCCGGACGCCATCCCAGCTCGCGGCTGATCTTTGTAGCGTCTATGGCGTAGCGGCGGTCGTGTCCAGGCCGATCGGTCACGTACGCGATGAGCTTCCTTCTCGTCCCGGCTCCGCAATCCGGACTCATCTCATCAACCAAATCGCATATCGCTGTAACAACGTCGATGTTCTTGCGCTCACTGTTCCCGCCAATGTTGTAAGTCTCGCCCACGCGCCCCCGGTCCAGGATGACCCGAATCGCCGAACAGTGATCCTCTACAAAGAGCCAATCGCGAACGTTGCACCCATCGCCATACACCGGCAGAGGCTTGCCCTCGAGCGCGTTCAGAATCATCAGCGGGATGAGCTTCTCGGGAAACTGATACGGACCGTAATTATTGGAGCAGTTAGTCGTGACTACCGGCAGGCCATATGTGTGGTGATAGGCTCGCACCAGGTGATCCGAAGCAGCCTTCGACGCCGCATAGGGGCTGTTCGGCGCGTAGGCTGTGGTCTCCGAAAACGCGGGATCATCCGGCCCAAGAGATCCATAAACTTCATCCGTCGACACGTGCAAAAAGCGGAATGCCTGGCGATCCGCCGGATCAAGCTGCAACCAGTAGAGCCTTGCTTGTTCCAGCAGAGTGAGCGTGCCCTGAACATTCGTGCGGATAAATGCGCTTGGATCTGCGATCGAACGGTCAACGTGACTTTCCGCAGCGAAATGGAGAATCGCCCGAGGCCGGTGCTCGCGCAAAATCGACCCCACATGCACCGCATCGCAGATGTTCCCACACACAAGTTGATGCCTTCGGTCACTCTTTAGAGATTCGAGATTCTCTGCATTTCCAGCGTAGGTGAGGGCATCGAGATTCACCAGCGATGAGCCGCCATTCCTGAACCACTGCAGCACAAAATTCGAGCCAATAAAGCCCGCGCCGCCAGTGACTACGATGGTGTCGCTGATTTCGATCACTCTCTGGGAGATCCTCTGACCGGAAGAATTAGTATATGCATCGGTTAGCTGGCAAGACAGACAAGCAACGCAGGCGGCTTCCAGACCAATCCGCAGCATTGTTCATTTTTCGTTCGGTACCCGCGAAATTCTCTTGAAGAAGTCTAACATTCGACTCCAAGAGGTCCTAAACGGCGAGGACTTCCACGAGTACTGCGTGAACCGGAAGTTTCGCGACCTCAGCTTGTACGCGATCACCGTCGCCGATTCACACCGACTGAACAAAGTATTGCAGCTTCTCCAGCAGGCCATCCCGGAGAGTGCGCAGCTCAGTCAATCCGGCAAATTCCCCCGTCCCAACGTCCCGGTCTTTCAAATCGAGGATTCCGTTGGCATGCGCATGGAGCTTCTGGTGTAGTGCATCAATCATCTGAAGGTTTGTAAAGTCACTCCGGCCAGCCGATGTCTCGGCGTCCAACCAGGAGCCAAATCGGCACAAATGGTGATCCATTCTCGGTGCCGCCAACCGATCTCCCTGAAGAAACTCTTCAACCTCCGCTACCCACGCGCGGTGTTCCACGCTGGCATATAAAATCGGCCATTTCACCGGATCTACGGCGGGTACGTTTGCCCAACGCGGATCAGGCCGCCAATTTGCTGCCCAACGCGCAAACTCACTCCCGGGCATAGGGCGCGCGATCCCATATCCTTGAGCAACCGGACATCCAAGCCGCAAAAGCATCAACCCATGATCGACTGTCTCGACTCCTTCAGCGACCGCTTGACGTCGAAATGCATTGGCAAGCACCAGAACCCCTTCCAGAATCGTCAGGTCCTCCGGGTCATCGAGCATGTCATGCACAAAACTTTGATCGATCTTCAGAACATCGACCGGCAATCGCTTCAAATACGACAGCGAAGAATACCCCGTTCCAAAGTCATCCAGTGCGAAAGAGACCCCAAGTTTGCTGCATGCCCGAATCACATCCGAGACCTGGGCGACATCCTGAAATGCGCTGCTTTCCAGAACCTCCAGCTCCAACTTCGACGGCTGAATGCCCGGATGCCTGGCCAACAATTCTTTCAACCGATCGATAAATCGAGGCTCTTGCAATTGCATCGCATCGACATTCACGCTTATGGGTATATCCAGGCCCTCCTCGCGCCATAGCTCCATATGCGACAAGGCGCTCCCGATCACCCACTCACCCAGTTCCACTGCCAGCAGGTTTCCCTCCACAACCGGCAAAAAATGTTGCGGCAAAAGCAAGCCAAGTTCGGGGTGCCGCCAGCGAATCAACGCTTCTGCGCTCAGGACCGAGCCGGTACGCATGTTGACTCTCGGCTGGAAATACAACTCGAATTCGTGGGCCTGCATGGCTTGGCGGATGCGCTGCAAATCCTCATGACGACCGCGCATGCTGCGATCGAGCGTCGGATCAAAAATGTGATAGCGCGATCTGCCGGCCAGCTTCGCGAAGTACATGGCCTGGTCGGCCTGACGCAGCAGTTGATCGGGCTCTACATCTTCTGTTTGCGGATAGAACGTAACTCCGATACTTGCCGACACCTGAAGGATCAGTTCGCCTAACTGGACAGGCTCCGCCACGGCATCTCTTAGCCGCCCAATCAGTGCAAGGCTCTCTTCAATGTTCGCAATTTCTAATAGAATGACCGCGAATTCGTCGCCTCCCAACCGGGCAAGCGTGTCTCCGTCGCGCAGCACAGCAGTCAATCGGTGAGTGATCGCCGTTAGCAGCAAGTCGCCTGTATTTCTTCCATGGCGGTCATTGATCGAATGAAAATCATCCAGATCAAGATACGCAAGCGCAACGATATAACCGAGGCGATGGCACTGCGCCATCGCCTGACGCAGGCGATAAGCGAGCAAAGTCCGATTCGGTAGGCCCGTCAACAAATCAAAGTGGACAATATGTTTGAGCTGCTTCTCGGTCTCCTTGATCGGCGTCAGATCGGAGAACATCGCCACATACTGTTTCGTGCGGCCCGTCGCATCGGGCACCGCGCTGATCGTCAGCATCTCGGCGAAAATCTGTCCGCCTTTGGCGCGATTCCAGACTTCTCCAGACCAGTGACCTTTCTCCTTGAGCTGCGCCCACAAATCCGCGTAAAACTCTCTCGTCTGTCGGCCAGACTTCAGCATGCGCGGATTCTGTCCCAGGACTTCCGCGCGCGTGTATCCGGTGATCCGCGTGAACGCGCTGTTGGCGTCGAGGATGACCCCTTCCGCGTTTGTGATTAGAATGCCTTCGGATGCGTGCGTAAAGACATTCGCGGCAAGTTGAAGACGATCTTCGCTTGCCTTCAATGCGGTAATGTCTTCAGTGAACAGAACAATTCCGCCGATCGTCCCATCTGCCGCGCGCCATGGGACAAGCTCCCAGCGCAGCCAGCATTCCGACCCGTCAGCGCGCTCAAAGCGGTCTTCTTCCGCGCGGAGGCCTTCGCCGGCCAATCCCCGGCGATGTGCCTCTTTCCAACGTTCAGGAATTTCAGGAATGACTTCATAGTATGAACGACCGAAGACCTCCTTCCCCACCAGAGCGTAGCTTTCGAGCCAGCGACGACTCGCGGCCAGATAGCTCATTTCGCGATCGAACATCGCAATCGCTGCCGGAGCATGTTCGATGAAAAGTTGCAGAAGCTCCCGGCTCTCCCGCAGCGAGGCTTCAGCTTGTTTGCGGGTTGTAATTACTGGCATGGTCCGCCGCCTAAGCCCGTGGAGGGTGTAGTGGTAAACACAGGCTTTCAATTACCCACAAGTTGCGCTCCGATCATGATGCCCAGTTCGATGTCTGTCAGTCGCGACAAACCTCTCCAGATGACGGTGTTGCCGGGTGGTGGGTCGTGCGCTCGGGCGAGATAACC
>Ga0182024_10006622_pt1 | contig 25352 bp, 23 predicted proteins | sample P32metaG_FD_120480 | JGI IMG/M metagenome (GOLD analysis project Ga0182024, IMG submission 120480) | Permafrost microbial communities from Stordalen Mire, Sweden - P3-2 metaG (Illumina Assembly) | ecosystem: Environmental > Terrestrial > Soil > Wetlands > Permafrost | place: Sweden: Stordalen...
CGGCGAGTCAAGAAGTGTTTTAGAATGAAGAGAGCAACACCTGTCGGGGCGTAGCGCAGCCTGGTAGCGCACCTGCCTTGGGCGCAGGGGGTCGGGCGTTCAAATCGCCCCGCCCCGACCAATTGAAAACAAGTGCTTTATTTGCAACGTCCGGTTTCGGCCGGACCAGCGCACCTGTTGTGATTTGTAGCGTTTTGGGGTTCCTGTAGGCTAGCCTACAATTTCCACTACATTCGCCTACACGTTTCTAATCGCCGACTTTCATCTAATTGAATTTAAGAGAGTTGTGGGCTGGAACTAGCGTAGAGCGCACCTGCTATTGCGGCTGGTGTTCGTGGCAGAAAGTGACGAGGGATCGACTTTCGATGAATGAGCAGGTGCGAGTTATAGTTAAATAATGATGTTGGCTTCTCTGCCGAGCCGCCGCCAAGTTCTTGCGTCGAGTGTGGCGTTGTTTCGTCCTTCCGCCTTCGCCAAGCGCACCCACCAGCGAGTTGTCGTGATAATGTGCGATGGATTCGGAATGGAGTATCTCGAACAGAGTCCGATGCCCGAGTTGGAGCGATGGCGTAAAGCGGGATTCTTCCGGCGCGTTACCGATACGATGCCGTCGGTCACCAACACCAACAACGCGTCCATCTGCTGTGGTGTCTGGCCTGATCAGCACGGGATCACAGGCAACTCCTACTTTGACGAGCGGACGGGGCGCGAGGAGTACATGGAGACTGCCGACCTGCTGCTTGCGCCGACTCTGTTTCAGCGGGCAAAGAAGCAACGCGTTAAGTCAGCCCTGTTGTCTTCGAAAAAGAAGACGACCACGCTTCTGGCGCCCGGCGCCGATGTCATTCTCGCCGCGGAAACGCCGTCTGAAACTTGGGTGCAGCGGCTTGGCCCCGCGCCTGATATCTATACCCGTGAGATTAACTACTGGCTCATGACTGCCGCCATCGATCTGCTCAAGACGCGGCGCGATCTCGGCTGTTTCTACATCCATACCACGGATTACCCGATGCACGCTTGGCCTCCGGAGGCGCCGGAATCGAAGGAGCACCTGACAAGGTTGGATCGATTTCTTGCGGAGGCAGCAGCTGCCGCGCCCGATGCAGCGTTCCTGCTGACGGCCGATCACGGCATGAACCACAAGACTCGCTGCTGGGATCTGGAAAAAGCTTGCGTGCAACGCGGTGCGCCGATTCGTATTGCGATTTCGGTCGACCGGGACAAGTATCTTAAGCACCATCGTGGCTACGGAGGTGTCGCATGGGTCTACTGCAACGCACCGCGCGACGTGGAGCACGTTGCCCGGATTTTGTCGGGCTTGGAAGGCGTGGAAGCTGTGCTGTCGCGCGCGGAAGCTTCCACACGTTACCACCTGATGCGCTCGCGCATCGGCGACTTGATCGTGTTGGGTGATCGTGATACGGTCTTTGGCGAACTCGATGCCGAATCGGAGACGCTTCCCCCGGAGTACCGCGCCCACGGCTCACTTCATGAGATTAACGTGCCGCTGGTGATCTACAATGCCGATGCAGAGCTTTCAAGACACGAGTTCAGACACAATCGGGACCTCGCCCGCTGGCTGTATTCGTGATACTTACCGTTTATGGCCGCTCGCCGCGCGCCAGTCGCGTCTGGATATCATCGAGTGCTGGCATCACATCCCGGATGCCATCCACGACATAATGAGCGCCCGATTGGCTCATCCGCCGGTATGCCCGCGCCAATTTCGCATCAACCACTTCTCGATCCTCTTCGGCAATCTGCTTCTCCGTCAGGCCCATTTCGTTGCCGGTCTTAGCAAGACCGATCGTCCACATGCCCGCATTTAATCCCTCGTCTATGTCAGGCAGGGTATCGCCTATCTTGACGATGGCTTCCATCGGGTAGACCTGCAGTTGGATTGCGTTCTGGAGGCACATATACGGATGAGGCCGGCCGGCTGGCACCTGCGTGGCGCAAACGGTCGAATCCGGCTCATAGCCGCGGCGCTTGGCTTCCGATCGCAATAGGTTCGTCATCTCCTCGGTATATCCAGTCGTCGAACCGATCTTCAGGCCGCGGCGTCGAAATTCGGCGACCGCTTCGAGCGTTCCTGGAATCAGATCCGCATAATCGGCCAGGCATGCCAGTTGCATGGGGATGAAGTCGACAAACATGGCTTCAATATCGTCCTCGTTTGGTTTACGTTTATGGACGGCCTCCCATCGCTTAGCGACATTTTCGTCCTTTGAAATCTGCCCGATATGGACTCTCTTGTGCGCACCCATGGGCCCGCGGGCCTCGTCGATCGTGATCTCGACGCCTTTTCTCTTGAAAACTTCCATGAAGACCACGGCCGGAGCGCAGCAGCCATAGTCAAGGGTTGTCCCCGCCCAATCGAGCAGCACGGCTTTCAGTGGGCCACGGTACGAACGTTGAAAAACAAAATCCATTATTCCTTCTTTCCTTCAATTAATCTCGAACACGCAGGCTAGGAATCGGCGATGCCCGTTTCGACGCCCTGAGGCAAATCGATCCCCATCTCATATAGCGTCGAGCGGACGGCAGCTAACAGATCGCGAACGTTACTTTGAAAAATCTGGCCGATATGGCCGATCCGGAAGCAGTTGCCTTCGCTGACCTTCCCCGGATAGATCACGCATCCCTTCTCATTCAGCCGGCGGTAAAACTCTTCGAAGCTGAAGTTGGGATCATCTGGATAGCGGAAGGATGTGATGATATAGCTCTGGTGCCGGGGGTGAAGGTACTCCTCGAAGCCCAACGCCCGCATGCCGGCAACCGTGGCGCGGTAGTTCTCACGGTATCGAGCGGCCCGCGCTTCGATTCCACCTTCCTTCTCGAGTTCGAGAAGGGCCTGGCGAAAGGCCAGCAAAACGTGGGTGGGCGGAGTGAAGCGGAACTGGCCGTCTTTCTCCAATCCCATCCATTGGGCGAGAAGGTCGAGGCTCACGCTGCGAGCGAAGCCCTCGGTGGCCACCAGCGCTTCCCTCCGCGCCAGCACGAACGCGAACCCAGGCACTCCTTCGATGCACTTGTTCGCGGATGATACCAGGTAGTCAATCGAGCAAGTTGCCACGTTCAGCGGCACGGCTCCAAAGCTGCTCATTGCGTCGACGATCAACGACGCGCCTGCCCTGGAAACCGCGGCGCCGATCTCCTTGATCGGATTCAGAATGCCAGTGGTGGTCTCGCAATGCACGACCGCGACGTGCGTGATTCCGGGATGAACTGCCAAATCCCTGGCGGTCACCTCCCGCGTTTCCGGGATCTCGACCACATCTACGGCAATCCCGTTGACTCGAGCAATCTGCGCGATCCGCCGTCCGTAGGCGCCATTGATCAGCACCAGCAACTTGCCGTCGCGGGGGATCACGGACGAAAGCACAGATTCTATGGCAAACGTACCGCTGCCTTGCATCAGGACACATTCGTAATTGGGGCTCGAGCAGCATCCGAGACGCAGCAGACGTTCCCTAATGTCACTAACGATTGCGAGAAATTCTCCATCCCGTGATCCCAAGTCACGCAACATCGCTTCCTTAACGGTGCGGCTGGTTGTGAGCGGTCCGGGAGTAAATAGGAGCTTAGTTACGCTCATGTGCCCAGTTGTCCTCTTCATCTCCATCGCCAAAAAATCCCAGCGGCGGTGGACGTCGAACCTTCGCGGTAGCATTCGGCGGCAGCGTGAACGCCGCTTGACCGCCGATGTAGGTCGCATCGATCACGATGTCCTTGATCGCGTCCGGCGCAACCTTCCGCGGATCGGCGCGCAGCACCACGAAGTCGGCGAGTTTGCCCGGCGTAATCGATCCCTTGGTTTTTTCCTCAAACGTCGCGTAGGCGCCAGCCTGCGTCCACACCGCGATCGCGTCTTCCACACCGACCCTCTGATTGGCGCCGTAAGCGATTCCGTTCGATCCTTTCCGCGTCACCATGTCCTGAATCCGCAGGAGCGGATCTGCCGCCGACACGGTCGAATCGGAATGCCCGGCCACATGAATCCCCATTTCCATGGCGGTGCGATACGGATGGATCATCGCCAGCCGTTTTTCACCGTAAGACGCGAGTTTGTCGCCGTGCTCCCACATGTACGAATGGAAAACCAGAATCACGCCGTCTTTTTTCGCGCGATCGAGCAGCGATTGGTTCATCACGCTGGCATGCTCGATGCGGTGGCGCGCATCGGGATGTGGATTTTTCGCCTGTGCCCGCTCGATCGCGGTCAACACCATGTCGATCTCGCGATCGCCGTTGGAGTGCGTCGCAATCTGCCAACCTGCATCATGCATATCCTGGAACATCTTGTCGAGTTGCTCCTGCGGGCGCGACGGCGGAATTCCGAAATAATCCGGCCGGTCCGAGTACGGCTCGCTCAGCCAGCAGGTCCGGCCGCTCATCGAATTGCCGTGAAATACTTTGATGGAGGACAGCCGCAGACGGTCGTCTCCGAATCCGCTCTTAAGTCCCAAGGCTTGCACTTGTTTAAAACTTCCCTCCGAGAACATAAATGCCACGCGCACCGGATTGCCAACCGCGCGCAGATCTTCGTAGTTCCGGAACGATCCCGGACTCCCGCCGGCGATTCCGACGCTGGTAATGCCGCGCTCGGCATATTGCTGAAAGCAGCGCAGTAGACCGGCGATTTCCTGGTCGGGAGGAATTCGCACCCGGCTATCTTCGCCGTTCGTCAACATCCTTCGCGCGGCTTCGCGGATTACTCCGTTTGGCGTCCCATCCGGATCGCGATCGAACGAACCGCCAGGCGGATCCTTGGATTCTTTAGTAATGCCGGACATCTTAAGTACGTAGGAATTCACCGCGATGACGTGTCCGGAGGCGTGGCTGATGCTGATGGGGTGGTCCGTCGACACCTGGTCCAAGTCATGACGATTGGGATGCCTGCCGAGCTTTACGTCGTCATAACGATCGCCGTGGACCAGTTTCCCCTTCGGAGTTACGTCCGCCTTCTTCTTCAGAACCGCGATTAAGTCGCTCATGCTCTTGATCTTGTCGGGACCGAGCCAGGGCGTGGAATACGGCGATTCGTCGGGAAACTCCGGGCCGGGATGAAGATGTACGTCATTGAATCCAGGCGTGATCGTCTTTCCTTTCATGTCGATTATCCGGGTCGACGCGGTCGCCAGGCGGCGAATCTCGGCGTTGGTTCCGACCGCCTGGAATCGCCCGTTTTCTACCGCGAACGCCTCGGCGGAAGGCTTGGATTTATCCACCGTGATCACGTTGGCGTTGATGACGATCAGATCGGCGCCGAAACAAGCGGTGGTGCAAAACAGACCAAATAGCGTGCGAACCATAAATTTATCCTTCCTTAGTTGACCATAAGTGACGCTTCACGGAGCCTTCATAGACCTTAGAACGCCAGTCGCAGACTGAATTGAATCTGGCGAGGCGTGTTGGTCTGGCTAAGAACGATATGCCCGAAGGTCGACGACGTGATACTGGTGGTCGGCCCCGAAAAAACGACATGATTGAGAGCGTTGAACAGCTCCGCGCGGAACGTCAGGTGGAAACGCTCGCGAATCTGGGTATTTTTTTCAGCCAGCATGTCCCAGTTCCAGGAGCTCGGATTATTCACATCCCCGAGATAACGGCTGACATTCCCGAAGGCGAACGTAGGTGTTTGAGTGAAGGCGGCCGGGTTGAAATACAGGCCGTTCGCGCTGATGTTCGGACCTCCCCGCAGGGCCGCGGAAATTCCGGTCGCGTCAGGACGCTCGCCGCTGCCGCCACCGCCGGAATTGGTATTGTTCGGTGAGGAAACTGCCACTGGACGTCCGGAGTCGAAGGTATAGAATCCACCGATGGCCCAACCGCCCAGGGCGCGCGATGCGAAACCGCTGTTCAGCATCGGCTTGCCCGGACCGAACGGCAATTCGTAGCGGGTGCTCCAGCGGAGCGTGTTCTTTTGATTTTGATCTGAGAGCGCCTTGTCGCAAGAGAAGCAGGAGCTATCCTGCGGGGTGTTCATGGTGCCGGCTACGCTGGTCTGCTCGCCGACGTTGTCCTCCGCTTTGGAATACGCGTATCCGAACGTGACGGCGAGGCCTTGCGCGAGGCGCCGTTCGACGGTCAATTGGCCGGCTTCGTAAGAAGAATGTCCTGCGCCGACGTTGAGCGCTTTGACGTTGAGGAACTCCGGATACGGACGCAGCAGTTGCAAAGCTTGCACCGTGGCCACGCTGAGTGTGGAACTGGGATCGGTGATCACGCCGTAGAAGGGATTGGCAACCACGGTCAGCAATTTTGAGCCGAGCGTCGCGAGATCGGAATCGGGGACCTGGTTATATTGAATCGGCACGTACAGGTGGACTCCGCTATTTCCGACGTAGGCGGCGGTGACCACGAAATGGCTGGGCAACTCGCGCTCAATATCAAAGGACCAATTATTCTGATACGGGAAGTCCTCGGTATGGAGAGGGCCGGCGATGCTCTGGCCGAGGTAATTCGCGAGTCCGGCGGTGTTTCCTCCAGGCGTGGGAAGGCCTAGCGGAAACGGATTGCTCAGGTTAAACAACGGCGTGACGGCGTTTGCCTGGGCTGCGATCGAGGTAGAGATTTTAGTGTCCTGGAGCGCATTCGGATACTGCTGCCAGGCGGCGGCGGGATGGTGGAAGATGCCGAACCCGGTGCGAATCACGGTTTTCGAATTGAGCGCGTAAGCGAGGCCGACGCGCGGGTCGTAAGAGAGACCCCGGGGCACTTGCAACGAGTCGCTCGAGCCGTTCAATCCTGGGACACCGACACCGCCAGTGAGGTGGAGCGAAGGAACTTGGGCGGCGATCGGCGAGGGGGACGTCAGGTCGATATAGTTCAACTGATTCTTATTCTCAACATCCCCGGTTTCGTACTGGACGCGCAGACCGAAGGTGACGGTCAGCTTGCGCGTGACTTTGACGGCGTCCTGGGCGTAGAAGCCAAAATAATTATGGGAGGAGTTGGTTTGCGGCTCATAACCGCTTTGAACGCTGGCCGCGCCCAGGAGCAGATCGGCGATGCCGCTGCCCGAATCGGCCAGGGCAGCGTTGGGATTGGAGCCGCCGGTAAAATTGCTGGTTGCTGAAATGGCCAGTTGCTCCGGATCGAAGAGCTGCACCGGATAGTGGCGCGCGTCGGCTCCGAACTTGAAGGTATGAATTCCCTTGATCCAGGAAAGGTCGGCCGCATATTGGTACACCGAAGACTTGTTGGCTTCAAAAGGATAATTGTTGCCGAGCGTACTTACGCGGGTCATGCTGACCACCGGCATCATCTGCGCGGTAATTCCCGGAGTGACCGCCGGTGCAAATCCGACGGAGTCAGCGGTGAGCCCGCCACTGGGCTCGGTGCGATTTGACTCGCTATGCGCCCAGGAAGCATGTTGTTCGAAAACCAGGGTCGGTGAGATCGCCCAGGTGTGGTGGCCCATGACATTGATGCCGGGAATGCGGTCGTTTGAATTGACGGGCGCGAGACCGTTGCCATAGTAATTGTTCTGAAGAATGTTGTTGGAGAAGTGCTCGAAGTGGCCGAAGATGCTCTGATGATCGGAAAGGCGCTGATCCAGGCGCACATCGAACAGGTTGTTATTGTCTGTGCCGGGGGCGTTCGAGAAATAGTTATTGGTACTGCTCAAGCCCACTCCAGCCTCGTTCGGCATGGGGTAGTAGGTGAGCATCTTCTGCCCGATCGAATTCTGTTCGGAGAGTGGAACGATGTTTCCCGCAAACGGTGTGCGAATGTAGCTGGTGGTTCCGGCAGCCGCGGCCGGGTTCAGTTGCGTGGTGCTGGGATCGTAGATCACGATCAGCTTTCCGTTGGAATCCGTTGTCTGGGAGAAGTTGCCGGTGCGTTCGAGCGCGGTGGGCATAGTGCCAGTGAAAGAACCGGCGTCGGAATCGCGGAGGCCGTCATAGGAGGCGAAGAAAAACGTCCGGTTCTTGCCGTTATAGATTTTCGGCAGAACGACGGGGCCGCCTAGAGTGAATCCGAATTGATTGCGTCGAAATGCGGCGATTTTCTGGCCGGCTTGGTCGGCATTGAAGCCGTTCGAATCAAGGTCGCTGTTGCGGAGAAACTCAAAGACGGAGCCGTGCAGGGCGTTGCCGCCGGATTTCAGCGCGTATCTGACGATACCGCCGCTGGTGCGTCCGAATTCAGGCGCGTAGGCGTCGGTAAAGACGCGATATTCCTGGACGGTGTCGATGCCGGGAATGCCGGCGGCCTGGTTATAGTAGGCCGTGGTGTCGGTGGCGCCATCGATTTGGATATCGGTGGTGGCGCCCTTCGCGCCGTTGATACGCCAGGTATTGCTGCGGCTTTCGCTGGTTATGTTCTGACCCGAAAGACCGTCGTCTCCTTTTGTAACTGCCACGCTAAAGTTGATGAGTTGGAGCGGGTTCCTTACGTTGAGGGGAATGCTTTGGACGAGGGTCTGGTCGAGCACCAGGCTGCGGTCGGCGCGGTCCAAGGTCACTTCCGGAGGGACATCGGAGACGGTGACGGTTTCCAATACCGTCGCCGGCTTGAGCTCGATCGAGATGATCTTCGATTCATCAACCTCCAGCACCAGTCCGGTGAGCCTCGAGGCGGCGAATCCAGCTGCGGTCACTTTGATTTCGTAGTGGCCGGGAGGCGTGGGGGGCAGTAGAAATCGTCCCGAATCGTTGGTGGTGGTGCGGAAACTTACGCTGGTATCGACGTTGACGAGCGTGACTTCGGAGTCTTTCACCGCAGCGCGCTGGGAATCGTAAACGGTGCCGCTGATACTTGCGTTTTGGGCTGCCAGCGGCTTCAGGCCGCATGCCGCCAAAAGAAGACACGCTTGGATCAGGGGAATCGAATGTCGCATATTTACTCCTCGTTCAGCCATTGGTTACAGTCGAGTTTTAGGGTCGTTCGTCGGCCGCAACCCGACGCTCAATATCAGCAAGACGAGGCTCACATTCGGCCAACGATGCCGCTAAATCCAGCGCTCCTGCGGCGCATTATCCGCTAGGCGGGCGCCAACGCGTCACCGATCCTCGCAAATATGTCAAATCCAGTGCCTTGTGGCGATGGTCCTGGAGTTTTGCGGGACCGTGCAAGGCCAGCCCAAAGAGACTGGAAGTCATAATTACTAAATAGTTTCGCAACTTCGTCCCGCCTTTTCTGTCGTCCAACGCTCGCCTGGCGCCGCCAAGAATTCTTAACGGCAACCCGCCATGAATTCGCAGTGCAAGAGAGTTAGGGGGAAGCACTTACATCGAGGCTCCCCCGTAGCCTTCTGGCGTCACGGCATTAAGCCGACGCTCAGCCTCAGAGGCAGAGTCGACTGAAAAACGCTATGGGAAGTATACGCGCACGAGACGGAGGCGTCAATACTTTTCTGCTTGTACTGGCATTTCAGCAGATGCGCTGATTTTTCCCAGACCGGTCATGCAATTGTCATTTTACTCAGTGAATAAGGAATATTTGCGAATTGCATCATTGTGATACTATTCATGCTACACGATCTGACATGCCACATTGGCCCTATGCCCACGAGGAGAGAAGGTAATCGACATGGCACGGGACCTCAACTACTCTCAGCGTGTTTGGCGTTATCGAATTTTCGCCATAACCTGGCTGGCTTATGCAGGTTTCTATCTGTGCCGCCGGAACTTCAGCGTGGTCATGCCGTTGCTCGAGAGGGATCTCGGCTATTCGAATTTTCAGCTTGCCCATATCATCTTCGGCTATAGCCTTCTTTATTCGCTAGGCCAGTTTTGCTTCGGACCTCTCGCGGACCGCTTCGGCAGCCGGATCACCGTGACCTTCGGACTGCTCCTTTCGATTACGGCGACAGTCTTGATGGGGTTTCTGCCGACGCTGGCGGCGCTCGCGGCGCTGTGTTGTGCGAACGGCCTCGGACAGTCTGCCGGCTGGCCCGGCCTGGTCAAGAACATGGCTCCCTGGTTCCGACAGAGGGAGCGGGGCGTGGTGATGGGCTGGTGGACCACGAACTACGTGATCGGCGGTTTTCTGGCGGTGGTTTTTGCGACCTTCGTCTCTACCCACTCCTGGAGCGGCCCCGGGTGGCGGCGCGGTTTTTGGATGCCCGCGGGGCTGCTCCTGGTGATCGCGCTCGCGTTCGCCGCAGTCGTGCGGAATCGGCCCTCCGATGCCGGCGTAGATGAGATTAACGACCCGGCCGAGGAGGACACGAGCGTATCCGGTCCGCAACGCGCGGCACTGGGCTGGGTCTTTTTCAGAATGCTTGGCGACCCGGAGGTTTGGGTCATCGCGGTGGGCTGCGCGTTTTCCAAGATCATTCGCTACTCATTCCTCTACTGGCTGCCGATCTACATGACGCAGAAGCTGAGATATTCGGCGAGCGAGGCGGGTTACACATCCTCTTTGTTTGAGCTGGTCGGCTTCGTCGGAGCGATCCTCGCCGGCTATATCTCCGACAGGTTCATGCACTCCCGCCGACTTGGTGTGGCTGCCATCATGTTTTGGGGATTGGCATTCATGTGTTGGATTCATCCCTGGCTTGCCGCAACGGGACACTTGGGGGCGGCCTTCAGTATCGCCCTGATCGGAATCATGAACTTCGGCCCAGACACTTTGCTGCAAGGCGCTGCATCGCAGGACGCTGGTGCGAAATGGGGCGTCGGGACCGCCTCGGGTTTCATTAGTGGCTTCGGCTCCGTCGGGCAGGTCTTTTCTCCGTATCTGGTAGCCTATGTCGCGGAGAAGTACGGATGGGATAGACTGTTTTACGGCTTCGTTGCAGTCGCGTTGGCCGGCGGTGTGTTGCTCGCCTCGCAGTCGGGCCGGGAAGCCCGGCAGGTCGACTCCGTGAGCAGGGTCACTCCGACCCGCTGATCCCGCGTGGCCTTTCTGGCATGTCAGTATTGTTACAATGTCTCGGAAGGGTTAGCACACGATCATGTACGGTTCTTTACCAGAATCGCTCGCTGAAAGCGCCTACCAGTCGATTCGCGACCGCATTTTGCGCGGCGTGTTCCCCATTGGCTCCGGACTGTCGCGGCGCAAGCTCGCCACCATGTTCGGCATGAGCCAGTTGCCGGTCTCGGAGGCTTTGAGGCGCCTGGAATCCGATGGGCTGGTGGAGACGAAAGCGCGTGCCGGCACACGTGTGCGGACTCCTACGCCCGAGGACGTTCGAGAAAGCTACATTCTGCGGGAGGCGCTCGAGACTCAGGCGGCTCGGCTGTTCGTGGAAAACTCCACTCCTGAAGACCGACGCGAATTACGTCGCATGGCGGAGCATACCGACGTGCTCTTCAACCGCTGCGTCGACGGCGATACCAGTCCCGAGTTTCTCTTCGAAGTGCATACGTACCATTTGGAGTTCCACATGCGCATTGCGGAGTGCGGCGGAAGCAAAGCACTGACGCGCGCCTTCGAGGTAAACCAGGTACTCATTTTCAACTGGTTGTTCGATGTCGCCGTCCATCATCAGAAGCGCCCTCCGCGGTCGCACCGCGAACTGATGGAGGCGTTGTGCCTGGAAGACCGGGAGGGCGCCGACCGGGCGATGCGTAAACACATACGTTACGGGCTCGAAGAAATCATCGGCGCCATCGCCACGGGGGCGAGCCCGGGATGGCGCGGCAATGCAGGCGGCGATCGTCCAACGGTTACGCTCGAACCGGCCTTGTAGGCTGAGTGCCACGTAGCGAGGACCTACGTGCCATCCAACGCGAGTGAAGTGATCGATGAGGTTATTGAGCTGTTGCTGCGATCCGGCGGTGAGGAGTACTTCGGAGAGGCCGTCTCGAAACTCCAGCACGCCGAGCAGTGCGCGTCGCACGCGCGAAACGCGGGCGCCGACGAGGTGCTGATTCTGGCGTCGCTGCTCCACAACATTGGCCCTCTGCTCGAATGCGACGGAGCGTTGCGCGATGAGCGGGTGGGCGTGATCAATCACGACGAAATCGGGCAAGCGTGGCTGCGGTCGCGAGGGTTTTCAGTGCGGCTCGCGGCCCTGCTCGGCGGGCATGTCGACGCCAAGCGCTACCTGACGGCGATGAACCCAGGTTACTTGGCGCGGCTGTCGCCGGCCAGCATCGAGACGCTTCGGTTACAGGGAGGGCCGATGAACGAATCGAGCGCGGCGGCATTTGCCAAGCACTGGAGCTTCGAGACCTCCTGCGACTGCGGTCGTGGGATGAGATGGCCAAAGATCCAAATTGGGAGGTTCCGCGAGTTGAGTCGTACCGGGAGATACTCGTGCGGCACCTCGAAGCGCAGCAAGCGGCTGTCCGGAACACAAAACATCGATGATCGTCGTCAGATACTGTGACAACGTAGATCATTTTGAGGATGCCGAAGCCCCCCGATTCCATCCAAATCCACGCCGTTCAATACGGTACGCGTAAACCGCTGAAATTCAAGTAGCTGAAAATAGACGTTCTTGAGCCAAGTCCGAAATCTGCCTTGGGCGCAGGGGGTCGGGCGTTCCAAATCGCCCCGCCCCGACCAAACCTCTCATTGATTTGAAACGAGTTGATCGATCCGCTGTCCATCGCTTTCGCTTGTCCTTTGCCTCAACTGTGCCATAACCGTGTCAAAACCCCTCTCAGTTGGCTGAACTGTGCCAAAATTCAGACCGCCTTCATTGGCCTGGCGGTTCAGTTTGGCAAGCGCCTCTCGCTTCATCTGCAACTTCATTTGCGAGTATTTTTTGAAGACCTTCGCATCGCCTTGCCGGAGTAACTGCGTGACCCACTCGTCCGCAACGCCAGCGGCGCTGAGCCGCGTGGCGTACGTCGAACGGAGATCGTAGATGCGGAAGTGTCGAATCGTATCCCGGTCCACTAAAGCGAGGGTGCAAGTCTTCGATGCTCTCCCCTCTGTAGAACGTCACAGTACGGTGATCCTCGGCGTTGCGGGCAAATAAACAGCACGGAGCTCCAGAAAGATTGCTGCCGCTGGCCTCGCGTTTCAGAGCCGCGACCAGCAGGAGCGGTCCGATTTCGACACCCGAAGTCTGTTCGGACATACGAAGGCAGCATTACTGTCTGCTGCCCTCTTCTCTGTACCGTCACCAGTTGTTGCGTCAGACTTGAGAGCCAGACTTCAGACTGCGGAGAACGAAGCCCTGTGCTCCGCCTCATGAAGCCAGTACGGCGGGTGTCCATAATGAGCATGAAGCCGGTTTTCATACTCCCGTGTAAGCGGTCTCGACAGAAGGTACTCCGGCGCGCTCTTGATTTCCTCGCGAGAGAGGAGCGAGTACAACTTCGAATCCAGCCAGCTCACGCGGAGGATCCACGTTGGCGCGACCAGCACCTTCTTCCCCGGCAGCCAGTTCCGCGTCGCCACCTCAAGGTAACGAATCGCCCAAAGTTCAACGTCCACGACGAAGCCGTCTAGATGGCCAATATCGCCATCCGTCGCCTCAACGTGATAACCCGTGACATTTTTCGAACTACGCAGATGCGAATCGGCAGACTCTCTGCGGACCTTTTCCTTCGCCACTTCGACGGAGCTCTTCCTGGTCAAGTCCATAGGAAAGTAGGTCGGGCCCCACATATACGGACCGCCCCAATAGTAGTTGTATCCGTAGTAGCTGGAATAATCGGCTTCATGCTGACGCGAGATAGGCTGATCCATATCTATATTCGGGCTATGTTCCACCTGCTTTTTCGTGAGCGCCACATCGAGTCGCTTATTCTCCCAATCGACGCGAGTCACCGAGATGGGAGAGAGCAGCACCTGCCGGCCGAGAAGCCAGCCGCCCGTTTCGACGACGAGATAGCGGATGGCCCAGCTCTCGTCGTCGAAGTAAAACTCTTTCACCGTTCCAAGCTCTCCGTCCGTAGCGTGGACCGCGAGACCCGTGAGGAATGATGCGTTGGTAAGCATGATCTGGCTACTTTGCAACGGCTACCAATTGCGCCGCATGCAGATCCACGCTGACTGGTTTTGTACCCTGGATGATCTCTCTGGCTTTCCCGACTTCCGAAGCCGTGCCGTGGACCACGAGCAGGTACTTGTCCGTCTTGACTGCCAACTCGTAGTTCACGACGCTATCCTTCGGAATGCCGATGCTGAAGAGGCCTGCGCCAAAGGCGCTCAATCCGCCAACCACCACTGCGCCTTCCAGTGCGCCGACAATCCACGCCACCAATGGTCCCGCCACCAGCAAAGGACCTACACCGGGAATGACGAAGAACGCGGACCCAAACAGCAGCCCCCAGAAACCTCCCCAGAAGGCGCCCATTTTGCCCCAGTATTTCATCCGGTCGCCAGCATTGTAATATCCGACCGCATGTTCATCGGTGTGCGTGCCTTTTCCAACGATGGACAACTTTTTCATATCGACTCCGCCGCGCTGCAGTTCTTTCACAGCAGCTTCGGCTCCGTCGTGACTCGCGTAGATTGCTACTACTGAATTCTGTTCCGACATTGTGAAACTCCTGCTCTTAAAGTGAGCACGTCGAGTGCCGACGCCTTTATGGAGCGCAGCGTGCTGATTATCCTTCGAAGGAGCAAAACCAATGCATGATCTGCACAGGAGAGCAGCCGAGGAGCACGAACGGGCGGCCCATGCCCATCGCACAGCCGCAGAACACAACGAAAGAGGAGAGGACGAGACCGGAAACTGGCACTCGCAGCGCGCTGCGGAGTCTTCGGAGCGGGCCTATGAACTGGCCAAGGAAGCCCACACAAAGTCCGGGCAGATTGTGAGTCTTTAAGTGTATGTCCACATCTTATAACAACCGCTCGCATTATGAGAATCACCAATGGGCGGCGGAACTCCGGCGGATGCGCTACGCGGACAGCAGGACCACCTGACAAGGTGGGGAGCATTCCAGGCAGGCCCTGGAACAACTCGGGGGACGCTGGTGAGCTTACGCGTCACGCTCATGGCATCGCCAATTCGGACATCGAGAGATCGCTGCGCGGGCGGAAGAAATCTGGCGATCAAGGGGCTGTCGGGAGGGTTCCCCGGACGAGGACTGGTTCCGTGCGGCGGAAGAGTTGAGAGCCCGCTCGTAGGCCACATATGGTCGCGTGACGAAAGGTGGTCACGCTTGGACCACCTTTGCAATTCCTGCGCCATACGAAAAAGCAGGCGCCGATTCGAGCAAGCCCGCGAGTCAAATCGACTCCGAAGTCAAGCCTTGGGAAGCTCGTTACGCCGCTGGTCTCGAATCTCGAAGGCTCCGTCTGGATCCGATATTCTCCTCTGCAAGTTGATTCGCCCGATATCGGTAAGGTGCAGACATCGTCGGCATTCCCTCACTCCTTGAATTCAGCTATTTATCCGGGCCGCACCGCCTTGACCCAGCCGTGATCTTCTTGGCCATCGTAGCCGCCTTGAGGGCTCGGTCAGTTGTTTTCTGCGTAAACCCACTGTGGTTTGCAGCTAAATCGATGCGCATCACCTCTCCCCTCCGCTTAGTGCTTCGAAGCCTGCGACGACGTCGAACAGTTCCTCGTCGATGCCGCTTTGGCGCAAGCGATGAAAAGTCCGGTTGAGGTCCTCGAGCGAGTTGTCGATGTTCTTTTCGGCGCGTTGCATGGCCGCCAGCCGACTGGCATTTTCGCTCGCGAGGGATTCGGCGCACGCGCGGAAGAGCGAGATGAAAAGATATTCGCGGAGGATAGCGCGAAGAGCTGTGGTGCCGCCGCCCATGACCTCAGGAAGGTTACCGGCCGGCCAGCGGACTTGTGCCACTCCCTGCTGCCATTGCGCGTCCAGCGGCAACAATCGCTGGCTGACCGGCTCGTAGAGTGCCCCAGCTTGGGGCCGGTTATCTTCGCCGATCCACCGTCAGGCGAATTCAAGCATTCACGTCTTTTCCGGCCCTAGGTTTCTCATTCTGTTCTGCCCCTACTCCACTTCCATGTGCTGCACGCAGCGTTGGAAGCGATTTAGGTACAGGAGCGTTCGACTCATGGTTTGTCAATTGCACTAGCGGTGAGGCAGGAACGCCAAGTCATTGCTAAGGACATAAACCGTTATCGCCGCCAGCATAAGGACCAATCCGATCCAGAACCACCAGTCACGGTGCGCACGCTTCCAGTAGGGAGGACGCTGGTTGTGATGATCGCTGTCGTGCTCCGGACCTTCGTTCCCGTGGTGACGGTAGTGGCTTTCATTCATTGGTGCATGTCTTTACTGGAGTTGCTTCCATTTCAGTTTCGGAGTTCCGGCAAGTAGCACCGAGTCACGCTACGATTCACCCAACCACCTCCGCGCCTCACCGGCGTCAGCGTGATCGAAGTATCGGATCGTCGCTTTCGTGAACGGTTTGCAGAACGTCGCCATGCCATGTTGCCATTTCTTTTCCCCGAGCATCGCGAGCCGTTCGATGTCGGCGAAGTGCCTAATGTCGAACTTGATGTCTTCCCACATCGCGCCGGCGTCCCAGCCATGGAAACCGGTCATGTCGAACAGCACGCGCAGTTTTCCGTGCTGCCGGAGGAGTCGCTCGAACTCAGGGACAAAGTGCTCGTAATCTGCTTTCGCCAGCTTCCCGCTGACGTGAACAACGAGAATCTTCCCGCCGTTTTCTTCATTGAGTTGAATGGCCATTTTGAACTCCCTTCTGCGATTCGCCTTGATTCCACTTCCAGTTCCGGATCTCCGGCAAGTCCTGACCGTGCTTGTCGATGTAGTGCTTGTGCTCGATGAGCTTGTCCCGCATCATCTGCTTCAGGTAGGCGCCTTTGGAACCCGGGTGCGGCAGCCGATCGACTACGTCCTGCACCAGGTGGAACCTGTCCAGGTCGTTTTGCACTCGCATGTCGAACGCCGTCGTGATGGTGCCCTCTTCCTTGTAACCCCGAACGTGCAGGTTGCGATTGGTCCGGCGGTAGGTCAGGCGGTGAACCAGCCAAGGGTATCCATGGAAACCAAAGATGATGTGCTTGTCCTTGGTGAACAGCGAATCGTAGTCCATCTCGCTAAGCCCGTGCGGATGCTCGCTCGCGGACTGGAGCTTCATCAGATCGACAACATTGATCACCCGGAGTTTCAAATCGGGTAGATGCTCGCGAAGAATGGAAACAGCGGCTAGAATCTCAAGCGTGGGAGTATCTCCGCAACAAGCGATCACGACATCGGGCTCGACGGCGTCCTGATCGTTGCTGGCCCATTGCCAGATTCCAATGCCTTCCGTGCAATGCACAACGGCGGCGTCCATGGTCAGCCATTGCGGGAGGGCGTGTTTGCCTGCAACCACCACGTTGACGTAATTCCGGCTCCGCAGGCAGTGATCGAAGACCGACAGCAGGCAGTTGGCGTCGGGTGGCAAATAAACCCGCACAATGTCGGCCTTTTTATTGATCACATGGTCGAGGAACCCTGGATCCTGGTGCGTGAAGCCGTTGTGATCCTGCTGCCAAACGTGAGAGGCGAGCAGATAGTTCAGCGACGAGATCTTCCGCCGCCAGGGCAGTTCCAGACATACCTTCAGCCACTTGGCGTGCTGGCTGAACATTGAGTCGACGATGCGGATGAAGGCCTCATAGCTATTGAACAGCCCATGTCGCCCGGTCAGAAGATATCCTTCCAACCAACCCTCGCACTGGTGCTCGCTAAGCATCGAGTCCAGCACGCGTCCGGCGGGCGCGAGGAATTCATCGTTCTTCACCTCCCGTGCGTCCCACTGACGGTTGGTGACTTCAAAAACCGCTCCCAGGAGATTAGAGAGTGTCTCATCGGGACCGAAGATACGGAAATTCCGTTGATCCTGATTCAGCTTTGCCACGTCGCGCAGAAAGTTACCCAGCACAAGCGTGTCTTGTGCGTCCACGGCGCCAGGCGATGGCACGTGAACCGCGTGGACGCAAAAATCCGGCATTCGCAGATCGCGCAGCAGCACGCCACCGTTGGCGTGCGGATTGGCGCCCATCCGCCGGTCGCCCTTCGGCGATAGTTCGGCCAATCCCGGTATGAGCCGGCCGTCTGCATCGAACAGATCCTCGGCTTTGTAGCTTTTCATCCAGCTTTCAAGCTGTTTGACATGATCGGGATGCTCGGAATCCACGAGCAACGGCACTTGGTGGGCTCGGAAAGTACCCTCGATTTGCACGCCGTCGACTACGTTGGGTCCGGTCCAGCCCTTGGGAGACCTGAGGACAATCATCGGCCAGCGAGCTCGCGTCGAGTCATTGTTGTTCCGCGCATTCTCTTGAATGTGCCGGATGTCCTCGATGGCCGTTTCCAAAGTGGCGGCCATGAGTTGATGCATCGTTTCTGGGTCATGGCCTTCCACAAAGTGGGGCGTCCAGCCACAGCCGCGCAGAAATTGCTCCAACTCCTCATGCTCGATGCGAGCGAGGACCGTCGGATTGCTAATCTTGTAGCCATTCAGGTGCAGAATTGGCAATACCGCTCCGTCGGTAATTGGGTTGAGCAACTTGTTGGACTGCCATGCGGTCGCCAAAGGGCCCGTTTCCGCTTCACCGTCGCCGACGATGCAGGCGACTACCAGGTCGGGGTTGTCGAATGCGGCTCCGAAGGCGTGGCTGAGCGAGTACCCGAGCTCGCCACCCTCATGAATCGACCCAGGCGTCGTCGGCGCAACGTGGCTGGAAATCCCGCCGGGAAACGAGAACTGTTTGAACAGCTCTTTCATGCCGGCTTCGTCCTGGGTGACGTTCGGATAGACCTCACTCCACGTGCCTTCGAGGTAAACGTTGCCCACAATCGCCGGGCCGCCGTGACCGGGGCCGGCGATGTAGAACATATCTAGGTCATACTTGTTGATCACCCGGTTCAAATGAACGTAAATGAAATTTTGACCCGGCGTCGTGCCCCAGTGCCCGACCACTAGGGGCTTGACGTGCGACAGCTTCAGTGGTTCCTTCAGCAGCGGGTTGTCGTAAAGATAAATCTGGCCTACCGACAGATAGTTGGCGGCACGCCAATACGCGTTGATCTTCTGGAGTAGTTCCGGGGTGAGTGTGTTGGTTTTCGCGGCGAACCCTTTGTCGTTTTCCCCGTCGGGTGTCTTGTGGAGCTGTTCAGGAGTGAGTGTCTGTATATGTAATTTCATTTTTCGTGCCTAGAATCAGAGCCTTACTTTCCTCAATCGCAAGGCGTTCGCGATGACCGAGACGGAACTCAGGCTCATCGCTGCGCCGGCAATCATCGGACTGAGCAACAAGCCGAAGAACGGGTAGAGCACTCCGGCAGCCAAAGGAATACCAAGCGCATTGTAGAGAAAGGCGAAGAACAGGTTCTCCCGGATATTCCGCATAGTGGCGCGGCTGAGGCGGATGGCTTTGGCAATACCGCGAAGGTCGCCTTTTACAAGCGTGACGCCCGCGCTTTGCATCGCCACGTCAGTGCCGGTGCCCATGGCGATACCGACTTCCGCTTCGCTGAGGGCCGGTGCGTCATTGATGCCATCGCCGGCCATCGCAACATGTTTGCCGGCCGCGCGCAACTTCTTGATCTGGGCGATTTTTCCAGCCGGATCGATCTCGGCTTCCACCGCATCCAGGCCGAGTTTCTTGGCCACCGCGTCGGCCGTACGGCGGTTATCGCCGGTGAGCATAACGAACTGCAACCCGAGCGAGTGGAGTTCGACGATAGCTTCGGCCGCGGTGGATTTGATCGGGTCAGCAACTGCGAGGATTCCCGCCGGCTTGCCATCGATGGCGCACGGGCTGACGCGATGCAGTTCGTCTAACAACTCCCGGGTGACTAGCGAGGGCGCGGTGTGTTGCATGCCGTGGACGACACGATGTCCCACAGCCTGGACCGATTCGAAGCCCTCCTGCTTTTGGAGCCAATCCATCAGAAAACTCGCTGCCAATTTGTCATCGGGAGCAAGTTTGGGGTTGTCCCGCTGATTGGTGTCTGGCTCGTTGAACGTCAGGTTCGTCCCGCTCATGCCGACGCGATCAATCATTCCGTGAAGTCCTCGCTTCAGCGGTTCGGCGGCCTGATAAAGCGCAAATTTGATGCTCGATGAGCCACCATTGATCGTCAGGATGCTTGGGTTAGTCATTCTGCAATCCGAACGACGCCAATTTCGCGCAGGTGGATTTGTAATCTGTGTGAAGGATGCTTCGAATTCCCAAACCCTCCGCGATCTGGACGAACATCGGCGTGTTTTCGATGTAGACTACCTCGCGGGCAGGCACCTGGGTGATGTCCAGCGCAAGCCGAAAGATGTCCGCGTCGGGCTTGCGAACGTGTACGAAGCAGGAGGAAATGAAACAATCCACGAACCCGTCCAGCTTGAACTTGCGAATCCGATAGGCATTCAGTTCGCGCGCTTCGTTGCTGACCACGGCAATTTTCAGTCCGTACCGGATCTTGAGTTGGGCGAATATCTCGATCATCTCGGTGTAAGGTTTCGATTGCGCGAACATGAAGCTTCGAAACTGAGCCCGCGTGAACGTGCGCTTCTTGTAAAAGACTACCCGCCCTAGGTACTCTTCCAGCCTGAGCTTCCCCTCCTCGTAAGTTGCACAGTTCAGGTTATGGCGATCCTCCATCTCGGCCCACTGCAGCTTGAAGTGTTTCGCCGCTCGTCTGCGGGCAAGGTGGTCCCAACCGTTAGTGAGCACCACCCCGCCGACATCCAGGAATATGCAGCTAATCGTCGTGTTTCTTTTCACGGATGCTTTCACAATGCCCGTTGAAGCTTTCCAGCTCGAAAGTGCGAGAGTCTTGCCTTTGGTCTCAGGCACCAGGAGATACACAGAGACCCAGGCACCGGCAGTGAGTTTGGGTCATTGTTCTATTTCGTCCTAGCGTGCTCATTCGCTCCCATCTAGTTACCCGGCCGCCTTCTTGCCGGCTAGCATTCCGTGCGTCTCTTCGTAGTCTGTTCTGAACACTCGCGTCATCTGGACGCTTTTGCGGTCCAGTATGGAGCGGACACGGCTGGGTTCTCCCAGATCACTCCAACCGAGACCGGTGGCGCGAAGCACGGCTAGAGCATTTGGCTGCGCCGATAGCACATCTTGAGAAAAACTGGTCGTGCTAATACCCGAGTAAAGTTCGCACAATGCCGTTCTCTCGGTTGCTGTAAACAACGATGACCGAATCGATTCGAATAACTCAACCAGACTGGGAAGCGCGCGCCGGATGAGGTGTAGAAAAGCGTGAACGCAGCCCACCATTACGAAGCTGTTCCAAAAACAACCGCGCTCCATCAAGGACGAAGCAACCGAGTCAGATGGTTTTTCCCAGAAGCGACTGACACGGCAAACGGAGTCCGGCATGGGGTCGCCCAGAGAGGTTCCGGGCTCGATCCAACCGTACTCCACCTCCGGAGTCTCCGGCGGAATGCCCAGCAGGACGACCATCTCTGGCTGCGACGCGGCTGCGGCATAAGCAGAATCGATATGGCGCGTAAAAGCCTCGTCGTCCGAAAAATGATGGTCCGAGGGGAAAAAAGCCACGATACCCTTCGGGTCCATTTCGCGTAATCGTAGAAGACTATAGAGAATCGCGGGCGCCGTACCCTGGTTGGAAGGTTGGATCAACAACCTTGAGGACGGAATTCCAGCAACTGCATCGGCGTAGAACGGCTCATGTTTTCTCGTCAACACCAGCAAAGTCCGCCACGCCGGAACCAGTCGGGACACTCGGCGTTGGGTCTGTTGCAACAGCGTTTCATCGGCCATTACGGCGCAAAACTGCTTGGGCCGATCGTCGCCGGCGATGGTTCGAGTAAGCGGGAGCAAACGCCTCCCGTCGCCTCCGGCCAGAATCAGCCCCCAGCGGTGGCTGCTCGAATCGCTTCTATCGAATTTCATTCGGCCTGACTCTTGATTCGCACTCCACGCTCCTGTCATTTGCATCCGGCGCCTGCCTCTACGCCTGCGGTTCCGCGGAATCCCGATCGTGGGGAATGGCGCAAAGAATCGTGCCGAAAATGCCAGCGCCATGCTTGAATCTATCGCGATGAAGGTCAAAACGCCGTCAAAAATGAAGTCTGGGTGAGAACTCTCGGTATCGCTTGAATCCTAGGCTCCGTCTTGACGCCGTTTTGACATTTCGCGCTTCATACTTCCTTTGGATTGCAGGAGCGGCGAGAAGTACAGCGCTCAAATGGCCGCTTGGCTACTGTGGGAAGCAGAACGGAACTGTAGAACCATGATCGAGAAACCACCACACGTCGAGCCCGCAATGCCGCTTGGCGCGCATGCGTGAGGAGTTTTGGGCGGCCTTACCCGATCCCAACAAGCGCGTCACGATCAGGCCGAATGGACAAATCAGGCTGAACATCCAGGGAACCAACCTGGAAGGACACAAACGCCTGACACAAAACTTCGAGGCTATGCTCACGGATACCCGTTCGTCGAAGGACCAGGCTCGAACCGAATTGCGGGTCGGCTCCGTCGTTTTTGACGGTATTTTGACGGTGCTTCTCATACCCTGAAGCTATGAAGCCGACGCAACAGCTCCACGAACTTGGTCAGAGCCTTTGGCTCGACAACATCACACGAAAGCTGCTGACGAGTGGAACACTGGGCCACTACATCGATGATCTCTCGGTCACAGGGCTCACCTCGAATCCGTCGATCTTCGATCTCGCTATCAAAGACTCGAACTTTTATGATGACGCCATCCGCAAAAAGAAGGAGGAAGGCAAGTCCGGTGAAGTGCTCTTCTTCGAACTGGCGATCGAGGATCTGAGACAGGCTGCCGATCTCTTCCGGCCGATCCACGACGGAACGGCGGGGATGGATGGGTGGGTGTCGCTGGAAGTTTCTCCGTCGCTGGCGTATGACGCGGCGAGCACCGTCAAAGAGGCCGTCCGTCTCCATGCGCAAGCGCAACGCCCCAACCTCTTCATTAAGATTCCGGGGACTAGCGAAGGGCGGGCTGCGATTGAGGAAGCCATCTTTCAAGGAGTGCCCGTAAATGTCACACTGCTCTTCTCAGCGGGGCATTATGTCGCGGCAGCAGAAGCGTACCTTCGGGGTGTCGAGCGCCGGATCGCCGCCGGGCTCGATCCGAAGGTACGCTCTGTGGCATCCATGTTCATCAGCCGTTGGGACAAAGCCGTGATGGAGAAGGTCCCGACGGATCTTCAGGATCGTCTGGGCATCGCCATCGCAAAGCGCACGTACAAAGCGTACCGCGATTTGCTGGCTTCCCCACGCTGGCAGAAAGCTGCCAGTTCCGGCGCTCTGCCTCAGCGCCTGCTCTGGGCGAGCACGGGCACCAAAGATCCCAAGGCCTCCGATGTCCTTTATATCAAGGCGCTCGCTGCGCCGGACACGATTAATACGATTCCTGAAAAGACACTGCTTGCGTTCGCCGATCACGGCACGCTGGGCGAGGTCCTGCCAGAGGATGGCGGCGACGCCGAGAAGGTGATCTCCGCGTTTGCCAAGGCCGGCATTGACGATGAACAACTCGCAGCCGATCTTCAGCGCGAAGGCGCCGCGTCATTCGTCGCATCGTGGAAGGAACTGCTCAGTTGTATCGAGTCGAAGGTGAGCACTCTGAAAGCTGCCGGCTAAACTCGACAAGAGTGAACGAAGGGACTGGAAAATGCAAATTGGGATGATCGGTCTGGGACGGATGGGAGCCAACATGGTCCGCCGCCTCCAAAAGGACGGGCATCAATGTGTTGTCTACGATAAGAATCAGGACAACGTGAGCGCCTTGGTCAAGGAGGGCGCGACCGGAGCAAAGTCGCTTCAGGACTTCGTAGCCAAGTTAAAGGTTCCGCGCGCAGCTTGGATGATGGTGCCGGCGGCGGCGGTCGATGAGACAGTTCACGGTCTCTGTGCCCTAATGCGGAAAGGCGACATCATCGTGGACGGGGGCAATTCTCACTACGTCGACGACGTCCGGCGCGCGAAGGAACTAACGCCGCAAGGAATTCACTATATAGACGTCGGGACCAGTGGTGGCGTATGGGGTCTCGAACGTGGTTTCTGCCTGATGATCGGAGGTGAAGCCGAGCCTGTCGCCCACCTGGATCCGGTCTTCAAAACGCTCGCACCGGGACGCGGCGAAATCTCTCGTACGGCGGGGCGCGAGAAGTCTCCCGGTACAGCGGAGGAAGGCTACTTGCATTGCGGTCCTTCCGGCGCCGGCCATTTCGTCAAGATGGTTCACAATGGCATCGAATACGGGCTTATGGCCGCTTACGCCGAGGGGCTGAACATACTGCGGCACGCCAACGCGGGGAAAGTGGGCGCGACCGTCGATGCCGAAACGGCGCCGTTGAGCAATCCTGAAAATTATCAATACGACGTCAATCTGGCGGACGTGGCTGAGGTTTGGCGTCGCGGCAGTGTGATCGCTTCGTGGCTTCTGGACTTAGCAGCCAAGTCGCTGCTCGATAACCCGGACCTGGCGAAGTTCGCCGGCCGCGTGTCCGATTCCGGGGAAGGCCGGTGGACTCTTCATGCTGCCATCGACGAGTCGGTTCCAGCTCCAGTCCTTGGCGCCGCGCTGTTCGAACGCTTCAGCTCCCGCGGTGAGGACGACTTCGCCGACAAAGCATTGTCCGCACTTCGTTACCAGTTCGGCGGCCATGAGGAAAAGGCCCCCCAAAAGGGAAATGCCTGACGGCCGGCTCTTCAGATGCGCTGGTGTTGTTCGGTGTGACAGGGGATCTCGCCCACAAGATGATCTTCCCGGCCCTCTACGCAATGGTGAAACATGGTGTGCTCAAGGTTCCGGTAATCGGCGTAGCCCTCCCGAAATGGAGTTTGGCACGCCTGCACAGCCGCGTGAAAGATAGCATAAAGCGAGCGGGCGGAATCGATAACCAACGTGCCTTCGATCATCTTCTGTCGTTACTCAAGTACGTCAGTGGAGACTATAAAGATCCGGACACATTCAAGGCGGTGAAGGAGGCGCTGGGCAAGGCCCGTCGGCCGGCCCACTATCTCGCTATCCCGCCCGCGCTCTTCGAGGTGGTGATCAAAGAACTCGGCGCCGCCAAACTGGCGGAGCATGCGCGCGTGATTGTCGAAAAGCCGTTCGGACGTGACCTGGCCTCCGCGAAGGAGCTCAACCAGGTGGCGCGGACAGTGTTCCCGGAAAACTCGATCTTCCGCATCGACCACTTCCTAGGGAAGGAGGCGATCATGAATATCCTCTATTTCCGCTTCGCCAATTCGTTCCTGGAGCCAATCTGGAATCGCAATTACGTGGCCAGCGTCCAGATAACCTTGTCCGAGGACTTCGGCGTCGAAGACCGCGGACCTTTTTACGAAACCGCCGGCTGTCTGCGTGACGTGATCGAAAACCATCTATTCCAGGTCGTGGCGCTTCTTGCCATGGAGCCGCCCGCCGATAGAGACTTTGGGGCCGTTCACAGAGAGAAAGCCAACGTCTTTCGAGCGATGCGCCCATTGACGCGCGACGACTTGGTGCGCGGCCAGTACGCTGGCTACCGGAAACAGCCGGGGGTGGC
>Ga0182024_10006623_pt1 | contig 25352 bp, 21 predicted proteins | sample P32metaG_FD_120480 | JGI IMG/M metagenome (GOLD analysis project Ga0182024, IMG submission 120480) | Permafrost microbial communities from Stordalen Mire, Sweden - P3-2 metaG (Illumina Assembly) | ecosystem: Environmental > Terrestrial > Soil > Wetlands > Permafrost | place: Sweden: Stordalen...
GCCGTGGCGGCAGTGCTGTTCGCTACCGCTTCTGCCGTACTTGCGGGATCAGCCATGAGATGAATCTCTCCTTCCGGTGTTCGGCATTGACGTTTGGCATTCTCACTGTTCTTAAATTCGCAATCGAATTCGGCGAAAAACTCATCGCCTGAAAAAACTGAAAACCCGTTGGCCGCAGCGTTTGCGACCGCGGCGCGGGTCCCGGTTCAACCACCGTCGCGCGCGCGAACCACCCTTCCGCGCGCCACCCTTGCGTGAAAAAGATGGCGCAACGCCGCAGCGGCTCCGCGCCAGCGATCCAGCCACATGGGAGCATATAGGAAATCGATGAAGCGCTCGGCCGATTCGCGCAAATCGCTGTCGTATCCGAACCACCAGGCCTTATGCCAGCCTGGCACGCGGTCGACATCCACGTATTTTACTTGAACCATTTCCATTAGGCCAATGCGCGCATGGGTGCGCCCCCAGCCACTCAACCCGCGGCCGCCGTGTGGCGCCTCCGCTATACCGAAGTAACTGCCCACATCGTTGATCATGACGGCGCCTGCGCGAATTTGTGCGGCCATCAACTGTGCGCGCGAGGCATCGTGGGTCCACACGCTGGCCGACAGCCCAAAGGCCGAATCATTCGCTAACGTCACGGCTCGCTCGGCATTCTCGACCACGACAATCGTCAGAACCGGTCCAAACGTTTCCTGCTGCAGAAGCTTCAGCGTATGGTGCAATGCAGCGTCGATATTCGCAGCGCCCACGTTCGCAGCGTCCATGATCGTAATGACTGTCGGCTCAAAGTAGGCCGGGCCAAGATCCGGGCGCCGCCGGCCCCCACACAGGACCTGCGCCCCGTGCGCGACCGCTTCACCGATTTGCTCCTCGATGCGATCGGCCGACTGACCGTCAATCATGGGCCCCAATTCATTTTCAGGATCGGTTCCCAACCCGAGCTTGAGCTCCCGCGTTTTCGCCACGCAAAGCTCGGTAAAACGCTGGGCGATATCGCGCTCCGCGTAAATGCGTTCAACAGAAAGGCACGCTTGTCCGCAATTGGTAAAGCTACCCCAGACCGCCGCGCTCGATGCCGCTTCCAGGTCGGCATCGGCCAGGACAATCATCGCGTCTTTGCCGCCAAGCTCCAGAACGCAGGGAATGAGCAGCCTGCCGCATGCTTCGGCGACGCGCCGGCCCGTAGCCACGCTTCCCGTGAAAACGATTTTGTCCGGTCGCGCCTCGACCAGCGCTGCGCCAACCGGCCCGCCGCCCTGAAGCACCTGGAACAGATCGCCCGGAAACGCCGCCTGCGCGAAACATTCGGCAATGAGTTCGCCGCAGCGCGGTGTCAGCTCGGAACACTTGAGGATTACGGCGTTGCCCGCGAGCAACGCCGGCACAATCTGGCCAAGCGGAATGGCGAGAGGATAATTCCAGGGCGCGATGATGCCGACAATGCCGTAGGGCTCATAGCGCAATTTTCCCGACTTGGCCTTTACCGCAATGTTGTGATGCGGCACGCGCTGATCGCGAAGAAATCCGGCCGCGTGGCGCCCGTAATATTCCACGCCGTCGAGAGCGATCAGCACATCGCCAAAAAGCGCCTCGACCTGCGGCTTGCCCGTTTCCGCCGTCACACTCGCGGCTAGCTCGTCGCGCCGCTCATACAGGACTTCGCGAAGGCGCCGCACGCGCGCACAGCGAGCTGACACGGGCTGTGCTTCCCAATGGGCTTGCGCGGCTCTTGCTCGGCTAAGAATGCTCGGCAAATCGCCAGGCTGGGTAGCTTCGAGGCGTGCGATGACCTCTCCTGTCGCAGGGTTGCGGGACTCGACATAAGCAAGATTTTCGCTCGCGTGCCCGGTAGCTTCCATGGCGGCTCATTCTATTTTACATGCGGTCGCTGTCCGGCGGCGTTTCAGACTCGATAGACTCGCGATGGACCGCTGTATCGCGGACACCCCTCACAAGGCCTCAACCGGCGGAGTCCTCTGTGGCGTCTTCAAGGCCGTCATCGGATCCTTTCTCGATTTCGCCACCGGACTCGCCGGGATACCCCATCGCCCGATACCCCATCGATGGATACTCCACCGACATCAGGCACAACCCTTGCGGCGCCGCTACCGGCCCTGAGCGGGTGCGGTCGCACGCCTCGAATACCTCGGCGATGTCCTGCGGACCCATCCTGCCGCGGCCGATCTCCAGCAACGTGCCCACGATTTTTCGCACCATGCTTCGCAGGAACGACCGGCCGCGAACGACGTAAACCCACTCTTCGGCCCTGCCAGCTTGTTCCCCCGCGGAAGCCGTCGAACCCGTCGACGTCATCGAGGCGATCGAGGTCGCTAAGAGAGCTTCATAGCGCACCATCTCCGACAGAGCAATTCTGCGAGTCATGATTCGCTCGCGGTCTTCTTCCATCGAGCCGGTGGATGCGGCAAACGAGCTGAAATCATGTTCGCCTTCGAAACATCGCGCCGCCCGTGCCATCGCCGCAAAATCGAGTGGCCGCGGATCGTGCAAAACGTAGCGCCAGCAAAACGGCGGCACCACCGGCCCACGATAGATGCGGTACTGATAGGTCTTCGCCGAAGCAAGCCACCGGGCGTGAAAATCCAGGGGCACTTCCGCGGCATCGCGAATGCGAATCGATGGCGGCGCCAACGCATTCAAAGCGCCAGCCAGTTTGTGTGGACTAATTGCGGATTCCGTCTTGAAATGCGCGGCCTGTCCCCAGGCGTGCACGCCCGCGTCGGTGCGGCCGGCGCCACAAAGCGCGGGCATTTCCCCTGTAATTCGATGCAACAGGTCCATCAGAACGCCTTGCACGGTTTGCTGCCCCGGCTGAACCTGCCATCCGTGAAAGTCGCCGCCATCGTAGGCGATGGTGAGCTTAATGTTGCGCGTCATATTCTCGAGCAGTCTCTTTTTTCGGGCAATTCAAGTTCTCGAGCAATTCAAGCTTGTCGCGCAATTTAACCGGACGGCTTTCCCTCGTGATCGCGAGGCAGATGCAGATATGGCCGCTCGAAACCGGCCCGGCGCGAATTGCTAATTGCTGGACCCGGAACTCGTTCTTTAAGTGTCGCTACGAACAATATACGCCGCAGTCGTTGCTGGCGAAGCAGGACGTGCACACAACGACATTTCCCGGGCGATTCGACAAAAAACGAGATCGCGTCGCTTGTTATCGCTTGTTATGCTGGTCCGCGAGGCGGCGCAATATGTCGCCGCGCATGCGCATCATATGCCGGCTAATAGTGTATTGTTCACCAACGGGCTGGCGTGTCCAATTTCGCCTATTGCCTATCGCAAAATGAAGCCACTTCGCACCCATGAGCGTTTCTCCCATTCATGGGGCGTAGTTAACGTTCAGAGATTTGTAGGCCGAGCAGGCGCGATTGCTGGTAAAGACAAGAACCAGGGCAGTCGAGCGCGAGTGGGCTCTGGATCGCATTCCGAGTCTGGAGGCAGGGTCATTGCTCACCAAAGATTCTCGCAGGCGGAGCCAAAATCTTGTCTTGGCAATAAATGTGAGGCTTTACCTGCAAAAAGCCATGGCCGCCGAACGCCCCAATCGAAACGGATGATTTCTGCGCCACTCCATGGTCCGGGTAGCTCGGGCGTCGCCGTTGCCAGCCAATGAATGCACTGGTAAACTGCGGTGGCTTTTCTGCCCGGCCGATGACAAATGAGGCGAAGCCTGCCGATATAGTTGAAACAATTAAGGCCTGCCCAACGTTCTAACAAGTTGACGCATCCACACCTGCAGGTTCGTCCGGCTCTTGCGAACGATTACAGGAAAGGAATACGAATGACTGGAAAGTTCTGCCGTTCGATCGTTGCTGCCGCGCTCACTGGATGGATGACTTTGGCGCCGGCGATGACGGTTCTTGGTCAGACTCAGACTCAGGGACAACCGCCCGCGCCTTCGCAAGCAGCACCGGTTCCCGCTCCCGCCGGTACACAGAACCAGACCCAAGTGCCCCCTCCGCCGGCAGATTTGCCGCCTGCACCCGCGCAGTCTCAACCCATGGCACCCTTCACAGTTTCAGCGGGTCCGGACTTCACGCGGCCTAAGCCGTTTTTCCACCGCATTTGGCTGCCGTACACCAGCATAAGTCTCGGTGAGCAGCAATACACCAACGCTCCACAGATTGACACGCTTATTCATGACGGCAAGCTTTCGCTGAGCTTGCGCGACGCCATCGAGTTGGCACTCGAGAATAATCCGGACATCACTGTGAATCGTTACTACTCCTGGATGGCCGAGACCGACATCTTGCGCGCCAAAGGCGGCGGAACACAACGCGGTGTGAACATCGTACAAACGCCGATCGCCTTCGCCGACGCACCGACGCTTAGCTTTGATCCCCTGCTGACGTCCACCGCCAGCATCGATTCCCGCAAACTTCCGGTCAATAACCCCCTTACTTCGGGCACTGGCGCCAGCGTCGGCACCACCGCGAGCTTTCTTTCAACGCACACAGGAATCCTGGACGTCGGGTACAGTCAAAACTTTCATCTGGGCACAAATATTTCGTTGTTCTTGGACAATACGCGAACCTCGACCACCTCGGCTGCCGTCTTGTTTGACCCGTCCGTGCAGAGTATCGGCGAACTCTCCGTCTCCCAGCCGTTACTGAATGGCTTTGGCCGCACCGTCAACAACCGTTACATTAATATCGCCATCATCACGAAAAAGGTGGTGGACTATGCTTTCCAGCAATCGCTGATCACTGACATCACCGCGGTAGAGAATGATTATTGGGAACTCGTGTTTGCACGCGGTAATGTGGATGTGCAGGTGCGCGCCGTGGACCTGGCCCAGCGGCTTTATGACGACAACAAGCGGCAGGTGGAAGTCGGCACTCTCGCGCCCATTGAAATCGTCCGTGCCGAAGCGCAGCTCGCCACCGCCCAGCAGGGCCTGATCACCGCGCAGACCGCCCAGCGCCAACAGCAGAGTCTGCTCATGAGTGTCGTCGCCAGAGATCCCGTGGCGCCCGCTCTCATCAACGTCGAGATCATTCCCACCGATGCGGTGCAGACGCCGCCACCCATCGAAAATTTGCCCATCGCTGACGCCGTGAGCGAAGCAGTCGCCAAGCGGCCCGATGTGCTCGAATCGAAAACCAATATCGACGCCGACGATATTAATGTGCGTGCGTCGCACAATGGCCTGCTGCCCACGCTCACGCTCTCCGGCTTCGTTGCCTCTACCGGCCTCGGCGGCAACTCATCCCTCTTTTCCACGCCGACTCCGGTCAGCAGTCCCTCCACACAGATTGTCGGAGCGAATGGCGCGCCCTTGATGGTTCTGAATCAAAATGGGACATTGGTACCCATTTTCGAGCCCGCCACCTCTCGGCAAGTGATCGGCACTGCCTCCGCGGGCGTGGGCCCCGCTTTCAGTTCGCTGTTTACCGGAAAGGCCCCGGAATTTGAGGCGCAGCTTTCCTTGAGCCTTCCGATCCGCAACCGCGTCGCTCAGGCCGATAACGCGCGAGCACTTCTGGCTCAGCGGCAGGACCAGGCCAAGCTCCAACAAGTCATCAACGGCGTAGCCGTCGACGTGCAAACCGCGCAGATCACCCTGCAGGAAGATCGCACTGCCGTCGTAGCCGCGCAAAAGACGCGAGCCCTTCAGGAAGAGACGCTCGACGCCGACCAGAAGAAGTTGCAACTGGGCGCGTCCACAATTTTCGTCGTGGTCACCGACCAGCAAGCCCTCAGCGCCGCGGCCGCCGCGGAAGTGCGCGCCCAGGTGAACCTCGTGGAAGCGCGCGTAAATTTTGAACGGGCCATGGGACGCACCCTCGATGTCAACCAGATCACCATCGCAAACGCCCAGGCGGGAACGTCACCTCGTGATACGCTAATACCCGGTACCGCAGCCAACGGTGAGATTCTGCGCGAGAAGCAAACCGTACAGCTGCTGCCCAATTCCCCAAAGTAGAGGTTGCGAAAAATGAGATGGACACCGGTTACCTGGCCGGTCGCGTTGCTCCTGGCGGTAATTTCGCTGCCGGGTTGCCAGTCGAAGACGGAAACCCAGCAGGCTCCTTCTTCCGCTCAGCAGGAGTCAGCAGCCTCGGCCGGTGAGCACCACTACCCTCTCGAGGGCACAATCGTCAGCGTTGACAAGGCCCAGCAGCACTTGGTGATCGATCACAAAGACATCCCCGGCTTTATGAGCGCCATGACCATGCCTTACCCGGTCGCGGACTCGCACGTTCTCGATCAGGTAGGCCCCGGCGACCAGATTACCGCCGATGTCGTGGCCAGCGACAAGGGTGTGCGGCTGGAAAAAGTTGTCGTTGTAAAGAAGGGCAACGGCGGCAAGCCTTCGAGTGAATTGCAGTCGCCGTCAACGGCCGAGCCTGTCCCCGATTTTACGCTTGTCAACCAGGACGGAAGGCGCATCGGCCTGCGCCAGTTTCAAGGACGCGCCGTCGTGCTTACGTTTATGTATACCCGCTGCCCGCTGCCGGATTACTGCCCTTTGATGACCCATAACTTCGCGGAAATCGACAAGGCGCTGGCGAAAAACCCGCAACTCTACGCCGATACTCATCTGCTTAGCATCAGCTTCGATCCGAAATACGACACTCCGCCAGTCCTGCGCAGCTACGCGCGCGCGTATGTGCAGGATAAAGGCCGGCAGACATTCGCTCATTGGGAATTTGCCGCGCTGCCTGCCTCGGAAACCAAGGACGTCACGAAATATTTCAATCTTTTTCTGGGCGAGCAGGACGGGCAAATCACTCACTCGATGTGCACGGCCATCATTTCGCCCGCGGGAACGGTTTATCGCACCTATCATGACAACGATTGGAAGCCGGAAGATGTGCTCGCCGATCTTGCCAGTTTGTTGCCCTCGCAAGCCAGCTCGTTGTCGTCGCAGGCCAGCGTGTTGCCGTCGCAAATAAGTTCGCTGGTCCCGGTTTCGCGGCCCGGGATTCCACAGCCCGCGGTTTCACAACAAGTCCAGCCGTAGGCGGCTGATCTTACTCATGCAGAGGCTCAGCGGGTATGGGAGTTAGGCGCATGAGCCAGCACCAGAAACCCGAGCAACAGAAACCCCAGCATCAGAAGCCCGACTCACCACCTCCCGACTCACCTCCCCAAAAATTTACGACCGTTTCCGGCTATCCCATTCGCAGACTCTACACGGGCGCCGACCTCGCCGGCTGGGAACCCGCGCGCAGCCTTGCCACTCCAGGAGAACCGCCTTACACGCGCGGCATTCATCCGGCAATGTATCGCGAGCAGCTTTGGACCATGCGCCAATTCGCCGGCTTTGGCGCGGCTGCGGATACCAATGCGCGGTTTCGCTACCTTCTGTCGCAGGGCCAGTCAGGATTATCGGTGGCCTTCGATTTGCCCACGCTGATGGGCTACGACTCCGACCATGCGCTCGCCCACGGTGAAGTGGGGAAATGCGGCGTCGCCATCAGTTCGCTTGCCGACATGGAAGTACTTTTCGACCACATCCCGCTCGCCAGCGTAACCACCTCGATGACCATTAATTCGCCTGCCGCGATCCTGTGGGCGATGTATCTCGCGGTGGCCGACAAGCAGGGAGCCAGCCTCCAAACGCTTTCCGGCACTCTCCAGAACGACATTTTGAAAGAATACATCGCGCAGAAGGAGTACATCTTTCCGCCGGAACCATCGCTGCGTCTGGTGGTCGACACCCTTGAGTTTGGCGTGCGGTATACACCGAAGTTCAATCCCATCTCAATCAGCGGCTATCACATTCGCGAGGCGGGATCGACGGCGATCCAGGAGCTGGCCTTCACGCTGCGCGACGCCATCGAGTACGTGGAGCGTGCATTGCGTCGGGGCTTGGCGGTCGACGAGTTCGCCCCGCGCTTATCCTTTTTTTTCAATGCCCACAACGACTTCTTCGAGGAAATCGCCAAGTATCGCGCCGCCCGGCGCATCTGGAATAACATCATGCGCGAGCGTTTTGGCGCACAGAACGCGCGCTCGTGGGCACTGCGCTTTCACGCGCAGACCGCCGGATGTTCGCTGACAGCGCAGCAGCCCTACAACAACGTCATACGTACCGCCGTACAGGCCCTCGCCGCGGTCATGGGCGGAACGCAGTCGCTGCACACCAACTCGCTCGATGAGGCTTGGGCGCTGCCTACCGAGCACGCCGCCACGCTCGCGCTGCGCACCCAACAGATCATCGCCCACGAAACCGGCGTCACCAACACCGCCGATCCACTCGGCGGCTCCTATTTCCTGGAAACGCTGACCAATGAAATCGAGCACGGAGCCTGCGAATACATCGCCAAGATCGACTCGCTCGGTGGTATGGTCTCCGCCATCGAACAATCGTATCCGCAGCGTGAGATCGCCGAGGCCGCCTATCAATATCAATTAGCCGTCGACCGTCGCGAAAAAATTATTGTCGGTGTGAACGCGTACACAGCCCAGCAGGAGCCTCTCGAGGTCCTCCACATCGACGACCGCGTCGCGCACCATCAGCAGGTCGGTTTGCGCGAATTGCGCGCCAACCGTTCGGGCGAGGAGGTCGGCCGTCGCCTCAATTCCCTGGCGCATGCCGCTGCAGGAAATGAGAACCTGATGCCCTTCTTGTATGACGCGGTAAAGGCTTATGCCACCCTCGGTGAGATCTGCGACACGCTGCGCGGTGTCTTTGGGACTTACCAAGAAGTTGCGGTAACCTGACCCGTGCACGCTTATGCCCCCGCTTTTATGCCCGCTCTTATGCCCGCTCTTATGACTGACAATGACTGACAAGAAAATTCGCGTATTAATCGCCAAGCCCGGACTCGATGGCCACGATCGCGGCGCCAAGATCATTGCGCGCGCACTACGCGATGCCGGCATGGAGGTGATCTATACCGGATTGCGCCAAACACCCGAAATGATTGCCGCCGCCGCCGAGCAGGAGGACGTCGACGTCATCGGTCTTTCCATTCTCTCCGGCGCGCACAATACCATCTGCCCGGAGTTGATGGCTCTGCTGCGCGCGAAGGGCATGACCGATGTTGCCGTGCTCGTGGGCGGCATCATCCCCGACGTCGACATTGCTGCGCTTAAGGCCGCGGGTATCGCGGGCATCTTTCTTCCCGGGACCGCTACGCAGGAAATCGTGGACTTTGTGCGCACACATGTGCGCACGCGCGAGTAACAATTCCTGAATAGCCTGACTCGGCTATAGAAAACGCATGCCATGGAACTGCCGGTTCGCGGGATAACGTCAGCCGAGGTAACGTCAGCCAGTGTCCGGTATCTGCAAATACCGCACCGAAAAACGCCGAACAATTTAAACTTTGCACTTTGCGAGACAAGGTAAACTGTTTGCCGGCCGCTCCACGTCACTAGCTCGTCATTTGCCGAGGTCCCCGGTCTTGTCGAGTTCGCTGCTGGAAACCCACATCAATCAAGCCTCTCCCGACTTTGCGGCGAACACCCGTCGCATGGTGGATCTGCTCGGCGAAATCAAGAACGAAGAAACCAGGATTCACGAAGGCGGCGGCCCGTCAGCGATTGAGGCGCAGCACAAAAAGGGGCGCCTGACGGCACGCGAGCGCATCGCCCGGCTGCTTGATCCTAAAACAGATTTCTTCGAGTTGGGCGTCTACGCCGCATATCAGATGTATCAGGAATGGGGAGGAGCTCCCGCGGCGGGCGTCATCACCGGCCTCGGACACCTCGCCGGACGCCAGGTGATGATTATCGCCAACGATGCGACCGTTAAAGCTGGTGCGTTTTTTCCGATGACGGCCAAGAAAGTGATCCGCGCGCAGAACATCGCCATCGAAAATCACATCCCCACAATTTACCTGGTGGATTCGGCGGGCATATTTTTGCCGCTGCAGGAAGACGTTTTTCCGGACACCGACGATTTCGGCCGCGTATTCCGAAACAATGCCGTGATGAGTGCCCTGGGTATCCCGCAAATCACCGCCATCATGGGCATGTGCGTTGCTGGAGGCGCCTACCTGCCCGTGATGTGCGATCACATCCTGATGACGGACGGCTCGGGCCTGTTTCTCGCCGGACCCGCCCTGGTGCAGGCGGCCATTGGCCAGCGCGTGTCGGCCGAGGAATTGGGTGGCGCGCGCATGCACGCCCAGGTTAGCGGCACGGTCGATTTCCGGGAACCCGACGACGACGCCTGCATTGCGCGTTTGCGCGCGCTGGTGGCCATGATGGGACATCCCTCGCCACCCCGTTTCGACCGCATCGGCTCGGTTCCGCCCGCCTACCCGGCTGAAGAAATGTACGGAATTTTTTCCTCCGATCCTGGTAAACAGTACGATATGCGGGAAGTGCTGGCGCGCATCGTCGACGCCGGCCATTTCGAGGAATATCGCGCGGAATACGGCCAGACGCTTCTCTGCGGCTACGCGCGGATCGGCGGGTGGGCTGCCGGCATCGTGGCGAATCAAAAAATGCAGATTCCCACCATCGATGCGGCGTCGGGCGAACGCCGCGTCGAGTTTGGCGGCGTGATTTACACCGAATCGGCCGCCAAAGCCGCGCGTTTTATTCTCGACTGCAACCAGCACCTCGTGCCGCTGATCTTCCTGCACGATGTAAACGGATTCATGGTTGGCAAGGAAGCGGAATCAAGCGGCATCATTCGCGCGGGCGCCAAGATGGTCAATGCGATGGCGAATAGCGTGGTGCCGAAAATAACCGTTATCCTGGGCGGCAGCTTTGGCGCTGGTAACTATGCCATGTGCGGCAAGGCTTACGACCCGCGATTTATCTTCACCTGGCCTACCGCGCGTTTTGCGGTGATGAGTGGCGACGCGGCTGCCAGCACCCTGGTAGAAATTAAGTTGAAGCAGCTCGAGCGCGAAGGAAAGAAACTCTCCGCAAAACAGCTCGCGGCACTCCGCAAATCCGTCGTGGATACCTACCAGCAACAGGCCGACCCGCGTTACGCTGCCGCCCGCCTGTGGGTGGACGCGATCATCGATCCGGCGCAAACACGCGAAGCGCTGATTTGTGCGCTCGACGCCGCGGCGCTCAATCCCGAAGTGCGCGAATTCAAAACGGGAGTTCTACAGACCTAGCTTCGTAAACCGACACCCGGAGAATCTTTCCCTGTTTTCATGGATACGCCCAAAGTTCCTATGGACACCACCACCGATACCAGCACGACCAGCGGCATAAAAATCGTCGAATGCCCCAGAGACGCGTGGCAAGGTTTGTCGCGACAAATACCCAGCGAGCGGAAGGCCGCCTATTTGCGGCTGCTGGTCGACGCCGGCTTTCGCCATATCGATGCCGTCAGTTTCGTGTCGCCCAAGCACGTCCGGCAAATGGCCGATAGCGAAGCCGTGCTCGAGGCCTTCTTTGCCTCTCTTCCCGCCGGTGCCGCTTCGCCGGAGATTATCGGCATCGTCGTAAATGAAAAGGGTGCCGAACGCGCGCTCGCCGCTCGCGGCGTCACCACCCTGGGATATCCGTATTCGATCTCCGCTTATTTTCGCCGCGCCAACGCCAATATGTCGCGCTCGGAATCGCGCGCCCTGGTCGAACAGTTGCACACCGCCAGCAACGCCGCCCGCCGGGACCTGGTCGTCTACATTTCTATGGCCTTCGGGAATCCTTACGACGAGCCCTGGGGCCCTGAAATCGTCGAAGAAACGCTGCTCTGGCTCAAGGAAATGGGCGTGCGCGCCGTTTCGCTGGCGGACACTGTCGGTACCGCCTCTCCGGCAGAAGTGGGGTCGCTCTATGAAGCCGTCAAGGATGCTGCAACCGGCATCGAACTGGGTGTGCACCTGCACAGCCGGCCGGAGAGCGCTGCGGAAAAAGTGATGGCCGCTTATAATGCTGGTTGCCGCAGATTCGATTCGGCCCTGACAGGGCTGGGCGGCTGTCCATTCGCTGGCGACGATCTGGTCGGCAACGTCGCCACCGAAACCGTGGTTCGCGTGCTTTCCGAGAACGGCATCGCCACCGGGTTCGATCTGGCCGCGCTGGCCCCGGCCATGGTTGAAATGCACGAGATTCGCGAGACGTATTCGGCGCCCGATTAGCGCCCGATTAATGCCCGGTTAATGCTCGATTAACGCCCGATTACGGCCAGCCGAGTGCCCGATTAGGACCCGACTAGGACCCGATTAGGACCTCATTAACTCCGATTAAAATATGTCTGAATTCATGCCGTACGCCACGATCACTCTCGAATATGACGCCAGTCTTGGCGGCGACCTCGCCACGATTACGCTCAATCGCCCCGAGAAACGCAATGCCATCTCCAAAGAAATGATCGAAGAACTGCTCTCCGCCTTGGGCGCTCTCGAGACCGGGCCGGTGCGCGTGGTCATGATTACCGGCGCGGGTAGCGCCTTCTGTTCCGGGATGGACTTGGACGCGCTCAAGGCTCTGGCCGGGCAATCTGCGGAGGAGAATCTGGCCGACGCGCGGCGCACCGCGAGTTTGTTTCGCCGCTTGTGGAGTTACCCAAAACCGCTGATTGCCGCGGTCAACGGCCCGGCGCTAGCCGGCGGCTGCGGGATCGCCACACTCTGCGACTTCACGCTCGCGTCGAAAGAATCCAAATTGGGCTATACGGAAGTTCGCGTGGGATTTATTCCGGCGCTGGTGGCGCTCTATCTCGAACGGCAGGTAGGTGAAAAAATTGCGCGCGATTTGCTTCTCACCGGCCGGATCCTGAATGCCGACCAGGCGTGCGCGCTGGGGCTGGTAACGCGCGTGGTTCCCGCCGAGGATTTGCTGTCTGCCGCTTTTGAGCTCGCCTCTGTCCTCATCGCCAATAGCCCCGCGAGCGTATCCGCCACCAAGCGCCTGCTCGTCCGGCCCAGTGAAGAAGAAGTGGACCGCCGCATTGAACTCGCCATCGCCGAGAGCGTCGCTATCCGCGCCACCTCTGACTTCCGCGAAGGCTTGGCGGCATTCCTTGAGAAACGCCGGCCGCACTGGACGCGCCAATGAGAGCGGCCCCATTCCTCGGTCATACATCCGTTGGCCAGCCATCGCTCGCCAAAATGGGCGCTAACGCGCCGCACGACTGGGCCGAGATCACCACGCGCGTGCGTTACGCTGAAACCGACCAGATGGGCATGGTCTATCACGGCCACTACTACATGTATTTTGAGATCGGACGTGTCGAGCTCATGCGCGCCGCGGGTGTCGCTTACAAAGAGATGGAAGAGCGCGACGACACCTTTATCGTCGTCGCTGAATCGCATTGCCGGCATCTTCGCCCAGCGCGTTATGACGATCTCCTTCGGATCCGCACCCGTGTGGCCGAGTCGCGGCGCCGCACCATCCGGTTTGCCTACGAGATCGTAAACGACGCCAGTGGCGAGCTGCTGGCTACCGGCGAAACCTTGCACGTCATTTGTAATCGTGAGGGCCGTCCCCAGGCGCTGCCGGAGAAATATCGCGCGCTGTTCCCGCTTACGGAATCCATTGCAAGAGACGACGGTGGCAAGAAGAGTCGCGAGTGATGCGCCTACGCCAAATGCCGGAACAGAAACAGCCCCATTTTTAGTGCCGCCGCATAGCTGAATGGCGCAAGCTCAAGCGAGTAGTGGCCACACGGCAATAGCATCACTTCGTTTTCAATCCCTTCTTTTCCAATTTCGCGAATGATTTCCCGGGAAAACTCGGGCCAAAACGTCTGGTCGTACGTGGCGCTGACCATGAATATTTTCTGCGTGCCGCCGCGCATGCGCCAGAGATACGGGAACGGACTGATGGGCGACCAGTAATGCCGCAGTTCCTCGGCGCTGACCTCAGTGTGCAGCGCTTCCCAAACATGCGAAGTGTTCATTCCCGTGCGCACCACGTCGGCGAAATACGTCGAAACATGCAGGAACGCTCCCGCTCGAACCAGCGGGTCGTGCGCCATCGTGATCGAGCCCACCGCCGAGCCAATGCTTGTGCCCACGATGCCCAGCTTGCCGTATCCTCTTTCCGCGAGCCACATCACGCAACGCCGCGCATCCAGCACGGCCTGCCGGTTCGCTTGCAACGTGAGGCCAATGTTGGGGCCCACCAGGTAATCGGCGCGCTCGTGTCCCGGAATCATGCGCCGGTCGTGATAGGGCATGGAGAGCTTGAGCGCCGTGATGCCCATGCGGTTGAGCCACAGGCAAATATTTACCTGTGAATCCCACTTCGCGTTCCACTGCGGCAGCACCACCACCGCGGGGCCCGTCTCACGCGCCGCAAACAGGCGCGCGTGCACCAGGTTATTCTCCGGCCACGGAGAATGCACCTGGCTGGTGAACGTCAGCTCCCTGTCGCGCCCTGCACCCTCTGCCGCATGAAGATGAGCGTCAGTGGCTGGCGTCGCGGCATACCACTCGTCGCTGTGCGCGAGTGTACGATCCACCCACGCGTCCAGGAACGCTCGCGGATCGTCGTTGGCCTTCGCCGACCCGCCGATGTGTTCGAGCCCCCACTCAAATGGAAGCACCCGCCGGTTATCGTCCGTCGTCCAACGCCGGTGCTCGTAGCGCCTGACGGCCTCCTCGATCCAGGACATCGTCACAAATTATCGCACAGGCAATCGCGGCGCGACGCCCGCTGCCCGCTTCAGCATCGCCGGACGCCTTTGGGCCATGGCCGCAATTCCCGGTTACCTGCGCCCGTCTTAAGAACCAGCGTTAAGAACCAGTGTTAAGATTCGGACACTTTTCGGCCCAGGACGATTGAGACTCGGTGGCCCTTGTGGCACAGTCAGGTGGTGATTATCGCCGGCATATTCCTGTTCGGCCTGATTATCGGCAGCTTTCTCAACGTTTGCATCCTGCGAATTCCCCGCGCGGAATCGATCGTGCTGCCGCCGTCGCACTGCCCGGTCTGCAACGCCGCCATCGAGCCTTACGACAACATTCCGGTGGTCAGCTGGCTCCTGCTTCGCGGACGCTGTCGCAAATGTAAAGTCCGCATATCGCCCTTATACCCGACGGTGGAGCTCGCTACCGGCTTGCTATTTGTCGCCTGCTACCTGGTTTTTGGTTTCACTGCCGAAGGTCTCAAGTGGGCCATATTTGCCGCACTGATGGTGATACTGACCGTCACCGATTTTCGCGAGCGCATCCTCCCGGACAAAGTAAATTTCGTTGGCCTCGCGCTGGGCCTGCTCATCAGCCTGTTTACCAAGCCAGTCGATGGGACCGCTCACTGGCTCTCGGGTCTGTTATTTACTTACCCTCCACCGCCCCCGGTGATTTCCTTTGTGGATGCTCTTCTCGGTGCGATTGTCGCCAGTGGACTGTTGTGGCTGGTGGCCGAGGGCTACTTCCGCGCGCGCGGGCGCGAAGGCATGGGCCTGGGCGATGTAAAAATGATGGCCATGGCCGGAGCTTTTCTGGGATTGCAGCGCGCCTTGCTCACCATCTTGCTCGGATCGCTGCTGGGGAGCCTCATTGGTGCGGTCGTTATCGCCGTCGGGAAAAAAGGCCGCGACTTCGAACTGCCCTTCGGAACCTTCCTGGGCGCCGGAGCCATGCTCGTGGTTTTCTTCGGGTCGGCGACCCTGTCATGGTACCGTTCGTTTCTGAACGTGCGCTAGGACGTATATGCTTTCTATCTTTTCAACCCTCAACACGCCAACCATTAACACGCTGATCGCCCGGAATCGCTTGAGCCTCCGGATTCCCTCGAACACACCGCTCGCGAAAATCTCACTCACGAAAATCTCACTCGCGAAAATGTCGCTCGGGAAAATCGTCCTGATCGCCGCACTTCTCGACCAACCCCAAACCCCGCAGCTTGGCGTGATGTGGCTGCTCGCCGGTGTGCTGCTGATTGTAGTAACCCTCGCCGGCGTCTACCTTTTTTCTTATATGCTGCGCCGGATGCTGGCCGGCAAACCTTCGCAGTCTGACGATCTGTTTTCGCCGAAACCCTCGACCGACAACCCCACGGCGTTCATGGCCGCCTCGATGCAAGCGGTCATTCAGAAACTGCGCGATCAGGAAAAAGAGCTCGCTGCGCTGCATCGCCGCGATCGCGAACGCGCCCAGCAGACTGAGCGGTTGAGCGAAGCGGTCACCCGCAATATGCCTTCGGGATTGTTGCTGGTCAGTTCCGCAGGGCTGATTACCAGCGCCAATCCAGCGGCCGAGGTGGCTCTGGGGGTGCGCGCCCTGGGATACCGCCGCTATGCCGAAATACTGGGAGCGCAAACGCCTCTCACGAAACTCCTTGACGTCTGCCTGCGCGAAGGTCGCACCTTCCGGCGCGAAGAGTTTGAATACACCACGCCTGCAGGGGAAGTGCGTCACTTGGGAGTCACCATTTCGCCCATCCTGAAGAATGGCGGGCACGTGGCCACCGGCCAAGCCGCTCCCAGCCAGGTTACGGGCGCTCTCTGCCTGCTGTCTGACCTGAGTGAGTTGGCCGCGCTGCAGCGCCAGGTGCTGATGAAGGAAAGCCTGGCCGCACTCGGCGAACTCTCCGCCGGCATCGCGCACGAATTCAAGAACTCGCTGGCGACTATTTCCGGTTATGCGCAGCTCATCCGTGGCGAGTCCCAGGGCGATATTGCCGAAAACTCGCTGCGCATTCTCGAGCAGACTCGCGCGCTGGCCCACGTGGTCACCGAGTTCCTGAAATTCGCCCGGCCCATGGACCTGATGGCGGAGGAGATTGCCGTCGGTTCACTCGTGGATCGCGTCATCGCGGAGGTCTGCGACATGGCGGCCGACGTCAAACTTAACCGCGACGGCCAATTTGAGAACATCTCGGGTGATGAAGCCTTGCTGCGCCAGGCTCTGCTCAACCTTACGCGCAACGCGGCCGAGGCGGCGAACACCCCGCCCGCAAATCAGGCAGCCCTAAACCAGGCAGCCCCGAACCAGACAGCGGAGATCGGGACACCCGGCCCGTCGCCTGGCCAGAAAAGCATCGGGCGCGTCACTCTCCGTGGGTCGCTCGAGCAGTCGGGCGGTCAATTAACGCAGCGCATTTCCGTTTCGGACAATGGCCCAGGAATACCGCCTGCCGACCTATCTCGAATTTTCGTGCCTTTCTACACCACCAAGGCCAATGGCACTGGCCTCGGTCTCGCCATTGTGCAGAAAATCGTTGTGCAGCACGGCGGTACCGTTGAAGCCCGCAACCGGCCTGAGGGTGGCGCCGAGTTTATCGTTTGGTTACCACTCAGCCGACAAGCCTCCGCGAAGGTTGATTCCTTGGCAACGAGCGCCTAGACTGGACGAGCTTACGTCCCTGCCACTTGAAAGGCGGTTGTGCCCATGATGCTCCATAAACTGGCCTTCCCTATCGTGGGAATCGCTCTCGCAATGGCCTTTTGCGCTGTCGCGCCGCAAGTGCACGCTAACTCTCCACAACAGGATTCTATCGTCGAGGCCGCTCGCAAGGCCCGCGAACAACAAAAGGACCAGAAGCCGGTCAAGGTTTACACAAACGAAGACATTTCGCAGCTGAAGGGCGCCGTTTCCGTCGTGGGACAAACCCCCGCAGAACCCGCGCCAGCAGACAAGGCTGCTGCCGCCACTCCCGGCAAAACCTCAGCTCCCGACGAAACCCCGAAAGATGAAGCTGCGTGGCGCAAGAGATTTGCCGAAGCGCGCAAGACGCTGGCGGACGACTCGAAAGAACTCGACATCCTGCAGCGCGAATTTAACCTCAAACAGCAGCAATTTTATAGCGATCCCAACGTGGCCTTGCGCGAACAGAATAGCCGCAAGGACCTTGACGACACGCAAGCCCAAATCGACGCAAAAAAAGCTGATGTAGAGAAAGATCAGCAGGCTATTTCCGACCTGCAAGACGCCTTGCGCAAGTCCGGCGGCGATCCTGGATGGGGCACCGAACCTCCGAACACTACGGGCGCGAATCCTGGTCCGAATCCCGGCTCGAACACTGGATCGAACCCTTAATGGAACCCTTAACTGAACACTTGGTACAAAACTTGAACGAAACCTTGCTCGAAAACTCGTTCGGGCTGAACGCTTCCATAGGGCTGCAATTCTAGACCTTACTACTCACGCCCGCGCTCTTCTCCCGGTGCCTGCCTCCCTACATCCCGGCGTCGACGACCGTACGGCTCCGCCGATTCGTGATAGAACCTCGAACGTGGAGCCCTTACTCCTTGTCGAGGACAAAACCGAGCTGCGCGCCATGCTGCGCAAAGCGCTCGAGCGTGCCGGCTATGAGGTCGACGAAGCAGCCGATGGCACCGCGGCCGTCGCCAAGGTTCGCTCACGCCGCTACTTGCTCGTTCTCACCGATTTGAAGCTTCCCGGCTGCTCCGGACTCGAGGTGCTGCGCGAATCGAAGCTGGCCGATCCGAGCATTGCCGTGATCCTGATCACTGCATTTGGCTCGGTGGAAGAAGCGGTCACGGCCATGAAAGAGGGTGCGTTTGATTTCGTTCAGAAACCGATCGATCTCGACCACTTGAATCTACTGGTGGCCCGCGCCGCTCGCGAGCAGGAGTTGCTCCGCGAAAATTTGCTTCTTCGCGAACAATACACCGCGCGCTTCGGCTTCCCCCGCATCGTGGGCGAAAACCCCGCCATGCAGGCCACGACGCTGCAAGTCCAGCGCGTTGCCGCCACCGACTCCACGGTATTGCTGCTGGGGGAAAGCGGCACCGGCAAGGAACTTTTTGCCCTCGCCACCCATCACCTCTCGCGGCGGCATGCGCAGCCCTTCGTCGCCCTGAATTGCGCGGCCATCCCCGAAGGGCTGGTGGAAAACGAGCTTTTTGGACACGAGCGCGGCGCCTACACGGGCGCGGGTGCGCGCAAAATCGGCAAGATGGAGATGGCTCACCGCGGAACGATTTTCCTCGATGAAATCGGTGAATTGCCGCTGGCCATCCAGTCCAAACTCCTGCGCGTGCTCGAGGAGCGCCGCTTCGATCGCGTTGGCGGGACGCAGACCATCGATGTGGACGTACGCATCGTGGCCGCCACCAACAAAGACCTGCGCGCAGCCGTCACTGCGAAAACCTTCCGCGAAGACTTGTACTTCCGCATTGCCGCCGTGCCGATTACCATCCCGCCTCTCCGCCTGCGCGGAGAAGATGTGCAGCTCCTCGCCGATACGTTTCTCGAACGCTTCCGCCGCGAATTCCGCAAACCGGGGTTGACGCTGACGCCCGGAGCACGGGCCGCGCTGCGTTCCTATAGCTGGCCGGGCAACGTCCGCGAGTTGCAAAACACCATTGAACGCTCCGCCATTCTGTGCGACAGCGATGCCATCGACGCCCAGGCGCTGCAGCTTCCCGCCCCGCGCCCCTCCGACGGGCAGATCCCCGCAGGCATGCTCGATGAGGGATTTCAGTGGGAAGGCACGATGCAGGAAGTGACCGCGCGCGCCATCGAGCACATCGAGCGCTTCAAGGTTGAAACCGCCCTCCGCTCCTCCAAGTGGAATAAGACTCGCGCAGCCGAATTGCTCGGCGTCTCCTACAAAACCCTGCTCAACAAAGTGCGCGCTCTGGGCCTCGAAGAATAGCGCTTCCCAAGCGATGCCCTTCTCTCACAATTAACATTGCTGTACTTCGCACTGCGCCGTTAGCGTATGGCGCTGTGCAGCGCAACAATCCCGCCAGTCCAGCGCTCGAACGCCACGTCCTTGAATCCGGCGCGCTGCATTAGCTCCGCAAGTTCCCTGGGCGGAGGAAAGCGCGCTACCGAGTTTGGAAGATACCCATACGCTTGCGCATTACTCGATATGATTCCGCCGATCTTTGGCAGCACCCGCCGAAAGTAGAGCCGAAACAGTCCGCCGAAAAGCACCCCTTCCGGCTCGGCAAATTCGAGTATAGCCACCGACCCGCCCGGCCGCAGGATGCGGCGCACCTCCGCCAGGCCGTCGCCATAATTGGCCAGGTTTCGAAATCCAAACGCGGTGGTCACCAGGTCGAAGCTTTCGTCCGTGAACGGCAATCGCAGCGCGTCGGCCTCGAGAAATTCAATTGTACTGTGCGCGCCATGCGAGTGCTGATTACCGGCCTTTTCGCGCGCGCGAAGCAGCATCGGGTGCGCGAAATCGGCACCCCAAAAACGCGCGCGTTGCGCTGGTGAGCCCGCTGCCGCTGTCCGACCCTGATACCCGCGGCTGGGCACCTGTGAGTTCCGCTCGTCTGAGGCCCCGCCCTGTGAGATCTCGCCCTGTGAAACCCCGCCTTGTGAGAAGTGCTCCCGCGATTGCGCCTCGAGCGCCAGCGTCAGGTCACCAGTGCCACAGCACAGGTCGAGCGCTTGCACTTCCGGCTGACGCAGCACCTTCGCAAACCGCCGCGCTACGCGGTTGCGCCAGGAAACGTCAAATCGCAGGGAGAGCAGGTGATTCAGCAGGTCGTAATGCGGTGCGATGCGGCTGAACATCTCTCGCACCTGCCGCGCGGCGCTCGCGTCATCCACCGCGCCCGTCGGACGCGTCCCCGGCAAGCGTCCTCGGGCGTGCTCTTCAGGACCCACCGGAATGATCGCCCTCAGCAGCATCCTGCTTGCTCAAATCGCCTAAAACATTGCGTACTCGCGGAACGGGAATGCCCGCCACCGTCTCTGCCATTCCAATTTTTCGCGGAAGCACAAAGCGCAGTTCGCCCCCGCGCGTCTTTTTATCGGCGCCCATGATTTCGATCAGCCGCACGGCCCCGGCTCCCGGTAAAGGAGGCAACGGCCCCGCCCGCCGCACGAGTGTATCGATGCGCCGCGCTTCCAGAGGAGCAAGCATCCCACTCAAAGTTGCCAGACGCGCCGCAGCGATCATTCCCCAGCCCACTGCTTCCCCGTGCAGGTAGCGCCGGTACGCTGTAGCCGTCTCGAACGCGTGGGCGAAGGTATGGCCGAAATTCAGAATTTCTCGCAGTCCCGCTTCGCGCTCGTCGCGCCCCACCACGCGTGCCTTGCTACGAATGCATCGCGGAATTACGTAATCAAGCGCGCGGCGATCGCGTGCCACCAGCCGTTCGATGTTCTTTTCCAAATAATGGAATAGTGGCGCGTCGCAGATCACCCCGTACTTGATGACTTCGTAGATGCCCGAGCGAAACTCACGATCCGGAAGCGTCGCGAGCGTATGCGGATCGGCGATTACCAGTTGCGGCGAATAAAACGCGCCGACCAGGTTCTTCCCTTCCGGCAAATTGACGCCCGTTTTTCCTCCAATGGCGCTGTCGACCTGCGCAACCAGTGTCGTGGGCACATGCACCAGGCGCACTCCGCGCAAATAACTGGCCGCGGCATATCCCGACACGTCGCCGACCACCCCTCCACCTACCGCCACAAGCACTGCCCGCCGGTCGGCTCCGAAGCGGACCAGTTGCCGCCAGATGTGCTCCACGGTCGCGACGCTTTTCAGCGCTTCGCGATCGTCAAACAAAATCGTCGCCCGCAAATTTCGTGCGCCAATTCCTCGCGCAACCTGCTTCTGCCAATGGCGCGCGACCCCCGGCGACGAGAGCAGAAACACGCCGGTGTTCGCGGAAAGCGAGCGCGCGCCCCCACTCGCGCTTTGCATCAGGCTGGATAACCTGCTGGCTATGCCTGCACCGTACAGCACCTCATACGTCCCCGTGCTGGAACGAACTCTGATACGGACCCCGATGTGAGCACGGACGCCAACTCCGGTCTCGACCCCAGTGCGAACCCCGGTGGCAGCACCAGTGGCAACCCCCGCCACAACCCCGTCGCGAGTGTCCTTGCGCGTTTTGTGGTCGGCAGCGATGTCAGCAATGTCCATGCGAAGCTACGCACTCTAACACACCGCACCGGAGCGCCCCAGACCACCGCAGGCCAAACGGCCACGGCGCCGCCAGAGGATTTCGCACCACTCGGCTTCCCGTAATGCAGCAATCAAGCTTGCGGAGGGCTTGCGGGGGGGGCGAGCAGAGGGCTTGCAGACGGCTGGCAGAGGCAATGTGCGAGAAAATTATCTCGAGCGAAATTCTACGGATGCGTCCCTGGGTGAAATTTCTCTTCGAGTTGCGGCAGTGTCGCAATCAGCACGTGGCCGACGATAGCCAGGCTGCGAGGGCTGATCTTGTCGAGTGTGTCCTGCGGCGTATGCCAGTACGGAACGTCGTTCAAGGTGTCCAGGTCGATGATGTCCACCGACGCAACGTTGCGATGCAAAAAAGACAAGTGGTCGTCGTCGATGGGCACCCGGTCGGACAGGAATACGTCTTTATACCCCAGACGCGCGGCTGTCGACCACACCAGGTCGGTCAGCCACGCCGTCGAATTGCCCTCGCGCTTCACGTGCAGGTTGCGTCCGCCGACCAGGTCCGCCAGAAGCATGGCCTTGACGCGGGTCAGATCGCCCGAGACCGCCATGCGCGCCGCTAGTTCCCGGCTGCCATACGTATTGTCGGGATCCTTCCAGTCAAGATTGAAGGCCTCTTCGCCATCGAAGAACGCTACCCAAACCGTGAGCGCATTCTTCCGCGCGCAAACCAGCCGAGCCAGTTCCAGCATCACCCCTGTCGATGAGCCCCCGTCGTCGGCGCCCACGAAGTTTTCCAGGCGCTTGGTGTCGTAATGCGTGGTGAAAAGCACGATATCAGGGCTCGCTCCCGGAATCTTGGCCACAATGTTTTTCATCGCGACGTTCCCGATCGGCGTCGGCGTGTGAAAATCCTCTTGGTCTACGGGGCATCCGAAACTCTGCAGCTTGCCAACGATGTACTGTTGTACTCGGAGGTCGCCCTCGGTGCCTGCGCTTCGCGGACCGATGGCCACCTGGTCGGCAACATACTGGTAGGCCTGCTGGCCATCGAAACCACCGGTGGCTTCAGCGGGCGGCGCAACCGGTGGAGTTGCGGCCGAGCGAGTTGCAGCAGGAAGATTCGTCGCGGCTGTACCCTGCTGGCCCGCATCCGTTGATGCCGCTTGGCTCGCGCCGCCCTGCTTCCCTCCGCAAGCTACTAATACAAGTGCCAGCCCCACCGGAGCAAACGCGCGCAGCATCATGCGCGACCTCGTGCGCAACACCGTGCGCAACACGGGCCGAGGCCATAGTCGCAACGCCGGATTTTGCCCTCTTTCTCGATTCATCCTAATTTGCCGGACCAATTTTATCGCTCTAGCTTGCCGCTCATGGTATCGCCCCATTTTTATCGCTGCCGCTCACGCTCCAGCGCTTCCTGCGTGCGGCGCTTTCTGCGCACTACCATCGCCGCGACGCCGATACCCACAACATACAGCAGAATCATCGGCGCCATGAAGATCAACATGGTCATCGCGTCCGGCGTCGGTGTGATGATTGCGGCCACGACGGAAATAATCAGGATCGCATACCGGAAATTCTTCCACAGAAATTGCGGCGTTACGATGCCGAAAATCGCCAGCACAAAAATCAGCATCGGCAACTCAAAAACCGCGCCCACGCCCAGTAAAACGATCAAAACAAGATTGAAATATTCCTCGATGCTGATCAGCGGAGTAAAAGGACCATTCCCCTGGAAACTGGTCAGGAACCGCAGCAGATACGGCAGGATCACGTAGTAGGCGAACGCGATGCCGATGAAGAACAGCGCCATCGTCGGCACGATGAACGCCGCCAGTGCTTTTCGTTCGTGTTTGTACAGCCCCGGCGCAACGAACAGCCACACCTGGTACAGCACATACGGCGATGCGATCACCACGCCCAGATAAAGGCCCAGCGTGATGACCAGGTTCAGATAACCCGCGGGATGCGTGAAGATCAGCTTATCTTCCAGGTGCGCGGCGCGCAGCGCGATCACCATCGGGCGCGCCACAAACGCCAGCACCGGCTTCGCCACCGCAAATCCCACGAACGCGCCGAGCACAATCGCTGCCGCCGCATGAATGATCCGCGTGCGCAGCTCGCCCAAATGGTCGAAGAACGACATCTTGCCGCCCTCGTCGGCCTCGGCCATCTGGCCTATCGGGTCAGGCGGGATGGAAGTTGCCATCGGCTGGTTTTTCTAGCGGGTCGGGTTCGGTGGGTGCGAGATCAGATGCAGGATCAGAAGTATGCCCACGATCAGAAGTATGCCCACGGTCAGAAGGGTTAGAAGTATATTCAGCAGTGTGCGTGGATTCGGAACTGTGCCCGGGCTGAGAACCGGATTCAGAACCAGATTCAGAACCGGCTCCAGAACTGCGCTCAGAACTCGGTTCGGCAGCGGCGTGCTCGGCCGGATCCGCAGTCCCGGCTCCAGTCCCAGCCGCAGTCTCACCCGGTGTCCCGGCCACACTCTCGTCCGCACCCTCGTCGCTCGCCCCTGGCTCGCTAAACGCCCGCGGTATCGTGACCGCCGGCGCGCCCCCAGACCCCGGCTGCGCATTCTCAGCCTGTGGACCGCCGATTGCCGTGGCAATCGCAGCTTCGGCCAGGGCCGCTTCTTTCTTGATTCGCGCCTGCCGCTCCATTTCCTGCATTTCGTCTTCAATTTGTACGCGGAAGTCGGTGGTCACCCGGCGGAAATCCGCCATAGCCTTGCCCAGCATACGCGCCACTTGCGGCAATTTTTCAGGTCCCAAGACGACCAGCGCCACCAGGAAGATTATGACCAGATGAGGGATGCTGAGCATTGGCAGATGCGACCAGATACCTGACTGTTACCGTGCTGCACTCCGTCGCCTCGCCGCTAACGCTGCCCGTAGCCCAAATCTAACCCCAGACCGGATCAAGGCGGGTTTGTGCGACAAATTACGTGTCAACTGCATCATAGAGGAGGGTTGTAGGGGTGTCAAATAGCCCGCAAAATCATGCTATACTCCAAGCGCCGATGGAAAGCGCTAAAACCTCTGAAAAACCCTAAAAGCGAGGACGCGATGAAACCCGAGCGACGTGGCGCCGTGCTGATTCTTGGCGTATTAATCCTTTCTGCCATTCTCGGTGGCCTGTACGGTCCGTCGGTCCGCGTGACCGCCGCCGGAACTTCCGACGTGCAGGAGTCCATCAGGAATTTCACGCGCGTGCTTTCCATCGTCCAGCAGGACTACGCTATCCCCCTCGATACCGACCATGCTCTGTACGACGGCGCGATTCCCGGCATGCTGCGCGTGCTCGATCCGCACTCTACTTTCTTCGATCCCCGCCAGTACGCGCTGCTGCGTGAAGATCAGCGCGGCAAGTATTACGGTGTCGGCATGACCGTTGGACCGCAGGAAAATCATACCGTGGTTCTTGCTCCCATGCCCGGCTCTCCCGCTTCCAAAGCTGGGATTCGTCCCGGCGACATCATTCAAACCGTTGAGGGTAAACCGACCGATGGCTTGACCACCTCCGAAGTCGCCGATTTGCTGAAGGGCCCCAAGGGCACCGTGGTGCATGTCGCCGTCGTCCGTGAAGGCTATACCGACCCGCTCACCTTTAACATTACGCGCGACGAAATTCCCAAGCATTCGGTCGACGTCGCCTTCCTGGTA
>Ga0182024_10006624_pt1 | contig 25350 bp, 23 predicted proteins | sample P32metaG_FD_120480 | JGI IMG/M metagenome (GOLD analysis project Ga0182024, IMG submission 120480) | Permafrost microbial communities from Stordalen Mire, Sweden - P3-2 metaG (Illumina Assembly) | ecosystem: Environmental > Terrestrial > Soil > Wetlands > Permafrost | place: Sweden: Stordalen...
GCGTTCCCAGGCTCCGTCCTGGACGTCTGAACCAATGTACGCAGCCCCCGTCCAGGACCTGATCGACGAACTTGGCCGGCTGCCGGGTGTCGGCCCAAAGTCCGCCCAGCGCATTGCCTTCCATATCCTTAAGTCGCCGGCCGAAGATGCCGCCCGCCTCGCGGCGTCAATAAATTCCGCCAAAACGAAGGTCACCTGGTGCCGGCGCTGCTTCAACGTCGCAGAAGGTGGAGAGGGCGCCGAATGCGGGGTCTGCACAGACGCCAGGCGAGACCCCTCCGTCCTGTGCGTCGTAGAAGAACCTCGCGACCTTGTCGCGGTCGAAAAGACTGCCGAGTTCCGGGGCCGCTACCACGTGCTCCAGGGGGCGATCAGCCCCATCGACGGGGTCGGCCCCGAGCAACTGCGTGTAAGAGAGCTTCTCGCCCGGCTCGAAATCGAAGGCGTACAGGAAGTGATCTTGTGCACCAACCCCAACATCGAGGGCGACGCGACGGCGCTGTACCTGGCGAGCCTCCTCAAGCATCTTCCGGTCAAAGTGACGAGGATCGCGAGCGGGCTCCCGGTCGGGAGCGACCTCGAGTACGCCGATGAGCTCACGTTGGGAAGAGCCCTCGAGGGCCGACGCGAACTCGTCTAAAGCTCATGAAAGCCCATGTTGTAGACGGCACGTACGAGCTGTTCCGCCACTATCACGGGGCGCCGCCTCACGAGAACGCTGTCGGGGAAGAAGTCGGCGCCACCAGGGCGGTGCTCGGTTCGCTCCTCGGGATGCTCGAGGGCGGGGCGACCCACGTGGGCGTTGCCACCGACCACGTCATCGAGTCGTGGCGCAACGATGAGTGGCTTACCTACAAGAGCTCCGCCGGCGTCCCAGCCGACCTGCTCAGCCAGTTCTCGCTGTTCGAAGAGGCGCTCGAGCTTATGGGCCTCGTCGTATGGCCTATGACCGACCTGGAAGCCGATGACGCCTTGGCGAGCGCGGCGGCGGTCCTCAGCGAAGACCCACGGCTTTCACAGGTCCTTATCTGTACGCCCGACAAGGACTTGGGCCAGTGCGTACGAGGCGACAGGGTCGTCTGCCTGGACAGGCGAAAAGGGGTGATCGTCGACGAAGTCGCCGTGCGAGAGCGCTTTGGCGTCGGGCCCGAGTCCGTGCCCGACTGGCTCGGGCTCGTTGGGGACAGCGCAGACGGCTTCCCGGGTTTGCCCGGTTGGGGCGCAAAAGCTGCAAGCGCCGTGCTGGGCCGCTACGGGACGATCGAAGCTATCCCGCCTGTCGCGTCGGCCTGGGAGGTGGGCCTGTCTGCAGCCCGCGCGGCCAGCCTGGCGGCGACGCTCGAAAAGGACTACGACCGGGCGCTGCTTTTCAAGAAGCTCGCAACGTGCGTCGTGAAGCGCGACCTCCTGCCTCCCGGGGGTGGAGCCCTCGACAGCCTGACCTGGCGGGGGGCGGGCGCAGGGTTCGGCCTGATGTGTGATCGCCTGGAAGCCCCGAACCTCCTACAGCGCACCAAGGACTTAGTCGCTCGGCGCCCTCAGTCCGTCGCGAACGACAGCTGAGGAAGGTCGACCACCTCGCTGAGCAGGTCGTGGTACCGCGCCCTACTGACCGGGACAGCGCCCAGGCTGGCAAGGTGCGGGGTGAGCCACTGGACGTCGAGCAGCTGGCCGCCTCCCGCTCGCATGGCCTCGACCAGGGCGACGAGAGCGACCTTGGAGGCGTCGCGCTCGCGGTGGAACATCGACTCCCCCGCGAAGAGCCCGCCGATAGTCACCCCGTAGAGCCCTCCAACGAGCTGACCGTCGGGCCCCCAGGCCTCCACGCTCTGTGCCCAGCCGAGTTCGTGGAGGCGCAGGTAGGCGTTCGTCATCCGCCGGTTGATCCACCCACCCGGCCGGGTTGGGTCGGCACAACCTGCCACGACATCGTCGAAGGCCGTGCCGAAGCGGATCTCGAAGCGCCGGCATGATTTGCGGAGAGAGGCTCGGACCACCAGCCCGTCCAAAGGTATGACGCCCCGTGGGTCGGGCGACCACCACGCCACCTTGCTGGCCACGGGCATCGGGAAAAGCCCGCAACGGTAGGCGGCCAGCAAAGTGCCGGGCTGCAGGTCGGCGCCGACTCCCACCACTTCGCCGGTACCCGCCACGGTCGCCTGGGCCTCGGCCGAGCAGGGGAACTGCCAGTTGGACGGCGGAGGCTGGACCGGACATTGCACGACAGCAGTCTGCCAACCGCGGCCCGACAACCGCTCCCCGGGGAGCTACGCGAACAGCAGCGCTATGCGGACTTGAGAGCTACCGGGCCCGGCGCGGGAGCGTCGGGTGCAGCCACGGTCCCACGGAAGGCGACGGACGATGACCCTCCAGCGCCCGCCACGCCGGGGCCCACGTACTCAGGCAACATGTCGCGAAGGGCCCGAAGTGCGCGCGCCGCGGAGCTTTTCACGGTGCCTGGGGCACATCCGAGCCGGTTGGCGATCTCAGCTTCAGAAAGATCTTCGTAGTAGCGCAGCAACAGGACTTCGCGCTGGCGGGCCGGCAGGCGGTCTAGTGCCTGGCGTACCAGCTCACGGTCATCGACAGCCTCCGTCGCAGGCTGCTGGACGAGTTCGGGCATGTCCCCGACCGAAACCCTTGCGCCCCACTTCCGCCACCCGGAGCGGCAGGTATTGACAACGATCTGGCGGACGTAGGCCTGCTGACGCCAACGTTCCTGCCCGGCTACGCGCTGCCACGCTCCCATCGCTTTTACCAACGAGGATTGAACGGCGTCCTCGGCATCCTCTCGACGCCCCGTCACCGCATAAGCAGCCCTAACCAGTGCCGGCCTCGCCGACTGCGCGAGCTCTTCGAAACCAATGGCCTCTTGGAGAGTGGCCGCCTCAATTTTTCCGGCCTCGCCGGGCCCGGTTGCACGCACTTAGTCTCCTCACCTCAGGTTTTCCCCACCCAGGCCTATCACTACGTTGTCCGCGTAAAGCTGCAGCGTCCATGGGGAGGGCTTGCCATGCGCCAGCGGCCACTAGCCTTTCGTCCGTGGTCGACCGATCGATGAAGGAGCGCCTGGAAGAGCTCGAGCGGAGGCGCGATGCGGCGTTCCATGCGGGGAGCCCTGCCGCGGTCGAACGTCAGCACTCCCGCGGCAAGATGACGGCCCGGGAGCGCATCGGCTATCTCCTCGACGCTGGGTCATTTCAGGAGCTCGACATGCTTGCCAAGAGCCGCTCCCAGTGGACGCCGGAGGACAAACGGGCCTACACCGACGGGGTCATAACCGGCTTCGGCACCGTCGACGCCAGAAAAGTGTGCGTCTTCTCGCAGGATTTCACCGTAAGCGGCGGGACCCTCGGCGAGGTGTCCGGGGAAAAGATCCACAAGATCATTGACCTTGCGACGTCTCTCGGCATCCCGCTCATCGGGATCAACGATGGAGGTGGCGCCCGGGTCCAAGAGGGTGTCGTCGCGCTTCATTATTACGGCGGGATATTCAGGCGAAATGTTGCCGCTTCAGGAGTGGTGCCCCAGATAAGCGTCATCATGGGGAGCTGCGCCGGGGGGGCGGTCTACAGCCCTGCGATAACCGATTTTGTGTTCATGGTCCAAGGGACTTCGCAAATGTTCATTACAGGGCCGGACGTGGTGAAGACCGTGACCGGCGAGGACGTAACCCACGAAGAGCTCGGTGGGGCGCTCACTCACGCCACCAAGTCGGGAGTGGCGAGCTTCGTGGCACCGGACGAAAAGGCGTGCCTGGACCAGGTCCGCGAGCTTCTGGCCTATCTCCCATCCAATAACCTGGCCCAGCCTCCGGTCTCCTCGTTCGGCGACAGTGCGGACGAACTCGTGGCCGAGCTCGCCGAAGTCGTACCCGATTCCTCGCACCAGCCCTACGATGTGAAGCAATTGCTCCGGGCGGTCCTGGACAACGGGGAGTTGCTCGAGTACCACGCGCTCTGGGCGCTCAACCTTGTCTGCGGTTTTGGCCGCATAGGGGGCCAAGTCGTCGGCGTCGTCGCCAACCAACCCCAAGTGCTGGCTGGGGTACTGGACATCGACGCCTCGGAAAAGGGCGCCCGGTTTGTGCGGACCTGCGACTGTTTCAACATCCCCATAGTCACTTTCGTCGATGTCCCAGGTTTCATGCCGGGGACCGACCAGGAGCACGGCGGGCTTGCAAGGCGCGCAGCCAAACTGCTTTATGCCTATTGCGAAGCGAGCGTGCCAAAAATCCAAGTGATAGTGCGCAAAGCCTACGGGGCGGGCTACGTCATCATGTGCTCCAAGTCCCTCGGTGCGGACCTCGCTTACGCTTGGCCCGGCGCCGAACTGGCCGTGATGGGCCCGGAAAGCGCCGTGGACCTTTTGTTTGCGCCGGAACTTGCCGGTGCGACTGCCGAACGTCGCGCCGAGCTGGTCCAGCTCTACCGGGACGCCAACACCAGCCCGTACCTCGCGGCCGAGCGCGGGTACATCGACGACGTCATCGACCCGGCGTCGACCCGCCAGGTGCTCCGCCAAGGCCTGGACATGCTGGCAGGCAAGCGCCAAGAGGTCCCCGCCCGCAAACACGGCAACATCCCGCTGTGACCGGGCGCCTCGGGCTCCGGGTGGAGGTGAGGCTGACGGACCTCGCCCGCCCTCCCTCGCCGGGGGAATTGGAAGCGGTGGCTCTCGCCGTCGACAGGGCGCTGGGAGCAGCCGCCCCTGCGGAGGCCGTCGTCGCTCCGAGCGAGTGGCGTTTTTCAGGGCGTTGGTGGCGCCAACACCCCGGGAGGTCGCCAGGGTGCACTGAGTGGTTCTCAAAATCACTCGAATAGGCCGAAAAGCCAGGTTTTCCCCCGCTGTGGATGAATTGTGGAAAAGCTAGGGGCCGCTTGGGGACTACCTGAACGGGCCCTGACATTTGCCTGAACGCCTGCGCGAATGCCCATTACGCGCACAGCTCGGGGCGCTCATGCGGGCGCCGATTGGAGCACGCACCGGCCTGTCCCAGGCACCAATTTGCCGACGATGCTGGCACTGAAGCCGAGATCGGCGGCTATCGCGACCGCTTCTGGCCCCGATCCGGGAGGGACGGTGACCACCATGCCGAGGCCGAGGTTGAAGGTCCGCTCCATCTCGGCATCGGTGAGAGACGCCGCCTCCTGAACTTGGCCGAAGATAGCGGGCACTGGCCAAGTGCCAATTTGGATCACGGCATCGAGGTCAGACGAAAGGGCGCGGGGAACGTTGCCCGGCAGGCCGCCGCCGGTGATGTGAGCTACCGCGCGCACCGGGACCTTGCCCAGGAGGGCGAGCACTGCGGGCGTGTAGATGAGCGACGGCCGTAAAAGCTCGTCGACGAGGGAACGCCCGGCGCCCGGCCAGGCCTCTTCGTCCAACCCGCGCCCGGCGCGGCCGAGCAACGCCGCCCGGACCAGCGAATAGCCGTTGCTGCGCAACCCGTCGGAATGCAGCCCGACCAGGACATCGCCTGCTCGGGGCGGGTTGTGCCCGCGTGGGCCGAGAAGGCGGTCGCGTTCGACAACACCCACGGCGAACCCCGCCAGGTCCATCTCACCCGCCGGTAGCTGGCCGGGGTGCTCGGCAAGCTCGCCGCCAAGGATCGCACAACCGGCCTGACGGCAGCCATCTGCAATGCCGGCCATCACGCTGGCCACCGCTTCAGGGTCAAGGTGCCCCCAGAGCTGGTAGTCGAGGAGGAAGAGCGGTTCGGCACCCTGGCAGACGAGGTCGTCGACGCACATCGCCACGAGGTCTATCCCGATTGTCCCCAGCCTCCGAGCCGCGACGGCGACCGCGAGCTTCGTGCCTACCCCGTCCGTGGAAGCGACCAGGACGGGCTCGTGATAGCCCGAGGGCATCGCAAAAAGGCCTCCGAAACTGCCGATGCCGCCGATTACCTCCGGCCGGACGGTGCTTTCGACTGCCGGCCGCATGAGGCGCACAGCCTCCTCGCCGGCGTCGATATCCACCCCGGCGGCGGCGTAAGTCAGCGGGGCGTCGGGGCCCCGGGGTGCAGGCCCCTCAGAGGGCATGCGTGGGAAGCTCGAGGACCGTCTTGGAGAGCCTGTCGGGCACGGGCACCGGGTAGTCGCCGGTGAGACAGGCGTCACAAAAGCCGGCGCCGGGCACACCGGTCGCCTTCTTGAGGGCGTCGAGGCTCAGGTACGCCAGGCTGTCGGCACCGAGGTAGTCGCAGATCTCGCCGACCTCGAGGTCGGCCGCCACCAGTTCGCTACGGGCCCCCGTGTCCAAACCGTAGAAACACGGCCAGCGGTACGGGGGCGACGAAATGCGCAGGTGGACTTCCTTGGCCCCCACTTCTCGCAACATTGCGAGCATGCCTTTGGTCGTAGTCCCGCGGACAATCGAGTCGTCGACGACGACCAGGCGCTTGCCGGCGATCGCGTCGCGCAGCGGGTTCAATTTCCGCCGCACGCCGGAGGCGCGCTGGCTCGGGTCCGGGTTGATGAACGTCCGCCCTATATAACGGTTCTTCACCAAGCCATGACCAAAAGGGATGCCGCTCCTGCGGGCATAGCCCTCGGCGGCAGGCACACCCGAGTCAGGCACCCCGACGACCATGTCTGCGCTCACGGGGGCCTGCTCTGCGAGCAATTCGCCCATTCGCACACGCGCACCGTGAAGCTCTTGGCCGTAGAGGCGGCTGTCGGGACGAGCTAGGTAGATGAACTCGAACAGGCAGAGCTTGGGTTGTATGCGCTCGGCGGGCCAGGGATGGAAGCTCTCGCAGCCGTCGGCGCTTATCACGAGCACTTCGCCGGGCTCCACCTCCCTCACAAAGTGGGCGCCGGCGATGTCGAGCGCCGGTGTCTCCGAGGCCAGGATCCACCCGTCGTCAAGTTTCCCAAGGCACAGCGGCCGGAAACCGTTCGGGTCCCGCACCGCTACCAGGTGCGCCCGGTCAGCGAGGACGAGTGAGAACGCCCCCTGCATCTGCGGCAGCACGGCTATCAGCGCGCTCACCAGCGAAGCGGTCCCGTTGGGGCTAGTCGGCGCAGCGCGGTCCATCTCGCGGGCGACCAGCTCGGCCATGAGGTCCGAGTCGCTCGTTGCCATCCCCGGCAGCATCGCGATGGACGCCGCCAGCTCCTCTGTGTTGGTGAGGTTGCCGTTGTGGCCGATGGCGAACTCGGTCCCACCCGCCTGGCGGTACATCGGCTGAGCGTTGTGCCACGAAGACGACCCCGTGGTCGAATAGCGGGTATGGCCAATGGCTAGGTGGCCCTCGAGGCTGGCGATCTTGTAGTCATTGAAGACCTGGGTAACGAGGCCCATGTCCTTCATCACCATCATCGTCGACCCGTCGCTTACAGCCATCCCGGCCGACTCCTGACCGCGATGCTGGAGTGCGTAGAGACCATCGAAAACCACTGGGGCGACTTTGCGGCCGGGTGCCCAGATGCCGAAGACGCCGCACGCTTCCCTCGGACCGCTCACCAACCCATTCTCGCACGCGGTCCGCCACCACCGGCGAGATGGCCCGCAGAAGGAGCTGAGTTCCGAGCTACCGTGGCCTGGTGATCGACCTCCATACTCATTCGACGGTCTCAGACGGCAGCGACACCCCCGAAGAGGTCGTTGCGCTCGCCGCCAAGGCCGGCCTGTCGGCGCTCGCCCTTACCGACCACGACCGCCAGGACGGCATCGCGGCTGCCCGCAAGAAGGCCACCGAATTGGGCATCGAGCTGATCGCGGGTACCGAGATCTCGTGCAACCACAGCGGGACCATGCACATGCTGGTCTATTTCTTGGAGCCAGGCGAAGGTCCTCTCCAGGACGAGCTGCTGCGCCTGCAGGTTGCCCGCGACAACCGCAACGACGAGCTCATCGCCCGCCTGGCGGAGCTCGGGCTGCCCGTGACCATGGAGGAGCTCGAAGCAGAGGCCGGTGGGAGCGGGGCGGGGCGGCCCCACGTAGCGGCAATCCTTGTCCGAAAGGGCGCTGCCAGCTCGGTCCAGGACGCCTTCGACCGCTGGCTCGCCAAGGGGCGTCCCGCCTACGTAGAAAAGGAACGTTTGGACCCCCTTCCCGCTATCACGCTTGCTCTCCAGTCGGGTGCGCTCCCGGTCCTGGCACATCCACTATCGCTCGGGCTTTCGCCGGACGAGCTCGAAGGGACTGTCGGGGAGCTGGCTGACGCGGGCCTTGTGGGCCTTGAATCGATCTATGGGCGCTACAGCCGGGAAGACCGTGCGGGGCTGGCAGTGATGGCGGCCCAGGCCGGGCTCGCCATCACCGGCGGCTCGGACCACCACGGGACTTACAAACCGGACCTCTCGGTGGGTACAGGGCAGGGAGATCTCCACGTGCCTGACGGTGCTTTGGAAGCGCTGCGCAACAGGCTTTTCACATAAGGGGGGCGCCATGGCGTTGCCGGAGAGCCTGCGAAAACAGCTGAGCTGGTTGGGCCTCCCGGCACTCCAGGCCGCAAAGACCGCCGTCGCGACGGGGGTTTCCTGGTTCATCGCATCCGACGTCATCGGCAACAGCATCCCCGTGTTCGCGCCGCTCGCTGCGCTGCTTACGGTCCAGGTGACGATTTGGGACTCCGTTGCCCGCGGGCTGCAACGGGTCCTGGGCGTCGTAGTGGGGGTCCTCGTCGCTTACGGTTTCGCCCGGCTTGCCGGGATAAATGCCTGGTCGATAGGGCTCGTAATTTTCGTCTCGTTGCTCGCCGGCCGGGCCTTGCGGCTCGGCCAGCAGGGCTCCATCCAGGTCCCGGTCAGCGCGCTCCTGGTCCTGGTGCTCGGGGCGACCACCGGTGGCTATGCGCTCGACCGGGTCCTCGACACGGTGGTCGGAGCTGCGACGGGCATCCTCGTCAACCTCGTGGTTGTACCGCCGACCCAGGTCAAGGCTGCTCGCACGGAGGTGAACGCTTTCGCCGCAGCGCTCGCGACATTGCTCCAAGGCGTCGCCCAGAGCATGTCCCTACCCGGTGCCGACCTGGCGGCTCACCTGCAGCAGGCCCGCCGGCTCAGCGACGATACAGCGGCGGCTTCCCTCGCAGTCGAGCGCTCCGACGCCGCCACCCGATTGAACCCAACCGGTCGGCGCGACCGGCCGGAAGTGCAAAAATTGCAGGCAGCCGTAGCGACCCTCACGCGCGTCGAGCGCGCAGCGCGCGGCATAACGCGAGCTCTCGCAGATGCTCCCTCCAGTTGGCGCCCGCCGGACGAACTAGCCAGGCTCCTCACTGAGGTCCTCGCGACGGTGGCCGGCGAGCTGGACACGTGGGGGGCTCGGGTAACTTCGGAGGCCGTACCGGGCGGGCCGCCGGGGCCGGTGGGGTCCCCAGGCACGAGCGTGGCGGCTGGTGCTCTGATGGACGAGCTTTACCACGACACCCTCGTTGCGGCCCGCGCACGGGAGGTAGAGCCGGAGACGGCCGCAATCGTGTCAGCCATCGCGCTCGACGCGCACCGCATCAGCCAGGAGCTGGCGGCCGCGCTCGACACGTCAGCGGCCGCCCTCCCGAGTTGGCGGGCCTTGTTCGCTCCTTAGCCAGACCTACTCGGGGACTTCCGTGTAGACCGCTGCGCCGGAACGGACGAACTCGTCGGATTTTGCGCGCATCCCTTCTTCGGCCTCCTGCTCGAGGTCGATCGCCTTCTTGGTGGCACGCAGGTCGTGGCTGATGCTCATCGAGCAGAACTTCGGGCCGCACATCGAGCAAAAATGGGCCTTCTTGGCGGGTGCGGCAGGGAGTGTCTCGTCGTGGTAAGAGCGCGCCGTGTCGGGGTCGAGGGAGAGGTTGAACTGGTCCTCCCAGCGGAAATCGAAACGGGCCGCCGACAAAGCGTCGTCCCATGCCTGCGCGCCGGGGTGGCCCTTGGCGAGGTCGGCCGCGTGGGCGGCGATCTTGTAGGCGATAACGCCCATTTTCACATCTTCACGGTCCGGGAGGCCGAGGTGCTCCTTGGGCGTCACGTAGCAAAGCATCGCGGTGCCGAACATCCCTATCATTGCCGCCCCGATCGCTGAGGTTATGTGGTCATAACCTGGCGCGATATCGGTCGTCAGGGGCCCAAGGGTGTAAAAAGGTGCCTCCTTGCACCATTCCATCTGCAGGTCGACGTTCTCCTTGATCTTGTGCATCGGCACATGGCCCGGGCCTTCGACCATGACCTGGACGTCTTGGGCCCACGCCCTCTGGGTCAGTTCGCCGAGCGTGCGGAGTTCGGACAGCTGGGCCTCGTCGTTGGCATCCGCAACCGACCCGGGCCGGAGCCCGTCGCCGAGCGAGAAGGCGACGTCGTAGGCGGCAAAGATCTCGCAGAGCTCGTCGAAGTTTGTGTACAGGAAGTTCTCTTCGTGATGGGCCAGGCACCAAGCGGCCATCACCGATCCGCCGCGGCTCACGATGCCGGTGACCCTTTCGATGGTCATCGGGATGTAGCGCAGCAGCACACCGGCGTGGACGGTCATGTAGTCGACACCCTGTTCGCACTGCTCGATAATTGTGTCCCTGTAGATCTCCCAGGAGAGCTCGACGGCGCGCCCGTCCACTTTTTCGAGCGCCTGGTAAATGGGTACCGTGCCGATCGGGACCGGCGAGTTCCGGATTATCCACTCGCGCGTCGTGTGTATGTCCGCTCCTGTCGACAAGTCCATCACCGTGTCGGCGCCCCAACGGGTGGCCCAGCGCATCTTGTCGACCTCTTCTTCGATCGACGAAGTCACCGAGGAATTGCCGATGTTGGCGTTCACCTTCACGAGGAAATTACGGCCGATGAGCATCGGCTCGCTCTCGGGGTGGTTGATGTTGGACGGCAGTATGGCGCGCCCCCTGGCGAGCTCCTCACGGACCAGCTCAGGGTCGAGGTTCTCCCTCACAGCCGCAAAGTGCATCTCCGACGTCACGAGGCCGCGGCGGGCATAGTGCATCTGGGTCACGGTTTTACCAGGCAGAGCGCGACGGGGCGGCCTGGTAGCGGGCAAAGCCGCCGGCTCCGCCAACAATTGGCGGCGGAGAGCCGCCCGACCGTCGTCTCTCACCTGGCGCGCACGGCCCTCGACCACCGTGGTGTCGCCGCGCTCTTCAACCCATCGCTCGCGCAGCGCTGGTAAACCGGTCGGCGGGCCGTCGGGCGCAGGGCCGCTTGTGTCGTAAAGGTAAACGGCTCCGGCCCCTTCGTCTATAGCGACCTCCTGGAACGGGACCTCCACACCTCCGGGGCCAGGCCTGGAAACCTTGCGACGGGCCGTACCGAGCGAAATTGTTGTCATTTGTCGTCTTCCTTCCATCCAAAATGGTCGAGGGGCCCTGCCCCGGCGCCAAGGCGCCAACTGGCACTGCCCTGAATTGCTTGGTGAGCAAAGGTGTTCGCGTGCTCGATCGCGTCTTTTACCGAGAGGTGCCGTGCCAGGCCGGCAGCTATCGCAGCCGAAAAAGTACAGCCCGCACCGTGGGTGTTCATGGTGTCGATCCTCGGCTTGGTTATCTCCCAAGTCCGCTGGCCGTCCCAGACCACGTCCACCGAAACGCTCGGGTCATTGCCGTGGCCGCCTTTTACCACCACTACGGGAGCGAGGTCGCCGAGACGGCGAGCAGCCTCGCGCGCGTCGTCCAGGGTCTCAAGTTTTTCTCCAAGCAGCACGCTGGCCTCAAGAAGGTTGGGGGTGGCAACCGCAGACGCCGGCAGCAGCACTTCCCGGTACGCCTGGACGGCCCCGTCTGTGGTCAGACGCCGGCCGGTGGAGGCGACCAGGACCGGGTCTACGACCAGGGCGGGCAGGCTCGGTGCGAGCGCGGCCACCTCCCTGACTATTTCCTCACTATAAAGAACGCCGGTTTTCGCGCCCGAAACGACCATATCCTCGATGACCGCTTCGATTTGCGCTCGCACGAAAGCGGCTGGCAAGACGTGGACCGCGTTTACGTGTGCCGTGTTCTGGGCGGTGACACAGGTGATCGCCGTAGTCCCGAATACTCCCAGGGCAGCGAAGGTCCGGAGGTCGGCCTGGATCCCCGCTCCGCCGCCGGAGTCCGAGCCTGCGATGGTGAGCGCAACGGGCGGTGTCATCGCTGCACCTCGTCGAGGCGGTCGCGGATCTTGGCGAACGCGGCCGCCGGGTCAGGGGAACGCATTACCGCTCCCAGGACCGCGACACCCGCCGCGCCGGACTCGAGGCATCCCGCTGCGTTTTCGGCGTCGACCCCCCCGAGCGCCCACGTCGGCAGCGGTGCCCCCGCGAGAGCAGCCGAGCCGAGCGCTGGGCCGTAGCCGGGCTTCGAAACGGACGGGTAGACGGGCGAAAGCGTGGCCCACTGACAACCTTCGGCGCTGGCTCTCGATAACTCCTGGTGGCTATGGCAAGAGCGCCCGACCGCGACCTCAACCGGCCCGCCAGGCCACGGGTCGGTCGCTCCAAGGTGGGCGCCGTCCGCCGCCTCGCTCCCCGGGCCGGGGCTCGCTATGAGCACTCCACCAACTGCGTGGAGCATCTCCGCCAGGTCCTCCGCTAAGCGTCTCCGGTCGCCCGGGGCGGCGTGCTTGTCCCGTAGCCACACCGCACGCGCCCCCCCGGCCACCGCCTCGCGGAGCACCGCCAGCAATGGACGACCGCCCGTGTGCTCGCTGTCGGCAACAACAAGCACCCTCGGGAGCACCAGCGCTGAGCGCATTGCGACGGGGGTAGTCACGGGCGCGCTCAAAGTTGCGGCATCCCTTCGGAGGTGGTGCTTGCCTGCGCGTAATGCCGGCGCGGGATACGGCCCGCCAAGTAGGCGAGGCGCCCGGCCTTCACCGCGTGAGCCATCGCCTTGGCCATGACCGCCGGTTCCCGGGCACGGGTGACCGCCGATGCGACCAGCACGGCATCACAACCCAGCTCCATCGCTATCGCAGCGTCCGAGGCAGTCCCGACCCCCGCATCGAGCACGACCGGCACCGTTAGCGTGTCCCGGATAAGGGCGATGTTGTAAGGGTTGCGGATACCCATCCCGCTGCCGATCGGCGACCCGAGCGGCATGACTGCTGCGCAACCGGCCCCAGCCAGGCGCTGTGCGATGACGGGGTCGTCGTTGGTGTAGGCCAGCACGGCAAAACCGGCCCGTACAAGTTTGTCTGCTGCGTCAAGCGTTTCGATGGGATCCGGCAGGAGAGTGCTGTCGTCCGCGATCACCTCGAGCTTGACCCAGTTCGTCTCAAACGCTTCGCGCGCCGCCTCAGCGGTCCGGACGGCGTCACGTGAGGTGAAGCAACCCGCCGTGTTGGGAAGGACGCGTACGCCGGTTCGCTCGCAAACCTCGAACACCGAGCCGCCCGTCCCTGGGACGATACGCCGGAGCGCAACTGTCACCAGCGCCGCGCCGGATGCCCTAATTGCCTCTTCGAGCTCGGACATGCTTGCTGCCCCGCCCGTGCCCAAGATGAGACGTGGCCCGATCCTCTCGCCCGCGATAACGAGCGGGTCGTCCCGTTCATCCCGCGCGCCGGAGAGGCCTTGGTCGCTCAATTGGCCAACGCTCACTTCAACCTCCTGCAACGGCATGGAGCACTTCCACGCTGTCTCCTTCGGCCAGCTCGGCGGTTGGCCACTCGTCTCTTCGCACCAGTTCGGAATTAACGGCGACCGCGATCCCGCGCGGCCCGCAGCCAAGGGTGCCGACCACGTCGGCGACCGTCGCCCCAGAGGCCAGCTCGAGCGCCTGACCGTTGACTTGGAGCTTCACCGAGGCGCTCATATTGCCGTGTTCATATTGGGCCGCTCACAGCGCCTACTCATACCCGTTGCTCATAGGCCGGCTCGCCGACGCCGAACCGGTGGGGCGAAAAAGCCGCCGCTGGGCCGGCAATAGCGCTACCCGAGAGCGCGTCGAAGAGCGCGTCGGCACTGAGCGGGGCCAGCAGGATCCCGTTGCGAAAATGCCCAGTGGCGAGGAAAAGGCCCGGAGTCGATGCCGCTCCGAGGACCGGGCCGTTGTCGGGCGAGCCCGGGCGGAGCCCCGCCATGGATTCGCTCAGTTCCAGCTCCGCTACCTCGGGGACCACTGCGACAGCGGCACGGAGCAGGTCGTACACGGCGCCTGCGGTGACCGTCGTGTCCGCTCCCCGCTCCTCCATGGTGGCGCCGACCACGACCTCGCCGCTGGCCCTAGGCACCAGGTAAACAGGGCGCCCTTGCGCCATCGCCCGGATGGCCCTGCCAATTACGGGGACAGAGGGGTCACAACGAAGACGGAGGATCTGGCCCTTCACGGGACGGACCGGTGCCACGTCCCCGCGGGCCAGGCCACCGAGGTGACCGGAGCGCCATCCAGCAGCCACCACAACGCTGCCGGATACCAACTCAGTCCCGTCATCGAGCACAGCCCCGGCCACGCGCTGTTGAGGCGTGTGCAGGATCTCTCGCACCGCCGAGCGCAACAACTCCACCCCACGGCGCTCAACGGCTTGGAGTAGCGCCCGCAGCAATGCCCTGTTGTCCACCTGATGATCACCAGGGCTCAGCACCCCGCCGGCTACGCGAGGGTTGAGCGACGGCTCCAGCCGCCGGCATTCCTGCCCAGTAAGCAACTCGACATCACAACCGAGCCCGCGCTGGACCGCAAAGGACTCCTCCAGCGCACGGTAGTCATCGGCATCGAGGGCGACACTGAGCGTGCCGTCCCTTCGCAGCCCTACGGGTAGGCCGCTGTCTTCCTCAAGGGCGGCGGCGTAGCCCGGCCAGGCGGCAGCCGAAGCTTGCGAGAATGCCTGCAGAGCGCCCTCGCCCCAGCGTCCCTCGGTCGTCGGCGCAAGCATGCCCGCTGCCGCCCAGGACGCGCCGCGCGCTGGCTCCGGGTCACAAACCGCGACGGTGAGCCCTTCTTGTGCGGCTCGCCACGCGACGGAAAGGCCAATAACGCCGGCACCGACAACGACGACGTCTACTGCGCGGGAGGTCACAGGCGGCTCGGCTCGAGGCTCGCTGCGAGCTCTCGAGCAGCCGCGAACGGGTCGGTGGCCATCGCGATCGCGCCGACTACGGCTATCCCATAGGCGCCCGCCTCGAGCAGTTCAGGGATGCGGTCGGCGGTGACGCCGCCGATGGCGAGGACCGGCACAGCTACGGCGGCTGCGACGGCCGCTAGCCCGGCGGCACCGATTGGGCTGGGGAGGCCGTCCTTCGTCGACGTCGGGTAGCAGGGGCCGACGCCGAGGTAGCTCGCCCCGGCGGCGACGGCCTCGCGGGCGACCGCGGCTGTCCGTGCTGAGGCGCCGAGCAGGGGCCCCTCGCCCAGCAGCCGCCGTGCTACTGCGACGGTCAGATCCTGAGGCCCGACGTGGGCGCCGTCGGCCCCAACCGCCAAAGCGATATCGACGCGATCGTTGATGATGCAAGTGGCGCCGACCTCGCGGCACAGCTTCACTGCCCGCTCAGAGATCTCGTAGCGCTGCCGGTCCGAACAGTCCTTGGCGCGAACTTGCACGCAAGGCACTCCGGCATCGAGCGCGACCGAGATGAGAGCGAGCGTGCGGGCAGGGTCGTCTTCGCCCTTGTAGCTTGCGATGTAATGAAGACGGCCCAGCACGTGTGCTCCCTCCGCCGGCATGACCCGGATCAGGTTCAACGGTCGAGGGCTCCTTGCCCTCCTCTCAGCCCGGTCCAGTAGGGCTCCCGTGTCCCTTCCTGCCTACCCCCGCCAACCAGCCGTGTCAAGTCAAATATCCTGTAGACGTGAAGACCGTGGTGATCGGCCCGCCTCCTCCTGAACTGCGACAGCTCCTGGCGGTCTAAGGCGCTGCGAACAGCGCCGGCAGAGCGCCTCTCCAAGCCGCAACCGCCTCGTCCACGCTGAAATCGGCAAGACCGTCGATTACTACGCGGTCACCACCGGCGGAGCCGATCTCGGTGACAGGTATACGGGCTGCGCGAGCACGCTCGATCACCGAGGGCAGGCGTGCTGGTGCCATGCAGAGGAGCACCCTGGAGGGACCTTCGCCGAAAAGCTCCTGATGACCGCCGGTCCCGCTTACCCGGCACCCGGTCCCACTTTTCACCGCCATCTCCGCCAGTGCCACGGCGAGGCCACCATCGGAAACGTCGTGGATCCCATCGACCAGGCGCTCTTGTACCAGGGCCGCCACTAAGCCGAGCAGGCGCAAATGCAGTCCCAGGTCGAGCGACGGAAGAATGCCGCCGGCGTGGCCCCGGCGCTCGGCTGCCCAGCGTGACCCGGCGAGGGACGTGGCGCCAGGGCCACTCGGCCCAAGCAGGACCACCCGGCTGCCTTCGTGGAACGACGGGGTAGGGATCCCGCCCTCCAGCTTGTCGATCAAGCCAAGGGTCCCGACCACCGGGGTCGGGTCGATGTCGGTGCCCATGCTCTCGTTGTAAAGGCTGACGTTGCCGCCAACCACCGGGATACCGAGCGCCTCGCACGCCTCGGCCATGCCGTCGATGGCCTCCGAGAGCTGCCACATCACTTCTGGGTGCTCGGGGTTACCGAAGTTCAAACAGTTGACCAGCGCCACCGGTCGGGCACCGGTACAGGCGACATTGAGGGCAGACTCCGCAACTACCAGGCGCGTGCCCGCACGCGGGTCGAGGGCGCACCAGCGGGAGTTGCCGTCGGTGGAAAGCGCGATCGCGCGGGCAACGGCCCCCTCCGGCGCCCGGACACCGGGTGCCGACAGGCGCAAAACTGCAGCGTCGGCTCCCGGGGCAACGACCGTGTTGCGGAACAGCTGGTGGTCGAACTGGCGGAACGCCCAGGAGGGGTCGACGAGCATCGCCAGCAGATCCTCGACAAGTTCCTTTGACGAAGCTGGGCCGGGCAGCCGTGCGGGGTCATCAGCGGCAAGGTTGTCCAGCAACGGGGAGCGCTCCATCGGGCGGTCGTAGATTGGGGCGTCTTCATGGAGGCTCGCTGCTGGGACATCGGCCAGGACCTCCCCGTCCCACCCCTGCAGGACCCGCAGCCGGCCCGAACCGGTGACCCTGCCTATGACGGTGGCGCGCACTTCCCAACGCCCGCAGACCTCCATCACGGCACCCAACACGGCCGGTGTGACGATCGCCAGCATGCGCTCCTGGCTCTCGCTCGTCATAACCTCGAACGGCGCCAGGCCCGGCTCGCGCAGCGGTACCGCTTCGACGTTGACGTCCATACCGACCCCGCCCCGGGAGGCCGTCTCGCTGGTGGCACAAGTGATCCCGGCCCCTCCGAGGTCCTGGATGCCGAGCACCAGGTGCTTGTCGAGCAGCTCAAGGGTCGCCTCGATCAGGCGCTTTTCCTCGAACGGGTCGCCAACCTGGACGTTCGGGCGCTTGGCTGCTTCAGCTTCGGGGTCATCGGTGAAGGCGGCTGAGGCAAGGACGCTCACCCCGCCGATCCCGTCGCGCCCGGTGCTCGAACCAAGCAGGACCGCCAGGCTCCCCTGGCCCCCTGCCCGCCCCAGGACGAGGCGGTCCTTGGGCAGGAGCCCACAGCACAGCACGTTGACGAGCGGGTTGCCCGCGTAACACGCCGCGAACTCGAGCTCACCGCCCACGGTTGGGACCCCGACAGCGTTGCCATACCCGGAGATACCGCTCACCACCCCGCTCGCGACCCAGCGGTTGCGTGCGTCGTCCGGGAGGCCGAACCGCAGCGGGTCCATCAATGCGATCGGGCGGGCGCCCATCGTGAAGATGTCGCGGATTATGCCGCCGACCCCGGTAGCGGCGCCCTGGTAGGGCTCTATCGCTGAGGGGTGGTTGTGGCTCTCGATGCGTATCGCTACGGCGATCCCGTCGCCGGCGTCGATAACCCCGGCGTTCTCGCCCGGGCCAACCAGCACGGCCGGCCCAACGGTCGGGAGGCGCCGAAGGTGGAGCCTGGAAGACTTGTAGGAGCAGTGCTCGCTCCACATCACCGCGTACATGGCCAGCTCGAGGTGATTGGGCACGCGGCCGAGGATCCGTTCGATAGAAACCGCTTCTTCGTCGGTCAGGCCGAGTTGGCGGTGCAATGTTGCCTCCATACCGTTCAAACTAGGCTGCAAAGGCAGTGCCTACCTGCCTCGTCATACAGCACCTCCCACCGGAGGGGCCGTACCTCATCGCAGAAGCACTCGAGAACGCGGGGATCTCTGTCGAACTATGCCAGGTATTCGCTGGCGACCGTCCGGCCGCGAGCCTCGACGGCTACGACGGCCTGGTCGTCATGGGCGGCCCGATGTCGGCCGCTTCAGACGACGGCTTCCCAACCAGGGCCGCAGAGATCGACCTTCTCGAGGATGCCCTCGAGCGAAGGCTGCCGGCACTTGGGGTGTGCCTGGGGGCGCAGCTGCTCGCTATAGCCGCGGGCGGCAAGGTCTACCCGGGGGCAGAGGGGCCTGAGATCGGTTGGGCACCGGTGTCCCTGGTGGTGGCAGAGGCCGAGCAGGACCCGCTCTTCAGAGATCTTCCCAGCGAGCTGACCGTCCTCCATTGGCATGGGGACACCTTCGACCTGCCACCCGGGGCAACTCACCTGGCCAGGAGCAAGGCCTACCCGAACCAGGCCTTCCGGGCCGGGCCCCGGGCGTGGGGGCTCCAGTTCCACCTGGAAGTCGACGTCCCCGCGGTGGACGCGTTCCTGACAGCTTTCGGCGTCGAAGCAGCAGGTTGCGGCGTCGCTCCCGCGGACATCGCCGCGCGGGCAGGTCAAGCTGTCGCGGCACTCGCGCCGGAGCGCGGCAAACTGCTCGACCGCTTTGCGGGCCTCGTCCGCCAAGGGTGAGTTTTACGCCCTCTTTTCGGCCCTATTAACGGTCTGTTAAGTGGGACAACAAGTGGTTGTCTCTCAGGCAACAACCGCTTAGATTGACGGGCGATGGCCCCCGCCCAGCTCGTGAGTGAAAATGCTTTGTCGTCTATCGGCGAACGGCTGAAGGCCGCCCGTGAGCGGGCGGGCTACACCCTCGACGAGCTCTCTACCCTGACAGGGCTCTCCAAAGCCCACCTTTCCCGCCTCGAATCAGCCGAGCGCCAACCCTCCATCGCGGCGCTCCTCACCTTTGCTGCAGCGCTGCGGGTCCCCGTTGGCCGCCTTCTCGGGGAGGAGGACGTCGAGACCAGCACTCCGTTGAGCGTCTACGCCGGCGGCGAGGCGCCCCACGAGGTCGCCGGCCTGAGCGTCGTAGCCTGCAGCGGCTACCCCGGCTCGGGGGCTCTCGAGGCCCTTCGCATGACCATTTCACCCGAACGCAAACCCGGCCCGCCTGCTCGCCACCACGGTGAAGAGTGGGTCTACGTCGTGAGCGGCACCCTGGTGCTCGACTACGACGGGCGGCCCTACGAGGTGCCCGCCGGGAGCTGTGCGCATTTCGACTCCGAGCACCCCCACCGCCTCGGTGCCGAGAACGGGCCCACCGAGGTCCTTGTCGTTGCCGCGCAAGGTCCCAGGGGCCTTTGGAGCGCTCACCGATGAACAACCGCACTCGGATAACTCAAAGAAACGGAGCTCTAGCATGACAACAACGACTTCAACGCAGATTGAAGGCACCGGCGAGAACTACGACCTGGACAAGTTGCTCGACATGCGGCTGCGGACGCGCCAGGTTGTCTACAAGATCGCAGCCGGCATCAGCGTCGGCATGGTCGAAGAAGATGTCCGAGCCATGGCCCGGGACGTGCTCAAGAGCATGGGGATGCGGCGTGGTTGGCACCACGTGATCACTCGTTTGGGGCCGAACACCACGAAAGATTTCATGGCGCAGTCCGAGCCAGGGGTCGTGCTACAGCCAAACGACATCTTCTTCATTGATATCGGGCCGATTTATGGCGGCACCGAGGGTGACGCCGGCGAAACCTTCGTCGTCGGCGACGACCCTGAGCACCACAAGGCCAAGGTGGACGTGAGGGCCATCTGGGACGACGTACGTGCCATGTGGTTCTCTAAGGGCTCAACAGGCCAAGAGCTATATGACTTCGCAAAGCAGGCGGCGGACCAGCGCGGTTGGGTACTGAACATGGACCTTTCTGGGCACCGGCTTTCGGATTTCCCGCATTCGGCTCACTACGACGGTTCCCTGGCTGACATCAGTTTCAGGCCGAACCCCAACCTCTGGGTCCTGGAGATCGCTATCGCCCATCCTGAAAGGACTTTTGGGGCGTTTTACGAAGATCTTCTCCTCACAGACCAGTCTTTCCCAGACTGGGCACTAAGCGCTGACAGCGTCAGCCTCGACTGAACGAGCACTAAACGTCCCTCACGAGTTCACGTGAACGTAATGGTGGCGTAATAGCTCGGCATTAGTAGTGCCCTACGTTCAGACGTAGGAAGTTTATGAGGTAGTCGCGGCCTCGGCAGCCCGGTCACCGATAGGTGCTCGGAGAAACCTGGAACGGGTAGTCGAGCAGGACAATCGGCCGCCCGCTCTCATAAAGGAGGCTAATTGCGATGGCACTTACTCGAACGCGCCCGCCCGGGGCCAGTACCGGGACAACTACAGCTACAGCTCTGAGCGCCCCGGACCACGCCTTGCGTGCCAACGCCCTGGGTTTTCCCACGATCTTGGCCGAATCTATTGGGCTCATCTCGCCCACCATGACAGCGGTCCTCATTATCCCGATAGCGTTCAGCTACGCAGGCCAAGGCACCTGGGTCACTTATGCCTTCGGCACCGTGATGCTGATGTTCGTGGTCCTTTGCCTCAACCAGTTCGCCAAGCGCACCAACGGTGCGGGCTCCATGTACGCATATACGGCTCGCGGGCTCGGGCCGACCACTGGGGTTTTCTCCGGCTGGTCCCTCATCTGGTCCTACCTCTTCATTGGCATCGCCGGGCTGACGGGATTTGCCATATTTGCCCAGCAGTTCCTCAATGCCATCGGCGCGGGCTTCACTGCGCCTCCGATATTGCTGTTCCTCATCAGTGCCGTCGGGTGCTGGTTCGTCGCATACCGGGACATCCACGTGTCGTCCGCCCTGACCCTCGTGATCGAGGCCTTATCGGTTGCCTGCATCGCCGTCTTGGCGTTCATAATCCTTTTCAAGCACGGCCTTACCGTTGACACTCCTCAGCTGAAGCTGAAAGGCCTCGATTTTCATGGCCTCAGCCTCGGGATCGTCATATCGATTTTCAGCCTCGTCGGCTTCGAGAGCGCCACGGCGCTGGGCGGCGAGGCCAGGAACCCCCTCAAGAACGTTCCCAAGGCGGTCATTTGGAGCCTCGCCTTCGCGGGGGTTTGGTTCGTCTTCATGAGCTACGTCGAGGTAGCGGGCACCCACAACTACGGGACAGCCTGGCAGAGCGCGCCACTGATCGAACTGGCAAGGGCCTACGGCGTGAGCGCCTTCAGGATCCCGATCTCGCTCGGGGCAATGGTGAGCTTCTTCGGCCTCACTCTCACCTGCCTTAACGCCGGGTCCCGGATCATCTACCGAATGGCGGGGCACGACCTCCTCCATGCGCACCTCGGTCGGGCACACCCTCAAAACCGCACCCCGCACGTCTCGATCACCGTCTACATGGCGATGATCGTGGCCCTGCCGATAATCCTCGAGCACTTCACCAACCCCAATACGATGTTCGGCGACGCCGGGACCCTCGCAGCGTTCGGCTTCCTTACCGCCTACTTCCTCATCTCGATCGCTGCCCCAGCGTTCCTGAAAAAGCGTGGAGAACTGAGGCCGCGCCATGTTGCCATCGCCGTTGCGGCTTTCCTCTGCCTGCTCGTGCCGACCATCGGGAGCTTCTACCCGGTCCCCGCCTGGCCGGTTTACACGTACCCGTACATCTTCCTCGGCTACATGGTCCTCGGCGGAGCCTGGCTTTACGTTGCCAACAAGCGGCGAGCTGGTGTCCTGGGCGACATTGCCCTGGACCTCGCACACGACCCCGTCACCGTGCTCTCAGGCGGCATCGCCCACCCGAGCCCGGTCCCTTCGAACGGGCGCGGTCCCGCGATCGACCTGACGACGGCCTGAGGGTTGTCCAACTGTCAGCCGGCTGGACCGGCCCGGACCTTGACGGCTCGGGCCGGTTGGCGGGGTGGAGTGACCACGCCGTACGAGCTGGCCAACCAGACCCCAGCCCGGCACGCGACGCGACCGCGCGCCGGGCCTGGGCATAATGCAAGTCGTGGTTCCTCTCCCCGCTTTCCCAGCAATGTTCGACCTGTCCGGGCGCGCCGCCATCGTCACAGGCGGCAGCGGGGCGTTGGGCCGGGCGATCGCGACGGGCCTACGCAGCGCCGGTGCCAACGTGGCCCTGCTGGCTAGGCACCCCGGGGCGCTCGATGAGGTCGTGGCCTCTTTGGCACCCGGCCTCGCCGGAGAGCCCGAAATACCCGGGGAGACGGTCGCTCTCGTCGCAGACGTGCTCGACGTCGAGTCCCTTGAGGATGCCCGGGGTGCTGTGATCGAGCGATGGGGACGCCTCGACGTGCTCGTCAACGCGGCCGGCGGCAACCAGCCTGAGGCTACGGTACCCGTCGGTGGTTCGTTTTTCGACCTCGACGCGGACGGCTTCAGATCGGTCGTCGAACTGAACCTCATGGGGACCTTCCTGGCCACGCAGGTTTTTGCCAAGACGATGGCGGGGCTCGGGAGCGGGAGCGTCGTCAACATTTCCTCGGTCGCCGGCGCAAAGCCCCTTTCGCGTGTCGCTGGCTACGGGGCAGCAAAGGCGGGGGTCGAAAACCTCACCCGCTGGCTGGCCGACCACATCGCCCGCCAGGTGAGCCCGGGTATCCGTGTAAACGCCGTCGCCCCCGGCTTCTTCCTCGGGGCCCAGAACCGGGCGCTGCTCACCGAAGCCGACGGGTCGCTGAGCGAGCGCGGCCGGACGGTCGTCGCCCGCACCCCGATGGGCCGCTTGGGCAGCCCCGAAGACCTCGTGGGCACCGTCCTGTGGCTCGCGTCCGACGCCAGCGCCTTCGTCACTGGGACCGTGGTGGCGGTGGACGGCGGTTTCTCGGCAGCGGCCGGGATATGAGCCAGGTGCCCGCGGCGCTCGAGCAGGTGGTCTCGGCGACCGCCGAGGCCGGCCAAGCTCTTGGCTACGACGCGATAGCCGATGTGCTGGCGGTCGCACTCGAAGACGTCGTGGCCGGGGAGCATGTGCTGGTGCTTGTCCCCGACCGGACCCGCAACCTGCCGTTAGCCGAGCTCTTCCCGGTTGTCGGGGCGGCGCTCCACCGGGCCGCCCGGGTCGATGTGATGGTGGCCCTCGGGACTCATCCGGCGATGGCGGAAAGTGACATCCGTGACCTGATCGGCCTCCCGGAGGGCGGCCTCGGCCCGCTCGCAACGATCTCCAACCACGACTGGTCGGACCCGTCGGTGCTCTGGCCGATAGGCACCGTCAGCGGCGAGAGGTTGCAAGAGGTGGCCGGGGCGACCTGGCACAGCTCTCTTGGCGGTGACCTCATCGTCCGGGTCAACAAGGCAGCAGTGGAGGCAGACCGGGTGGTGATCGTCGGGCCAACGCTGCCTCACGAGGTGGCCGGGTACTCCAGCGGTGCCAAGTACCTCTTCCCGGGGATCTCTGGGCCAGAAATGATCGACGTGATGCATTGGTTGGCCGCCCTCTCGGGCATCCTGGCCACGATCGGCGTCAAAGAAACACCGGTGCGGGCACTCATAAGGCAGGCCGCCTCGTTCCTCGGGACACCCGTAAGCAATGTCGCGCTCGTGACCGACGGGGCAGGCGGCGGCGACAACATTGCGGGCATTTACGCCGGCGACCTCGAAGGCGCATGGTCGGCGTCGGTGGCACAAGCCGAACGGTTGCACACAACGTGGGTAGACCACCCCTACAACCGCGTCATTTCTTGTGCGATGCCTATTTACTCTGAGCTGTGGACCGCCGGGAAGGCGATGTACAAGCTTGAGCCGGCCGTGGCCGACGGTGGCGAGCTGATAATTTATGCGCCAGATCTTTCAACCGTGAGCCTTGTCCATGGCAAGGACATATTCGCGGTCGGCTATCACGTGCTGGCGTACTTCCTGGGACAATGGGAGCGTTTCACCAATGTCCCCCGCGCCGTGCTGGCCCACAGCACCCATGTCAAGGGCGCCGGCACCTTCGACGTGGCGGCACGCACCGAGCACGCCCGCATAGAAGTCAAGCTGGCAAGCCAGATTTCGCGCGAGGACTGCGAGCGGCTGAACCTCGGCTACGTCGACCCGCGTTCGGTCGACCTTTCCTCTGGCGGCGGCGGGACGCTCGTCGTGCCGAGGTCCGGCGAGATGCTCTACCGGGTCAAGACCTCAACGCTCTAACATCCGGCCCGAACTTCTTCATGTGGGAGCGGACCGCATCTCCCATCCTCGGGTACCCGAGTTCCCCATTGCTATTCGGCGAGCCAGTTGTCACGGTTCTTTGGCCCGAAGTGCTTCAATATCACCAGCGTTTCAGTTTCGCTGGTGTTCGATACCCAAACTCCGGCCTGAGCGGCCCGCTCGGACACAAAGAACTCATCTGAAGTGAGCTGCCCGTAACGGACCAGGGTCGGGGTTTCTACTGCCCAACTGCCCAGCGAACCTCTGCCCTGGACCGCTATACAACCGTAAGCTGCTGCGTCCTTTACCAAGACGCGGTGCCCAGGGAAAACGGTGAGCTCTTTTGCACTAAAACGCTGGGAGCGGTAAACAACCCAGTTCTCTTGGCCCCCTTCGGGGAACCCTTCGATGGCGACGGGGGGCGAAAACCGCGAACGGAAGAAGTCCGGGGATGTGTTCGTCTCCCAATCGATCAACGAAACGATGAAATCAAGGTCCCCTCGCCGCTCTGGAGGGACGTCCTTCCAGAGCAGGTCGTCTGGGATCGTGCGGGAGCTCGTCCAGCATTCGCACATGGCAAAGACGTCGGACCCCCACTGAGGTTCGTAGGTGCAGACGCTGGCGGGAGCGTGCAGGCAACCTACCGGCATGTCCCAGCCGGTGCCGAGCTGAACGCGGTACGCAACGGAAAGATCCGTGACCCTGTTGTCACCCTTGGTCCCAAAACCTGCCAGGCGGCCCTTGAACTCCTCTTTGCTCGTGCCCGGGATCAGGCCGAAAAACGACCACGGCGTGGTACCTAGGTGGTTGTTCATCTGCGGCGGGAAATAGTAGGCCTCGGGCTTGCCCTGACGCCCTACCAAGCGCGCCATCTCATCGGAATGATGGACGTGGAAGGGCAAGGGGCCCTCGTTGTCGAAGAACTTGGCGTACATCGGCCAGCCGCCGTAGCCCGTCCAGAGCCGCTCGCCGATCAAGTCCGCAGCTAGGTCGGCTACGACCTCGTCGAACGGCAACCTGTCGCCGTCCGGCCCGACGGCGAAGCTCAAGCCCTCGTCGGCGCCGGTGAGCGGCCCATTGTCGGCCCTGATAGTCGAGGACAACCAGCGCTCGTCGATGCCTCCCCGTGCGCC
>Ga0182024_10006625_pt1 | contig 25350 bp, 20 predicted proteins | sample P32metaG_FD_120480 | JGI IMG/M metagenome (GOLD analysis project Ga0182024, IMG submission 120480) | Permafrost microbial communities from Stordalen Mire, Sweden - P3-2 metaG (Illumina Assembly) | ecosystem: Environmental > Terrestrial > Soil > Wetlands > Permafrost | place: Sweden: Stordalen...
AGGAACAGGTCGGCCGCTTCGGCATGGATCAATGGAATATTGTAATGGTCGCGGAACAGACCCACCACTTCGTCCGCCTCGCCCGCCCGCATCAGGCCGGTATCGACAAAAATGCAAGTGAGCTGATCGCCGATCGCTTCATGGATCAGAACCGCGGCGACGGAGGAATCCACGCCCCCCGACAAGCCGCAGATCACTTTGGCGTTGTCCACCTGCTTCCTGATGCGCGCGATCGCGGCGGCGCGGAAAGCGTGCATGTTCCATTCCGGAGCGATGCCGGCGATGTTGCGCACGAAATTGGCGAGGATGGTGCTCCCGCGCGGGGTGTGCGCCACTTCGGGATGGAATTGCACGCCATAGAAACGCCGCTTCTCGTCGGCGATCACGGCAAAGGGCGAACTTTCCGACGTCGCCACCACCGAGAAACCTTGCGGGACCGCCATGATCTTGTCGCCATGGCTCATCCACACCGGCTCGCTGCCGCTTTCCGCCAATCCTTCCAGCAAAGGCGAGGCGCGTTTCACATGGATGTCGGCGCGGCCGAATTCGCGGTTGTGCCCGCCCTCGACCCGGCCGCCCAACTGCGCCGCCATGGTCATCTCGCCATAACAAATGCCCAGGACCGGCACGCCTTGCTCGAACACAGCCTCAGGCGCGCGCGGCGAGTCGCTTTCGGTGACCGAGGCCGGGCCGCCGGACAGGATGATCGCGCGCGGATGCCTGGCCAGCGCCTCATCCGCCTTGTTGTAGGGCACGATCTCGCAATAGACCCCCGCCTCGCGCACGCGCCGGGCAATCAGCTGAGTCACCTGGCTGCCGAAATCAAGAACCAGAACGCTCATTTAACTGGCGCGGCTGCCTCGGCGGCCTGCTGGGCTTTGCCATGGTCCAGCTCGGCCGTTCCCTTGGTGGCGCTGGCGTCGCTGGGATCGATGCCCAGCGCTTCGCCGTAATAGAAGCGGGCGAAATCGCCGTCGCCGTCTCCGGCATAAAGATCGGCCAGCAGGTCATAGGTGGCCGGTTTGGCCGGATCGGCGACGATCGCGGCCTGGGCCAGACGGAGCGCCAGATCCTTGTCGCCCTTGGCGCTGGCGGTCTCCGCCTGGCGCATCAGATCGTCGGCGCTGACAGCTATGGGCGCGGGGGCCGGTTTTGCGGGAGCCGGCCTGGTCGCAGCCATGGCGGGGGCGGCCAGAAGGACCAAGGTCAGTATCAGGGAGTCGCGGGGAAGGTTCATGGGCCGACCTTAGTCAAATCTGGCCGCGCGAGCCATGCGTCCAATGACCGTCAGGCACGATGAAGCCGGGCGGCATAGAAGCCGTCCGTGCCGGTTGTGGCCGGCGAGGCATGAAAATCGGGGCCAAGCCGGGCAAAAGCGGGATAGGCGGCCAGGAAAGCCCCCACTCTGTCCTGGTTTTCGCGCATCAGGACCGAGCAGGTGGCATAGACCAGGTTCGCGCCCAGGCTGGCCGCTTGATTCAAGAGCCGGTCCTGGAGGGCCGCCAATTGGGTCAGCCTTTCGGGGGTGAGCCGCCATTTGAGCTCGGGCTGCCGCCGCCAAGTCCCCGAGCCGCTGCAAGGGACATCCAGCAGCACCAGGTCGAAGGGGCCTTCCGGCGGATGACCCAGAAGATGGGTGCGGATGATGGCGGCGCCGGCGCGTTCGCGCCGCCGGTCAAGCTCGGCCAGCGCCTCCTCGCGGATGTCGCAGGCGACGATCTCGCCCTTGTTCTCCATCGCCGCCGCCAGCGCCAAGGACTTGCCGCCCGCCCCCGCCGCCAGATCCAGCACCCGCATGCCGGGCCTGGCCTCGCACAGCGTCACCGCCGTCTGCGCCGCGGCGTCCTGAATCTCGAACGCCCCTGAGAGAAAGAGGGAATGGGATGTCAGCGCGGCGCCGGGCAGGCAGCGGATCGCGTCGGGCAGGCCCTCCAGTGGCGCGCATTCGAAGCCGTCGGCCGTCAGCCGGGCCAGAACCTCATCGCGCCCGGCTTTGAGGCGATTGACCCGTAAATCCACTGGCGCGCGGGCTTGGAAGGCGCGCATCTCCTCCGGCAGCCGCGCGCCGAAGCTTCGGCGCAATTCCTCTTCCAGCCATTCTGGATATTCGCCTTCCACGAAAGACGGCGCGGGCCCGGACGTGGCGGCGATGGCCGCGCGTTCGGTATCGCCGAGCGGTGGTGGGCCATAGCCGCCCGTGAAATAATTCTCCGGATTCTCGCCGTCCGCCAGCAGCGAGGCGATTACCAGCGCGCGCGGGCCGTCGCTTGCCATGCGATGGGCGAAATGGGCGCGATGGCGGAAGCTGGCATAAACGCGCTCGGTGATGGCGCGGCGGTCGGATGAGCCGGCGAAGCGATGGGCGCGGAACCAGGCCTTGAGCTGGCGCTCCAAAGGCTGGGCGGTGTCGGCGCTCAATATCTCGATCGCGGCTTGAATCCGGGCGGCGGGGGTCATGGCGCGCGTCTTATAACGCGCTATTGCGCCACGCGATAAAGATGAAAACCGGGCGCCGCGAAGGGCATGGCCTCAAGGCCAAGAAGCCGGGCATCGGACCGCGCGCCGCAGGTGAGGACATATTGAATGCGACGGCGCTGCAGGATCCGGCGCGCTTCCGGCGCGGCGGCGTGCTCGAAACGGGCGGAGTCGGCGATGGCCGGCGCTATTTCATAAGGCGCGCCCACCACGTCGAACCCGCTGCGCCACAGGATGTCCGGGCCGTACCACAATTCGGTCATCACGGTGCCGTGCTGCCGCGGCAGGCGTCCCAGCGCGCGCGCCGCGCCGTCCCAATCGCAGGCAGCGGACGCCCGCGGCATGCGGCCTGGAATGGTCGTGGCAAAGGCGCTGGGCGTGATTTGCAGCAACAACGCGGTCATCAGAAAGGCGCTTCTGAGCGGTATGCGGCCACGCGGCAGCTTGAGCGCAATCGAGCTTTTCATGATGCGCTGCGTGGTCAATGTCCAGGGCACCAGCATCACGACTTGCATTTCTCCCGACCAGCGCATTTGCGCCAGCGACAGGCCGCCAAAAAGGCAAAAGCCGCATACCGCGGTCAACATCACAAACCGCTCGCCGGCCGGGCCGTGCCGGAGCCGGTGGACCGTAAGCGGAAGCGCGATCAGGGAAGCGGCAAAGGCGGCGAGGAATTGCCCGATATGAAAAAAATTGTCGGGCAGGAGCGGCTGCAATTCACCGATCTGCCGATGCCAGGTTCTTACCGCGGGATCGAGATGCGGCCACGGACCCGCGAAGAAATCGGGATAGAGCATTCCGGCGGTGAAAGCCGCGGCGGCGCCAGCAATTGCAAGGGCGGCGGCGCGCGGCATCACGCGGGCGAGCAGCATCGCCAACATGATGGCAAGCGCACCGATCGCCAAGACTGACGCATGGACAATCGAAACCCGGTCATAGGCGGGCTGGAAGAAAACCGGCGATCGCGTCAGCACCAGCCATGCCAGCGTCATGGCCAGGCTTCCCGCCCAATACGCTCCCAGCAATTTGAGCGTGGGCCGCCGATACCAGACCCAGGCGATCGCGAACACCAGTGAAACCAGCAAAAGCGTCAGCAACCCCTCGACGGTGGTGCAAAGCTCGATACCCGCGCCGATGCCGGCCACGAAGGCGGCGGCGAGCGCGGCGCGGCCCTCACCTGTCCGCCCGTCCATTGCCGCATAGAGCCAGGCAAGCTGCGCCAGCATCAAGCCAAGGATCAAGCTGTGATGATCGGCCCGGCCGATCAGGAATGATCCGGACAATTGCGGCTGGGTGAAGAGCAGCAAAGTGAGCCAGAGAAAAGATGGACCTTGCACCCACGGGCGCACGCCCCATGCGAAGATCGCGAGCGCGAGCATCAGCAGCAGCGGACTGATGAGAGAACCCCAGACATAAAGCGCGTTGTGCGCCTCGACGCCCAGCCATGTGAGCGGCGCGGCCCCCGCCGCCAGCAAAGTGTCGAACAGGATGGTCCAATGGATGGCGTAACCGAACGGCGCGTTCACGCGGGGATCGAACCCTTGCGGCTGCCAGCCCCCCGTCATCAGGCGATAGGCGCGCTGCAAATGCATATAGCAATCCGGATCGATCAGGATGCCATGGCGCACGCCGCTGGCGCCGCTGAACAGGAACAGTGTCTCGATCACCGCCACCAGCAAAGACGCGCATAGCGCCGTGCGGGCCAACGGCCAGGGCTCATGCCATCGCTGTCGCAAACTTTCGGACGTCATGGCGTCCAATCTGCGCCTTCGTCGTTGAGAGAGAATTAACCCAGGCGCGCGGCTTTTATTTTCAAGCGCTTTGCTTGGACTGAGGCGAGGGAGGGCCTGGACGCCCGCTCAATCCGTGAGCGTTATTGTCCGCCGGGGTAATTCGGCGCTTCGCGCGTCACCGTGATGTCGTGGACGTGGCTTTCGCGCAAGCCAGCGCCGGTGATGCGCACGAATTCGGCCTTGGCGTGGAATTCCTCGATGGTCCGGCAGCCCGTGTAACCCATGGCCGCGCGCAAGCCGCCGATGATCTGGTGCACCACGCCGCCCGCGGGACCCTTGTAGGGCACCTGGCCTTCCACGCCTTCCGGCACCAGCTTCAAGGCGTCGCGCACTTCGGCCTGGAAATAGCGGTCGGCGGAGCCGCGCGCCATCGCCCCCACGCTGCCCATGCCGCGATAGCCTTTGTAAGAGCGGCCCTGATAGAGGAACACTTCGCCCGGGGCTTCATCGGTGCCCGCCAGCAGCGAGCCCACCATCGCCACGCTGGCGCCGGCGGCCAGCGCCTTGGCCAGGTCGCCGGAATATTTGATGCCGCCATCGGCGATCACCGGAGTGCCCGATTTCTGCGCCGCTTCCACCGCATCCATGATCGCGGTCAGTTGCGGTACGCCCACACCCGCGACGATGCGGGTGGTGCAGATCGAGCCCGGACCGATGCCCACCTTGACCGCGTCGGCGCCCGCGTCGATCAACGCCTTGGCGCCATCGCCGGTGGCGACATTGCCGCCCGCCACTTGGGTATAGTTCGACGCCTTCTTGATGCGGGCCACCGTGTCCAGCACGCCCTTGGAATGGCCATGGGCGGTGTCCACCACGATCACGTCGCATTCCGCTTCGATCAGGGCCATGGCGCGGGCATAGCCGTCTTCGCCCACGCCGGTGGCCGCGGCGACCCTGAGGCGTCCGCGCTCATCCTTGCAGGCATGGGGATATTTCTGCGCCTTCTCGATATCCTTGACGGTGATCAAGCCCACGCAGCGATAGGCGTCGTCCACCACCAGGATCTTTTCGATCCGGTGCTGGTGCAAAAGCCGCTTGGCCTCGTCCGATTGCACGCCCTCGCGCACCGTCACCAGCTGGGTGGTCATCAGCTCGGTCACTTTCTGGCGCGGATCGGCGGCAAAACGCACATCGCGATTGGTGAGGATGCCGACCAGCTTGCCGGCGCCTTTGCCATTGGGCGATTCCACCACCGGCACGCCGGAGATGCGGTGCCGCTCCATCAGCTTGAGCGCGTCGGCCAGGCTGGCGTCCGGCCCGATGGTGACCGGGTTCACCACCATGCCGCTTTCATAGCGCTTGACCCGGCGGACATGCTCGGCCTGCTCTTCCATGCCCAGATTCTTATGAATCACGCCTATCCCGCCCGACTGGGCCATGGCGATGGCCAGGCTGGCCTCGGTCACCGTGTCCATGGCGGCGGAGATCAGGGGGATGCCGAGTTCCACCCGCTTGGTCAGATGGGTGCGGGTATCGGCGCTACCGGGCAGGATTTCAGAGCGGCCGGGCACCAGGAGCACATCGTCGAAGGTAAGGGCTTCGCGGATGGTCGCTGGGGGCATGAGGCCAAAGCTCCGTCTTGGAGCGCCGAGCCTGTATCAGCGGTTCCCTGATTCCGCAAGGGGGCGGCCAAAGTGGCTTTTTGGCCGCAATTCCGCCTGGATTGGACGTGTTTCCCTGAAGGAACTCTTTCGGAACGGAAGCGGCGGGCGTACGTTTTTGGAGGACGGGCCGGCGCCTATGCCGGTCCTTCCGATTGTCCCCAAGGAGTTAGGAATATGAAAAAGTCATTTCGTTTATTGATGGGCGCGAGTCTCGCGGCGGCAAGCCTCATGATTGCCGGCGCGGCCCAGGCTGCCCCCCATGGCGTGCGCGTGGGTGATCTCACCTGCAACGTGGCCAGCGGCTGGGGCTTTGTCTTCGGTTCGTCGAAAGATCTGCATTGCACCTTCCGTGGCAATGGCCACCGGGAGCATTACGTAGGCTCGATCTCCAAATTCGGCGTCGATATCGGCTACACCGAAGGCGGCGTGCTGGTGTGGGGCGTGTTCGCGCCGTCGTCCGACATGCGTGAAGGCGCGCTGCAAGGCGATTACGGCGGCGCCAGCGCGCAGGCCACAGTTGGCCTAGGCGTGGGCGCCAATGTGCTGTTGGGCGGCTTGGACAAGTCCATCGCGCTTCAGCCGCTCAGCGTGGAAGGCAGCAAGGGCCTGAACGTCGCGGCCGGCATCGGCGCGATCTCGCTGCATTCGGCTCCTTAAGCGTTAGTATCATTATGTGAAAGCCCCGCCCTCACGGGCGGGGCTTTTGTTACATTTCCAACCGCTGGTCAGTTTTGCGAGAAGCGTCACACTGCCGACGACGTTGGAGGTTGGCAGATTTCTTCCATGGCAACTCACGCGCGCTTGATACCGAGCAGCACGCCAAGGCCGGCACGACGCACCGTCCATTTCGGACGATCAATAGCGCTCAATTTCCTGTGTGGATGGTCCGCTCCCTGTTCATTTCGCGATTCGCCATGTCCTGAAGCAGCAAGGCGTTGTCAGCCCGGATGCGATCCCATTCCACTTGTGTGTGGCAGGTGCGGTGTGCGCCAAGCCGGCTCCCGGTGGCGGGGTCACTGATCACGCAGGTAACCCGATTGGCGTCCACGGTGACGGATTCGCTGGGGTTGGCGGGCGCAGCCGCAAGGTTCGCCGGCCCAACGGCCGTTGCTGGCTGAGTATCCTGCGCGGCGGCCGATGTTGCCCCAAGGGCAAGCAGCCCTGCCCCGAAAATAAGGTGCTTCATGGAACCCTCAAGATGACAGACCTGTAATCCTTAGCAGAGGATCGCCCGGCCGGCGTAGTTTTTTTCCGGTGGAACTGCACCTTTCAGGCCGGCCGCCACCTTTCCACGCGCCTCGCTCGTTTGGCCAAATCCTCATATCGTACCGCGGGTTAGGAGGCGCCGGTGCGCAGGCCGCCATGGGAGCATTAAATTCCAAAGCGCTTGATCGGCTTTAACCCAGGGAAGAAAGTACCTGCGGAGACGTTTGGCAGGACGACCGAGATGACCAAAACACCCTTCGCTATTTCCACAATTGCCGTCTTGATCCTGGGGCTTCAACCCGCGACGGCAAACGTCTGCATTAATGTTCGGAATATTGCCAGCTCGACTCCAAACAAGGATGGGAGCGCCATTACCTTTACGATGCGCGACGGCAAAGTTTGGCGGAACGATCTCCAAGGCAAGTGCCCGGATTTGAGATTTGAGGGCTTTTCCTGGGCTCTCCCCATAGGAACAGACGTCTGTGAGCGCGAGCAGAGCATCCGGGTCATCCAATCGCCGCAGATTTGCATGCTTGGTAAATTCACCGATGTTACTCCCGCCAAGCAACCTTAAAGCCCATCCGGAGAGCTTGCTGGCAAGTCGCCAAGGAAAGCGTCCAGCTCTTGGACGTGACGCCCGGGTCGCCACGCTAGTCTGGCTGTTTGAATCCCGTCGCCACCAAATACAATTCCACTGAATCCGCGCGCGAGGCCGGTGGCTTCACATGCTTGACGCTCTGAAAGGATTTCTTGATCCGGGCGAGCAGCGCCTGGCCCGCGCCGCCCTGGAACATTTTCGCCACGAAGGTGCCGCCGGGCTTGAGCATGTCCTCGGCCACGTCCAAGGCGATCTCGGCCAGCGCCGTGGTGCGCAAATGATCGGTGGCGCGATGGCCGGTGGTGGGCGCCGCCATGTCGGTCAAAACCAGGTCGGCGGGACCGCCCAGCGCTTCTTTCAGCATCGCCGGCACGTCTGGATCGGTGAGATCGGCCTGGAAGAAGGTGACGCCCGCAATCGCTGCCATCGCCAGCACATCGGCCGCCACCACGACCGCGCCCTTGGCCGCGGCCACCTGGCTCCAGCCTCCCGGCGCCGCTCCCAGATCCAGCACAAGCGCGCGCGGTTTCAGGAAATGAAATTTGGCGTCCAGCTCCAGAAGCTTGAAGGCCGCTCGGCTGCGATAGCCTTCCTTCCTGGCGGCGTGGACGTAAGGATCGTTGAGCTGGCGCGTGAGCCATTGGCGCGACGAAGCCTTGAGGCCGCCGCCCTTCTTCACTTTCACCCGGCCGCGCTCGACTTTCCTCGTCATGCCGGCGCGCCCGCCAATCCATCGCGCATCTGCCGCAACATCCCTTCGCGCAAGCCGCGATCGGCCACGCGCAACCAGGGGCTCGGCCAAAGCGAACAGATAGCGGCGAAGACGGCCGAGCCCGCCAGCATCAGATCGGCGCGTTCCGGACCGATCGCGCCCATCCTGGCCAGCCCCGGCACGTCCTGGCGGGAGATGTGGTCCACCACCGACAAAAGCCTGGCGGTCTTGTGCCAGCTCCCGTCCACCTTGGTGCGGTTGTAGCGCGGCAACCCCAGCGCCAGCGCCGCCAGAGTGGTCACCGTGCCCGAAGTGCCCAGGAGATGCTCATGTTCGGGGTCGAAGCCCCTGGTCTTTTCCTTGAGCGGCGCCAGGCGGGCCAGGATGGCCTCGCGCATGGTTTCGAAGCCCACGCGATCATGCGCGGCCGGGCCATATGCTTCCGCCAGATTGACCACGCCCACCGGCAAGGAGGCGGCGAGGCGTTTTTCCAGGCCACCCTGCCCCTTGTGCTGCCAGATGATCTCGGTCGAGCCGCCGCCGATGTCGAAGATCAAGGCGCCCCGATAGTCCCGCCCGATCAACGGCGCGCAGCCCAGGGCGGCCAGATCGGCTTCCTGTTCCGCCGAAATCACTTCAAGCGCGATGCCGGCTTCGTCGCGCGCCCGCGCGATCAAAAGATCCGTGTTGGCGGCCTGGCGCGCCGCCTGGGTGGCGATGGCGAAGACATGACCGGCGCGATGCCTGGCGATGCGCTCGGCGCAGATTTTGAGGGCGGCGATGGTGCGCGCGATAGCGGCCGGCGACAGAAGCCCGGTTTCGCCCACGCCCTCGCCCAGCCGGACGATTCGGGAAAAAGAATCCACCACCTGGAAATCATCGGGCGGCACGGGCCGCGCGATCAGAAGCCGGCAATTGTTGGTGCCCAGATCCAGCGCCGCCAGCAAAGGCACGTTTTTTGCGGCGCCCCGCGCCTTCTTCTCAGGCTTTAAGGTTTGATGGTGTTGCAATGCGCGTCTCGCCGTGGAGCTTGGCGCCGGAAACTAGCATGGCGCCTGCTTTGCGACAGGGCCCGGTGACAATTTGGCCGTTACCAAAGGATCGGAATGAACGCCCCTGCTATCATGGGCGCGGTTGCTCAAAAGGAGGCGCCGCCGTGCGCAATCCCGTTCTGGCGTTGATCGCTCTGAGCCTGGTGCTCGCGCCGCTGCCATCGCGGGCGCAATGGCGGACGCCCTGGAGCTATGACGGCGAGAAAGGCCCGTCGCATTGGGGCGCGCTCGATCCGGACTATGCGCTGTGCAATAGCGGCAGATCGCAATCGCCCGTCAATATCCAGAGCGCGCGCAAGGCCGACCTGCCGCCGTTGCGCTTCGCCTACAAACCTGGGCCGCTCACCATCATCAACAATGGCTACACCGCGGTCCGCGTGGACTATCCGCCGGGCAACGGGAACATCCTTTTTGTCGGCGGCAAGCGTTATGAACTCACCCAGTTTCATTTTCACCGACCCAGCGAGGAAAAGATCAAGGGCAAGGCGTACGACATGGTGCTTCATCTGATGCATCAGGGAAGCGACGGGAAAGTCGTGGGTGTCGCGGTGATGCTGAAAGAAGGCCACGCCAATCCCGCCGTTGATCAACTCTGGACGTACATGCCCGCAAGCGCGGGTAAGGATCACCTGATTCCCGGCGTCACCATCGATCCGCAAAGCCTGGTGCCCGAAAAGACGGGCTATTACCGCTATGACGGCTCGGTGACAGCGCCGCCCTGCAGCGAAGGCGTTAGCTGGTATGTGATGAAGGCGCCAATGGAAGTGTCACGGGACGAAATCGCCGCTTTCGCCAAATTCTATCCCCACGATGTGCGCCCGGTTCAGCCGCTTAACGGCCGGGTGGTGGAGGAAAGCCGCTGACTGCAAAAGAAAACGGCCCGGGCGAAGCCAGGGCCGTTTATCTTATGGCGTCGTGTTCAGGCAGGATCTTCGCTGACCACCTTGAAATGTTTCAACTCCTGCGTGGCCTGGGTAAACCCCGGAACCAGCGACACCGCCTGCCTCAGATCACGATAGGCGGACGTATAGTCCCCGAGCCCCTCTTCTGCGACGGCGCGGTTGTAAAGCGCCACTTCGGGAAACCGTGCGCCCATGCTGATGCCTTTTTGGGCATCGGTGAGAGCACCGGAATAATCCTTCAGCGCAATCAAAGTCGAACTGCGGTCGACATAGGCTTCCGCAATGTCAGCATCTCCCGCCACAGCCTTGTCATAGCTCTCCAAGGCCGACTGACGATCACCAGCCCGCGCCTGCAGCACGCCCAAATTGACATAGGTGGCAGAGCGGTCGTGGCTGTCGAGGACGTCCGTCTCAAGAGCCCGGGTGCAGATGTCGATGCCGTGTTGAGCATCCCCGCCGGCTTCGGCGATCTGATAGCAACTCGGCGCGAGCTTTCCGCCGATCACCGCCTCTGCGGCCCAGGCCTGGCCGGTGACGAGCGCCGCAGCCCCCAGCGCAAGAGCAGCTATGAAACTTGTCCGGATCATGCATGCCTCCATGGAATGACGCTTTGCGACAGTTTCGCACCCCCGCCCTGCCCCGTCCAGAGAGGATTGCAGGAAATTGCTTATGCCAGAAGCGCGGCGGCCACCTTGTGCCGGGCGGCAATTGCTTCCAGCCAGCGCAAACCCCGGACGATCTCCCCGCTGGCCTTCTGCCGCGCCTCGTCCAGCACGGCGGCGCGCAAGGCGGCAGAATAAGGCTGGTCGGGCGCCTTGGAATAGCGCGCTGCCACCGCCCCCGCGGCAATGCTTTCCGCGCGGCCGGCCGGCATTGCAAGGCCAAAATGGGCGAAAACCCGCGCGAGGGTTCCAGGCAAGTCGGTCAGCGCGGCTTCGAAATCGAGTGCCAGAACCCGATCGCCACCGCGCCGCTCGGCCTCGGCTCGGGCCAGATTCTCGGCCAGGAAAGCGAGGGCGGCGAATTCCCCTGGAGAACCCGGCTGCGCGATGCTGCTGTCACCCAACAGGGCAGCGATGCGGCGGGTCCGCTCCGCCACGAAGCCCGCTTGATCTTTGACGCTCTCGATCCCCGCTATCATGGTGGCGAGGGTTGGCTCGGCCTTGAGGTAAAGATAGACGGCGCGCGCTAGGGGCATCGTTGCAAGCAATTGCGGTGCCAGCCGCCCCGCCGTGCTGGTGGCCTTGACGATAGCGGCTTCGGTATCGGCGAACCCTCTTGCCCAGATGCGCAGCAGCGGCGGAAGAAGCGCATCGAGGCGTCCGTTCGCATCAGCAATTGTGCGCAGCGGCAACGGTTCGCGCAGGCCCAGCACGCCGGGGCGCTGGTCCAGCAGCCGCGACAACAGCGTCGACCCGGCATGGCCGGTGTGGAAGATGAAATGCAGCGGCCGCGGCCGAATCGCTTCCGCCGCGCGCATCAACAAGGCGCCGGGCGCCCAGCCGACGAAGAGGGCCGGACTTAGCGCGCGCTCGTCCAGGAAGCTGGCCGCGCGATAATCGGCCTCGCTGAGCCGCGCCAGGAACATACGGCTGCCGTCCTCCTCCAGCCGCAACGGATAGAATGTGGGCGACGCCGCGAATTCCCTTCCCGTCACGTGCATGTTGCCCATCGCGTGCATATCGTAAGGGTTGCCATAGGGCCCGAATGAATGCCAGCCGTTGCCGCCCTTTAGGGGATGTCGCAAGATGGCGGAATGGCGGATCTAGGAGAGGCCCGGACTATCCCGGCACTGGCTGCGGCGGCGGAAGAGGCCATGCAGGCGGGGCGGCTGGAGCAGGCGGCCCGGATGTGGGATGCGGTGCTGGCGCGCGAGCCGGGCCACGCCAAGGCGTTGCTGCATCTGGGCCAGCACGCGCTTCACCGTGGCGATCTGGCTCGCGCTCATGCGCTGCTCGCGAGGGCGGCAGCTGCCGATCCGAAAAACCCCGTGGTGCTGCTCAATCGGTCCTTTGTGTTTCAGGCGGCAGGTGATGCGGCGGGAGAAATCGCGGCGCTCACGCAAGCACTCACGATCGATCCCTATTTCTTGCCGGCGTTGCTGGCCCGAGCGGCGCACTACGAACGCGTGAATCGGCCACGCCAGGCGGCCCGGCTCTACAAAGACGTGCTGACCGTCGCTCCCGCCAATCCGCCGGCCTGGCTTGCGCAGCCGCTGGAAAGAGCGAAGGCCGTGGTCGAGGCGAACCGCAAGGCGCTCGATCGCGCTCTCGCCGGCCGGCTCGAAGAGACGCGCGCGCGCCATGCGGGAGCGGGCCTGGAGCGGTTCGACGAAGCCAAGGATGTCATGATCGGAGCGCGGAAGGTCTATACCCAGCAGCCGACTTTGCTGCACTATCCGCGCCTGCCGGCAATTGCGTTTTACGACAAGCGCGATTTTCCCTGGATTGCCGAGGTGGAGCGCGGCACGGAGGCGATCCGCGACGAATTGCTGACTTTGCTCCGCGCCGAGCAGAACGATTTCAGGCCGTATGTCCGGCATGTGGATGGCGTGCCGCTCAATCAATGGGCCGAACTCAATCATTCGCCGCGATGGAGCGCCTATTTCCTGTGGAGTGACGGCAAGCGGGTCGAGGCGCATAGCGCCCGTTGCCCCCAAACAGCGGCGCTGCTCGAAACGCTGCCCTTGGCGCACGTGCCCGACGCCGCGCCGGCGGTGTTTTTTTCCGCCCTGGCTCCCAAGACCCGGATCCCGCCCCATACCGGCGTCACCAACACGCGGCTGATCGTGCACCTGCCGCTGGTCGTGCCCGACGGTTGCTGGTTCCGCGTCGGCAACGAGGTGCGCGAGTGGAAGCAAGGCGAGGCGCTGATCTTCGACGACACGATCGAGCATGAAGCCTGGAACGGCAGCGACGTGCCGCGCTATATCTTGATCTTCGATATCTGGAATCCTTACCTCAACGCCGCCGAGCGCGAGCTGGTCTGCGCTCTGCTGGAGGGCGTCAAGGATTATTACGGCCGCGAGGCGGCGGCGGATTCCACCTCATAGCCGAAGCGGCGAATCCACGGTTCGAGGATCGCGATCGCGGGGGCCAGCTGCGACGCATAGGCCCGCCATTGGCCGGCGCCTTCCCGGTAAAGCCCGCGCACCACCTGGATGGAGCTGGGCGTCTTGATCGTGCGGGTCCGCGACAGGGCGGCGAAATCCTGCATCCGCTCGTCCCATTCCAGGCCGATGAAGTCGCATGCGCGGCGCACCTCGCCCTCAAAGTCGCCAACCAGCGATTCGTAACGCAGCATATGCCAGCCGAGGCCCAATTTTTGGCGGTAGAGCATGCTGAGCGTCATCACCGCGGCATACAGGCGGGCGCCGCGCTCCAGGTCGAGCAGTTCGAACATCGAGGGATTGAGCGAAAAGGAGCGCCGGAAGCAACTGAGCAGCACATCGCGCGGATCGCGCAGCGCGAACAGGATTTTCGCGTCCGGAAACAGCTTGGCGACCAACGCCAGCTTGATCGAGGACAGCGGATATTTGTCGAGGAAGACCTTACCCTCGACGTGCGCGCCGAAGCGGCGCACCCGCTGCCAGTAGATCGCGCGATGGGCCTGGATTTCCGCCGGGCCGATGGCCGCAAACTGCGCCCTTCCCTCCTCGCCCGACAGAAAGGCCATCGCCGCTTCTCCCAGCGTGTCGCGCTCGTCGAGTGCCGCAACCCGGGGATGGCTCGCCAGCACATTCTCAAGCAGCGTGGTGCCGGACCGCGGAAAGCCGACCAGGAAGACATGGCCGATGGCGCCATCGCGGCTGTCGGGCGGTGTTTCGTCCGGCACCGCGCCCCAATCCGCCGGCGCGGCGGTGAAATAGGCGGTGAGCCAGTTCACATAATCGGTGGTGGTGTTCCCGGGGCGGTCGAATTGCCCCGCCGCCTCCCGGAATTTGCGCGCATTGCGCGCGGCATAGGCGGCAAAGGCCTCGGCATGACGTCCCTGGGCGTCACGAAGATCCCCCAACGCGGTTTGTGCCAGCGCCGCTTCGGTCGGCTCCAGCCGCGAAAGATCGCCCAGTTGCGCCAGGCGCGTCTCCGTCGCCGCAAAGTCGCCGCGCGCCAGCGCCGTCATCGCCAGCGCCGTCAGCGCCACCGGCTGCTGCGGCTCGATAACCAGTGCCTTGCCGGCAAAATCCTCGGCGGCGTCCCAGTCCGCCCGGCGATAGGCCAGGCTCGCCAGATGTGCCAGCGGGGCCGCGAACAGGGGATCGAGCGCCGCCGCCTGCTCGAAGCAGCGTCGCGCTTCCTGCAATTCGCCGGTGAATTCCCGCGCCCAGCCCAGATTGAACCAGGGTTCAGCCTGGTCGGGCGACAACCTGGCGGTTTCTTCCATCAGCGCGACGGCGTCGCTCCAATGTCCCAGCCGGCCCAACAGGATGCCCAGCGGGTTGCGCACCTTCAGATCGCGTGAATCCAGCGAGAGGGCCAGGCGCAGGTCGGCCAGGGCGTCAGCGCTGCGGCCATGTTGCTCATGCCACCACGCGCGCAGGGTAAGGAACATCGGATTGATGAGACCGCCATCCAGCGCGGCGCGCGCCATCTCGGAGGCGCGGGCAATCTCGCCGGTCTGGGTGACGGCCGCGATCTCGGCGACGACGCGCGCGTCATGGGCGGTGTCGCGGCGGATTACCTTGATGCCAGTCATGTCCAGGCCTTTGCGGGTGAGAAGGCAAGAATAGTGGATTGAACCATGGCAGCCAAATGCACTCAGCTTCGCTGATAGCCGAAACGTTCCACCCATGGTTCGAGAATGGGCAGTATGGGCGCCAGTTGTTTTTCATAGCGGCGCCAGCGGCCGATGCCTTCGGCGGACAGCCCCCCCGCCACCTGGGCGGCGCTTGGGGTGGCGATGGCGCGCTCGCGGGCGGCGCCGGCGAATCCGGCCATCGCGGAATTCCAGGCAATCCCCAGCGCATCGCACAGGCTGCGCACCGTACCTTCGAAATCGCCAATCAGATCCTCATTGCGAACATCGTGAAAGCGCAGCGGCAGGCGCGTGCGGGCGGCCTCGGCAAGGCGCATGGTCCGGCTGTAGAAGGCGGCGGCGCGCTCCAACGAGAGAAATTCAAAAGTGAAACGGTGCATAACAAAGCTCTGGCGAAAGCAGGAGAACACCACGTCACGGGGATCGCGCAGCGCGAAAATCACATGGGCGCCGGGAAACAGCGCCGCGATCGCCGGAAGGTAAAGCGTGTTGAAAGGGCCTTGATCGACCAGCCGGGAGTCGCCGGCGCCGCCGGCTCTTGACCAGAACAGAGCGCGATAACGCTCCCGGTCGCCCTGGGTGAGGTTCGCGAGTCTGGCGACGCCGCCTTCCGGCAGCAGCTGTTCTTCGACCACCGCTTGAAGCAAAGGCTGCTCCTCCAGCACCCGAACCCCCGGGTTTGCCGCCAAAATCTGTCCCAGCAGAGTGGTGCCGGAGCGCGGGAACCCGAGCAGAAATACGGGGGCTTGTTCCAGCGGTGGTTGTGCCCAATCCCGGGCATCGCTGGCCTGCAGGGCGTCCGTCAGCCGGCCCGCCAGGTCGATACCGGATTCCTCGGTGGCAAATCGGGCAGCGAAGATGGCCCGTTCCGTCTCCTTGCCGGCGGTGTAGGCCGCGAACGCTTCGGCGGCCCGGTTCTGGCGGTCCAACGCGTCGCCCAGATGGACAAGGGCATTGGCCCTGGCCAAAGGCAAGGCGCGCCGGGAGGCGACCGCCGCGCGCGCGGCGCGCTCCGCCTCGAGGAAATCGCGCGCGGCAAGGGCAGCCCTCGCCTGGGCCAACAGCGCCACGGGATTGTCCGGTTCGATGGCGAGGGCGCGTCGCGCCAGGCTGCACGCATCCTCCCAGGCGCCGCGGCGGGCCGCCAAGGTCGCCAGCCGCGATAGAGCGTCGGCCATGGCGGGCTCCAGGACCAAGGCCTGGGAATGAGCCTCCGCGGCGGGGTTCAGCATGCCCTGGCGCTCCAGCGCCAGGCCCCGGTTGTAATGCGCTCTGGCGAGATTCGGCTCGATCGCCAACGCCGCCTCCAGCGCCACAAGCGCATCCTCACCCCGCCCCAGTTCGGTCACGCAGCGCCCTATCGCGCTCAGCAGCCGGGCATCGCGCGGCGCGAGGGCGCGGGCCTGTTCGAGATCTTCGAGCGCCTCGGCGAACCTCCCCAGGCTCTCATGCCAATAGGCGCGCAAGCTAAAAAGGGTGGGGTCGCGCAGGCCCTGATCCAGCGCCTGGCGCGCCAGGGCCATCGCCTCGGCCGTGTCGTTGCGGCCCAGCGCGCGGTCGATGGCGACAAGAATCGGCGGCGGTCCCGCGAGGTGCGACATGGGGCCATCATAGCGGAAGGCAAAAAAAAGCGGCGGCCTTTTGGGCCGCCGCTTGTCGAGAACCAAAGAAATCCCGCTTACAATTTGACGTTGAGGCCAAGGAAGAATTGCCTTCCCAGCGCGTCGTAGGTGTTCGGGAAGGTGTTGCCGCTGATGTCAGACGCAGGCGCCGTTGCATAGTCGGTGAGCGGCGGATCCTTGTCCATCAGGTTGCGGATGCCGCCGCGCAACTGCAGCGTATCGCTGAGCGCCCAGGTGCCGGACAAGTCGAAATAGTTCATGGCCGGCAGATGCAGGTCGGGAGAATCCGTAAAGCCCGGGAAATCGAGAGTCGAGAGCTCCGACTGGGCCGCTGAAAGGTAACGCCACAAAAGCGAGACGCTGAAGGTGTTGGTGGGATCGACCCAAGTGGTGCGTAGATTGCCTTTGTAGCGCAACTGCGGCTCGCCGCATTGTGGGCCATAAAGGCCGGCGCAGTGGATCGCCGCGGCGCCTGCAAACGCCGTGTTGTTTTCGGTGACCCAGGTCGAGAGATAGTGGAACGACAGGGTGCCGGCTTCGTCCCAGTCGAAGGTGCTGAGAGGCAGATTGTAGTTCAACTCGAAGTCGAGGCCCGAGACCTCGTCAGAGGCGACGTTGCCTTCCGCCTGTACCACAAAGCCGGTGTTCGCGGTCGCGATGGTGCCCAGGGAGTCGCGATGCACGAAGGAGCAGTAGAGATTGGAAGCGCTCTGCGACGGGTTGGCGATGGTCGAATAGCAGTTGTTGAGAATGGTCGCCAACGGCGTCGATTCAACGAAGCCGTTGATCTTGATGTTGTACCAATCGACTGTCGCCGTGAAATTGTCGAAGAAGCTCGGCGTGAACACCACGCCCAACTCCTGGGTGACGGCAACTTCCGGCTTGAGGAAGGGGTTGCCGCCGATGGCGCCCTGGCACTGGTTGGACGGGCAGTTGAGGGCGGTGGTGAAGACGAGGTTCGCCGGGACGCCAGTGGCTTCGCAGAGCGCCGCGGTGGTCGGGATACTGGCGCCGTTGGCCGAACAGGGATCGCGGCCCGAATTGGCGGACGAGCCGCCCGCCGGCGTGAACAGTTCTGCCACGTTGGGCGCGCGCACCGAACGGTCATAGTCGGCACGGAAGCGGAAATCCGGCACCGGTGCGTAGCTGAGATTCACGCTGAAGGTGTTGGTATCGCCGGCCTCATTGTAGGACGAGAAGCGATAGGCGGTTTTGACGCTGAGGTCTTCCGCAAACGGCCTGCCCTGGATGATCGGGATCAGCAACTCGGCAAAGCCTTCGGCGACGTCGAATTGACCCGATGTCGCGGTCTGGGCCTGGAAGCCGAGCAGGTTGCCCGTCGCGGTGTTATAATCCGGCACCAGATGGGCGGCTTCCTGGCGGTATTCCCCGCCGAGTGCCACCGAGATCGGGTCCTTGGCCAAGGGCGACTGCCCGCCCCAGGCGGAAAGATCGCCGGTGGTGGAAGCCATGATGTCCTGCTGCTGGACCAACGTGTCAACCAGCAGGTTCTCGCGGAAATAGCTCACCGCGGCCGCCGTGACGCCGCCGGGTCCTGCGAAGATATTGACCGGAACGCAGGAGCCGCCGACATAGCAAGTGCCGGTGGCGGGATTGACCAGCAGCGCATTCTGGAAATTCTGCTTCAACGCGTCATTGAAGTCGATTTCCTTGCTGGAGGTCTGCCCGTACTGGCCGGACACGTCATACGTCCAGCCCGGCAGAAACGGCACATCGCCCCGGAAGCCGCCGACATACTGGAACGTGTTGTGTTCATACTCCGAGATGCGCGGACCGTCGGCGGTCAGGCGCAACGCAAAGCTGACCAGGCGCTGAAGCTTGTTCGGGTCGGTGACCCCGGCATTGCCGTTGACGTTGTTCGTATCGCCGGTGGTGAGCGTCGGACTGACGGTGGCGCATTGCGCGGTGGTGGTGCCGGCGGTGACCGTGTTGCCGAAGATGGTCTGGCGCTCCTCGCTCGACATCAACGGGTTGCCGCAATTGATGTCCATCAGCTGGGTCATCGGCGATGGGCCAAGCTGCGCCCTGGTCGAGTTGTTCGCGAAAGTCAGGCGGGTATAGAAATCGATGTCGTTATTGATCTTGTAGTTGGCGTTGGCGCCGAAGGAAAAACGCTCACCTTGGGTCTGGTAATATTGGAAGGGCGCGAAATTGAAGGCGGTATGGTCGAACGGCGCCAAGGTGCCGTTAGCGAGAGATTCGGTGGTTTGACCGACAAAGGGTCCGCCCAACGCCGGGCTCTTGATGCGCGGCGAAGGGATGGTGCTGGAGCCGGTAAAGCAAAGGCCGCTGTTCTTATAAAAGGTCAGCGGATTGGAGCATCCCGCATAGTTGCTCGATCCCAGCGCATGCGCGCCGTAGGGGCGCTGGCCCTGGGTCACCGGATCGCGGTGCATATATTCGCCGTAGATCGTGACGTTGCCGCGGCCATCGCTCGAGTTGAAACCCAACATGAGATTGCTGTCGGTCTGAACCCCGTCGCCTTTGCCGGTGATGCCCTCTTGGTTGTCGAATGTCATACCCTCGAAATTCTTTTTCAGGATGATGTTGACCACGCCGGCAACCGCGTCGGAGCCGTATACCGCCGAGTCGCCGCCGGTCAGCACTTCGACATGGTCGATCATGCCGGCGGGGATCGCGTTGGTATCGACCTCCAGTTTGGCATCGCCCGCGACAAGACGCTTGCCGTCGACCAGGACCAGGGTGCGCTTGGTACCGAGATTGCGCAGGTCGATGGTGGACAGACCAGTACCGCCATTGTCGACGCTGCTGCTGTCGCCGTCGTTGACCACCGAAGGCAGCTCCTGCATCAGCTGGCCGACCGAAGTGGAGCCCTGATATTGGATCTCCTGCTGGCCAACGACCGTAACGGGGCTGGCTGCTTCAACGCCGCGCTCGGCGATGCGCGAGCCCGTGACCGTCACCACTTCCGTCGCGTTGTCCGCGGCGACCGTTGTTTGCGCGAGTGTGGGAGAAATGAAGCCTAAGGTGGCGACCGTCGCGGCGCCCAGGAAGAGGCTGGTCTTCGTATTTTTGAGTTGGATGCGATACACGCGAAACCCCCGTTCAAATAGGTTGCCAATGTTCTTCGACGATGGCCGCGGGTTAGCCGGGGCGCGTCATCTGCTTGCGTTCACGCTATTTTGGCGTCGCCGGTGCGTCAAAAGGGATTACCGCGCCGTAACAGAATTCTAATCCCATGTTGCATTTTAGTGTCATAATGTTGCCATAAATCAAATTTGCTACGCGACGGTCGCTTATCGTGAAAGAAAAGATGCTCGGATCGCCTGGAGGCGCACAATTCTGCCGAGTATCTTGCTGAGCGCGATGGGAACCCCAGCGGGTCGGGATGAGGCGCGGGAACACGCCTGACGGTCGGCCCGCGCGGCGATATTGATGGGCGCATGAGCAAGCGTTTTCCCGACCCCGCCGGTGACAGCGTGCGGATGCGCCTTCAGGCAGCGGAGCAGTTATGGCGTTCCGGGCACAATGCGCAGGCGGAGATGGCTTGCCATGATCTGCTCGCGCTCCAGCGCGCCGCAGCCGCCCTTTGCATGCTTGCGCTGTTGCTGGCTGAGCGCGGCGAGCTTGCCCAAGCCGAAAAGCTGCTGCGCGAAGCGATTGAGGCCGAGCCTAAAACGGCTGCGCTCCGGCACCATCTGGGCAATCTGCTGCAGCGCCGCGACGATCCTGCGGGAGCGGAAAAGGCCTATCGCAAGGCGATCCAGCTCAAGGCGGATTACTGGGAAGCCTTTTATAATCTTGGCGTCGTCCTTTCGGAGCTGGGCCGCGAAGACGAAGCGTTGGCGGCGCAGCGCCGCGCCATGGCGCTGAACCCGGCTTGGCTGCCGGCAAAAGTCCAGGCCGGCGCGATGCTGCTCAAGAGAGACGATCATCGCGAGGCGCTTGCCCTGCTGGACGCGGCGATAGCGGCCAGACCGGATTACTTCGACGCACATTATTATCGCGGCCTGGTGCTGGCGGCGCAGGACCGCTTGGCCGAGGCCGCCGCTGCCCAAGCGCGGGCGGCGGCGATCGCGCCGGCGCGCTTCGAAAGCCATCTGGCGCTGGGACATGTGCTGGCGCGCGACGGCCGCGAGGAAGACGCCCTTGCCGCCTATCGCCGGGCATTGGAAGCCGATCCGGGCTATCTGCCGGCGCATCGCGCATTCAATGACCTGGCTTGGGAGATGGGGCTGGACGTCTGGGCATTGGGCACGCATGCCTTCGCGCGTGCAAAGCTCGGCGACCGCCCGGATCTCCTGCTGAGCGAAGCAGAATTGCGGCTGCGATTCCGTGATGGAGTTGCGGCCGAGACGCTGCTGGAACGGGCGCGGACACTGGACGGCGAGCGCGCCGATATTGCCCATGCTTGCGGCCGCGCCCTCGCGCTGCAGGAGCGCTTTGCGGAAGCGGCGGCACAATTTTCCCACGCCATCATTGCTGAGCCCAGTGCCGTGTCGCATCGCCACGAACTGGCGGTGGCACTGCTCAAGGATGGCCGGCCCGACGCGGCCCGCGCGGTGCTGATTGAGACCGAGGCGCTGGCGCCGCACGACCAGATGACCCTGGGGACGCGGCTTCTCGCCGCGCGCCTGCTTGACGATGCCGATTTGCTTCACCGCTTCGAGGTGGACGATTGGGCACGGGAGATCGAGGTGCCGGTGCCGTCCGGCTTCGCCGATGCGGCGCAGTTCAACGCCGCCTTGGCGGCGGAACTGACCGGCCTGCACAGCCGCAGGGCCGCTCCTCTGGAACAGACGCTCAACAACGGAACCCAGACGCCGGCCGCGCTGTTCGGCCGGCCGTCGAAGCTGCTGTCGCTGCTGGAAGACAGTCTCAGACTTGCCATTGCCGATTACATCGGCGGCCTGCCGGACGATCCCGACCATCCTTTCCTGTCGCGCAAGACGCAGGGTTTCGATTTCGCCGGCTCCTGGTCATGCCGCCTTTTTTCCAGCGGCTTTCACACGAATCATGTCCACTCCCAGGGCTGGATCAGCTCGGCCTATTATGTCGATCTGCCTTCATCTGTGGCAGCGGGCGCTGACACGCAGGGCGCGCTGAAATTCGGCGAGTCGCCTTTTGGACTGGGCGAAAAGGACCGGCCGCGCCGCTTGGTCAAGCCATCGGTCGGCAAGCTGGTCCTGTTTCCGTCCTATTTCTGGCACGGCACGGTGCCGTTCGCCGGCGACCGCGCCCGCCTGACCGTCGCCTTTGACGTGGTGCCGCGCCGGCGGGATTAACGCGTGACCGCACCCGTCATCGCACCCGGTCGGCCTTGAACCGTCCACTCTGATCGCTGAAGGACAGGTTGTAGCTGCCGAGCAGGCCGCGGCTGATCTTCACCGTGCGCACAAGCTTGCGCCTGAAATCAGGGCGCGCGACGTCGCCTTCGATCTGTTGCCAAACCTGGCCGTTAGCAAGGGTCACGATGAAACGTCCCTGCGGCGTAAAGTTGATGCCGGTTACGGTCGTGGAGATGGAATCGACCGGGGCGGCGGTGGCGGGATGGGGAATATTCTCGCTGCCAAACGCGTCGGGGGTCGTCTGGCGGGAGGGCGCGGTATCGCTAAAGCCAAAGCCGGCCGGGGGCTGCGCTTGATAGACTCGTGGCGGCGGAGCCGGCGCGGCGGCGGTTGCAGGATTGGGTGGTCCTGCCGCCGGCGCCATTGGTCGGCTGGGCGCATTCCCCCCGACACTGTGGGCGACCTCGTCATAGCAGGCCAGCCGTTCCATCACGCCGAAAACGGAAAGACATCGTGTGAGCCGGTCCGAGAGGCTCTGCGCCGCGGCTGGCGTGGCGGTGACCGCCGCCAGAAAGATGGACAAAAGCGCAAAGAGCAGTCGAGCTTTCATGGCATGACCGGTTGGGACCGACTCCCAGAGCTAACCGCCTCAGCGGCAACAGGCAAGCCGGTCAACGCTTGTTCCGTCAACACGATCAACACGCGGCTGGCAGCGCCAAGATTAAAATTCCCGGACGCACCGGGCTCACGCGAAAGCGCCAGCAATCCCGCAAGGCCAGCGGCGCCGGTGGCCGTGGTGGGGAAGCCTTCCTCTCCTAACAGCTGAGCGGCTTCGGCAGCGGTGTCATTGTCCACGCCGACATAGAGCCCGGCCATGGCCCGCAGCAGGGGCCAAGTGGTGGAGGACGGTGTTGGGCAATCCAGCCGATTCAGATTGGTGGGCCCGCTGGGCTCGGTGCGGGTTTGCCGGTTGTTGCGCGCGCTCTCCATAAGGCAGGGCACGGTGGCCGCTTCCACCACGGCGATCCTGGGCGGCGGCGAAACGCAATTGGTTAAGGTGGACGCCACCGGCGTCGCCATGCCGCCCACGCCCGCCTGCAGGAAAAGATGGGTGGGTGGCTTCGGCAATTGCTCCAACGCCTCCGCCGCCAGCACGGAATAGCCTTGCATGATGCGTTCGGGAATCGCGGTGTAGCCCTGCTCGGCCACATCCGAGACCATGATCCAGCCATGTTGCGCGCAAGCATCTTTGGCCGCGCGGCAGGCCGCTTCATAGTCGCCGTCCACCGTCACGACTTCGGCGCCCAATCGGGCAATGGCTTCGATCTGCGGCCTTGGCACGTCGCCATAGACAAAGATCACGGCGCGCGCGCCCGCCATTTGCGCGCCAAACGCGACCGCGCGGCCGTGATTGCCCGCCGTGGCGGTGGCGACCGTCAATTCTCCGGCCTTGGGGGCGCGGCCGGCAAAAATATTGGCGGGAGAAATCGCGCGGCCTTCGCGTTTGGACAAAAGATCCGCTGCCAGATCCACCACGGCATAAGCTCCGCCAAGGCTCTTGAAACTGCCGAGCCCCCAGCGGCCGCGCTCATCCTTGGCCCATAATTCGCCAACGCCCAACCGGCTCGCCAGCCTATCCAAGGGGCGAAGCGGCGTGGGCGCAAAGCGGGGCGAATGGGCGAACAACATCCTCAGGCGCGCCGCGTTGTCACGATCATAGGCGCGGGCGCCGGGATGGGCGTCGCCGGCCGCGAGATTGAAGAATATCTTGTTCATGACCCAGCGCTGCTAGGGCCGCTCGCTGAAGGGAAACGACACCGGGCTCTCATAGCCGTCCGCCGACACGGACGAGACGCCGAACAGCCAATCATCGATATTCACATGCTGGAGCTTGATCGAGGCGGCGCTCCCAGCAGATTGGCTGTGGGTCCAGGAGGGATCGAGGCTGTCCCGCCACCAGGCGCGATAGGCCGCGGCGCCGGGCACGGGCGTCCATGACAGGCTGGTGTCATAGGTCACCGCGCCCGCGATGCGCACCTGGGGCGGGGCGGGCGCCATCGCCATGGCCGCCATGCTCACGATATTGAGCCGCGCCACCTGGGCGAGATAATCGAAATCCACGCCCCCAATCACGTCGCCATAGGCGATGCCGTTCTCGGTGCGCACATTCTGATGCTCGTGGGTGTAGTCCTCCTTGGCTTCGGTGATCCGGACCGCCGGGAAACCCGCCGCCAGCAGGGGCACCTGGTCGCCGCCCCTGCCATAGCGGTCGGTGCGGTAGACCAGCCGTGCGCTGAAATCATGCAGATAGCGGGGCGCAAGCGTGGCGATGAACCGCGCCAGGTTTCGCGCAGGGCTGTCGATCTCCCCGCCATTGTAGCGGACGCCGCGGGCTTCGGCGTCGCTTTCCAGATCGCGCGTGCCTTCAGAGAAGACGCGCACATGGGTGGCGTCCGCCGTGCCGTCGCCGCCATGGCTGTTGCCGATGATGTCGTTGTTGAGATCGGCTTCCACTTTCCATTGATGGCTGGCGGCGTAATGCGCCAGCACCGTGCCGCCATAAAGGCCCTGCTCCTCGCCGGTGAGGACGGCATAGACCAGAGTGGCGGGGAATTTGTGGCGGGACAGAATGCGCGCCGCTTCCAGCACCGCGGCGGTGCCCGAGCCGTCGTCATTGGCGCCGGGCGCGTCATGGACCGCGTCCATAATGTCGGTGTTGCGGCTATCGAGGTGTCCCGCGATGATGACCACCCGATCGGGATCGCTCTGACCGCGCTGGAGCGCCAGCACGTCCATGAACGGCGTGAGCGTGGGCACGCGCGCGCCGGTGAAGCTTTCGGCCGGCGTCTCGACCTCAAGGCAGTTGCCGCAGCCGGCGCCGATCCGGGCGAATTCGCTTTTCACATAGGCCTGCGCCGCGCCGATCCCCCGGGTTGCCGAGCTGTTGCCGGAAAGACTGTGGCGGGTGCCGAACGCGACCAGCCGGGTGATGGTGGCATGCAGCGTGTCAGGGCTCACCTCACCCGCGATCTGGCGCAACAGCAGATGATCCGCATCCTGCGCGGCGACCGGGCCAGCCAAAAGCAGCGTCAAAGCCGTTGCCGCCAGATATCGCATCGGAACCCCCACTCCATCGTGCCGAGCCAGATCGCCCTTGCGTCTGAACCCTGACATGGGTTCCCGCGTTTTACCAAGACGAGGAGGTGGCCATGGCCGTCAAAACTGCACTCGCATTCTTGGTTCTGCTGGGACTAGCCGTGCCGGCGATAGCCCAGACCCCGCCGCCCGCGCCCGGCGGGGTGCTCAATAATCCCGATGCGCCGCCCCTGCCCCAGCCGGTCAATCCCACCGGACAGCCGCC
>Ga0182024_10006626_pt1 | contig 25347 bp, 16 predicted proteins | sample P32metaG_FD_120480 | JGI IMG/M metagenome (GOLD analysis project Ga0182024, IMG submission 120480) | Permafrost microbial communities from Stordalen Mire, Sweden - P3-2 metaG (Illumina Assembly) | ecosystem: Environmental > Terrestrial > Soil > Wetlands > Permafrost | place: Sweden: Stordalen...
CGAAAGTGCCTTCCTGGTCGAGAACGTAGGCGAGACCGCCCGACATCCCCGCCGCAAAATTCTTGCCGGTCAGGCCCAGCACGACGACCCGGCCATTGGTCATGTACTCGCAGCCGTGGTCGCCGATGCCTTCCACCACGGCCGTGGCGCCGCTGTTGCGCACCGCGAACCGTTCGCCCGCCCGACCCCGGATATAGAGCGATCCGCCGGTGGCTCCGTATAGGACCGTGTTGCCGCAAATCGAATTCTTCGCCGCATCGAATTTTGCCAGGGGCGAAGGGACCAGGATGATTTCGCCGCCGCTCATGCCTTTGCCGACGTAGTCGTTGCTTTCGCCAACCAGCGTGATGCGGACGCCCTTGACGAGAAACGCGCCGAGACTCTGCCCCGCGCTGCCGGAGAGCGTCAGGTTCAGCGTGTTTTCCGGCAGGCCTTCGTCGCCGAAGCGATAGGCGATCTCGCCCGAAAGATTCGTGCCGATGCTGCGGAACGTATTCTTCACCTTGTACTTCAAGCTCAGCGGATGCTTCGTCTGGAGCGTGCTCTTGGCGTCCTGGAGGATGACGTCGTCCAGGGTACGGTCCTCCAGCTTGTCGTTGCGTTCCCAGGTGTGGAACCGGGGCGAGCCGTCGTCGATCTTCGGCATGGCGAGGAGCCGGGAAAGATCGAGCATGTTCGCCTTGGGATGGTTCGGCACTTCGCGCTGTTCAAGATAGTCCGTGCGTCCGATGACCTCGTTCAGGCTCCGCGCCCCGATGCTGGCGAGATAGCGCCGCACCTCTTCGGCCACGGCATTGAAGAAGAGAACCACGTTGTCGGGCGTACCCTTGTATTTGGCGCGGAATTTTTCGTCCTGCGTCGTGACGCCAACCGGGCAGGTGTTGAGATGGCATTTGCGCACGTAAACGCAGCCGGTCGCGATCAGTGCTGCCGTGCCGAAGTTGAATTCCTCCGCGCCGAGCATCGCCGCGATAAGAATATCGAGCCCGGTCTTCATGCCGCCGTCAGTGCGCAGCGTCACGCGATTGCGCAGGCCGTTGAGCAGGAGCACCTGATGGGCTTCGGCGAGGCCGAGTTCCCACGGGCCGCCCGCATTCTTGACCGACGACAACGGCGACGCGCCGGTGCCGCCGTCGTGGCCGGAAATCAGGACGATATCGGCGTAGGCCTTTGCCACGCCCGCGGCGATCGTGCCCACGCCCGCCTCGGCAACGAGCTTCACGCAAACCTTGGCGCGGGGATTGACCTGCTTGAGGTCGTAAATGAGCTGGGCCAGATCCTCGATGCTGTAAATATCATGATGCGGCGGAGGTGAAATCAGCGTCACGCCCGGCGTGCTCCGGCGCAGTTTCGCGATCATCGCGCTCACCTTGTGGCCGGGAATCTGTCCGCCTTCGCCCGGTTTGGAACCCTGCGCCATCTTGATTTCGATTTCCGTCGCGCTGGCGAGATATTCCGCCGTGACGCCGAACCGGCCCGAAGCGACCTGCTTGATGCGGCTGTTCTTCGAGTCGCCGTTTTCCATCGGCGTGAACCGGCTCCGGTCTTCGCCGCCCTCGCCCGAATTCGATTTGCCGCCGATGCGGTTCATCGCGATGGCGAGCGTTTCGTGGGCCTCGGGCGACAACGCACCGAGCGACATGCCGGCCGTGGTGAACCGGCGACGGATGTCCTCAATCGGCTCGACTTCCTCGATGGGAATGGCGCTGCCGTTCTTTTTCAGCGAGAGACACTGGCGCAGCGCGACCGGCGCGGCTTCCTCCACGGCGGCGACATATTTCTCGTAATCCTCCCACTTGCCCGCTTTATCCGCGCCCTTGATGCCAACATAGGTATGGAAACTTTGCAGGACGGGCGGAGTCCAGGCATGGAGTTCGCCGTCGCGGCGAAAACGGTAGATGCCTTCATCGGTGATCTTGGCGTCGGGGGCGAAGGCGCGCATGTGGCGCGTGAGCGTTTCCTCGGCGATCTCGCGAAAATTGAGACCTTTGACCTGCGAAGGCGTGCCGGTGAAGGCAAAGGAGATGACATCGGGATGAAGGCCGATGGCGTGGAACGTCTGCGCTCCGCTGTAACTGGCCAGCGTCGAGATGCCCATCTTCGACATGATCTTGAGCAGACCTTTTTCGAGCGCAGAGCGATAATTTTTCGCGGAGGTGGCGGCGTCGACGAGCTTGTCGCCAACCTTCAATTCATTGCGGGAAACAAAGCCGTTGAGCGTGGCGAAGGCCGCGTAGGGATTCACCGCCGACGCGCCATAACCGAGCAGGCAGGCGGCCTGATGCACGTCGCGGCACTCGGCGGTTTCGCAGATGAGGCTCGCCTTGGAACGCTTGTCGGCTCGGACCAAATGGTGGTGGACTGCGCCCGTGGCCAGGAGCATCGGGATCGGCGCATGACCAGGATCGATATCCCAATCGCTCAGGATGATGATCGTCGTGCCCGCGTCGACGGCCTTCTCCGCTTCGGCGCAAATGCGGTCGAGATGCTTTTTCAGGCCGTCCGGCCCTTCGGTGACCGGGAACCGGCACATGATGATGCTCGAACGAAAAGAACTTTCCTTCAATGCGACGATTTGCTGAAGCTCGGGATTGGTGAGAATCGGAGACTGGAGCCGGAGAAGGCGCGCGTGTTCGGGCGTTTCCTCGAGCCAGTTGCGATGCGCGCCGGCCAACACCTCGACCGACATGACGAGCTTTTCGCGGATCGGATCGATCGGCGGGTTGGTCACCTGCGCGAAGAGTTGCTTGAAATAGGTATAGAGAAGCCGCGGTTTTTTCGAGAGCACGGCCAGCGGCGCGTCGTCGCCCATTGACCCGATTGCCTCCTCGCCCGTCTCGCCCATGATTTTGAGAATGGATGGCGTGACGCCGAGTTCCTCCTCGGTGTAACCGGCGGCGAGCTGTTGTTGCAGAAGCGTGGCGCCGGGCGCGGATTGGGATTCCAGCGAAGGCTTGCTCTCAATGTCCTTGATGTTCTCGCGCAGCCACGTGCCGTAGGGCTTCTTTTTGGCGTAACTCGCCTTGATCTCATTATTCTTGAGCAGCGTCCCCTTCACCGTATCGATGGCGATCATTTCGCCCGGCCCGAGCCGTCCTTTTTCAACCACCTTCGCGTCGTCGATGACCAGCAGCCCCACCTCGGAACCGAGGGTGAAAAGGCCGTCGTCCGTGATCTTATAGCGGGCGGGCCGCAGGCCGTTGCGGTCGAGACAGGCGCCGATCGTGCGTCCGTCGCTGAAGACCAGCGCCGCAGGACCGTCCCACGGCTCGTTCAACGTCTGGTGATATTCGTAAAAATCCTTCACATCCGCCGGGGTGGAAGCATCGCCCTGCCACGCCGCCGGAACCAGCATCAGCATGGAATGGAGGATGTCGCGCCCACCCATGACGAGCAGTTCGAGCGCGTTGTCGAGACTGGCCGAATCGCTGCCGCCCGGCTGAATGATGGGGCGCAGCTTCTTGATCGCATCGCCGAAGAACGGGCTTTTCAGCTCCGGTTCGCGCGCCTTCGTCCAAAGCCGGTTGCCCGCCACCGTGTTGATCTCACCGTTGTGACTGAGCATCCGGCACGACTGCGATAGCGGCCAGGTCGGAAAGGTGTTCGTGCTGTAACGCTGATGGAAGACGGCCAGCGCCGTGGTGTAATTCGGATCGCGCAGATCGAGATAAAACCGTTCCAGCGTCGGCGCGGCGAGCAGCCCCTTGTATACAATGGTGCGGCTCGAAAAACTCGGAATATAGAAATCCTTGATGCCCTGGCTCTCGGCCTGGTCCTCGATCTGGTTGCGGCAAAGGAACAATTTGCGCTCGAACTCGTCGTCGCTCATGATGGACGGATCGGGTCGGCCAATGAGGATTTGCTCGATATCGGGGCAGGTGCGCAACGCCTTTTCCCCAAGCACCGCCCGGTTCACCGGCACCGTGCGCCAGCCAAAGATGAAAAGCTTGTGCTCGCCCAGCACGACCTCGGTGATGTGCCGGCAGCGCGCCTGCGTGTAGGGATCGTTCGGCAGGAACATCATCCCCACGCCGAGATCCGAATCCTGGAAAAGCTTGTAGCCCATCTTCTCCACTTCGGGCCGGAAAAGCTTGTAGGGAATCTGGGTCAGGACGCCCGCGCCGTCGCCGGTTTTCGCATCGGCATCCATCGCGCCGCGATGAATCAGATTGCAGACACAGGTCAGCGCCTTTTTCAGGATCGAATTGGAACGGACTCCTTTAATGCTGGCGACAAGGCCAACGCCGCAGGCATCGTGTTCAAAAGACGGATCGTAGAGTCCGTGAAAGGATTCCGTGCGGTCGAGGATGGCTTGATTAAGCGGCATGGGGATTAAAATTTAGAGCGTAGATTGAAAGGCACAAGGGTTATTTGAAGAGTACTCGATTTTTTGCCGGTCGTGTTCTGCTTTCGCAGAACAGTTCCGTCGGCATCGCGCGAAGTCGCTTCTTCCGAAGATCTCCTTTTGTCCTGATTTTTTTTCATAAACGCGTAGTCTCAGGGCAGATGAAAACCCGCCCCCTGGTTCGCCGACTGGATGTTGAATTGGTTGAGCGGAGCCTCGCAGAATCGCGCGAACAAGCCCAACGACTGATTTTGGCTGGGGAGGTATGGGTGGAAGGTCAACGTTGGGATAAGGCAAGCAAGCTTTGTGCCGCCTCCGCGGTAATTGAGGTGCGGGGCGGCGACCGCTATGTGAGCCGTGGCGGCCACAAGATGGAAGGCGCGCTGACCGGCTTTCATCTCGACGTGACTGGCTTGCGCTGCCTCGACCTCGGCGCGTCCACCGGCGGCTTCACCGACTGCCTGCTCCAGCACGGCGCGCGCGAAGCTGTCGCGCTCGATGTCGGGCACGGCCAGCTCCACTGGCGTCTGCGCCAGGACCCGCGCGTAATCGTCCATGAAGGCGTCAATGCGCGCGACCTGACTGAGTTCGCACGGGAGCATCCTTTGGGCGCGTTCGATCTCATCGTGGCCGACGTCTCCTTTATTTCCCTGCGCAAGGTCTTGCCTCCCGCCTTCGATCTGCTTAGCTCCGGCGGAAGGGTCTGCGCGCTGATCAAGCCGCAGTTCGAAGCCGGGCGCGCCGAAGTCGGCAAGGGCGGGATTGTCCGCGATGCCCAGGTGAGAACGCGCGTGGTGCGCGACCTGTGCGCGTGGGCCGAGGATTATCCGGTGACGACGGTGGGAACGATCCCCTCGCCGCTGCCCGGTCGGGACGGAAACGAGGAATTTTTATGGCTGCTGCAAAAAAAGTGAATGTCGGCGTGATCGTGAACGGCTCGAAGCCGGGCGCGAAGGAGGTCCTGCATCAAATCATCGAGTTCTCCCAGGGACATCCCAACCTCCGGCTCCGCTTTGAAAAACGGACCGGTGCGTTGATCCGCCAAAGTGGCCTCTCCGAAGCCGCGCTGGCAAAAAAGTCGGACCTCCTCCTGGTCGCGGGCGGCGACGGCTCCCTCATCGACGTCGTCGATTCGGTCTTCCCCTCGCAGGTGCCGATCCTCGGCGTCAACATCGGCAGCCTCGGCTTCCTGACCGCCGTGGCCGAAACGGAAGTGGAAAAAATTCTGCCCTATCTCGCCAGCCGGGACCTGCTCCTGAGCCCGCGCCTCGTCCTGGAAACCGTTTTTCACCACGCCAACGGCAAAAGCCATCTCATCCCCTGCGCGCTGAACGACGTTGTCGTCGCGCGCGCCAGCGCCTCCCGGCTCGCGCGCATCCGCGTCGAGATCGGCGATTATCTCGTCACCGAATACGTCTGCGACGGGCTGATCGTCTCGACGCCCACCGGCTCCACGGCCTACTCGCTCGCGGCGGGCGGCCCGATCCTCAGCCCCAACGCCGATTCTATTGTGCTCACGCCGATCTGCCCGCACACGCTCACCAACCGCGCGGTCGTCGTCGGCACGGACCAGGTCATCCGCGTCCGCGTCGTCCGGCAGTCCGGTGTTCCCGCCCCCGGCGTGCAATTCGACGGCCGGCCCGGCGGAAATCTCCGCACCCACGAATGGTTGGAGATCAAGCCCGCCAAGGCCAAAGTGCAGCTCGCCTATCTGCCCCACTCCGACTTCTACCGCGTGCTCCGCCAGAAGCTCAAGTGGAGCGGCGCAAGTGTGTGATGGGACTTGCATCAAAAATCCGAGGGTTGCCTCCTCCGCAAAATCACCCTAGGTTATTCAAATGAGCGTTGCCGAAATTGAAGCCGCGATCAAAACGCTGCCAAAAAAAGAACTGGCTCAGTTTAATCAGTGGTATCAGGAATATCTGGAAGAGCAGTGGGACGAACAAATCCGCCAGGATGTCCGGGCGGGCAAGCTCGATTTTTTGACTGAAGAAGCGCAGCGGGAACGCGACGCAGGAACGCTCAGGCCTTTTCCGTGAGTTCGACGTGCACCGGACGCTTCTGGCAACTCTTCAACGCGTTGCCGGTAGAAGTCCAGGAATTGGCTAAGAAAAACCACCAACTGTGGCGTGAAGATCAACGTCATCCATCACTGCGATTTAAGCTTCTGCAAGGCAAAGTCTGGTCGATACGGGTGGGAGATCATTATCGTGCGCTCGCCGAAGTCGAAGGCCACCAAGTCACCTGGATTTGGATTGGCCATCATGCCGAGTATGACCGGCTGATCCGGTAAATTTATCGCGTGTCATCGCGCTCAGCGGTCTGGTCCTCTCCCCACTGCGCCTGCCAGCGCTTGCCCACTTCCAGCAGCTGCCACCACCAGCCATTGCTGAGCGCCAACAGATGCAGGCCGATCGCGCCGAAAACCACTTCCATGATAATCACAGAGATAAAAGGCGACATCCGGTTATGCTTGCCCAAGGCCATGAAGCCATTCATCAGCAGAATGTAAGCGATGAGGACAACGATCGCCCAAACCACGCCCCCCACCGCGTTGCGCCGGTCGGTATTCATGCCGTGGAAAAGCGCGAAAAGCATCAGGACAATCAAGCTGAGGGGGTAGAGCACCCGGAACCACCATTCCGTGCGATAGGCGGCCAGGTGTTCCTGGGTGGCTGTGCTAGTCGCGATATATTGGGAAAGCTGCGCAACGGTCAATTGCTCCGGCTGCGATGCGATGAGCGAAAGCTGCGTGGGCGGCGTGGTAATGTCGGGCAAATCGAGCTCTTCGTAAGTCTTCTGGTCCTGCACGCCGCCAGCGACCCCAAAGTCAATTTTAAGAACGCCGGTCAGCCTCCAGAATTCACCGGTCCATTCGGCATCGCGGGCGAAGTATTTCACCATGTCATGCCCATCCGCATCGCGCTGGAGAATCTCCACGCCCTTCGCCCTGTTCTGATTGATGTCGAGGCTCTGAAAAAACCAGATTCGGCGGTTCACACTGTCGACATAGGGAAGATTCACGAAAACATTGCTTTTGGCGCTTTGCCCCTTCACTTGCTCGAGTAACCGCTCACGCGTCACCTCGGCCTTGGCGGCCATCCCGTTGAGATCATACGCCAGGATAACCATCCAGATGCAGGCAAACACGAAAAAAGGCGTGAAGAGCCAAATCGGGGCCATGCCGCCCGATTGAAAAGCCACCAGCTCGCAACGCCGGTTCAGGGCAAGCAGCGTCCAGAGCGTGGAAAAAAGGAGCGCCGCGGGAAGCACCTGAACGAGCATGCTGGGGATCTGCAGCATGTAAAAGCGGAGGATCACCAGAATGTTGATCTTGTGCTCAAGAAAATCGTCAATATTGCCGTAGAGATCGGCCATGATCCAAATCAACGTGCAGGCGCAGAGACAGACCGCGAAAGGCAAAAACAATCGGAAAAAGAGATAGCGAAAGAAAATCTTCGTGACCGGCACCATCATCTATCCCTAGAGCCTAATGGCAAAGAGCGCAAGGCGCGTTGCGAACATGGCCGTGGAAGTAGTTGAAAATGAGATTTTCAACTGATAGACTGGAAACCCTTTATGTTTCTCAAGCGTTCCATTGCCCTGGCGGCGGGTGTTTTACTCTTTATCGCCGCCTTCATTATCTACTTCGACATCTCCCATGCACAAATGGAACATCGCTTCCAGGCCGAGCGGGAGAAATTCGGCGTCCAAGGCGCGATCCTGACCGGATCGGGACCGGCAACCTCGACAGCCTCTCCTTCCGCCGATACTGCGCCCGATACGAACACCCTCAACAGCCCCGTTCCGCCGCCGAGTTCCTCCACACCCGACAACAGCGCGGCTCCAACCACGCCTGATACCAATTCCGCTCCGGCTGCTCCCGACACGAATTCCGCCCCGGCAACGCCTCCCTCTTCGACCATGGACTATCCACGGTCGAGTCGTTCGCCTATTTTTCAGTTAGCCTCCTACCGCCCCTCTGAAGACGCGGAGATTCAAGCGGCCGCCATGGTCGCAGGACAGGCGACCAACCCCGCGGCAACGAACGCTCCCACCACTGCTACCGACGCCGTCCCCGCCGCAATAGCCCCCTCCCCGGCCATCAATGCTGCTCCCGCCGCGCCCGCCCCCGTTGCATCCAGCACCACGCAACCCGCGACCGGAGAATCGAGCGTCATTGTTCTTCTCTACCATCAATTCAAGGCTGCGGGCGTCCCCATCCCGGCGAAGTATCAGTGGACCATGAACCAGGATGTCTTCGAATCCGAAATGAAATACATCCACGACAACGGCTACCATGTCGTACCGCTGTCGGATGTGCTGCGCTTCATCAAGCACGAGATCACTCTTCCGCCCGGTTCCGTTTGCATCACCATCGACGACGGTTACAAAAGCGCCATCGTCTATGCCGCGCCCATCCTGAAAAAATATGGTTATCCGTGGACCTTCTTCATTTATCCCGATTTCATCACGACCGGCGAAGGCCCCGGTGCCGCCAGTTGGAATGATCTCCTTGAGCTTCAAAAGGAGGGCGTCGACATCGAGTGTCATTCGATGACACATCCGCAACTGACCCACCATAAGCAACTGATCAAGAAAGTCTGGCATAACCTCTCGCCCGAAGAATACGATGCGTGGCTCACCAACGAGACCGCCGGGGCCAAGGCCGTCCTCGAACAAAAGATGGGCAAAACCATCACCTGTTTCGCCTATCCTTACGGCGACTACAACAAGCAGGTCGAGGCCAAGGCCATCGCCGCGGGCTTTGAGGCCATTCTCACGGTGGCCGATAATCCCGTCCACTCGACGACGGACCCGCACAGCATCGGGCGCTATACGATCACCCAGGGCGTGATAAAAGATTTCCCCGCCTACCTGCGCCAAAGCGCCTTGAGCCTGACCAAGGCCGATCCTGAACCGGGTGCCACAATCAGCAATCCCCGTCCCGTCATTACCGCCGTGCTCACGCCCATGGGCGCGGGAAAGATCGACCCCAATTCGATTGAGACCCAGGTACGCGATTTTGGCGTCGTCCGTCATGATTTTGATCCCCAAACCAACACGCTCCGGCTCTATTTGCCGCGCGACCTGATTCAGCCGGTGGTGCTGGTCAATATTCGGGCCAAAGACGCCGCGACCGGACAAATCATGGTCGCCAACTGGCACTTCAATTATGAACCGGGCCCAAATGCCGCTCATCCGCCCATCGCCCCGGCGACAAATTCCTCCTCTGCTTCGACAAAAGCCACGGCTCCCACTTCCAAGACAACGGCCTCGGCGTCAACCAATCCGCCCGCGGCGACCGAACCCAATCCTTCGGAGAAAAGCGCCGTTGGCACTCCGCTCGATACCCATCCGGCTCCCCCAGCCTCTCCGACTCCTCCGGCATCACCAACATCGAACCGCGACTAGCTCCGCTCTTTCTCCAGTCAGTCTGTAGCGGCGGTCTATGACCGCCGTGGATAACCAATACGTTCTCTCATTTCGTCGGCGGTCATAGACCGCCGCTACAGACTGCGCCCATTTTCATGCCGGGTGGTAAATAAAATGGCTCGAACGCACTCAAACCCGCTCTTTCTCCAACGCGGGGATGTGAGTAAACGCAATGCGCGTCGGCGCGGAATCGAGAGCGGGTTGTGCGCCGCCGAAGTAAACCGTGTTCTTGCCATAACACTGATTCAGCTTGTCCATCGCCTGATCAAGGGCCAAACGGGACATTTCCAATTGCGGCAGGTTCGGCGTGACGTTATGCGCGGCGGTGAGATGAAACAGCGTCACACCCACCGCCAACGGAGGCGGCAGGGATGATGGGCACCGTTGCCAAAGCAAACCGAAGACGCGGATGAAATCGAGCGTATCCTGCGTTTCAAGAAAGCTCATCTCGTCGCTCCAATGCTGGTGTCCGAGAAACTTGACGCTGACGCCGAGTCCACCCGCCAGGTAACCGAGCGCACGCAGCCGCGTGGCGGCCTTTTGCAGCAGGCGATGCAGGACCGCTTCGGCCAGCGGCAGGGTCCGGCACTTCGGTTCCAGGACATGCGAGTGGCCGACCGTGCAACGATCCGACGACGGGCGCTCGACCTCCTCGCCCCGGAGAAGCCCGTACATCCGGTCGCCTTCGATCCCGTTCCAAGCGCGGCGCAGGGCTTCCTTGGGCGCGCGGCAAAGCTGTTCGACCGTCGTGATTCCACACGCATGCAACCGGGTCTCCCGCGATGCGCCGATACCGCAAAAGTCGCGGAGTTGCAGCGGGAAAAGAACCTCCGGCAAATCGCCCTCATCGATCACAACCAGACCGTCGGGCTTCTGCATGTCGGAAGCGGTCTTCGCCAAAAACCCGTTCGGCGCGATGCCGATGGAACTGCGCAGGGACTCCCCGACTGTGGCGGCGATCCGCGCCTTGATCTCGCGCGCCAGTCGGAGGGCCGTCTCCCGCTGCCGCCAGGGGCCGCGCAGCGCACAGCTCATCTCGTCGATCGAAAGCACCTGCGTCACGGGCACGCATGCATCGATCGCCGCGATCAGCCGGTGATGATACTCGACATAAAGCGAGGGCCGGGCCTCCAGCAAAACAAGGCCGGGGCAACGCTTCCGCGCATCGCCCACGTTCGTCCCGGTCTTGATCCCGAAACGCTTGGCCTCGTAGGTGGCGGCGATGCAGCAGGTGCTGTCGGTCATGACCGGCACGACGGCCATGGGTCGCCCGCGCAAGGCGGGCTGTTCCTGCTGCTCCACCGAGGCAAAGAACGAATTGAAATCAATGACCAGGACGCGTAATGCCATGGATCTCATTTTGCGCGCGGGTAAAAGAGGCGCAAGAAAATTATACATCTGTATTAATTGCGCCCCGCTACTAAAATATTTTCATCGCTAAAGCCGGGAACCATACTATTACGACTTGATGGCATTCATGCGTACCCTCCCCCGTTGGCGTCCCTGATTCGCTTCAATTCCACCCGCGCACCGTATATGGCCCAGATCGATCATCATTTGCTCCTGGCCCTCATGGACACCACTCCCGACCGCATCTATTTCAAGGATCTCAAGGGGCGCTTCATTTCCGTTAATAAGGCGACAAGAGATTTTCATCGGACGCTCAATGAAAACGCCATGGAGGGCCTGACCGACTTCGATTTCTTTTTGCCTGAGCATGCGAAGGAGGCTTATGCCGATGAGCAGCAGATCATCGCCACCGGCGAGCCGCTTGTCGGCAAACTGGAACGGGAAAACCTGCCCGACGGCCGCATCACCTGGGTGTCCACGACCAAGGTGCCGATGCGGGATGAATCGGGGAAAATCATCGGCGTCTGCGGCATCTCCCGCGACATCACGGAAGAACATCGCAAGGCGGAACAACTCAACGCCTACACCCAGGCGCTGGCCGATCAGCAGGCGCAGATGGACCAGGAACTTGCGCTGGCCCGGGAAGTACAGCAGGCGTTGCTGCCCCAGAGCTATCCTTCCTTCCCGCATGGCGTTTCCGAGTCCGACAGCGCCCTCCGTTTCTCCCACCGCTATTTGCCGGAGGGGCGCGTCGGGGGCGACTTTTTCACGGTCACCCAAATCTCCGATACGCAGGCCGGCGTTCTCATTTGCGATGTCATGGGGCATGGGGTTCATGCCGCGCTGGTGACCGCGGTCGAACGGGTTCTGGTGGAGGAAATCCACAGCGTCGCGCACGACCCTGGCGCGTTTCTCGGTGAACTCAACCGGCGGCTGCACCACTTCTTTGAACCGCTGGCGACTTCCATGTTCGTCACCGCCCTTTACCTGGTAATCGATACCGTAACTGGCGTGGTGCGGTTCGCCAACGCCAGCCATCCGCAACCGCTGCATATCTGCCGGACGCAACACACCGTGCGCACCATGGGCGACACCTCGCAGCGTCATCCGTTTGCCCTGGGCGTGACCAAAGATTCGATTTATCGGACGGAGCAAGACGTGGTCAAAGCCGGCGATTTTCTCCTTCTCTATACCGACGGCCTCTGCGATCTCGGCGACGGCAAGGACATGGCGCCAGACGATCCCCAGTTTCTCAGGCTGGTCCAAAATTGCGCCCGCCAGCATGGAGAGGCCTTTCTCGACGCCCTTCTGACTCAGGCCCGGCAGTTCTCCGGCCAGGACGATTTCCGGGACGACGTCTGCCTCGTCGGCATTGAGATTGAGCGGTTAACGAGGTCGTCGTCCTGAGAGGGACAAGCAAGGCTTGACTCACGGTCTTTCTTTCGTACAAATTGCATTACGATCATCTTGCTACCCACATTGAAAAGGAACAATGTGGGTAGCAAGAGTGTGAGTTTCCTCGTTCCCAAGCTTGAGAACGAGGAATGCGACAAGGTCCATGGAATGTGCTTCAATGCCTGACTCCCATGATCGTCGCCGTCTTTGATACCCATCGTTTTGACCGCGCCGCGCTCGAAAAGGAGAACGCGCGCCTCGGGCATGATCTCCGCTTTTTCGACGCCCGGCTCGACCGGAAGACGGCCACGCTGGCGGCGGACAGCGAAACCATCTGCGCTTTCGTCAACGATGTGCTCGACCGGCCCACCCTCACCTCGCTGCGCGAGATCGGCGTGCGCCTGATCGCCTTGCGCTCGGCTGGTTACAATAACGTCGATCTCCTCGCCGCGCGGGAACTGGGCTTGACCGTCACGCGCGTGCCCGATTACTCGCCTTACGCCGTGGCCGAACATGCCGTGGCGCTGTTGCTGGCGCTCAATCGCAAGCTGCACCGAGCCTACAACCGGGTCCGCGAATCGAATTTTTCCCTGGAGGGACTCGTCGGCTTCGACCTGCACGGCAAGACCGTCGGAATCGTCGGCACGGGGAAGATCGGCGCGGTCTTCGCGAAAATCATGACCGGCTTCGGCTGCCGTCTCCTCGCCTTCGACCCCTTTCCACGCGCCGACCTGCCCGTGACTTACGTCAAAGCAGAGCAGTTGCTGGCCGAAAGCGATGTGATCTCCCTCCACGTCCCACTTCTGCCGGAGACCCGTCATTTTCTCAATGCCACGACCATCGCGCAACTCAAGCCGGGCACCTTCATCATCAACACGAGCCGCGGCGCGTTGATCGAGGCCCAGGCGCTGCTCGACGCACTGAAGTCGGGCCACATCGGCGGTGCGGCCCTCGACGTCTACGAGGAGGAAGCGGGCATCTTCTTCCACGATCTCTCCGGCGAGGTGCTGCAGGACGACGTGCTTGCGCGGCTGATCTCCATGCCCAACGTGCTCATCACCTCGCACCAGGCTTTCCTCACCCATGAAGCGCTGGCCAACATCGCGAAGACAACTCTGGAAACCATCTCCGCCTTTGAACGCGGCGTCGTGCCGGAAAACGTGCTGGTGAAGTTGTAGAGCAAACTCAAGCCGCGTGCTTGTGCGCGTGCCCGTTATGATGGACAGCGTGAGGCTCTTGCGGCCGTGCGTGAGACGTCTTTCCCTTGTGGTGGGAATCGTGGGCTTTGTGTGCAGAAGATGGGTGGCTGAGATAACCGAGCAGCTTCCCCAGTTCGGCGCGCATTTCGAGACGCGAGACGATCCGGTCGACCAGTCCCCGTTCGAGCAGAAACTCGGCGGTCTGGAATCCCTTGGGCAGATCCTGGCGCGTCGTTTCCTTCAGCACGCGCGCCCCGGCAAAGCCGATCATCGCCTTCGGCTCGGCGATGTTGAGGTCGCCCAGCGTCGCGAAGCTGGCCGTGACGCCTCCCATGGTCGGATGCGTCAGGATGGAAATAAAAGGCAGACGCGCCGCGGCATGGCGCGAAAGAGCGCCGCTGGTCTTCGCCATCTGCATCAGGCTGAACATCCCCTCATGCATTCGCGCGCCGCCCGACGCGGAAAAGATCAGCACGGGCAACCCGCGTTCGGTCGCGCGTTCGATGGCGCGGGTGATTTTTTCCCCCATCACGGAACCCATCGAGCCGCCCAGGAAATTAAACTCCATGACCGCCACGGAGATCGCGTGCTCCTCGATCTTGCCGAGTCCGCAGACCACCCCTTCCTTAAGACCGGTCTTCTTCTGGTACTTCTTCAACTGCTCCGAGTAGCTGGTGGCCCCGGTAAATTTGAGAATATCGACGGACGATACGCCCGCATCGAACTCCTCCCAGGAGCTTTCGTCGAGCAGGTGCTGCAACCGCTGGTGCGCGGTGATATTGAAATGGTGCCCGCATTCCTTGCAGACCATTTGCAGCGATTCGAGTTCCTTGTTGAAAACGTAGGCGCTGCACCCCGGGCATTTCGTCCACAACCCCTCGGGCATTTCCTTCTTTTTGGAGGGCGTTTTGCCGTAGTCGGGTTTCGGGAAAAAGCTGCCGGAGGAAGTAAGGGGGTTGGACATAGTTTTGTGGGAAAAGGGAGGAGGGACTCAACTCCGCGCAATCGTCAGGACGGCCAACCGGCCCGCCCCGGCTTGCGCCAGAGCTTGAGCACAGCGTTAACCGTCGCACCCGTTGTGAAAACATCGTCTATAACTAGCAAATTGCGACCCCTCACGTCAAATCCCCGTTTCATTTGGAAGGCTCCAGCCATGTTTTCCCAACGCGCGGCTCGCTCCAATTTTGTCTGCGAAACCGTTTCTCGATAACGATAAAGGCAGTCCAGGACGGGTATTTCTCGTTTGGAAGCAAGTCCTCGCGCCATCTCGTGAGCTTGGTTAAATCCGCGTTCCCGCCGCCGCCGATGGTAGAGCGGCACCGGGACGAGCGCGTGCCACTCGCCGGGCTGGGCATGTTCGTCAAAGGTCTCGGCCAGCCATCGGACCAACCGCCCCTGCTGGTAATATTCGTCCCGGTACTTGAAGCCGATAATCGCGTCGAGGATCTGCCCCTGCGTGCGATAACCAGATCGCGCCCATTGGAAATGCCACTTTTTCTCCAAACAATGGTCGCAAACGAAAGTCGAGTCGTGGCCTGCCAGGGCGGGGTAGGGATAACCGCATTGCTCGCAAAAAGGCCGCTCGATCCGCACCGGTTCCGGCTTCGTATTCTCGGCCCAGGGAAAGGCCAGATTCAGGGCGCACTCGCCCCAATCCCACGCGTGGGCTCTGGCGAGACGGAGGGGTGACGATAAAAGCGCCATAGCCATAGTCCTAGCAGCAGTAATACCAGCGTCGTCGACAAACTGGAAAGAATATCGCCGCCAAACCAGGAAACGTAGGGAGGCTCCACGGGACGGGTCAAGCCGGTGAAAAGAAGCAGGCCGAAAATCCAGCCGCTGTGGAGACCGGCATTCATCCAAAGCGAACCGGATCGCAGGAAAATACCGCCGAGAATCAGACCGATGAGAAACAGGTTTGCCGCTTTGCCGATATTTTCCGGGCGAAGCAGGTCATGCCCGAATTGTGAAAACGCCGCGCCCAACGCCGTCGCGCCGCTCCAGAGATGCACCGGCTGGTGGTCAAGCTCCACCGGTATCTTGAGAAAATGGGCCAGCATGAAAATAAAGGCTGCGAGAAGCCAACCCGCGCGCCAGCCCAGCCCCCGCACCAACTCCCTTTGGATAAAGCCGCGAAAAACGGTTTCCTCCAAAGGCGGCGCGAGAAGCGCGGCGACAAGAGCCAGCAACACCCTCCCCCAAGCCTTGCTCTCGCTCAGATGCGCGCTGGTAAAGCCGCTCAGGGCCAGATTGAATCCCATCATCGCCTGAATCGAAACCGCCGCGATGAAGTAACCGAGGAGCAATTGCTTCCACGCATCGCCCTTCCACGGCCAAAGCTCCCCCAGCGGAATCCGCGACCCAAACAAGCCAAGCGACGCCACGGCGGAAATCAGTAGCGCCCGGTCCATCGCGCGGTGAAATGGAACCAGGCCGGGCGCTGTATCCAAAGTCGCGTAGTAAATCGCCGGCCCCAGAATCATCGCGCCCACAAACAGCGTGAGAAAAAAGACGGGCAGGATGTATTTCGGAGACAACGGCATGATCTTAGTCTTAGAGCCAATCCGATGGCGGTACAGTTTGAAAAGTTGATTTTAAATCGGTCGAGGCGCAGGGTGGACTCGTTATGCGCGAGGTCTTCACCAGCCAGGATTTCACCCAAGTCGGCTATTACAAATCCATTTTGGATGAAGCCGGTATTTCCTCATTCGTTCGGAATGAAAACTCCGGTAATCCTGCGGCTTCGGGCGCACAGTTTTTGCCAACCTTATGTGTGATTGAAGATACGGATTACGATGAGGCTATTCGCATCTTGAAATCACAACAGTACAAAGAAGCAACTCCAGTTGCAGATTGGACTTGTCCCTCCTGTTCGGAGAAAAATCCCGGCAATTTTGAACTTTGCTGGAACTGCAATTCACCACGACCCTAACCACCCTCCCCCGAAGCTTGATCTTTCGCACCATCGCCTCCATCATCTCTCTTTACCCCGTACCCAAGCACCAAGATGAAATTGACTCCACTGGAGTTTGAAAAACCGCTGGTCGAACTCGAAAAGAAAATCGAGGCCCTCAAGGTCCAGTTCGAGGAACACATCACCGATGCCGGCCCCGAAATCGAGGCGCTCGAAGCCAAACTCGCCGAGGAACGCGACCAGCTCTACTCCAATCTCACCCCCTGGCAGCGCGTCCAGATCGTGCGCCATCCGGCCCGGCCCTACACCCTCGATTACCTGAAACTCCTCGCGGACGATTTCATGGAAATGAGCGGCGACCGCTGCTTCGGCGACGACCACGCCATGGTTGGCGGCCTGGCTTCCATTGGCGACGAGAAGGTCATGATTATCGGCCATCAGAAGGGTCACGACACGAAGCAGAACATCAAGCACAACTTCGGCCTCGCCCATCCGGAAGGCTACCGCAAGGCGCTCCGGCTCATGCGCATCGCCGACAAATTCGGACTGCCCATTATCAGCCTGATCGACACGCCCGGCGCCTACCCCGGCATCGCGTCGGAAGAACGCCACATCGCGGAAGCCATCGCCGTCAACCTGCGCGAAATGTTCACCTTCAGCGTTCCGATTGTCGCCGTGGTTCTGGGCGAAGGCGGCAGCGGCGGCGCGCTCGGCATCGGCGTCGCGGATCGCGTGCTGATCCTCGAAAACGCCTACTACTCGGTCATCTCGCCCGAAGGCTGCGCCGCCATTCTCTGGAAAGACCAATCCCACGCGCCCAAAGCCGCCGCTGCGCTCAAGATGACCGCGCCCGATCTGCTCAAGCTCAAGCTCGTCGACGAAGTGATTCCCGAACCGGCGGGCGGCGCGCATCACTCGTGGGAAATGGCCGCCGCATCGGTCAAGGAGGTCGTGCTGCGCCACATCGAGGAGTTGAAGAAGCTCGACGAATTCGAGTTGAAGGAAAAGCGGTACGCCAAATTCCGCGCCTTCGGCGAAGTCGCCGAAGCGGTGGCTTAGCCACTGATCTTAGACAGGAGAAACATGAATTACATGAAGGGAAAACCTTCCTCTTTGCAGGTCTGTTTTCATGTCCTTCATGTACCTCCTGTCTAAATTCCGTGATCCCCTCTGACGAAATTTTTATGCGTCGCGCGATCGACCTGGCCCGCGTCGCCCGTGAGCGCGACGAAGTTCCCGTTGGCGCTGTCCTCGTCCGCGACGGCGCGATCCTGACCGAGGCCGGCAACGAGGTCGAGACGCGCCAGGACGCGACCGCCCATGCCGAGATGCTCGTCCTCGCCGAGGCACAGGCGCTGCTCAAAACGTGGCGGCTCAACGGCACAACGCTCTACGTGACAAAAGAACCGTGCCCGATGTGCGCCGGGGCGCTGGCCCATGTGCGCGTCGACCGGATCGTCTTCGGTGTCGGCGATCCGAAGGCGGGCGCGTGCGGCGGCGCTTTCCAGCTTTTCGATCTGCCCGGCCTGAATCATCGCTGCGAGATCACCCCCGGTGTGCTTGCGGCGGAGTCGCTCACCCTCCTCCAGGACTTTTTTCGAGAGAAAAGATAACCGGCGCAGACCCTTGCGCCGGTCAGTTGTAGCGCTCCGGGTGGCCCGGACTACTTGTTGTCCGGGTCGCCGCAGGCGACAGGAAGCGATCTAAAATGCGGCGGCACAGACCGCCGCTACACTGGCTCATCCGGCAAATACTCGCGCGTCTCGTCGGCCAGCTTCACCAACTCAATCGGACTGAAAGGATTTTCCTGCGCGACGCCGATCTGCTTGAGGCGAATCAATTCGAGCACGGCGAGGAACGTCACGACGATCTCCGTGCGGCTCGCGCCCGCAACGAAAAGCTCCTCGAAGACGAGACGGTTGCGCTCGGTCAACTGGCCCTGGATGAACTGGATTTTATCGCTGACGGTGAAGCGGTCCTCGAAAATATCGCGCAAGTCTTCATTCGCGTTCGCTCGCGACAGGACTTTCTGAAAAACCGAGAGCAGATCGAACAGCCCGACCTTATCGAAAGGCAGGCTGCCATCCGCGGCGAGGTCGGGCTTGACGCTGCCGCCGCGACTGTGAACATCCTCCTGCCGGGCAAGACATTGCTGAAGCTCGAAAGCGGCATCCTTGTACTTCTTGTACTCGACCAGTTGCCGTACCAGTTCCCAACGCGGATCGTCTTCTTCGGTCTCGTCTTCTGGCGGACGCTGATCGTGCGGGAGAATGACGCGGCTCTTGATGTAGACTAGCGTCGCAGCCACCACGAGATATTCGCCGGCCACTTCGAGATCGAGCATTTTAATCAGTCGCAGGTAGTCGAGGTACTGGCTGGTGATCCGCTCGATGGGGATGTCGTAGATGTCGAGCTCGTCCTTCTTGATGAGATAAAGCAGAAGATCGAGCGGCCCCTCGAAGACGGGCAGCTTGACGTGAGTCAGATTTTTCGGGTCCAACTCGGAAAAGATAGCTTCATCAGACATAAAATAATAGCGTAAGCGCGGATAAAGTTAGAAGCGACTTTCCTGTATACAGGCACTGATATAAAAAATGATTCCTGGAATGGCTCCAAATGCCAGCGATGCCCAAGCCAAGCCTTTTTCCTCGTGAGCCAAGTATACATCTAAGGCATTCAGAAGCGTTAGTATCGCTGACGAAAAAATTAGAAATAAAATAGACCCAATTCTCAAGCCAACGCCGACAGTCCCAAAATTTGTCGGAATGAGATACGCTACCAAAAGGCAAGTAAAGGGAATCAGACTCAATAAAAGTCGAGAATATTTCATTTTATAGTTCCATGAGGCTTGCTGCCATCTCATTTGGATAATCCGGTGGCTTGACGCGCTTTTTCGAGGACAGGCGCGGCCAACGCGCGGGCGCGGGTTGCGCCATCGCGGAGGACCGTCTCGACTTCGTCCGGATGGGCCTGGAGGTGCCGGTATTTTTCCTGGAAAGGCTTGAAGCGCTCCTGGATGGCGGAGAGTAAATCCTTTTTCAAGTCGCCGTAGCCAATTCCCGCCGCCGCCCCGTAAACCTTAAATTGCTCATATTTCTCAGGATTAACCGCCTGCATGAGCTGGCCGAGGACAGTGCCCTCAATTTGCTTCGGCTCCTCGATGGGAGTCGAATCGGTCTTGATGCTCATGACCGGCTTCTTGATCTCCTTCTCTTCGCCGAAGAGCGGGATCGTATTGCCATATGATTTCGACATCTTGCGCCCGTCGATGCCGGGCACGATGGCGGTCGCCTCGCGGATCACCGGCTCGGGCAATTTGAAAACGGGGCCGAAACGGTCGTTGAATTTCTGGGCGATGTCGCGCGCGATCTCGAGATGCTGCTTCTGGTCCTTGCCAACCGGAACGAAGTCCGAGTTATAGAGCAGGATATCGGCGGCCATCAGGACGGGATAGGCAAACAGGCCGTGGGTCGTTTCGGCGCCCTGCGCGATCTTGTCCTTGTAACTGGTGGCGCGTTCCAGCAGGCCCATGGGCGTCACCACCGAGAGGAGCCAGGCCAGTTCGTGCACCTGGGGCACGTCGCTCTGGCGAAAGAGAATCGTGCGCTGGGAATCAAGACCGCAGGCGAGAAATCCGGCCGCCGCGTCGAAGGTGTAGCGCCGGAGATCGTCCGCCTTCGTGATGGAGGTCAGGGCATGATAATCGGCAATAAAATAGACCGGCTGTCGGTCTGGCAGGCTCTGCATCTGGATGGCCGGCTCCATGGCGCCGAAATAATTGCCAAGGTGCAGCGCGCCGGAAGGCTGAATGCCGGTGAGAATAATCTTCTTCATAACGTGATCGCTCAAACGTTACCGGGAAGCCCGGGCAAAAGAAAGCACACGACGTATTTTTTGTGCCAGCGTAGCTACCGTCCGCAGGACCGAGCGCGGCTACCAAATTACCGCGTAATCTGCGGCAGGGAGACGCGGGTGGTCATGGCTTGCGTTTTCGCCTTCCGCAAGGTGGCTTCCTCGTTCACGGCCCGCAACTTCTTTTCATCATGGGAGTGACACAGGCTCATCAGGTAATTGGGCGTCGATTGGGCAATGGTGCGCTTGGGGAAACTCGTCTCATGGTGAAAATAAAAGAACAGGCTCTCCTCATGATTCTTGCGAACCAGCAATTCGGCCAGATTTTCCCCCTGCGAAACGTGGATGATGTCGCCGTCTTGAAAATAAATCCTCGGCCCGGGATTTTGGCCCAGTTCCAAAAGCAAAAGGCCCGACTGCTTCTCCTGGTGCAGAAACTGGACCAGCGTGAGGAGCGAAAACTCATTGAGGCCTCCAAAAAACTTCAGCCTGCGGTCCAACGAGCGTGCCGTCCTGGGCGACACCAGCGATCCGGTATCACTCAGTTTTTCCCGTGGCATCTCCTGGCTCAGGGTAAGTTCATGACTGACGATTTGAATCGTATCGCCAAAATTGACGACGCAGCGATCGATCCGCTCGCCGTTGACGTAGCTGCCGTGGGTGCTGGCCAGGTCAACCAACGTGATTTCGGATTTTGAAAACTTCAGCACCGCATGTTCGCGGCTGACCTTATAGTCATCCAGCACAATGTCGTTCGTGTCCAGCCGCCCGATGTTCAGGACTGAATTCGAAGCAATTTCATAAACCACCTCGTCATCAACGATGAGGTACGCGGATGAAACCCCGGAGTAAGCAGCATTTTGGGCAATCACGACTTATATATTGAAACCTAAAAACCAAACAGAATCAATATAGAACAGAGATGAAATTCCTCTAAAACCGATTACCGGGATCAGTTTTTCAGGCTGATCCCGGGCACTTACCGTTAGGCCGTCGCGGAACAGTTAGTTCGCGACAGCGTCAGCTTCGGGAGCGCGGAGCTTCGGGAGAAGATCGAGGGAATCGTCCTTCTCCGGCGAAATCAACGGCTCGCCGACCTGCTCGCCCAGCTCGACCAACTTCAACGAGCGGTGCGCGTTGAAACCGGTGCCGGCGGGGATCAGGTGACCCATGATCACGTTTTCCTTAAAGCCGCGCAGCTTGTCGACCTTGCCCAGCGTGGCCGCATCGGTCAGAACACGCGTGGTATCCTGGAAGCTGGCCGCCGAGATGAAGCTTTCCGTTTCGAGCGAGGCCTTGGTGATGCCGAGCAGAACCGGGGTCGCCTCGGCGGGCTTGCCGCCCTTGGCTTCGACCTGACGGTTTTCCTCCTCGAACATCAAGCGGTCGATCTGTTCGCCCCAGAGGAAACTGGTGTCGCCCGGTTCGGTGATCTTCACCTTGCGGAGCATCTGGCGGACGATGATCTCGATGTGCTTGTCGTTAATTTCGACACCCTGAAGGCGATAAACCTCCTGCACTTCGTTGACGAGATATTCCTGCAAGTCCTGCGGCCCGCAAACTTCCAGCACTTCGTGCGGAACGACCGGTCCTTCGGTGAGCTGCTGGCCCTTCTTGACGATGTCGCCCTTGTAGACAATGAGATGCTTCGAGAGCGGAATGAGATGCTCCTCTTCCGTGCCCGTGGAGGGATCGCGGATGATGAGCTTCTTCTTGCCGCGCACGTTGCCCGCGACTTCCACCACGCCGTCGATCTTGGCGATTTCCGCCGCGTCCTTGGGACGGCGCGCTTCGAAGAGTTCCGCCACGCGAGGCAGACCACCGGTGATGTCCTTCGTCTTGGCAACCTTGCGCGGGGTTTTCGCGAGACGCTGTCCGGCCTGGACTTTGGCGTCCTGCTTCACTTCGATATGCGCTCCCGCCGGGATGCTGTACGAGGCGATGACTTCCTTGTCCGAGTCGAGAATGACGATCTGCGGATGGAGATCTTCCTTGTGCTCGATGATGACCGTGCCGACCTGCTTGGTCGCTTCGTCCATCTCGCGCTTCATGGTAACGCCTTCGATGATGTCGCGGAATTCCACCTTGCCGGCTTTTTCCGTCAGGATCGAAACGTTGTACGGATCCCACTGGACGAACGTCTCGCCCTTCTTCACCTTGCCGCCGTCAGCCACGGAAATGACCGAACCGATGACGATGGTGTAGCGTTCCAGTTCCCGGCCGTCATCGGCATGAATGCCGATGGAGCCGTTCTTGTTGAGCACGATGTGATTGTTGTCGAGCGCCTTGACCGTACGCAGGTCCGTGTACTGGACCGTACCGTCGTTCTTGGCCTTGATCTGCGGTTGCTTGAAGACCTGCGATGCCGTGCCACCGACGTGGAACGTCCGCATGGTCAACTGCGTGCCGGGTTCGCCGATGGACTGGGCGGCAATGACGCCGACCGCTTCGCCGAGCTTGGCCAGCACGTTGGACGCGAGCGAAATGCCGTAGCACTTCGAGCAGACGCCGCGACGCGTTTCGCACGTCAGCACCGAACGGATTTTCACCCGTTCCGTCCCAATACGATCAATCGTCACCGACTTGACCTCGTCGATCACGTCGCCCGATTCCACAATGATTTTGCGGGTGACCGGATCCTTGATATCTTCGCACGAAACGCGGCCCACGATGCGTTCGGTGAGCTTCACGATTTCGTCTTCGCCTTCCATGATCGACTTGACCCAGATGCCGTTGACCGTGCCGCAATCCTCCTCATTGATGATCACGTCCTGCGCCACGTCGTGGAGCTTGCGGGTCATGTAACCGGAATCGGCCGTCTTGAGCGCGGTATCGGCGAGACCCTTGCGGGCGCCGTGCGTCGAGATGAAGTATTCCAAGACCGTGAGGCCTTCGCGGAAGTTGGAGACGATGGGGCGCTCGATGATTTCACCGGAGGGCTTGGCCATGAGACCGCGCATACCGGCAAGCTGACGCACCTGGTTCTTGTTGCCGCGCGCGCCCGAATCGGCCATGACGAACACCGGGTTGAACTCGGCGCGGCCATGATTGTGCTCGAGGGTGCGCATCATCATGTTGGAAATTTCATCATTCGCCTGGGTCCAGACGTCGACGATCTTGTTGTAACGCTCGCCATCCGTGATGGCGCCGGAGCGGTACTGCTTTTCCACCACCGCGATGGAGTTGTAGGCGTTCGTGATCACCTTCGACTTGTCGGCCGGGATGATCATGTCGTCGATGCCGATGGAAACACCCGACTTCGTCGCTTCGGCGAAGCTGAGTTCCTTCATCCGGTCGAGCGCGTCGACGGTGGGCTGATGGCCCGCCACCTGGTAGCAGCGCAGGATGATTTCGCCGAGATTGTTCTTCTTGGCGGTCCGGTTGTAGAAACCGATTTCCGGCGGCCAGATCGTGTTGAACAGGACGCGACCCGCGGTCGTTTCGATCAACTTCTTGTCGGCGTCGCCAAACACGGTCTTTTTGCCGTAATTGGGATTCTTCAGGAAGATCGCCTGGTGCGTAGCGACAATCTTTTCCTGGTGGGCGAAGAGGACTTCGTCCGTGTCGGCGAAGATGATCAGGCGCTTCTTCTCGTCCGGCTTTTCAGTCTTTTCGATCTTCTCCTTGCGGGAAGGTTGCGTGAGATAGTAACAGCCGAGCGTGATATCCTGATTGAGCGTCGTGATCGGCTTCCCGCTGGAGGGTGAGAAGATGTTCTGCGGCGCCATCATGAGCAGGCGGGCCTCAAGCTGCGCTTCCGCCGAGAGCGGAACGTGCACGGCCATCTGATCGCCGTCGAAGTCCGCGTTATAGGCGGTACAGACGAGCGGATGGACGCGGATCGCTTCGCCTTCGATCAGCACGGGCTCGAAAGCCTGGATCGAAAGACGGTGCAGCGTGGGGGCGCGATTCAGGAGCACGGGATGGCCCTTGGTGACTTCCTCGAGGATGTCCCACACGACCGATTCCTGGCGCTCGATCATCTTCTTGGCGGAGCGCACGGTATGCACGTGGCCAAGTTCCTTCAGGCGGCGGATGATGAACGGCTCGAACAGCACGAGCGCCATTTTCTTCGGCAGACCGCACTGGTTGAGCTTGAGTTCGGGTCCGATGACGATGACGGAACGGCCCGAGTAATCGACGCGTTTGCCGAGCAAATTCATGCGGAAACGCCCGCTCTTGCCCTTGAGCATGTCGGAAAGCGACTTGAGCGGACGATTGCCCGCGCCGGTGACGGCACGGCCATGACGGCCGTTGTCGAAAAGCGCGTCGACCGCTTCCTGCAACATCCGCTTTTCATTGCGGATGATGACGTCGGGCGTCTTCAATTGGAGCAGATTGCGCAAACGATTGTTGCGGTTGATCACGCGGCGATAAAGATCGTTCAGATCGGACGTGGCGAAGCGGCCACCTTCGAGCGGCACGAGCGGACGCAGATCGGGCGGGATGACCGGCAGCACTTCGAGGATCATCCATTCCGGACGCGTCTTCGACGAAATGAAGCCCTGCACGAGCTTGAGCCGCTTGGCGACCTTCTTGCGGGTCTGCTTGCTCTTGGTGTTGCCGAGCGCTTCGGCGAGGTCCTTGGCGGTGTGGGCGAGATCGATGCCGCAGAGCACGAGGCGGATCGCTTCCGCGCCCATCTTGGCGGTGAACGTTTCGCCGTACTGTTCCTGCGCTTCGCGATATTCGGTCTCGCTCAAAAGCTGGCGGGGCAGCAGCGGGGCCTTGCCCGGATCGACCACGAGGTAATCCTCATAATAGATCACGCGCTCAAGCTGGCGGGCGGTCATGTCCATGATCAAACCGAGACGGCTCGGCATGCACTTGAAGAACCAGATGTGCGACACCGGCAC